>CAJIBJ010000075.1_pt1 | contig 68103 bp, 63 predicted proteins | sample 9199331 | NCBI WGS metagenome assembly CAJIBJ01 (sample SAMEA7708300, study PRJEB35096) | sediment metagenome | biome: marine neritic benthic zone biome [ENVO:01000025]; feature: sediment [ENVO:00002007]; material: shallow marine sediment [ENVO:03000034] sea grass bed [ENVO_01000059] ... | reverse complement strand
TTCTTGCCGGGCACCGGGTTGATGTCCCGCAGGGTCTTGAACGGCTGCCAGCCAGGGTCTTTCTCGGCGGTAGTCTGGTCGATGGTGGTGACCACGCAGCGTTCGCAGGGATGGCAGAATTTCAGTCCATAGCGATCCGATTCCAAACCGCCGGTTTCATGTTCCGCGAACGGCTCCAGGCCCCGCACGACGATGTTGGGGCGGAAACGGTCCATCGGGACGGTCCGGTGCCCGCGCGTCTCGAGTTCGGTGTTCAATCGCGCCAGGGACGATTCGCCAGCCACCAGGAAAGGCGCTGCGTCGGCGAAAAAGGTGTGGGTGTCCGCACCAAGCTTATCCGGCTGGGTCTGCGGCCGTACATAGTCCGGCGCCATCCGGACCAGGCGCAGCGGGCTTTCGCTCCGGAGCGCCCCGGTGAGCCAGCGGGAAATTTCTTCTCCCAGGTCCAGCGTGTCACAGGGATCTCCCCAGACTTTTGTCTTGATCCGTTCACCAGCCGCGTCATCGGAGGGCAGCGCAATATCTCCGTGGCCATCCATGGATAGCACGATGCGGTCCTGGTCCAGCGTCGTGTGCACCAGCGCCAGGCGGGGAAGATCCCGCTGGGTGACGAAACGGCCATTCTCGCGGACCACCATGAAGCGGCGGTCGTGCTCCAGCCCCTGCGGGGTGAGGGTGGCGCGGGCCAGGCCGATGCCTTTCATGGATTTGACCGGATAGATCGTCAGTTCGGTTATTTCGATGGCGCCGCCGCTCATCTCTCAGTCCAGTCGGCGACCATGAAAACGCAATCCTCGAGTTTCGCGTCGCCGTCGGGGTACTCCGCCAGCGTGAATCCGAGGCTGCGGTAACAGTTGTAGGCTGGTTTGTTGGCTGTCATCACGTACAGCGAAAACTGCCGGGTGGCGTACTCCTCCGATCCGTTCTCCATCAGTGCCGCGACGAATTCTTCCCCAAGGCCTTGCCCGCGCAACTCCGGGTTCACGATAAGGCGGGCCAGGTGGCAGCGGCCGAGTTTCGGATAATACTGGCCGAAGGCGATCAGGCGGCCGTCTTCACCGACAGCGATCCTGGCGCTTATCTCACCCCAGTAGATGTCTTCGAGAAAGCCTTGCTCGACCAGGGGGTAGCGCATGTAGGGGCTGCCCCAGAGCATCACGCTTTCCTTGTCCGGCAGCCAGGAGATAATCTCCAGGGCATGTTCGATTTCTGCTGGATGGGTTTTCATGGCATTCCCCGGGCTGACGTGGTCTTTGTGGGTGCGGACTTCCCGCCGGTCATCATGTACGATTCCATTATTCCAGATTGCGGACAGATCGGCTCGAATTGATGACCCTGCGCCATATTCTGATGTTTCTGATGCTGATTCTGACCGCGTCCGGCCTGAAGGCGCAGTCGGACGGCGTTGCCCGTGACTTGGAGCCTGTGCGGCAGGTGCACTGGGCGATGGGCGCCTTCTTCGGAACGGGCTGGTACCAGGTAGACAACAACCGCTCGGTCTTCGTGTTCCGCATTCCGCCGCGCCAGACGGTCCGACGGGCTGGTTTCGACGAAAACGGGCAGAGGAAAATCGGTATCGAGATCCAGTACCCACTTTCGTTCGGGCTTCACCGCCTGGATGATATCCCCGATTTCGTCGACTTCGACAATTACGGCACGGTGACATTCACCCCTGGCGTCCAGGTCGAGATTCCCGTCAATCGCAAGTGGTCGCTGCGGCCCTATGCGCATATCGGCGCGGGTTATGAGCGGGAATCGAACGAGTGGGCGGGTATCTGGTACGGCGGCCTCAAAAGCCGTTACCTGCTGGGAGAGAGCGACCGGTTCAGTTGGTCGCTGCTGAACGCGGTCTATTACGCCGGGTACAAGCCGGAATTCAAGCAGCGGGGCCGTTACGCCTCGGTGATGGGCGGGCTCGAGTTCAACCAGCCGTTGCGCAATATGGAGCTGGGCGGCGATCCGATCTGGCTGAATTGGCATGTCACCTACAATTACCTGTTCGACAAGCTGAACTTCCACATAGCCGACGGCCGGGTCGAGTCCATCCAGGACCAGTGGGAGATCGGCCTGGCGCTGGGCAAGGGAGACAAGCCCATCAAGATCTGGTTCATGAATTTCGAGCACATCGGGCTGTCCTACAAGACCAGTTCGAACGGTCATTTCAAGGCCATTTCCCTCAACCTGCGTTCGCCATTCACCTATTGACGATGCGGACCAATCTATCTACCCGCGATCGTTGGCGCCCGGCATGGGTCCCATGCCCGGCACGCCTTTTGTGCCTGCTGCTGCTTTCCGGGCCGGCGTTTCCCTGCGAGGAAGCAGAAGAGGGCGCCTCCGTCCTCGAATCCGGATTCCTGCGCGTGGTTACGCTGAACGTCGCCCACGGCCGCGGAGACGGTAAAAACCAGGTGTTCCTGAAGGAAGAGACCATCCGGAATAACCTGATCGAGCTGGGCGAGCTTTTCGACCGAGCGAAAGCCGACGTGATCGCGCTGCAGGAAGCCGACGCCGAATCTTCCTGGAGCGGCGAGTTCGACCACGTCGCGATGCTGTCGGAAAATACCCGGTACGGTTGCTATTTCCATGGCATCCATGCCAGCAACCGCATGTTCGAATTCGGCACGGCCCTGTTGTCCCCCCACGCCTTCAAGGGGAGTTTCGCGCACAGTTTCGCGCCGTCGAAGCCGACGCTGACCAAGGGCTTTTCAGTGGCCGGCCTGAACTGGAACCCGGATGGTGCCCTCCAGGAGCCGCTGCTGGTCAAATTCGTTTCCGTACACCTCGATTTCTCCCGGCGGTCGGTGCGCCGCGCTCAGATATCGGAGATGGTCTCGGTGCTTTCGCGAATCGAGGGGCCCATGGTGCTGATGGGGGACTTCAATACCGATTGGCAGACCGAGGACTCGTCCCTGAAACTCCTGGCGGGCGAACTTGACCTGTCGGTATACCGGCCTCACGCTGCAGGTCTGTCCACCTATGGCGACAAGGGTGCGCGCCTGGACTGGATCCTGGTTTCGCAGGAACTCGAATTCAGTGAATATGAGGTGTACCCTGATGTGGTGTCGGATCACTATGCGGTAGCCGCTGATATTGTCCTGAAAGACTGAACGTGTTTCCTGGCAGAGTGAAAATTCGATGAATCCCAAGACCCGCCCAATTCGATTCATGGTGGTTTCGATTGCGTGGTTGATGATCGCTTCCTGCGCCACCACGCCGCGGCCGGTATCCTGTCCTGCCGGCACCCAGGACCTTCCCGACTGCCCGCCCCTGAGTGCAGTCGATGACGCGGAGATCAATGAAATCTACCAGAACCGGACGTGGCTGCCGTCGAAGGAGATCGATGAAGACCTGATCGAACTCGGCAAGCAGGCCGACATCCCGGTGCAGCACGCCCAAACGAAGTACCTGGGCCCCACCGACCACGCGGCGATCGATTCCCTGGCAGTCAAGCTCTGGATGATCGAGAACGCACAACATACGATCGACTTCACCTACTACATTTTCAAAACGGACCTGGTGGGGCAGGCGTTGCTGGGCGCCCTTTGCAACGCCGTCAGGCGAGGCGTCGACGTCCGGGTGACGGTCGACTCGGTGGGCTCCATCAGTGGTGGGTCGCACACCCCGCTCCGGGCGTTGGTAACCTGCGCGGAACGCGCCGGATTCATGCGTAACAGCCAGGGGCAGCTAACGACGAAAAAGGCCCGCGTGCAGGTCGTGGTATTCAATGCGCTTTCCAAGGTGAGTAATCCCAACCGCCGCTCGCACGACAAGTTGCTGGTCATGGACGGCAGCTTCGAAGAGCGGTCGGCAGTGATCACGGGAGGGCGCAACATCTCGCTGGACTATTACGGCATCCAGGCGGACGGCACAGCGGACCCGGACCCGTTCCGGGATGCCGAGATATTGATCCGCTCAGCGCAAGGCTCCGTTGAGCAGGACCTGACCGTTGGTGAGTTGAGTGAGAAGTATTCGAGCCTGCTGTTCCTGCTCGACTTCAACAGGCGCATTGAACCGGGCAGCTCCGCAAAGGCCCGGGAGGCTTTCTGGCGGCAGCGGAACCTGGCGCAGGACGCCCTGGCGAAACTCAAAGGATTCGAATATTTCCGTCCGCACCTGGAGGAAATGGATGCGTACATGAGCTCCGGTTTCCACGATTCCGAAGTGCGCTTCGCCCACGAATTGGGCAATCTCACCGATACGCGGGTCGTAACGGACGTCGAGGAGAACCAGGAACGCAATCCGAACTCCATCATGACCGTGCTGGAGGAAATCGGCGACCAGCGGCCGGGCGCGGAGTCGATCCGGATCGTTTCGCCTTACCTGTTCCTGGCGGAATACAAGAACCGCGATGGCGAACTGGTTAAGGACGAGGCGAAGGAATTCCACCGGTGGCTGGAAGAACATCCCGAGGCGACACTGGAGATCGTCACCAACTCCGTGCTGACCTCCGACAATTTTCCCGCGCAGTCGGTCATCGACATGGAGACTGCGCCGAGGCTGTACCTCCCGAGCGAAATGAGGGAGCAGTGGCTGAACCTGAAAACAACTGAAGAAGCGTCTTCGGAACTGGTCAACAGCGACCGCTGGCGTGAGCTGGTCGGCAACCCCAGGCTGAAAGTTTACGAGACCGGTCGGCTGGACTCCGTCAAGCTGGGCAACGGCGACGTCAACTACGGCAAGCTGCACGCGAAATTCTTCCTGTCAGGCGACCTCGGATTCATCGGCACGACGAATTTCGACTATCGCTCCCGGCTGTACAACAACGAGATGGGCTTCTTTTTCCTCGATCCGGGCCTGGCGCAGGACGTGCACGAAAGTTTCGACAGATTGATCGAAGGCTCCTACCTCTGGGGTTCGCCCGAATGGTTCCAGATGCGAAAGGAAGTCATGGGCATCAAGGGCATGAAAGGCCGGTCCACCAAGCGCCAGCGGAGCTGGTACAAACTCTTCAAGAACACCGGAATCATCTGGCTTCTGTGATTTGACCGCGGTGATTTTATGGGCGTTAAGAGGAGCAGCCGGTTAGCCGATTGCAGGACCCTCGAGCTGTCGGGAACAGTCGAGGAGTGCACAGGGATGTCTCGAACGTGTCCTGCAAACGGCTAACCGGCTGCTCCCTTGGCACGGCGCCAATAAAACATAAAAACCATCGCGAACGCGCCACGGCATTCGCGCGGCTCTTCTTTGCCTGCGGCAAAACCATTCCACCCTCATTGCCTGCGCTAATTCGCTCTTACAACAAAGACTCAGCGATGCGGATGATCTCGTCGATCATGAGGTCGAAGTCTTCGAAGCGGCTGCGGTGGTTGGAGATCGCTGCGCGCAGGCAGTATATGCCGTTGAGCGTGGTGTAGGACGGTGCCGCCACGCCGCCTTCCTGGAGCTGCACCAGCAGTTCCTGGTTCAGATCATTGAGGGCGTCCTGATCCATGCCGCCCGGGTTGTATCGGAAGCAGACGATGTCGAGGCCGATGGGCGCCGTGAGTTCGAGATCCGGGTGCGATTCCACCAGCCGGCCCAGGTGACGGGCCTGGTCCACGTTCCGGGCGATCATCCGGCCGAAGCGTTCCAGGCCGTGTTCCTTGATCGACATCCAGACCTTGAGCGCCCGGAACTGCCGGGTCAATTGCAGGCCGTAGTCGCTGAACCAGTAGCTCCCTGAAGCCATGCCGCCGCCCTCTTCGTTCCGCTGCAGGTATTCCGGGACCAATGCGAAGGAGTCGCGGTGGGTAGGCGCATCGCGCACCACCACGCAACCGGCCTCGAAGGGGATGTGCATCCACTTGTGCAGGTCCAGCGCAATCGAGTCAGCGCGGCTCATCCCCGAGAGCTGGTCCCGGACATTGTCCGCCAGCACCGCCACCGCCCCGATGGCGCCGTCAACGTGAAACCATAGTCCTTCGTCGCGGCAGAAATCGGCGATGGCGTCCATGTCGTCGATCGCGCCCGTGTTGATGGTGCCCGCGGTGGCGATCACGCAGAAAGGAGTCATCCCGGCGTCACGGTCCGACGCGACCTGTTGCCTGAGAGCGTCCAGGTCTATCGTGAAATCGTCGTTGACCGGAACTTTCTGCAGTCCCGCCGAGCCCAGGCCCAGTGTCTCGATGGCTTTCTGGTTGCAACTGTGGATTTCCGAAGAGGCGTACACCGTCAGCGGGCCAGGGGCCGCGCGCACCCCTTCGCGGCGCACGTCGTAACCGCCGTTGCTGTTCCGGGCGACGGCCAGGGCGATGAAATTCGCCATCGAGGCGCCGCTGGTCAGCAGGCCGCTTGCGCTCTCCGGGAAATCCATCATCGACTTGATCCAGCCCATGACCTGCTGTTCCACGCGGGGCGCCACGTGGTCGATGCCGCCGACATTGGGATTGAGCACGGCGGCCAGGAAGTCAGCCAGCGCGCCCATCACCGTTCCACTTCCCATGTACCAGGCCCAGAAACGGGGATGGTTGGTGTGGAGGTTGTACGGCATGACGGTTTCGAGGAATTCGCCGTACACGGCTTCCGGATCGGATGGCTGGAGGGGTGCGGGTTCAGTCAGCCGTTCGGCAACGTCCGGGGGGACAGGGTTCCATACCGGCCTCTCGCCTGCAGCCTGGATGTACTGCAGCGCATCGTCCACCATGCGATGCGCCAGTTCGCGCATCTCTTCCCAGTTTTCCGGGTCCAGCGTTTCAAATGGTTCTCTGTTCATCAGTTCGGCTTGAAATCCACTCAGCTAATCCGGCCCTGCTCCACCTCTTTACAGAGTCGTGACTATAATCTTTCAATCGGAATGTTTTTTATCCGCATCGGGGCCGAAACATGATCGAGTTTCACGTAAATGACCAGCCGGTAACATTCGATGGCGTGGAGGATACACCATTACTCTGGGTTCTTCGCGATCACCTCAGGCTGACCGGAACCAAGTTCGGCTGCGGCGTCGGCAGCTGTGGCGCCTGCACGGTGCACATCGACGGCCGCGCCAGGAAAGCCTGCACCACCCGGGTATCCAGGGCGGCTGGCAGGAAAATCACCACTATCGAAGGCCTGGCCGCGGCGGACGGAACATTGCATCCCGTCCAGCAGGCCTGGCTCGAAGAGGACGTGTCCCAGTGCGGATACTGTCAGGGCGGTCAGATCATGGCCGCTGCCGACCTGCTGGCGCAGTACCCCGAACCCAGCGACGCCGACATTGCCCGGGAAATGCGAAACATCTGCCGCTGCGGCACTTACCACCGGATCGCAAAGGCCGTTCACCGGGCTGCTGTCCTGGTCCGGGAGGAGAAGTGACATGCGCGGGGACCGAAATGACAGAGTAAACCAGGGCCGGCGGCGGTTTCTGGTCGGCGGGCTGACGGCTGGCGGCGGTTTCCTGCTTGGCATTCCAGTGCTCGAGGCGATCGCCGGTGAAGGCGGCGCCAAAGCCGGAGGAAGAATTGGGTTTTTTGTCGAAATCCGCCCCGACAACCGCGTCGTCATCGGTGTTTCCCAGCCTGAAATCGGGCAGGGCGTGAGGACCTCCATGCCGATGCTGGTCGCCGAGGAACTGGACGTCGAGTGGTCCGCCGTGAGCATCGAACAAATGCCGCTCGGACTTTTGAAAACCGAGGACGGCTACACCTGGAAATACGGCAGCCAGGGGGCCGGCGGCAGCACCGCCGTGACCGACAACTGGGCGTTTCTCCGCGAAGTCGGCGCGACGGCACGCCAGATGTTGATCGACGCGGCAGCGCGCCGCTGGAACGTGACGCCGGCCACCTGCCGCACGGAACCCGGTGTCGTGATCTGCGATTCGCAGGGCGCCCGTCTCGAATACAGTGAACTGGCGCCCGAGGCGGCGAAACTGCCCGTTCCCGAACAAAAGCCCACGCTAAAGGATCCCTCCGAGTTCCGGGTCATTGGGCGCCCCACACGGGTTGTCGATGCCGAGGACATCGTCACCGGCAAGGCCCGGTTCGGCATCGACACGGAGGTGGAGGGGATGCGCTACGCCGTGATCCTGCGCAGCCCCTGGCTCGACGGCACGGTGAAATCTTTCGACGACGGCAAGGCGCGACAGGTGCCCGGCGTGCTGGACGTCTTCCCGATCAAGGGCCCCGGGCCCGGGGAGCCGTACCTCGTACTGGCCAGTGGAATCGCCGTGGTCGCCGAGTCCACATGGGCCGCCATGCAGGGCAGGGAGGCGCTCCGGGTCGAGTGGGACAAGGGCCCGCATGCCGCGGAAAGCACCGAGGTTTTCTGGAAACAGGCCAGCAGCTTGCTGAACGGAACCGGGCAGGTCGTCCGCGACGACGGAAATTTCGATGAGGCCATGGAAGCCGCCAGTAAGGTCGTCACCGCACGTTACGAAATACCTTTCGTCAACCACGCCCCGATGGAACCGCAGAACTGCGTTGTGCACGTGGAAAAGGACAAGGCCCGCGTCATCGCACCCACGCAGTCTCCTTCGGGGGCGAACCGGGCGGTCGCGGCAGTGACCGGCCTGCCCCGGGAAAATATCCACGTGGAAATGACCCGGGTTGGAGGCGGATTCGGACGCCGCCTGAGCAACGACTACGTGGCCGAAGCCGCGATGATTTCGATGAAGACCGGCGGACCCGTCAAGTTGCAATGGAGCCGGGAAGACGATGTCCGGCACGATTTCTATCGGCCATCCGGCATGCACGAAATGAAAGCGGGACTGGATGCCAACGGCGGGATCGTCGCCTGGACCCAGCGCCTGGCCAGCGCCGGAAAGTATTACCGCAGACCCAACGTCAAGCCGGAAGATCAGTACGCCGCGGAGCTCTATGTCGATGATTTTCCAGCGCAAATCATCGAAAATCTGAGAATGGAGTGGTTCGAGGTGCAATCCGGCCTGCCGCGGGGCTCCTGGCGCGCTCCGGCACACACGGCCAACGCATTCGTCGTCCAGTCGTTTCTGGATGAAGTCGCCCACGCAAGCGGCCAGGACCCACTGCAACTGAGGTTGGAACTCTACGGTGAAAACCGCGACTTGCCCTACGGCGGGCATGGCGGGCCGCACTTCAATCCCTGGCGGCTTTCCCGCCTGCTGAAACACTTGGCGGAGCGGATCGAATACGGCAGGGAACGCCCGAAAGGGCAGGGTGTTGGCATCGCCTCGCATTTCACTTTCGGCGGTTACGGCGCCCACGCGGTGGAACTGACCGTAGACGATAACGGCGAAATGGCCATTGAACGTATCGTGGCCGCCGTGGACTGCGGCGTGGTGGTGAACCCGCTTGGAGTCGAGGCCCAACTTGAAGGCGGCACGATCGATGGCTTGAGTACGGCTCTCAATCTCGAAATCACCGTGAAGGACGGGCAGGTGGAACAGAGCAATTTCCACAATTACAGGATCGCGAGAATGGCGCAGATGCCGGCCGTGCTGGAAACCCACGTGCTGCCGTACGGTGACAAACCGACCGGCATGGGGGAAATGGGTCTGCCCAGCCTGGCCCCCGCATTGGCTAACGCCATTTTCAACGCCACCGGCGTCCGGATCCGAAAACTCCCCATCAAGGACCAACTAAAAACAGCCCTGGCAGTGTAGGAGCGAATTTATTCGCTCCTACATGGGATTGGGTATTATTCTGTTTTTGACGGACACAGGGGATTGACGCTTGCATTTGGGTATTCCTGCATTACTGGATTTTTACCGGATTCACCGCGAAGAGGACTCACTGGTTCTGGCGACGATCATCGGCACCGAGGGTTCGACCTACCGCAAGCCGGGGGCGATGATGCTGATCGGCCGCGATGGCGACTTCGAGGGGATGATATCCGGCGGTTGCCTGGAGGGCGACCTGCTGCAGCACGCGATGGGGGTGTTTGCCAGCGGCGAGCCGGCCTTCGTTACCTACGACATGCATTCGGACGAGGAACTCATCTGGGGCCTGGGCCTGGGTTGCGACGGCGTCATTCACCTGATGCTGCAGCGCCTGGACAGGGCGGATGGATTTGGCTTTCTGGAGCAACTGGACGATTCCCACCGGGACAGGCGACAGGTCCTGCTGTCGATTGCGCTGCAATCGGGGAAAGGCCTGTCCTGCGGGGCTTTCGCATTGCTCGACTCAACAGATATGGCGATTGGTAATCCCGAATTGCTCCAAAATTTGAGGACTTCCGCGTCTTCCTGGCCGGATTGGCGTTTCCGCAGAGATCGAATGGAAAGACCGGAAGGCTCCCTGGATACCATCCAGGTGCACATGCCGCCGCAGACCCGGGTACTGATCTGCGGGGCCGGTCCAGACGCCGTGCCGCTGGCCCTTGCGCTAAGGGCACTGGACTGGGATGTGCAGCTCAATGACCACCGGCCGGCATTTGCCCGGGAGGATCGTTTTCCGGGCTGCAGGGTCGCCTGCGGGAGGCCGGAGCGCCTGGCGGAATCCGTAGACCTGGCCGGACTGGATGCTGCGGTCATCATGAGCCATCACCTGGAAAATGACGCATTTTATCTACGGCAGCTTGCCGCAGCGGATCTGCCTTACATCGGATTGCTGGGGCCGACGTCCCGGCGGGAGAGATTGCGTGACATGGCGGACTGTGGTGAACTCGTGTTGTACGGCCCGGCGGGTCTCGATATCGGTGCGGAACTGCCGGCTTCGATCGCTCTATCCATCGCCGCGGAAATCCACGCGGTGCTCAATCAACGCAATGGTTTGCCACTGATAAGAAAGACAGATGGATAATAACGCTGAAACGCCCCGACTCGCCGCCATCGTGCTGGCAGCCGGCCCTTCGACCCGGCTGGGCCGGCCCAAGCAATTGGTGCAACTGGATGGAGAAACCCTGGTCAGGAAGACGACCAGGCTGCTGATCGCCCATGAATTCACCTCCGTGACGGTAGTTACCGGCTGCGAAGCGGACGGTGTCATGCAGGCGGTTTCGGACCTGCCCGTCAGCACGGTGCACAACAAGGACTGGGCGAGCGGGATGGGCAGCTCGATCTATTGCGGCGCGCGCAGTATCCGTGAGAATCTCGACGGCCTGCTGTTGATGGTCTGCGATCAATGGTGCCTGCGGGAAGATGACATTTCCCGATTCATTGCGCATTGGTCTACTGATATATCACGCATTTTAATGGCTTGCTGGCATGAAGGACAAGCCTTTGTTTCCGGGCCTCCTGTGATATTTCCACGCAAAATAATACCTGAATTAAAATACGTATTAAAAGACAGGGGCGCCAGGCAGGTCATTGACCGCCACATGGACATTGTCGAATTCGCCTCGATGGAAAACGCGGCATTCGACCTGGATCGGCCGGAAGACCTGGACAAACTCAACCCGGGTTTCTAGCCGTACCCCAATAGTTGAAACAGGCCGGTTTCCAACCGGGAATGTACATGGTCTGCAGATCCTGGAATTCGAATCCCGATGCCTCCAGCAAGCGCGGGATGGGACGATTGATGTTGCATCCCCCGCCCAGTTTCTTCCACACCGGATTCACGCGGTTCTGCCAGCGCCGGACGGACGCATCCGGAGCCTTCCCGTGTTCACAGAAGAGCAGTTTCCCATTGGGCTTGAGCACCCGGGCGATCTCACGCAGTGAACCTGGAACGTCCGCAATGGTGCAAAGGGTATAGGTCATAACGACCGTATCAGCGCAATCGTCTTCCAGGGGGATGGCTTCCGCGCCCGCTTCGATAAATTCGACGTCGAGGTGATGCTCGCGCACGCTCTTGCCGGCGATAGCCCACATTTCGGGGGACGGGTCAACGCCCCAAAGGTGTTCGACTTTTTGAGCTTCGTAAAACGGGATATTCAGGCCGGAGCCGATTCCGATTTCCAGGACCTTACCCTCGGCCAGAGGCACGACTTTTTGCCGCTGTTTCATTGACGGATTCTGTCCACAGCTAAAATGAACCAGTTTCGGAAGGATGAACGCGTCGTAGAATCCCATCAGGAGTTCAGGTTAACACCGCCGCCTGAAATGCCGCGTGATTTGGGTTTGGGCGATAGCGGCCCTGCGGTGCAGACGGCTCGGGGGCCAAAGACCCGGAAAATCCGTAAACGACGATTTTCGGACTCAATCGATGCGCTTGACCCCGATGGAGCGGCCGGAGGCCTCGTGCTCCATGATGAACTTGCCCATGAAATTCTGGGTGATGATGACCGTGGAGTCGCTCCCGTCATATCGCATCCTTCCAGCCATGCGCTGCTGCCAGACCTGTCCGTTATCCAGCCTGAATACCGTTTTTCCGTTCCAGCCGATGAACGTGGGCACCACCTTGGCGATCAGTTGATACTTTACTTTCTTGTCCTTCTTTTTCTTCTTCTCTTTCTGGGTCCTGTACCCGCCAGGATATTCATCAGTGGTTTCCGGTGTTGTCTCGGTGGTTTCCCCGGCGGCTACCTGCGGCGCCGCCTGTTCGGTCTCTTCGGTGGCTTCACTGGCAACCACGGCTGCCGCGGCGGCCTTCCTCTCTTTTCCGGGCACAGGTGGGCCCTTGATGGCGCCTTCGCGGTACCGTTCAAGCCATTCGCTGAGATGGGCACGTTCGGCATCCGTGAGCTTGTCCAGCCCGGACGCGGTGAAATCCTCGGGGGCCATCAACGATCGAATTTCGGGCGCATCCCGGTCATCGGCCGCATTGGCTGCGGAAAGACCAAGAGTGAACAAGAGTGCGATTATTATTCTCAATGAAAATCCAGCCTGCCTGAGATTGAACCAGCGCCTAGTTTACACCGATATTCGCGTCATGTTGAACATGCCGAAACGTTGCCGAGGCTTTTGGTAATCGCTGCTTGCCGGCGCCCGGACAGACGGGTGTCTGCTGAGGAAATAAGATGGAATTTACCGGGTAGACCGGCCATCGGGTTCAGAGTTACTTTATCCTGCAAAAGTAACCGGATATCGCAATTCGAACGCCGGCGATTCGAAAGGGTCGTATCATACAAGAGAGCATTGCCCTGGTAGCCGATATGCGTGTCGCAAAATTTCTACTGGCAATTTGGCTGATGTCGCAGCTGTCTGCGTGCGTCGTGACGCCTGACAAGAAATCCAAGCTGGGTACGATCGATGTCAGCCCGGAAATGGTTCTCGCCAGCAGCCCGCTGGCGAAGGGAGTTGAAGACCTGGACTTTTCCCGGTTGGATATCCTGGAGATGACTCCGGAGATGATCGAGTTCGTGGACAAATACATGGAGGGGTCCACCAACCGGTACCGGCGGATGCAGCGACTGGTCTACGCGATCATCGGGGATGGAAATTTCAACCTGGTTTATGACGACAGGACGCGCACCGCCAGTGAAACTTTCAGGGACGCGCGGGGTAACTGCCTTTCTTTTACCAACCTTTTTATTGCCATGGCCCGTTACCTGGAAATCCATGCCGAGTACCAGGAGGTCGACGTGCCCCCGGACTGGTCATTGGCGGGAGAGTCTTTCTTCTTCAGCCAGCATGTCAATGTCCTGGTTGACCTGGGTGTTGGGATCCAGCGTGTTGTCGATTTCAACATCTACGATTTCCAGACGACTTACGACAGGCGAACGATCAGCGATACACGCGGCCGGGCGCATTACTTCAGCAACATCGGCGTCGAGCACATGATGAATGGCGAGACCGGGCTGGCGTACGCCAATTTCCGCCAGGCCCTGGCGGAAGACGACAGGTTCAGTCCCGCCTGGATCAACCTGGGTACGCTTCACAGGAGGGAAAAATACCCGAATTACGCGGAAGCGGCCTACAAGAAGGCTCTCGATATCTATCAATTCAACCTGATTGCGATGAGTAACCTGGCCAACCTGTACGACGAAGAGGGTAAAGTCGAACTGGCCGAACGGTATCTCGGTCAGGTCAAACTACACCGGATGAGCAATCCGTATTACCGCTACCAACTTGCGAATACCGCTTTCGTCGATGGAGATTATGCAACCGCGATCGAAAACCTCAACTATGCGATCGGCAAGATAGAAGACGAGGATCGTTTCTATTACCTGCTGAGCCTCAGTTACCTGATGAGCGGAGAAAAGGAAAAGGCAAAACGCTGGATGGAAAAAGCGGAGCAAGTTGCCCAGAAAAACGAGCGGCGGCAAAAGTACAGCCACAAGCTGGATTTGCTGATAAGCCAGGACAAGGCCAAAAACTAGGACCCGGCGTTTGTCAGCTGTTGTTTCCACATCGGCGGTTGGAATCAAGACATCTGTATGAAACAGCCAAACGCTGTAGAATTGCAAAGTTCGAAAAACAAGAAAGGCGTCGACACGATGCCGTGGCATATGTCTTAAGGAGTTGTTATGACAAAGAGCGGTTGGTCCCTCACTTCGATGCTCGTCGGTCTCTTACTGGCAAATACTGCCGTTTCAGCCACCGGGTCCACGGTACCCGAGCCGTTTCAGCGCTTCGACGCCTCGTCCAATTTCAGGATCGATTACGCTGAACTGAACGCCTTTCTCAAGATGGCGGTCGTGGACACGGGACGGTCGAGTCGTGAGGTGGCCGCCCCCAGCCGGGCCAAAACCGGGACCCGGATGAAGGCCAACGTGAAGAGATCCACGATCAAAGAAGGAAATCGCTTCTATTTCGAGGGCTTCAGGGGGAATGAAGAATCCCAGCAGGTATTGCAGGATATTCAAAAGCATCTCGAAGGGCTGCCTTCAGAAGCCCCCCTGGAATATTTCTCCCGTGACGAGCAATTGGCTTACTGGCTGAACCTGTACAATTTCACGCTCCTTAATGAGATCGTTAAAATCTACCCCAAGCGCAAGCTGAAGAAATTCCTGACCGGCAAGAAATCAATTCTCGATCAGAAAATTCTGAAGGTTGCCGGGATCCCGCTGAGCCTCAACGACATTCAACACACCATTTTGCGGCAGAACTACGAGAACAATCCGCTCATCATGTACGGGCTTTACCAGGGCGTGATTGGCGGGCCGAACATCCGGAAAAGTGCTTACACGGGTCTGAACGTGCATCGCAACCTGGCCAACAACGCCGCCGAGTTCGTGAACTCGAACCGCGGGACCTACGCAAAAGATGAAAGGGTGTTCCGGGCTTCCAGCCTGTATGACCGCAACAGGGAATATTTCGGGGATTTCCAGGCGGATCTGAAAAAACATCTGCTGGTCTACCTTCAAGCGCCGGAGAAGGGGGAGCTACAGGCGGCCAAGACGATCAAACCGGATATAAGTGACTGGACCATCACCGACCTTTACGGTTCTTACCCGCAATTGGGCGGAAGCTTTGCGGATAACAGCGCCGCCTTACTGAACGCCACGACCACCAACACGTCAACGGCCGAGGGCAACCTGGCGGTCGCCGGGCCCAGTTACGCCAATTCACTTCGCGTGCAGGCCAAAGCTTCGACAAGAAGTTACGTCAGCCCCGAGTTGGAGACCTATCTCCAGGAAATCAAGCTGAAGCAAGCCGTGGCCAACCAGCAAAAGTCCACCGTGACGGTGGAAGAACTCGGTGAGGTCCCGGTCGAGGGCAGCAGCGATCCGGATCCCGGGTCCGAAGAGCAGTAAAAAGACTGAAAACCGTGGCGGGACGCTTCAGGCGTCCGGCCCGTCATCGAAAGCCTGCTCGAAATGGGTCCGGTAGTTTTTCCAGCGGCCGACTGACCGGGAGTGGAAGGTTTCCCTGACCTGCCAGACGCTGGCGGTTTTTACCGTGCTTTCCCGTTTCTCGAACGATAGACAGCGCTCGTCCCAGTCCTCGCCCAGGCGTTCCAGCAATTCGCCGATGATTGTCCTGGGTTCCTCGACCAGTTCCTCGTATCGAACTCGCACCAGGTCGTCGCCGAGGACGGATTTCCAATGGTCGACCAGTTTTTCCTGTTGCCCGATGTAGTGGCGGATGTCGGCCAGGCGGGTCGAGTAGTTCTGTGCCGCCCCCAGTCGTGTTGAATAGATGGACAGTGCGACGTCGCGCCAGTCCCGCTGGGTCACCACGAAACTGGCGGAGGGCAGAATAGCCTTTATCAGGCCGATGTACAGAAAATTATCGGGGCGCTTGTCTATAAGCCGGGTGCTTCCGCCCGTTGCCTCTTTTGAGTACGCGGCATGATTTTCTCTCCACAACTGAAGATCCGCGGACGTGATCTCATCCGATCCCTCCGGGAATTCATGAAACTCCTTCAGTACGAGGCGAGGAAAAAACTCGCTTTCTCCAACGGCAGTAAAGCTGGGGTGCGCGGCGAGAACCTGCTCCAGCAGGGTGGATCCGGTGCGAAACATTCCGCAGATCAGCACTGGCCGGCTGGAAGACCCCTGGCAGCGGTCGAACCATTCGCGGTCGTATTCCGATGCGATCCGGTTGAAAAATGACTCGGTCTGTTCCCTGTCGTATGGCGGAATGTGTTTTCTGTCCAGGGCATTGGCTTTCGAAAAGTGTGACCAGGCCCGGTCGTAATCCGCCAGTTGATTGAACGCCGACCCCAATGCGAAATGCAGATCGCTGTCGCCTCTTCGTTCGGCGTTCGCAATCAGCCGGGCCAGCAGGGGGTCGTCGCTTTCCAGAAACCTGTGTGCATCTGCCAGCCGTGCCAGCGCCGACGGGTCACCCGGATTGATTTCAAGGCATTTCTCGAAGTAAGCGCCTGCCTTTTCCCGATCGCCGAGTTGTTCCGCCAGGTTTCCAAGGTTTTGGTATGCCCCGGCGTATCTCGGGTTAATCTCGATGGCCCGCTGAAACTCCTCACGGGCCTTTTCATTGTCCCGAAGGTGATCCATGTAGATATTGGCGATATTGAGATGCACTTCTTCCGGACGGTCTATACCCAGTTCGAGCGCCCGGCGGTATTTTCCGATGGCTGCCTCGAATTGACCGTCCCTGGTGAGATACCAGGCATAATTGAACGCGGCGTTCCGGGATTTTGGCTGCTCAGCCAGGTAGCGGTCGTATGCCTTCAGGGCCTCTTCGAGCGGAAAGCCTTTCCCTTGCAGGTGCATCGCCACCCGGTCGATGGCCGAAAGGTTTTTGTCGTTTTTGTGGAGAAACGAAATCACGCCATCGAGTTCCTCTCTCATTTTGGGGCTCATCTTCATATCGAAGCGGATTCTCTTCCGGATTTGCTGTGAGATTATATTTCAGGCCGCCCAAAAAGAAAGCGGGCCTTTCGGCCCGCTTTCAGTCTTACCAACTTACAGAACGAGAACTTACCAGCGCAAGGTCAAGTCTGCGAAGAAGAAACGACCCAGGGTGTCGTAGAAGCCCACGATCGTATTGCCGTTGAATGACAGGGTGTTACCCAGCAGCGGCGGTTCCTTATCGAAGACATTGTTGACACCGAAGGTGACGTCATGCACGTCCATGAAGCGGACGACGCCGTTCAGGTCGAAGTAGTTCTGGTTACCCAGCTCATCTTCGGCGAGCGTATCCGTGGTTCCTTCGTAATCGACCGAACCCAGGTAACGCCAGCGAAGGGTCGCTGCCCACCAGCTATTGGAATCATACGTTCCGGTGAAGGTATGCCGCCAATTCGGGCTGGGGGTGCCGCAAGTGCCTGCGCTGATAATGCCTTCGCAGTCAAATGTCGTCGTCGGATCATCCGCCAGGGAAGTCTCTTCCTTCTTCAGCGTATAAGTGCCGATCAGGTCCAGGTTCCAGTTGTCGTTGATCGTCCAGGCCCATGCCAGGTCGACGCCAGACCACTTCTGCGTGCCAATATTGAGCTGCGTGGACTCGATCCAGCCGGACTTGCCCAGCCACAAGGAGCCGCCGATACCGCGATTGATAACGGTACACAGGGTGTCGTTTCCGTCGAGGCACTGGTTGAGGCTCGTTTCGGGATCAACGTTATCGATCGTGTCGTCGATCTTGATCTGCCACCAGTCAACCGAAATCTGCATGGTTTCCATCGCATCGATCACGAGACCAACGGTCCAGGTGTCTGCCTTTTCGACGTCCAGGTCCGGATTGCCGCCATACAGGGCGTTGTACTGACCCGCGGGGCTGACGCTGATGTTGCCATACTGCTCAGACGTGACGCCGGTGCGAGCACAATCTGCCGCGCTCGGAACCGGGTTCGGGCCGGCACAGGCGTCGACACCACTCCACAGGCCGAGGCTCTGCGGCGAGAACAGCTCGAGGACGTTCGGTGCACGCACGGCGCGATTGTAGCCGGTACGGAAGCGGAAAGCGTCCACTATCTGCCAGTCAATACCGGCACGATAGGTGCTGCTCGATCCGGTGGTGTTGTAGTCTGACCAGCGGTAAGCGAGGTCGAGGCTCATCATCTGGGCCCAGGATGCATCTGCAACCAGCGGTACGTTGGCTTCAAAGAAGAGCTCGTTGGCGCGGATGGTTCCGCCGGCACTCGGCCGTGGTCCGCCCTGACCCAGCAGGTCGCCGTTCTCATACACGGTGTCGGAAAGGCTTTCGTACTTGGTCTGGATCCAGTAGTAACCGGCAACCGCCGTCACGTTACCTGCATCGAGGCCCCAACCGGTGTCGCCGGTCACGTATGCTTCGAAAACGTCCAGGCTGCTGCGGTTCGACGCGATCGCCACACCGCCAAGAGCCGCGGCGGCTTCACGGGTCACACCCTGGTAGGTGAACACTTCGTACGGAATACAGGCGGGATCCGCATCGCAGAGTTCACTGTTGACCGCCGTCTGTACCGCCGGGCGGTAGAAGTCGTTCAGGTAGTTCGAGCTGGAGTTCGACGCGGAATGCATGAAGGAAACGTCGTAGTCCCAATTCTCGTTGATGATGCCCTTGACGCCGGTAACGATACGGAAGCTGCTGTAGTCCAGCACATCCCGACGAGGGAAGCCCTCTACGTTACGCTTACCGATGTAGATACCGAGGCGATCTTCGCCCGGGAACATCATGGCCAGCGAATCCTGGAAGGCCTGCGGGAACAGAGCCTGGTCAACCGGCAGGTCGTAGGCTTCGTCGAAGAACGTACCGGAGAACGCGATCTGGCCATCGGTTTCGTTGTTGGCCAGCATGGTCTCTAAGTAAACGACCGCGTGCTGATTGATCTCGTAATCAGCAAAGGCGCCTGCCGTCCAGCTGGTCTGCGGGCGCTGATAGTAGTTCGTCGGGTTGTAGTTGTAGAAGTTGCCCGCGAACCCGGCCAGCGAACTGTCCGGCTGCAGCGTAACGAACTGGCCGCTGGAACCGTCGAGGAAGCCGTCATCATCGAAAGAGTAGATGGCGAAGTTCGGAACGATCGCATTGGCTGAACCACCGCAGGCCGTGCCCGCGTTGTTCAGTGCGCAGCTCGAGTAGTCGCGTTCGGACTGCAGCAACGCGGCATTCTGACGCCAGGTTGCGAACACCGTGGCGTTACCACGGCCGTCGGCGAAGTCAGTACCGAATGCGAACTCGACGTTGTATGCGGAGCCGTCAAAACCGGTTCCGCCGGTCGGGTACTCAAAACCGGAATTGTCGTGCAGCTCACGCATGTAATCGTTGCTGTTCTTGTGCTGGTACGCGCTGATGCCGGCACTGAATTCAACACCGTCCAGACGACGCATGATGAAGTTCACAACACCCGCCACGGCGTCGGCGCCGTAGGTGGCTGATGCACCACCGGTCAGAACTTCCACCCGCTCGATCATCATGGTGGGAATCTGGTTGACGTCGACCGCCTGCGTGTTGATACCGCCGGGCTGTACGCGCCGGCCGTTGATCAGAACCAGGGTACGGTTCGTGCCGAGGCCGCGCAGGTCGATGGATGCCGTACCGGATGCGCCGTTGGAGTCGAATGCCACGTTGGATGCTTGAATCTGCGGCAGGTTGTTCAGTACGTCCTCAACACGGGTGAGGCCGTAAGAACTGATGTCTTCCATACCAACCACGGCAACCGGGCTGGTCTGTCCGAAACCGTCCTGGCTGATCAGCCTGGAACCGGTTACGACGACTTCTTCAATAAGTTCTTCGCTATCACTATCAGTTGCCTGATCCTGGGCCATTGCAATGCTTGGCATCACCATTACTGATGTTAGCCCAAGCGCTGCAGACACCGAAAGACAAAGATGCTTTTTGCGATACATGGGAAATCTCCTATCTGTGCTATATTTTTTTGAGACGCTTAGAGGGGTCATTCGCGTAAAAAAAAAGTGCTGCCAACTCACCCACCAGCGAACCCACAGGACTGTTACTCTTGAACTGTTGTTGTCCAGAGGATGAATTTACATTATTTTAACGGAAAAAGCACTATTTATTGACTATATTTCTCATGGCCCTGAAGTACCCTGAACTGGTCTCCCGCCAGAGGTTCTTATGAAAAAACTGCCGTTTCTCATTCTGGTGGCACTGCTGCTGAATTCCTGGACCTGTGAAAGCCAGGCCAAAGGCAAACTCGAGGGTCCAATCCGTATCCACAGCCGAACGCTGGGATACGACCTCCAATACTGGGTATATCTCCCCGAAAAGGACCGCAAGCCCCTCCCCGAGTTGTACGTCACCGACGGCCAGGTATACCTGAGCGCAGTGGAAATGGTCGACCTGCTGGACGAGGAAATCGAAAACGGCAATATCGCGCCCATAGCGGCCATATTCGTCGACAGCCGGGATCCTGATTACAAGGAAGAAACGCGGCGCAACAAGGAGTTCATGTGCAAGACCGACTACGCCAAGTTCTACGTCGGCGAGTTGATGCCGCAGGTATCCAGAAAGTGGACCGGGGCCGATGCATCCACCCACAGGGGCATCATGGGCGTTTCCGTTGGGGGCATCAACAGCGCCTGCTTCGCGATGATGATGCCCGGCGTGTTCCAGGTAGCAATCATGCATTCGCCGGCCAGCGACAAACACCTGGACGTGATCAACGGCTTATATAAGGAGAAGCCGAAGAATCCCTCGGCTTTCTTTGTTTCCCACGGTGGCCCACAGGACAACGAAGCCGCCGCCAGGCGGTTCGTGGATACCCTGCAGGAAAAGGGCTATCCGGTCCGGCACATCAGTAGCGACGGCGGTCACGACTGGGACAATTGGGGTCCGCTTATGGATGACAGCCTGCGCGCCTTCGCAGGGCTTCGTGCAGAGGATGAGATAAAATAAAGGGTCTGGCTCGCCTGCCGCCACTCCAGCTACCGCAAGACTGGATGGCCGCCGCGGGCGGCGCCGTCGTGATCGAAGCGAATCTTTCAGCACATTGGACCAGTCGTGAGTAAAAAACCGAGAAAAATCAAGCGGAAAAGTAACACGACGGCAAAATCCAGGCCGCCGCTGTCCCCTCAGCAGAATGCGCGTTTGCAGCAGGCGTTTCAGGCTCAGACAGCGGGAAATCTGGCTTTTGCCGAATCCGCCTGGCGCGCGCTGATCGCGGAAAAGGTCAGGCTGCCGCAGGTTTTTCTGAATCTGGGCATCATTTGCGCACAGACGGGACGCCCCGAAGAGTCGCAAAACCTGTGCAAGAGGGCATTGGCCATCGATCCGAGGTTTCCGGAAGCCAGGATGCACCTGGCCACCGCATACGATCAATTGGGTAAAACGGAGCAGGCGGTCAGCGCTTATCAGCGGTTATTGGCCGATCAGCCCGGGATGTTCGTCGCCAGGTACCTGCTGGCAAACCTGCTCAAGAACCAGGGAAACATTGAAGAGGCCACGGCTCATTACCGGAATATCATGGCGCAGCAACCGGGGTACGCCCAGGCACACTTCGCCTATTCCGGGGTCCACAGGTACGAGAGTGCGGACGATCCGCATATCATTTCGATGCTCGATCATTATCAGCAAGGCAACCTGGCGCAGGACAACCGGATCCTGATTTCCTTTGCACTGGCCAAAGCGTTCGAGGACGTCAGGGACTTCCGGCGGGCATTCGATTACCTGAAAACGGGCAATGAGCTGAGGTACCGCAAATACCACTACACCATAGACAGCGACCGGGATCTGTTCGACAACATCATCAAGACGTTTACAGCGGACGCGATGGCTGGTCTGGATGTCAGGGGCGAGGCGTCGAACAGGCCCATATTCATTGTCGGCATGCCGCGCTCCGGAACCTCCCTGGTGGAAAAGATCCTGGCGAGCCACTCTGATGTTTTCGGTGCAGGTGAACTGGATTACCTGTATTCCCTTGGCGTCAGCAAATTTTTCAGCGAATCGGCCCACTTTCAATTCCGGCCGCTGGATACCTATTCAAAGGACCTCTACGAGTCGCTCGGACGTGAATATCTTGCAAAAATCAAGCGGCTCAACGACCGGGCCGACCGGATCACGGACAAACTGCCGTTCAATTTCATGATGATCGGGTTGATCAAAATCGCGCTGCCCAACGCCAGAATCATTCACTGCGTCCGCGATGCGCGGGATACCTGTCTGTCGATCTACAAACAGAATTTTGCTACCGATAATTACCGTTTCGCCTTTGATCTGAAAACGGCGGGTCAATTCCACAATATTTACCGTAAATTGATGGAACATTGGCACCGGGTCATGCCGGGCGAGATTTACGACATCAGGTACGAATCGCTGACCCGCAACCCGGAAGATGAAATCCGCAAGCTGTTGGCCGCATGTGAGCTGGAATGGCAGGATGCCTGCATGGACTTTCACAAGAGCGAAGGCAAGGTGACAACGGCGAGTTTCTACCAGGTGCGCCAGCCCATGTACACCAGTTCGGTACAATTGTGGGAACAGTACCGCGAATTTCTCGGGCCGCTACTCGAGGAACTCGGGGCTTGAAAATGTCACCTGAATGGCCCCATAACTTCTTGCCAAACTGATGCGGCGTGGACGCCGTTGTTGAAGGAAACCCTTAAATGAGTCTGGAAAGCCGAGCAAGCTCTGCAATGAATCTTCTCGCCAGCGGCCAGGTACAGCAGGCCGCGCAGCTGAGTTCGCGGTTGCTGGCCGAGGCGCCTGATTCCGCCCCCGTACTCTACCTGGCGTGCGAGGTTGCAGTGTTTCAAAACCAGCTTGCGGAAGCGCTCGGTCATATCAACCGGGCCATTGAAACTGATGATCGACAGTTCGGGCTGGTGATGCGCAAAGCACAGATTGAAGTGATCAACCGCCTGGGGAAACAGGCCCAGGACACCGTGTCCGAGGTTGCCGCCCGCTTTCCTGACGACGCCGCGATTCAGCTCGAGGCCGCGAGAATCTTTACTGAATGCGGCAATCACGCCGGCGCCGAAGCCTTGCTGTTGAAGGCCGGCGAGACGGATGCGAGGAATCCGAAATATCTTTTCGCATTTTCAACCAACCAGTTCTTCCTCGGTAAAACAGACGAGGCCGAAAAAGCCATTGCCGAATACCTGGATCTGCAGTTGCCGGTTCAGGGGCGCAAATGGCTGATGAGGGCGCAGCTGCGGAAACAGACCACGGATGACAATCACGTTGAGCAAATCAGGAAATACCTGGCCAGCGAGCCGTCGAAGGAGGAGGCGGTCAACTGCCATTACGCCCTGGCAAAGGAATTGGAAGACCTCGGGGAGCATGCCCGCTCGTTCGAGGCGCTCGAGGCGGGAGCGGCAATCCAGCGACAGCTCATCAATTTCAAGCTGGCCGATGAACTGGCGAATCTAAAGGACCTGGCCGATGTATTTCAACCAGAGAGCTATGCCAGAATTCCTGATTCGACCGCCGCGGACGCCCCCGTGTTCATCGTGGGCATGCCGCGCACGGGGACAACCCTGGTGGAGCGCATGATCACCTGCTACGACGGAGTGAGGTCCGCGGATGAATCCAACGATTTCACATTCGCGTTCAGTTCCGTGATCAATGCCCATATCGCAGCGAACCCGGACAGGAACCTGGCTCCCCTGAGCGCCGCACTCGAAGTGGACTACGGCGACATCGCCGGCAATTACCGGAGCAACATGCAGGGAATGCTCGGTAAGGCAGACCGCTACCTCGACAAGACGCCGTATAACTTTCTTTACTGCGGATTGATCATGAAGGCGTTTCCGAATGCCCGGATCCTGCACCTGGTCCGGGACCCGATGGATACCTGTTACGCGGTGTTCAAAACGCTGTTCAGCAAAGCCTATTACTATTCCTACGACCTGACGGAACTCGCTGATTACTATGTCGGCTACCGGCAGCTCATGGAGCACTGGAACAGCCTGATACCGGGCGCCATCCTGGACGTCCGTTATGAAGAACTGGTCAGCAATCCACTTGATGTTTCAAAGCGGATAGCCCACCACGTCGGGCTCGAGTGGTCGGAGAACATGATCGAAGTCCAGGAGTCAGCCGAACCCTGCGCCACGGCCAGCGCCGCGCAGGTCCGCGAGCCCATCTACACGAGTTCCGTGGGCCTCTGGCGAAATCATGAAACCGGGCTGGAAGCGGTGAAGCAGCGGCTGTCAGCGGCCGGCCTCGTCGACGACACAGGAAACCCACTGGTTTGACGCCTGGCGCGTGCGCGCAAAGCCACCAGCGGATTGTTTGGGCTAGGGCAATGCGCCACTCATTTCGGGCATCAGCAAGGTGCCGGGGTTGTTGCGGACCATCCATTGCAGGCCGTTTTCCAGATCTTCGCCGTAAAAGTCCCGTACCTTCCGGTACGCTTCTTCCCGTTGCTCGGCGCTGAAAGCCCGCCCGGTGTTTTTTGCATCCTCGAAACGGCTTTCGCTGCCAGCAATCCTGTCGATTTCTTCTCCGGGAATTCCCAGTTCCAGGAATCCATTGATCGTCTGCAAGGCCTCAAGGGGATTCTCGATCAATCGCTCTCCGTACACGGAGGCCAGGCGATTTGTGGGTGCGAATTGCCCAAGCGCTTGATTTGCCTGCTCGATATGCAGGCGCCAAAGGGTCATGATCACTTTGAGATCCGTCATGTGAATCGTATCCGACACCTGGAGCTGTGCCAGATTCGGGAAGTCACAGCGGATCAGGTCGAACATTGCCCTGACGGCATACTTGGATTCTTCCCCCTTTTTCAGTGTCGAGAGCAGAAAATTGCGGGCGTCCGTGTAGAGCATCAAGGAACTTGCGGAATCCGTCAGCTGCATCAGCTCCGGAATGATGTTGTTCACTGAATTAATGGGCTTGACGATCAGCTTCTCGGAAGGCCCGGCATGCTTTTGCAGAAGCGACAATGCCAGTCCCGGCATGTCCCTGTAACCCAGGTTCGTTGATTTCGATTGCCACTGCAGCCTCTTCGCATTGGCCGCATCGAGCAGAAGCTGCGGTTCACGCAGGCTGACGGTGACGCCTTCCACATCCAGGCACCTGGAAAGAAAGGTGGATGAACAGAACGCGGTGTGGAAAATGAACCGTGGCGGATTTTCGACCGATGGCTGGCCGGACGTATTCAGCAGCGGGACCAGCTTGGCAAGGGGTACGGGGTAGAACGGTCGATCCGGATCGATCACCTTTCGGTCGAGCGAGTTGACCCGACGAATCTCATTACGGCTGATGGGCAGGAAACTGACCTTTTCCGTATTGAAATCGAACTTGTAAGCCAGGTAAGCCGGGTCGTGAATCAGGTCATTGACGGTAGGCATGTCTTTTGCTTGGTTCCAGGCGGCCCATTCGGCGCCGAATGAATCATCGTGGTTACAGGCGTTGCGGGCCTTAGCGGGGTTTCCAGATTTCATCCTGGCAGGTCAGCTCATAGAGCGATTCTGCGTACTGGATGATCTTGTTCGTATGGGCTTCGATGACGGCCTGGGACTCCGGTGTCTGCGGCTTGGCTTTTGCGTCGGCCAACAGGCGTTCGGCGTCCATTTGCCACTTGTATGAAAAATGCCGGGCCGCATCCCTGGGATTGAGCGCCATGGATCCCGGAAGGTGGTCCGTTACGGCGTTTTCACCGGTGATCGTCCAGATGAATTCACTCTTGTTGCTGGCTTCCCATACCTTTGCAATGAGTAAGCTGCCTTCCTGCCCCCATACCGGGTTCGCATCGATCGCCACGCCGGAAATGACTCCGGTCTTGATCATGTTATCGACCATGGCATCGAGCATGGGCTTGAACCAGGGTGCTGGTTTTGTCATTTCAATTCACCTGTTTGTTGCGGATTCCGAAGCGCGCAAAGGAGTCTCGCTTCGCTCGACTTACCCAACCAGGGTCGGCGGATCGCCTGCGGCTCCATTGTATCGTACCGGCACATCCAATGAAGGGGTTCATTTGCGGACGAGAAATTCAAGGGCGATATCCAGGGTGCTGGCCTTGGGAAGGCTGTGCCCCATGCCGCTTTCTATCTCGAGCAGGCTGTTTTTTGCTCCTGCTTTCAGATACTTGTTATAGACGATGCGGGTCTCGTCCCGGTTGAAATCACGAGTTCCGGTGAGGAATACGTAGCGATTGTTCAACACCCGGTCCATGTCCCTGATCACGTCTTCGTTCCAGAAATCGACCCCGCAGATGAAAATGGCGCCGGAAAATACGGTCGGATACTGACTGGACAGGAAACTCGCCACCCGGCCGCCTCCAGAAAAGCCGCTGATGAAAACCCGTTTTTCATCGATCTCGAATCGTTGTCCCAGGGCCATGATCGCGGAGGTGGCGAGCACCATCCGGCGCGTGACGGGCTTGCGGTTGCCCGACTGGTCCGCGCCAATATAAAAAAGGTTGTACTTGTTCAGGATCTTTGACCAGCGCCCGTCCATGTCGCCGGTGCGGGTCGGGCTGACGTAGACGAGCACACCCGGCGGATCGACGCTGTCGCCGGCCGGCCGGTACACCTGCCAGGTGATTCCGGTGTCGGGATCGAGGAACTTGCGATAACGCTCCGCTGTTTCGGCTCCGTACAATTCCGAAAGCGACGATTTGATTTCAAATGCCTGGCCGGGGTCCTGTGCCTGGCAGTCAAAGCTGCCTGTCAGGCCAATCGACAACAGGCAACAGGCATACAAGGCTTGATGGCGACTCTTCATTTGGCGGCCTCTTGCTGGTCCCGCCCGTTCAAAGAGGGCGGGACTGAGAGAAATCCTGGTCAAAGTATATAGCGACTGAGATCCTCGTTACCGGCCAGTTCGTCCAGGTGCCGGTCCACGTAACCGGAATCGATCGTGAACGCGTCTCCTGACCGGTCTGGCGCCTCGTAGGATATCGTGTCCAGCAGGCGCTCCAAAACCGTGTGAAGACGCCGCGCACCGATGTTTTCAGTCGACTCGTTCACTTTCCAGGAAATCTCGGCGATGCGTCGGACTCCGTCCTCGCTGAACGCGAGCTTGACGCCTTCCGTTGACATCAGGGCCTGGTATTGCTCGGTCAGGGAAGCCTGTGGTTCGGTGAGAATTCTTGTAAAATCATTAACTTCCAGGGCGCGCAGTTCTACCCGGATAGGCAGGCGTCCCTGCAATTCGGGAATCAGGTCGGACGGTTTCGACAGGTGGAAAGCGCCCGAGGCGATGAACAGGACGTGATCGGTCTTGACCACCCCGTACCGGGTCGAAACCGTGCATCCTTCCACCAGGGGCAGCAGGTCGCGCTGGACCCCTTCGCGGGAGACGTCGGCGCCGCCGTATTCCGAGCGCCGGGCGACCTTGTCAAGTTCGTCGATGAACACGATTCCGTTCTGTTCGGCGTTTTCGAGCGCCTGTTGCTTGATCTCTTCGTCGTTGACCATCCGGGCGGCTTCTTCTTCCACCAGGACGGGGAAGGCCTCGCTGATCTTCATCTTGCGTTTCTGCGTCTTCTGGCTGCCCAGGTTCTGGAACATGCCCTGCAGCTGGCTGGCCATTTCCTCCATGCCGGGAGGCGTCATGATTTCGACGCCGGCCTGGGCCGAGACTTCGAACTCGATCTCGCGATCGTCCAGTTCGCCGTGAACCAGCTTGTAACGCATTTTCTGCCGGGTCTTGCTGTCAGACGGATCTTCCGTTTCCGGCTCGTTGGCGAACCCGATCCCCGGCGCGGCCTGCGGCCGGGGAAGCAGGATATCGATGATCCGGTCATAGGCGGCGTCCTCGGCCAGCGACTGCACCCTGGCCATGGCCTGCTCCCGGGTCATCTTCACCGAGGTGTCGACCAGGTCCCGGATGATGGACTCCACGTCCTTGCCGACGTAGCCGACCTCGGTGAACTTGGTGGCCTCCACCTTGATGAACGGCGCATTCGCCAATTGCGCCAGCCGGCGCGCGATCTCGGTCTTTCCAACGCCGGTCGGCCCGATCATCAGGATGTTCTTCGGCGTGATCTCGACGCGCAGGTCTTCTTCCACCTGCATCCGGCGCCAGCGGTTGCGCAGCGCGATGGCCACGGCCCGCTTGGCGTCCGACTGGCCGATGATGTGCTTATCCAGTTCCTGGACGATTTCTCGGGGTGTCATTTGTGACATGGTATTTACGGGTTCCTGCCGGATGCGAATGCATTGGCTCTTAATCGACCTCGAGCGTTTCGATGGTCAGCTTGTCGTTGGTGTAGATGCAGATATCCGCTGCAATTCCCAGGGCCTGCCGCGTGATCTGTTCGGCGTCGAGCTCTGAATTGCGGATCAGAGCCAATGCCGCGGCCTGGGCGAACGGCCCGCCCGAACCGATGGCGATCAGTCCATGTTCGGGCTGGATCACGTCGCCGGTGCCGGATATCAGCAGCGAGTCGTCCCTGTCCGCAATCGCCAGCAGGGCTTCGAGCCGCCTCAGGGCGCGGTCGGTGCGCCAGTCCTTGGCCATCTCGACTGCGGCGCGGACCAGGTGGCCGGAGTGTTTTTCGAGCTTGCCCTCGAAGCGCTCGAACAATGTGAAAGCGTCCGCGGTGGCGCCGGCGAATCCGGCAATCACCCGGTCCTTGTAGAGCCTGCGGACCTTTCGCGCGTTGGCTTTCATGACGGTATTGCCCAGCGTGACCTGGCCGTCGCCGCCCATGACGACGAGGTTGCCACGGCGGACCGAGCAGATGGTGGTGCCGCGATATTGTTCCACTTGGGGTTCCTTCATGTGCATGAGGGGGAAAGTGGGGATACCATTCGCCTAATGCAAGGAAAGTCGTGGAGTAAAGGCTCGTTCAAATGATCCGGGAACTCATCATTGCCATCATCAAGGCCGGCATTCCGGTGGCGCTTGCCAGCTACGCAGTGGTCTGGTGGGCATTGAAAAACGATCACCTGGGTCCGGTCCTGAGCCTCAAAGACCTCGAGAAAGAGGTCAAGCGGCAGAAAAAGGACAAGGAGAGCAAGTCGAATGGTGATCTCATCCATAACAAGTGGCTTGCGTTTGGCGGCGGGTTTTACGGCCTGGTGGGCCTGATGACCTATGTAGTCGTCGAATTGCGGGAAATCCGCGATTTTTTCATGGGTTTCGAAAGCTTCAGCGCCTTGCTCTCCGCGCTTTCCCTGGACCTCTTCATCGACCTGCTGATCGACGCCCTGACCAATTTCATCGTTGCCATCGCCTGGCCGATGTACTGGATGAGCGACATAGCAGGTGAATACATCTGGATCTGGTTTGCGGTGGCCTACGGCGGATATTGGGCCGGTGCGAAATACGCGATTCATCGAATGCAAGAACGGGTTGAAACTTTGGCAGAGGCGAGCAGTGACGACCCGCGAAATGGGTCGGGAGAGTGAAACGCCTTTTTGTCCGGCTTTGCACTATATTTAAGACGTGCGCCCAATCCAGGGCCCATGAAACGCAAAGAGGGAGAAAAAATGTCGCTTGCAAAAAAATCCGTCGCTGAATTCATCGGGACCTTCTGGCTGGTGCTGGGCGGGTGCGGCTCGGCGGTCATCGCCGCGGGCTACCCGGAACTGGGCATCGGCTTTGTCGGGGTATCGCTGGCCTTCGGCCTGACCGTGCTGACGATGGCGTTCGCCATCGGCCATATTTCCGGCTGCCACCTGAATCCAGCCGTTTCTGTTGGACTGGCCGTCGCCGGACGTTTCAAGTTTTCCGAGTTGCCGGCCTATGTCATTGCGCAGGTCCTTGGCGCCATCGTCGCCGCCGCTGTCCTGGCCTGGATCGCGAGCGGTGCGCCCGGCTTCGATATCGCCGGTGGGCTGGCCTCCAACGGATACGGCGACCATTCACCAGGCGGCTATTCGATGGAGTCGGGATTCGTCACTGAAGTGGTGATGACACTGATGTTCCTGATCATCATCCTGGGCGCGACGGACAAGCGCGCGCCCGCCGGCTTCGCCCCGATCGCCATCGGCCTGGGCCTGACCCTGATCCACCTGATCAGCATCCCGGTGACCAATACCTCGGTCAACCCGGCGCGCAGCACGGGCCCGGCGGTGATCGTCGGCGGCTGGGCGATCGCGCAACTGTGGATGTTCTGGGTAGCGCCGATCATCGGCGCAGCCGTTGCCGGCCTGATCTACCGCTGGTTCGAAGAGTAAGAGCGGATTTATTCGCGATGGTTTTAGCGTCTTGTTTTTTTGGCTCCGCTCCACTGGCACGGCTCAAAAAGGACATAAAACCATCGCGAATAAATTCGCTCTTACAGGGGTTATTTTTTTTTGGCCCGGGGGTGGGCTTTGTCGTAGATTTTGGCGAGGTGCTGGAAGTCCAGGTGGGTGTAGACCTGGGTCGTTGAGATGTCGGCGTGGCCCAGCAGTTCCTGCACGGCCCGCAGGTCGCCGGAAGACTCCAGCATGTGGCTTGCGAAGCTGTGCCTGAGCAGGTGGGGATACACCTGCTGGGGGAGGCCCTGGCGTTTCGCCCAGTAGCGGATCCGGGCCTGGATGGTCCGGGTGGAGATGGGGTTCCCCCGGTTGCTTACGAAAATGTGCGGTTCCTCGAAATCCGCAAAACTTCCCCTTACCTTGCGCCAGTTCGCCAGCGCTTGCGCCGCATAAGTCCCGAGCGGAACCACGCGGGTCTTGTTTCCTTTGCCAATTACCGTGATGAGGCCGGAGGACGGGTCGATCTGGTCCCACCTGAGGCTCGCGAGTTCACTCAGTCTCAGCCCCGAGGAGTAAAACAGTTCCATGATGGCCTTGTCCCGGATGGCCAGTGGCGTGTTTTCGGAGATGTCGAGCAGGCGCGTGATCGCGTCCGTATCCAGCGTTGACGGCAGTTTTTTTCTCACTTTCGGCGCCTTCACCGCGACGGCCGGATTGTGGTCCGCAAGCCCTTCGCGCATCAGATACCGGTAGTAGCTGCGGATCGCGGACAAGAGACGTTGCAGGCTTCGCGAACCGAGGCCGCGCCGGTGCTGCCGGGCGACGAAACCGCGGACCTGGTGTTCATGGACTTCAGCAGGGTCTTCGACCTCCAGGCGCTCCAGCTCCACGGAGAACAGCGCGAGGTCCCGGCCGTAGGACGACAGGGTTCTGGGCGAAAGCCCGCGTTCGTGCTTCAGGTGGTCCAGGAATTGCGCCTGCTGCTTCATCCCCTGGCAGGATACACCCGATTCAGGCGGAGCGGCGCTGCACCTCGGGGGGGTCGCTGGCCAGCGTCACGGAAATTACGTTGGCCAGCAGGTCCAGGAACAGCGTGCCCATGCCGGGGTAAAATCGGGACGGGTCGCTGCTCCCGATGGCCATCATCCCGTCCACGCCGTTTTCGCCGAGCGGGATCAGGGCGGTTGACTGGACCCAGCGCGCCTTGCTGCCGAACAGGAACTCCAGCTTGTTTTCGCCCAGGCGGCCGCAAACCGTTTGGCCTTTTTCGAGATGGGCCTGGAACGGTTCCAGTTTCGGATCGTCGGAGCCAATGACCATGACGTCTTCGCCTGCATCGACAACGGAGTCGCTGTCGAACAAACAGATTTGAAGGATGTCGGCGTCGAAATCGTTGAGAAGGCTGTTGCCGAGGTGCGTGAAAAAGTCCTGACCCGGACCAATGGTCAACAAGTCCAATGTCAGTTGGTGCAGCCGGGCCATCAGCGTTTCGTTATCCGCCGCGACCTGGACCAGGCGGTTCAGCTGCCGTGATTTGTCCTCGTTGCTTGCGCGCAGTTGCTCGACCTGCCGCTCGATCAGGGAGACTGCGGCCCCGCTCGAATGATTCAATTCCAGGTTTTCGAGGATATCGGGGTGGTCGCCGAGAAAGCCGGGGTTTTTTCGCAGGTAACTGGCGACAACTTCCTTCAGGGATGTTTTGTCGTCACTCATTCATGGTCCCTCTGAATACGTGCTCCGCCGGCCCTTTCATGGTCAGGGAATTTTCGCGTCGGGGCCACTTTATCACAAGATGTCCGCCGGGTAGAAAGACGTCCACGGTGTGGTCCACCTTGCCGGCCTGACGCAATACCGCCATGGCGGCGCAGGCGCCGGACCCGCAGGCCAGCGTTTCCCCAACACCGCGCTCGATGACGCGCAACAGGATTTTTCCGGCTCCGGAAAGTTGCGCAAAGCCGGCGTTGCAGCCCTCGGGAAAGGCCTCGTGCGTGCTGATGTAGGCGCCGATTTCCGGGATCCGGGGATCTTCGATATCACGGGTCAGGATGACCGCATGCGGATTGCCCATGGACACGGCGCCGAATTCCAGCCGGCCCCATGGCGAGTCGAGGTGATAGAGGATCTGCGTCGTTTCCGCCTGCATGGGCAGATTGCCTGGCTCGAACGAAGGCACTCCCATGTCAACTTCGTATTCACCGTCGGGACAGCGTTGCAACCTGACCACGCCGGACGGGCTTTCCACGCGAAACGGTTCTTCGCCGGCCTCGCCGGCCATTTCCAGGAAAAGGCCGATGCAGCGCGCGCCGTTTCCGCATTGTCCCGCCTGGCTGCCGTCTGAATTCCGGATTTCGTAGCGGACGACGTTTTGCGGATCCTCCGGGTCCCGCAGCACCAGGATCTGGTCGCAGCCTATCCCGCGGTGACGGTCGGCTATCCGCGCGGCCCGTTCCGCGTCGAGGCCGAACGTCAGGCCTCGTGCGTCGATCAGCACGAAATCGTTACCCGCCCCGTGCATCTTGTGAAACTCAAGGGCCATCGGAATCGCGCAGTCGCCGGGCCAGTCAGTGCGCCAGGGTGCCGCTGACGATCCAGTGGCGGTCGCTGGCGGGTTCTATCCGCAGGTAGTCCAGTCCGGACGCGATGAGTTGCTCGCCAACTTCGAAGACGGTGTAGGCGGCGAGCAGGGAGTTGTAAAAGTCCTCGCGCAGGATCTCCGGCGCGCCCTCCGCGTAGGTATCCACCAGGCGTTGGGCGTCCTGCTCACTCTCCGGGCGCATCAGGTCCATTACCTGGACGGCAGCACCCGGAGCGCCGAGCGAACGGACACTTCGCCAGAGGATCTGCGGATCGGGCAGGTGATGCAGCAGGCTGTTGCTGATCACCGCATTCCACGCAGCAGCCGGCAGGGAAGGGTCGGGCAGGTAGGCCTGGCGAAACGAGACCCGCTCGCTCCCCGGCTCGCCGGCCAGGCGTTCCCTGGCTCGTTTGAGCATATTCTCACCCGCGTCGATGCCGGTCACTTCCCAGCCCTCAAGGGCCGCCGCCATGCGCACGGCGATGTCCCCCGGGCCGCAACCCAGGTCGGCCATCCGGCCGCTGGCCGCCAGGTCCGGAAATTTCTCAATGAACCAGGCCGTGAACAATTGGTTCGCTTCGCTGAAATCGGCCTCGGCATAGGCGCGCGTTTGCGCCTCGCTGTCCATCAGTTCAGGCTCGGGGCGTCTCTTCATCGGCTTCTTCGTCATTGTCTTCTTTCCGTTCTTCTTCGAGGTTCTCGATTTCAGCCGCCGTGGCCTGCCCGTCCTCCTCCGGAAGATACAGCGGTCCGCGCTGGCCGCAAGCCGCCAATGCCAGCGCCAGGCAGCAGCACAGGGAGAGTGCGGTAAATGGGGACAGGATACTTTTCATCGGTCGGTTGTGCAGTACAAGGGCTGATACACTATACGCCATGACTACTCAGGAATCAGCCGCCGTTTCGCAGGCGCCACAACAACGCCAGGCGGGCCTGGAAACGGTTGAACTGGAAACCGGGCCCAGGCCCGATGCCGCCATTGTCTGGCTGCATGGTCTGGGCGCCGACGGACACGACTTTGAAGCGATCGTGCCGGAGTTGCTCTGGCCCGGCGCACCAGACATGCGTTTCATTTTTCCGCACGCCCCGGTGCGGCCGGTGACAATCAACAATGGCATGGCGATGCGCGCCTGGTACGACATCGTCAGCCTTTCCGATGACCGCAGCCAGGATCAGCGCGGGATAGCCGAGAGCGTCAACCAGGCGGCGGCCCTGGTCGACCGTGAACGGGAACGGGGAATCGAACCCCGGCGCATCATCCTCGCAGGATTCTCGCAGGGCGGCGCCATCGCACTGCAACTTGCGATCCGCTACCCGCACCGGCTCGCCGGCCTGATTGCATTGTCCACCTACGTGCTGCTGGACCATCGGCTGGAGAGCGACCGCCAGGACGCAAACCGTGATATCCCCGTCTTCGTCGGCCATGGCACGGCCGACCCGATGGTGCCGTTCTTCATGGGCGAACAGCTCGCTGAGCGGATGAGAGCCATGGGGCATCCCGTTGAATGGCACGGTTACCCGATGCTGCACGCGGTCTGCCCACAGGAAATCGCCGACCTGTCGGCCTGGATGCGCAACCTCCTGGCCTGAGGCGATGGGCGAAACACTGGAAATGGACTTGCAGGAACAATCGCCCAGTCTCTACCCGCCCTCGTTCTGTCATTGGCGGATGTTGCTGGCCGTCATGGTCATCACCGAGGTTTCGGTGGTTCTGGTCGGACTTGGCCGCGGTGGGTTCCCGGGCTGGCGCTGGCTGGGCATGGCCAGCATCCACGCGCAGTGGATGGCGCTGTTTTGTGCCTCCGGGCTTTGCGTGACCAGCGGCTGGGTGAACCGCCTGTCCGCCCGCGGCGCATGGATGGGGAACTGGCTGATCGCAGTGTCCCTGGCCGCCGTGTTCAGTTATGCAGGTTGGCTTGTGATTTCGGCTGCTCTCCCCGGGATGGTCTCCGGATCGGCCGGCCCATTCGTTCTGAAAAGCGTTTTCGCAGTGGGTTTGGTGGCCGTGGTCTTTTTTCGCTACCTCGCCATCCGGGCCCAGTGGAGATCGGAGCTGATGGCTCAGGCCGAAGCCCGGGTCCAGGCCCTGCAGGCGCGAATCCGTCCTCATTTTCTGTTCAACAGCCTCAACACCATCGCCAGCCTGATCCCGGAAGATCCCGCCAACGCTGAGGCGGCGACGCTGGATCTTGCAGATATCTTCAGGGGAAGCATGCGCCGCGCCGACCAGCTCATTCCACTTTCCGACGAATTGAAGCTCGCACGCCAGTACCTGGACATGGAGCAGCGGCGCCTGGGGGACCGGCTCGAAGTGGAGTGGCGAGTCGACGAGCTGCCGTCCGGCGCCGCCGTGCTTCCGCTGATGCTGCAGCCCCTGCTCGAGAATGCCGTGGCGCATGGGGTGCAGACTTTGCAGCAAGGCGGCAAAATAGCCATGTATGGCCGCACGGAAGGGGAGCAGGTGGTAATCACCATCGGCAATCCCCTGGCCCCCGAAGGTTCCGATACCAGCGGCCATGGCATGGCAATCAGGAACATCAGTGAACGGCTGGCGCTGGCGTACGGTTCGCGGGCCAGCCTGATCACCAGCCAGGACAAGGATCAGTTTTACGCCGTATTGAGTCTGCCCTATGTTGAACATTCTGATCATTGATGACGAAAAACCGGCCCGTGACCGGCTGCGCAGGCTGTTGGACCCCATGCCCGACTGTGACATCGCGGGCGAGGCGGCCAGCGGCAACGAAGCGCTGGAACAGATAAGGGAGCTCAGGCCGGCTGTCCTTCTCCTGGACATTTCCATGCCGGGCATGGACGGCATGTCCCTGGCCGGCGCCCTGCAGGCAGGCGGCGCATCGCCGGCGGTAATCTTCTGCACCGCTTACCAGGACCAGGCGCTCAGGGCCTTTGAAGTGGATGCCGTGGACTACGTCGTGAAACCCGTCCGTGCAGAGCGACTGGAACAGGCGCTGGACAGGGCGCGCCGCTATCTGGGCAACCAGGAAAATCAGGAAGAGGACCATTACGTGCGGTCCACGATCGGCGGCAAGGTCGTGCTGACGCCCATCAAGCGCGTGATTTGCCTGATCTCCGAAGACAAGTACACCACCGTGGTCCACGAAAAAGGCACCACGGTGATCGACGACTCGTTGACGGATATCGAAGCCAGGTACCCGGACATGTTCTTCAGGGTGCACCGCAACGCCCTGGTGTCCCGAAAGCACCTCCGTGGACTGGCGCGCACGACAGAGGGACAGACCCAGGTCCTGCTCAGCGGCACCGACCGCAAGCCCGAGGTCAGTCGGCGAAACATCTCTGCGTTGAGAAAATTTCTAAGCGAACTCTCATGAGCCAAACCATAAAAATCGCCACGAGAAAAAGTGAACTGGCCATGTGGCAGGCCAAACACGTCGCCGGACTGCTCCGCGAGCGGCACGACGGCCTGGCGGTCGAGCTTCTTCCAATGGTCACGAGGGGAGACATCATCCTTGATCAGCCATTGGCGCAAATCGGCGGAAAAGGCCTGTTCCTCAAGGAACTGGAAAAGGCGTTGCTGAACGGTGAAGCAGATATCGCCGTGCATTCGATGAAAGACGTCCCGGTGGAGCAGGCGCCGGGACTGGTCGTTGAAGTGATGCTGGAGCGCGCCAACCCGTTCGACGCCCTGCTGAGCCGAAAAGGGGAAACGCTGGCCGAACTGCCCGCAGGCGCATGCGTCGGAACCAGCAGCCTGCGGCGCCAATGCCAACTCAGGTCAATCAGGCCCGACCTGTTGGTGCGCGATCTGCGGGGCAACGTGAATACGCGAATCCGGAAACTCGAAGAGGGCCAGTACGACGCGATCGTGCTGGCATGCGCGGGCCTGGAGCGCCTGGGCCTGGATCACCTGGTGACCGAGATTCTCGGGCCGCCCCGATTGCTGCCGGCCGCAACGCAGGGGACCATCGGGATTCAATGCCGCCACGGGGACGTCGCTGTGGCTGGGCTGATCGAACCGCTCAAAGACCCCGACACGGTGCTGCGCACCCAGGCCGAACGGGCGGTCGCCACCATTCTGCAGGGGAGTTGCCAGGTGCCGCTGGCGGTGTTCGCCGAACTGGGTGGCGGAAAGCTCAGCATCACCGGCATGGTGGGAATGCCGGACGGCAGCGAAATGCTGCGCAGCGAGGAAACGGGTTCGCCGGACGAAGTGGATCGATTGTCAGCCGCCGTCGCGGAAGACCTGCTGAGCCAGGGGGCCGGACGGATCATAGAATCCCTGTCATGAACTTCACACATGTCTTCATTTCGCGGCCCCGCCAACAGGCGGAGGAACTGGCAGCGATGGTGGAGGGGCTCGGGCTGCAGGCGGTGATCCAGCCGGCCTTCAGCTATTTCCCGGTTGATGCAAGGGCGTCCCAGGGCGAGGTTTTCGACGAGATGGACCGGGCCGGAACCGCTGCGCTGCTGATCTTCACCAGCCCGAGGTCCGTGACGCACGGCCTCTCGCAGCTTCCCGCCAGCCTGTTGTGGAACGCAAGGGTTGCCGCGATCGGCCCCGCCACGGCAAGGGCGCTGTCCGAAGCCGGCGTGCGGGTGGGCGTCACCCCGGCCAGGGGCTATACCAGCGAGGCCCTGCTGGACGCGCTCTCGGTTGAAGATACCTCGAAGGTGGCCGGCGGGCCTTTCGCATTCATCATTGCCGCCGCCGGAGGCCGCGAAAAACTGTCCGAAAGCCTCGATGAGAATGGCTGGCGGGTCCGGCTTCTCAGGGTCTACCGGCCGGAACCGGCCGAACTGGACAAACCGGCGTTGAAGGAACTCAGCGAGGCTTCCGGCATACTGTCGGTCTGGACCAGCGCCAACGCGATGAAGGCGCTTTCCCAACGGCTGCCGCCAGCTGTCTGGTTCCAGCTCTGCCAGGGCGACTGGCTGGTCATATCCGAACGCCTCAGGCGTCTGGCGCGCGCCTATGGTCCCGAACGCATCCACCTGGCAACGGGGCCGGGTAACGCCGATCTACTGTCCGCGGTCCGGAATCTGGCTTGATATGAGACCTGCCACGGGCGGATAAGGGGTGAAGTGTCCTTCTCTTTTGGTTAGCATCAGAATATCGATACCAGCCAGAGGGATAATGGGTGAACACCGAAATCTCCGAGAACGAAGCTGAAACGCCGGAGAGCCCTCCGGAACCCACCGAGGTCCGAGAGGAACAGCCGGCCCCGGCGCCGGCGCGCCGGCGCGGTTCGGCCCTGTCATTCTTCGCCCTGATTTTTTCCCTGGCCGCGTTGGCCGGAACGGGCTGGATGTGGTGGCAGGACCAGTCTTCCTCAGGCCAGCAACAGGTCTATTCCGAAATCGCGCGTCTTGAAGGCAGCGACAGCGCGTTGTCGCTGAAGCTCGACCAGGTCCGCGACGAGATGAACACGCTGGCGGCCGGAGACGTCGGGGCGGAATTCAAGGCCATGCAGGAGCGACTGGCGGCCGACCGCGTGAAACTGCAGAGCGTCGAGCGTTCGGTCAGCGAGCAACAGAACCTGTCCCGCTCCCTTCAAGCTGCCGCTGAATCCATGCAGGTCCGGCTGGTTGCGGCCGAAGCTGCCCTGGGTGGCGTGGCCGCGCGGGAACTGGACGCCCGTGATGAACTCGATATCGCAGAAGTGGATTACCTGCTGCGCCTGGCCAGCGAAAGGCTGCAGCTGTTTTCCGACCCGGACGCCGCCGACAAGGCCCTGGAAGTCGCGGACATGCACCTGGCCGCGCTGGACAACCCGATGTACCTGGGCGTGAGGCAGGACATCTCGGCGGCGCGCAGGGAACTGGCCGGCCTCAGCATTCCCGATTATCTGCAGATCACCAGCCAATTGGATTCCATCCAGCAGAGCATTCCGTCCCTGGCTTTCCGCGGTGAAACCGAAGCGGTCAGCGGAGATGTCGCGCCGGTCGAGGGGAAGAGTTGGTGGGAGAAAATGAAAAGCGTGTTCTCCGGGCTGGTCACCGTCAGGCGCAGCACCGAGGAGGAGGGCGAGCGCATCAGCCTGCAGGACAAAGACTTCATCCGCCAGCGTGTCTGGCTGCAGCTTGAAGTTGCACACCTTGCGCTGATGCGCCGGGACCAGGAAGCATTCGCAAACGCGCTGGAGCGCGTGCGGGAAACGATGTCATATTGGTTCGACCAGGAGACGGACGCCTACGCTGAAGTCGTGAGAAGCATGGACGGACTCATGAGGCTCGAAATCCAGGTCGACGCACCGGACATCTCCGCGCCCTGGGCCACCCTCAAGCTGCTGCGGACCAGCCAGGCCGTCCGGAACGCAGTGCCGGATTCCGCACAGGCGGCGCCGGAAACATCCGGTGAGCCGGAGGAACAACAGGAATGAAAAATTCCTTCCTGATCCTGATCGCGTTGGCGCTGGCGCTGCTGGCGGCTGCGGTAGCCCCGGTCTTCAAGGCCGATCCGGGCATGGTGCAGATCCACTTTCGGGGTTGGACTGTTGAGACCAGCGTCCTGATACTCATCCTCGCCGTTATCGTGCTCTGGGTGCTGGTGTGGGCGCTGCTTCGCATCTGGAAAATGCCCGCCGAAACGGCCCGGCGAATTCGCGAACAACGGTCCCTGGCCCAGTTGGAAAAAGGACTCCTGGCGCTCACCGAAGGCGATTGGTCCACCGCTGAGCGCGCCTTGCAGAAATCGGCCAGTGCGCACGGCCGCACGACAGCACGCTACCTGGCGGCCGCCGAAGCCGCGGACGGCCAGGAAGCCGGCGATCGCGTCGAATGGTACCTGGACCAGGCGGACACGAGGAACCGTAAACAGAAATTTCTGGTAGACCTGACCCGGGCGCGGATCCTGGTGCAGAACGGCCACTGGGCCGAGGCGAAAGACGTGCTCGAAGCCCTGCATACGCGACGCAAGCGCCATCCGCAGGTGCTGGAAATGCTGGCCCGCAGCTATCGTGAACTGGGAGAGTGGGAAGCCCTTACCCGTTTGCTGCCGGCCCTGCAAAAAGCCGGGGTGGCCGACGACAGGGAAGCCGGCGAGATCAGGCACCTGGCCGCAATCGCGGAGTTGCAACGCTGCAAGGACAGGGAGAGTCTGCAGGCGAGTTGGCGCGCGCTGCCCAAGGCCATGCAGAAAGCCCCGGAAGTCATCCGGGCCTACGCGGACCAGGCGGTGCTCATCGGGGCGCCGGAACTGACCGAGGAAGTGATTCGCTCGAGCCTGAAACGGGAATGGAATCCGGCCCTCCTCGTGCCCTACGGCGAACCCGCGTCCGCTGACCTGTCAAAACGCCTGAAACAGTGTGAAAAATGGCTCCATGCGCATCCGGAAGACGCCATGCTGCACCTCACGCTGGGTCGTCTTTGCGCCCGGGAGGAGCTTTGGGGCAAAGCCAGGGAGCACATGATCAGGAGCCTGGAAATCGAACCTTCGGTGGCCGGCTACGATTCGCTCGGCCAATTGCTTGAGCGCAAGGGGGAACTCGAGATCGCGATGGCATGCTTCCGCAACGCGCTGCGCATGAACCAGGGCAAGGATCCCCTGCCGCTGCCCGGCGACACGGCCCGGCTGGAGCCTCCTTTAAATCCCGAATCCGAATAGCGGATATCTGGAGCGCACCACAACCCCTTGTTGGCACGGCGTGAACTGGGGTCTTTAGTGTGGCCGGGCCAGGACCCGGACCGGGACGTCGAGGCCGAATTCGAACGAGTCGTAGAACAGGCGTTCTGTGGGCAGGCCGTGTTCGCTGAACTCTTTTTTTGCGGTCTCGATCATCGCCGGGGGACCGCTCATGTAGACATCGAATTCCGAGAGATCCTCGTGGTCGGCGATGACCGCTTCGTGCACCATCCCGCGGAAATCGTCCTGGCGGACTTCGGCGTCCGGCTCCGAAACGGCTCCGCGGTAATGGATGTGGCCGTGTTCCCGGGCCCACTGCCGGGGTAATCCATCCAGGTAGAGCTCTTCGAGGGTCCGCGCGCCCCAGTACAGGTGCACGGGCCGCCGGTCGCCCAGTTCGAGCAGGTTCTCGATCATCGACTTCAGCGGGGCGAAGCCGGTGCCGCCGCCCATCATGATCATCGGCCGCTCGGGCCGGTCGTTACGGACGAAGAAATTGCCCTGCGGCCCCTCGATTCGCAGGATGTCCCGTTCCTTCAACTCTTCGAAAACATGACCCGTGAAATCACCGCCCTCGACGTGCCGGATGTGCAGCTCGAGTTCGTTTTCCAGTGAAGGGCAACTGGCGATCGAAAAGGTCCGCCGCTTGCCGCCGGACAGTAATACGTCGATGTATTGCCCCGCCAGGAATTGCAGCCGCTGCGTGGCGGGCAGTTTGAGCAACAGCCTGACCACGTTTTCCGCCAGCAACTCTTTTTCCAGTACGCGGGCCGGAAGAATCCGTACCTGGATATCCCGGACGGCCTCGATCTCCCGGACCCGGATCACCAGGTCTTCGATGGGTTCGGCCTGGCACATCAGGGCGTAACCGTCGGCGAAATCGCTTTTTTCCAGGGCCAGCGGCGGATGGAAAGGGTAGTGGACTTCACCGCTTTCCAGGATTCCCTGGCAGCTTCCACAGGTTCCGTTCTTGCAGGAATACGGCAGCATGACGCCCTGGCGCAGGGCGGCAGCCAGTATGTTTTCACCTTCCGCGACCACGAAAGTCTTTCCGCTCCCGGCCATCGTAACTTCGAATTGCTTCAACTCGTTCTCCCGGTTTGACCGGGCATTTTCGCCGATTCCTCATCGCTGTGGTAGGCTTGCGCCGATTTCTCGCATGTTGTGACTGTCCGTTGAATGCATACATCAGCCAGGCTCCGGTGAGCCTGATCCAGGCAAATCAGAAAATCCAGGTGGGAATCGAGCGCGTGCTGGGCATCAGGATCACCGCGTCGGGGCCTGATTTCATTTGCGGGGAAATGCCCGTCGATGAGCGCACCCAGCAACCTTTTGGCGTGTTGCACGGAGGCGCGTCCATCGTATTGGCGGAGACGCTGGGGAGTTGGGGTTCTTTTCTGGTCGCCTGCGACGATCCCGACGCCCGGGTTGCGGGCATAGAAGTCAGCGGCAGCCATGTCTGGAGTGTCCGCTCGGGCCTGGTTCGTGGCGTGGCCAGACCGATCCGGCTGGGCCGCAGCCTCCACTTCTGGCGCATTGACATCCACGATGACAACGGAAACCTGTGCTGCTCCGCCAAACTGACGGTCAAGGTTGGGAGCGGCCGGGCCCGGGACGGCTGACAGCGAAGATATAGATGGACTGGACCGGATATTTCAGACTGCTGTACCGTTTTCCTCTGATGCTGCTGCAACTGGTCGTCGGCACTCCGCTAGCCGTTGTCTGCCAGGCCGCCCCGTTCCGGAAAATACAGCTGCGCGGCCGCCCTTTTCACCAGGCGGTGTCGATGTGGTGGGCGCGAACGATCTGCCGGATTTTCGGCCTTCACGTGAAAGTGACCGGAGCATTTGAACCCGGCGGGCAACTCGTCGTGGCAAATCATATTTCCTGGATCGACATCCAGGTTTTGCTCAGCACCCACCCGGTCGCATTCGTCGCCAAGGCCGAAATTGGCGACTGGCCGGTGCTCGGCTGGGTGGCCCGCGCAGGCGGTACGGTGTTTCACCGCCGCGGCAGCCACCATTCGGCGCGTGGTGTGGCGACGGCCGTGGCAGAGAGGCTGCGCGAAGGCGGCTCGGTAGTGATTTTTCCGGAGGGAGGCATCCTCCCCGGCACGGGCGTCAAGTATTTCCATGCCCGCATGTTCGCGTCCGCGATCGCGGCAAAAGTGCCGGTCCAGGCTGTCATGATCCGATATTTCAAGAATGGCGAACGTTATGACGATATTACCTTTCTGCCCGGTGAAGCGATGGTCGCCAACTTCTTCCGCTTGTTGATGCAAAAACCCTGTGTCGCGGACCTGCACCTGCTGCCGCAGATCGGGCCGGCAGGAAGACAACGGCGCCAACTGGCGGGCGAGGCGGAGGAAGCGGTCAGGGAGGCCTTTGAATCGGAGTTTCCCGATGGCTGAGGCATGGTCGGATTTCAAGCCGCCGGTCGGCTTGCGCAGCGGACATGTCCAGTCGCTGATCGCAAGCAGCGCCATTCGCCGTCGGGCCGTACTGAAGCGATCCGTCGTTCTGCGCCGCAGCGGCGAAGTATGGACGCTGGACGGCGGTGACGGAATTCGCCTGCAAGGCCTCTATTCCGAACAGCCCGCCACCGGCAAGGGGCTGGTTGTTTTCCTTCACGGCTGGGAGGGCAGCGTCAACTCCAACTACGTGCTGGCCAACGGCGCGCGCCTGCTTGCCAGCGGTTTCGACGTCTTCCGGCTCAACTTCAGGGATCATGGCGACACGCATCACCTGAACCACGAGATTTTCCATTCCTGCCGGCTTGACGAAGTGGTTTTCGCCTTGCGCGACCTCCAGGAACGCCTGGGTGCGCGCCGCTGGTGCCTGGCCGGCTATTCACTGGGCGGTAATTTCGCGATGCGCGTCGCATTGAGGGCGGAATCGGACGGCCTGGATATCGGGCAGGTCGTGGCCGTCAACCCCGTGATCAATCCCCTGCACGCGATGGTCTCGATGGAGCAGGGCATTCGTTTCTATGAGCGGTATTTCGAACGCAAATGGTCACGGTCCCTGCTGATCAAGAAAACGGCGTTTCCTGATCTTTACGGCGGTGAGACCTGGCACACGATCAAGGGGCTCCGCGAACGCACACACTACCTGGCGACCCGGCATGCCGGCTTCGAGAGCGCGGAGGAATATTTCGAGGGATACTCGATCGCGGACGAACGGCTGGCTCCACTGGCCGTGCCTTCCACCATCCTGACCAGCGCCGATGACCCGGTGGTTCCGGTAAAAGACTTCGAAGCCCTACCGGACAATCCTTGCCTGGAGCTGGTCATCACGAAGTACGGGGGACATTGCGGCTTCCTGAAGAACTGGAAACTGGAGAGCATGGCCGAAGACCTGATCGCCGACCGATTCCTGGAATCTGTAAACCATCGCGAATAAATTTGCGATGGTTTTTGGAGCGGGTGAACGGAATCGAACCGTCATCTTCAGCTTGGGAAGCTGAGGTAATAACCATTATACGACACCCGCACATGGCCCCTGGCGCACATTCTAGCGCAACCTCCGGCCTTCGGGCAGCCCTTCTTTTCAGGGTTTATCGCGCGGCCAGGGAGGAGACGTGTGCGGCCGAGGCGCTGGCCAGGGCGTCCAGGTCGTAGCCGCCTTCAAGACAGGAAACGATCCGGCCTCCGCAGTCCGGCCCGGCAATGGAACGGATTTGTGAAGTGATCCATCCATAATCGTCGTCCTGCAGCTCGAGCTGGCCCAGGGGATCGCGTTCGTGCGCGTCGAATCCGGCCGAGACGAGGACCAGTTCCGGGCGATGGCGTTCCAGCTCTGGAAGTCCGTATTCGGACCATTGCCGGCGGAATGCCTCACTGCCCGCGCCCGGTGGAAGCGGCAGGTTGAAGATGTTTCCGCTGCCGGTTTCGTGTGGATAGCCGGTGCCGGGGTACAACGGCATCTGGTGGCTGGAGACGAAAAGAACCTCGGGCGAATCCTCGAAAATGGCCTGCGTGCCATTGCCGTGGTGGACGTCGAAATCCAGGATGGCGATGCGCTCCAGGCCGTGCGCGGCCTGTGCGTGGCGCGCGGCGACCGCGACATGGTTCAGGAGGCAAAAGCCCATCGCCGTCTGCGCGCCGGCATGGTGGCCGGGCGGGCGGACCGCGCAGAACGCGTTTTGTGCCTTACCGGCTATCACTTGGTCCACGGCGAAGCAGGCCGCGCCGCTGCCGCGCAGCGTCGCATCGATGGACCCGTGATTGAGAAGGGTGTCGTAGTCGAGCATCATCCGCCTGTCGCCATCCTCGGGCCCGGGCTCGAGTTCCGTCAGCCGTTCCCAGTAAGCGGGAGCGTGCGCGCGCAGCAACTGGTCTGCCGTTGCCCGGGGCGCCGGAAGGATCTCGGTGCCGCGGATGGCGTCGATTCCATTCATTACGGCAGTGAGACGCGCCGGAACCTCGGCCTGCTTCCGGCCCATGTCGTGTTTCAGGCAGTCGTCGTGCTGCAGAATCAGGGTCTTCATCTGCCGTTATGTTACAGGTAATACCGTAGATTCTTTCACTTCTTCCATGACGACGTAACTGCGCGAATCGCTGACACCCGGAAGCGCCAGGATTTTTTCTCCCAGCAGGCTGCGGTATTCCTGCATGTTCCGCACGCGAGCCTTCAAAAGATAGTCGAAATTCCCGGATACCAGGTGGCACTCCAGCAACTCGGGCAGTTTCTTGGCCTCTCGCCGGAAATCCCTGAACGCATCGGGAGAAGTCCTGAGCAGATCGATTTCCACAAACACCAGCAGGCCGGCCTCGACCAGCGCCGGGTCGAGCAGAGCCGTGTAGCCCCGTATGTAGCCGTGCCGTTCCAGCCTGCGCACCCGCTCAAGGCAGGGAGTAGGGGAAAGGTTGACCTTTTTCGCGAGCGCCACGTTGGAAATACGGCCGTCTTCCTGCAGGTGTTTGAGAATCAGGCGGTCCGTCCGGTCCAGCTTGCGCGGCTTCCGCAGTCGATTTTTCATCGTATACCCTGCATTAACCACCAATAACAGAATAATACACTGGAATGAAGTCTTAAATAGGACAAAAAACCGGGTATTAAAGGATAAAATTAGAACATTGGAACATATCTGGAGTGGAAAAATGAAAATCGGCGTACCGAAGGAAATCAAGAATCATGAATACCGCGTGGGTCTGACGCCGGCGTCTGTTCGGGAATTGACTGCCCGTGGCCATGACGTGTTCATCCAGGCGACAGCCGGCGCGGGCATCGGCGTCCCGGACGATGCGTACGTCGCGGCGGGCGCGTCGATCCTGCCCGAAGCGGAGGAAGTGTTCGATATCGCGGAAATGATCGTGAAAGTCAAGGAGCCCCAGGCCGTCGAACGCGCAATGCTGAGGGAAGATCACACCCTTTTCACTTACCTCCACCTGGCGCCGGATGCGCCCCAGACCGAGGACCTTGTGAACAGCGGCGCCTGTTGTATCGCGTATGAAACCGTGACTGACCGGCGGGGACAACTACCGCTGCTGGCCCCGATGTCCGAAGTGGCTGGCCGCCTGTCCATTCAGGCCGGCGCCTGGTGCCTGGAAAAGGCGCACGGCGGAGCCGGCGTGCTGCTGGGCGGCGTTCCGGGCGTGGAGCCTGCAAAAGTCGTCATCATCGGCGGCGGCACGGTGGGTTTCAATGCCTGCCAGATGGCCGTCGGGCTCGGCGCGCGCGTCGCGGTGCTGGACACCAGCGCAGACGTGATGCGCTTCCTGGATGCGACTTTCGAAAGCCGCATCGAAACGGTCTATTCCAACGCGGAATCCATCGAGCGGCACATCAGGGACGCGGACCTGGTGGTCGGCGGCGTGCTGATCCCCGGCGCGGCCGCGCCGAAACTGGTTACGCGTGAGCACCTGTCCATGATGCGCCCGGGTTCGGTCCTGGTGGACGTCGCCATCGACCAGGGCGGTTGTTTCGAGACATCGAAAGCCACGACGCACGCGGATCCGACCTACGTGGTGGACGGCATCGTTCATTATTGCGTGGCAAACATGCCGGGCGCCGTACCCAGGACTTCGACATTCGCCCTGAACAACGCGACCCTGCCGTTCACATTGCAACTGGCTGAAAAGGGTCCGCACAAGGCCATGATCGACAACCATCATCTGCTGGACGGGCTGAACGTCCATCGCGGCAAGGTGACCTACGAGGACGTTGCCCGCGACCTCGGCTACGAGTACGTACCGGCCAGGGAAGCCCTGACCCACTGAGTTGCACTCGTTGTTCGCAAAACGCGCCTCCGCCCCGCCGGAGGCGCGTTTACTTTTGTAAGAGCGAATTTATTCGCGATGGTTTTGTGTGTCTTCTTTTTGCGCCTCTAAAAAAAGATAAAAGATTTAAAACCATCGCGAATAAATTCGCTCCTACCCCTCTGGGTATCTCTTGCGCATGACTGCTACGGAGTCGCGGATGATTTCCTCGAGGACGTCGCGATCGATCACGTCCAGGTTTTTCAGATACAGGCAGGATTTTCCGGTCTTGTGTGGGCCCAGTTTCTCCATTTGCTCACCGTACCCCGCGAAGCCGGGCATGACATAGACCGTAAGGGCCGTCTTGCGCGGTGAGAATCCGGTGAGAAAGAAGTCCCCCTCGCGCCCACTCTCGTACTTGTAGTGGTACTGGCCGAATCCCACCAGGCTGCTGCCCCACATCCTCGGTCCCTCGCCGGTGATCTTTTTCATCAGGGCAATCATGTCCCAGCTGTCTTTCCTCTTCTGTTCGTTGTCCACGGCATTGATGAAATTCTCGACGCTGGCGTCTGTTTCCACGGTCTTATTGCTGGACATGGGCGGCTCACCTTTTCTAACATGGGCTATGTTTATTATATTTAACACGAATCACTATGAGTATTGAAGTCGGTAAACAGTTGAAGGCCGTGCGGACCGCTTTCGGCCTCAGCCAGCGCGAACTGGCCAAGCGCGCCGGGGTGACCAACGGCATGATCTCGCTGATCGAGCAGGACCGCGTCAGTCCGTCCATTGGTTCATTGCAGAAAATCCTGTCCGCGTTTCCCATGACCATGGCCGAGTTTTTCACGCGCGACATGGAAGGACGGGAAAGCGTGGTGTTCCGCAAGGAAGATCTGCCCAATGTCGGCACCGGGGATATCCGGTACTGCCTGGTGGCGGCCTCCCGGCACGACCGCAAGATGTCGATTCTTTCAGAGGTTTACGAGCCGGAAACCGATACCGGCGAAGATTTCCTCACACACTCCGGCGAGGAAGGGGGCGTGGTGGTCGAGGGCGAACTGGAACTGACGGTGGCCGGAAAGACCTGGGTGCTGGGTCCCGGCGATGCTTACTATTTTGATTCCCGGCTACCACACCGCTTCAGAAACCCGGGAAAGGCGCCGGCGCGCATCGTCAGCGCCAACACGCCGCCGACGATCTAGGGCCGGGCGTATAAAAAGCGCCCCGGCTCGCGGGGCGCTTTTCCTTTCCGCCGGACAGGCGGACAAAGGCCTTGCTCTGCTCTCGATCCTGTATTCAGAAGGTCTTTGAGAGCGATACCACAACCGTATCGTCACCCCATTCGGTTCCGAACACATCCTCCTCGTCGAGGTTCGTGCCCACCCAGGTCAGGCCGAGGTCCACGCCCACCACGGACCAGGTCACCCCGACGGAATAATCCGTGTAATGGCCTTTGTCCGAGGAAAGGAATATGTCCTCCTTGAAATCGTTGTAACCGACATGGAGGGAGAGTGCCCAGTCTTCCGCAAAGCTCCAGTCATAGTTGGCCTGCAGGTACCAGAAGTTACCCGATTCGCCAAAGTAATCCCCTGAATAGGCTGCACCCAAGGTCAGGCCGCGCCAGCCATAGTTCACGTAGACTTCACTGTAATCGCCTTCCAGACCTTCGTCGTCACCCGGGTAGGCATAGTAAATGAAGCCGACGTCGATGCTGGAGTTCTCACCAAAATCCGTCGCCCAGCCGCCATAGACGTCCAGTTCCAGGCTGCCGTTGAAATCCACCGTGCTGTCAAAGTCTACTGTGGAACCCCAGGTGCCAACGTAGATACCATTTTTGAAAGCATAGTCAAAGCCGCCCTGCAGGGCCGGGTTCTTATTGGACTGCGATATACCGCGGAAACGATAATCGGTCACAAGGGCGACATTGGCACTGATTTCAGCTTGGACCTCGGTGGTAAAACCGGCCAGGGACGCCAATGCCAGCGCGGCGAAAAGGAAATTTTTCTTAAACATGGTTACATCTCCAATGGTGGTCAATATGTCAATGCCGCGCGCGGCATTGCCTGCTCACACGGTTAAAAGCATGAAGCGTGCCACCTGGATATTGTTTATTGATAACAATGTCTTGTAGTGAATCACCGATGCATTTGGCGTCCGGTCTTGCATCAAAAGGGGGCACGGGGATGCCGCGCTGCTTCATCATTGCGCACACGGTCCGATCCGCCGCCCGCGCCCGGGCGGAACAACCGTGCCCGCTCACGGCCTGGAATTCGCAAAATATTGAACGAAATCCGGCTTTGCCAGCGAAAATCTATTGATCAGGCGGGATATTGTTAATTATAATTGACATTATTTACCAAACCGACCAGAGGGTGACCACTCATGACCGCTCGACCGGCTGCGATCGACAGTTACTGGATGCCATTCACCGCAAACCGTGATTTCAAGGAAAATCCCCGGATCATCGTCGGTGCCGAAGGCCATTACTACCTCACCGAGGACGGTCGCAGGATTTACGACTCGTTCTCCGGCCTCTGGACCAGCGGGCTGGGCCACTGCCATCCCAAAATCGTCGAGGCGGTACAGAAGCAGGTGGCGACACTGGACTATTCGCTGGGTTTCCAGTCCGGCTCCGACAAGGTGTTCGAACTGGCCGAAAAAGTCACTTCGATCGCGCCCGAGGGTTTCTCGAAGATCTTCTTCACCAATTCCGGCTCCGAGTCCGCGGACACGTCGCTGAAAATTGCGCTCGGCTACCACCGCGCGCGCGGGGAGGGGTATCGCACGCGCCTGATCGGCCGCGAGAAAGGCTATCACGGCGTCAACTTCGGCGGCATGTCCGTCGGCGGCATGACGCCCAACCGCAAAGTGTTCGGCTCCAGCTTGCTGCCCTGTGTCGACCATCTGCCGCACACCTGGAATCCTGAACACAACGCATTCAGCCGCGGCCAGCCGCAGTGGGGCACGCACCTGGCCGACGAACTGGAAGCGCTGGCTGCCCTGCACGACGGCGAGAACATCGCGGCGGTCATCGTGGAGCCTGTGTCCGGTTCTGCCGGCATCCTGCCGCCGCCGGTCGGTTACCTGGAACGCCTGCGTGAAATCTGCGACAAGTACGGCATCCTGCTGATCTTCGACGAAGTGATCACGGCATTCGGCCGCATCGGCGAGGCGTTCGGAGCCCAGCGTTTCGGGGTGATGCCGGACATCATCAACATGGCCAAGGGCCTGACCAACGGTGTGATCCCGATGGGCGCGGTAATGGTGCGCGACGAGATTTACGAGACCTTCATGCACGGCCCCAAACAGGCCATCGAGCTGTTTCACGGGTATACCTACTCCGGGCACCCGGTCGCGGCCGCCGCCGGAATCGCCGTACAAGACGTCTACGTCGAGGAAGGGACATTCGAACAATCCCGCGCCCTGGAACGGCACTTCGAAGACGCCATGCATTCCCTGGCTGACCATCCGCTGGTGACCGATGTCCGGAATTTCGGACTGATGGGTGGCGTGGACCTGGAAGCAAGGCCCGGCGCCATTGGAGCCCGCGGCCTGGAAGTGCACAAGAAATGTTTCTGGGAAGAGGACATCGTCGTGCGCAACGGCGGCGACATCCTTCAGTTTTCACCGTTCCTGAACTCACGGCCCGAAGACATCGACATGACCGTCGAGAAAGTCCGCCGGGTTCTGGACAGCCTGGACTGAGTAACTCGCCTATACTGAAATCATCCCGGGACTGCCGGTCCCCAGATCAAAAGGAACACTTTATGAATACCGAAGCCGTGGCACCCGTGGAAACCACAGAAACCGTTGGACACTTCATCAACGGCCGCATGGTCGCAGACAATCAACGTACCCAGGACGTCTTCAATCCGGCCATCGGCCGGGCCGTGCGCCAGGTGGCGCTCGCCGGAAAGGCAACTGTAGAAGAGGCGGTCTCGGCAGCCGAAGCCGCTTTTCCGGAATGGCGTGACACGCCGCCGATCAAGCGCGCGCGCATCATGTTCCGCTTCAAGGAACTGCTGGAACAGAACGCAGAACAGGTCGTGGCCCTGATCACCGAGGAGCACGGTAAGGTGTTGAATGATGCGGAGGGCGAATTCATGCGCGGCGTGGAAAACGTCGAGTACGCCTGCGGTGCTCCGGACCTGCTCAAGGGCGAGTTCAGCAAAAACGTGGGCCCGGCCATCGACAGTTGGAGCGAATTCCAGCCGCTGGGCGTGGTCGCCGGCATCACGCCGTTCAATTTCCCCGCGATGGTGCCGATGTGGATGTACCCCTTGGCCCTGGTGTGCGGCAACACCTTCGTATTGAAACCATCGGAGCGCGATCCTTCGGCGCCGATGTTCATTGCCGGTCTGCTGAAAGAGGCCGGGCTGCCGGACGGTGTGTTCAACATCGTCAACGGCGACAAGGAAGCGGTCGATACCTTGCTGCGCGACTCCCGGGTACAGGCGGTCTCTTTCGTCGGTTCAACGCCGATCGCCGAATACATCTACAGCACCGGCACGGCCAACGGGAAGCGCGTGCAGGCACTGGGCGGCGCCAAGAATCACGCCATCGTTATGCCGGACGCCGACATGGACAACGCGGTGTCCGCGCTGATGGGAGCGGCCTACGGTTCATGCGGCGAGCGCTGCATGGCCATATCGGTCGCCGTTGCTGTTGGCGACGACACGGCCGACACCCTGGTCGGCAAGCTGAAGGACGAGTTGAGCGGCCTGAGAGTCGGAAACGGCTGCGACAACAACAACGACATGGGCCCACTGGTGACCGGCCCGCACCGCGACAAGGTGCGCGGCTACATCGACCTGGGTGTGGAAGAGGGCGCCGAGCTGGTGGTCGACGGCCGGGGCCTGGCAGTGGATGGCCACGAAGACGGCTTCTTCCTGGGCGGCACGCTTTTCGACCGCGTGACCCAAGAAATGAAAATCTACAACGACGAGATCTTCGGGCCGGTGCTGTGCGTGGTCCGCGCGCACAACATGCAGGAGGCCATGGACCTGATCGACAACCACGAATACGGCAACGGCACCTGCATCTTCACTCGCGACGGTGAAGCCGCACGCTACTTCAGTGATCACATCAACGTTGGGATGGTGGGCGTCAACGTCCCCCTGCCGGTGCCGGTGGCCTACCACAGTTTCGGGGGCTGGAAAAGATCCCTGTTCGGCGACCTGTTCGCCTACGGCCCTGATTCGATCCGCTTCTACACCCGGCGCAAAACCATCACCCAGCGCTGGCCCAAAGGCGGAGTGCGAGAGAAGGCCCAGTACACTTTCCCATCCAACAACTGATTTTGTGTGCGGGCTCCGCCCGCCACTCTCCCTCGGTTTCATGCCAAGTAAGAGCGAATTTATTCGCGATGGTTTTATGTTCTATTGGCGCCGTGCAACTAAGACGGATCAGGGAGCCCCTTCCAGGACACGCTCAAGACGTCCCTGTGCGCTAATAAACTGTTCCCGACAGCTTTATTGTCCTGGAAGGGGCTCCCTGATCCGTCTGTCAAGGCCTTATACCAACAACGGCGCTAATAAAAAGACACTAAAACCATCGCGAACGCGCCACGGCATTCCGGCGGCACTTATTTCGCCTGCGGCGAAAGCCGCTCCACCCCCATTGCCTGCGCTAATTCGCTCTTACAGGGTTCTGCAATCTGCTATATGGTGGTCTGCTGCACGGCGCGCATCGAACCATCGCGCATATGATTGGGGGTGAATGTGGAGGAAATGTGGGAGCTTATTCGGCCAGGGCCAGGAAGCTGCCGCCGTTGGCGCGGGCCAGGGATTCCATGAACTCCACGGTTCCCCGGTACTTGAAGTAGTCGCCCACGGTTACGGCGTGGATCTCCATCTGGGGAGCGTTGGACACTGTGATTTGGCGTACCAGGCTGCCGGGCGACAGGTTGTTGTTGAATGCCGGGTTGGGCAGGCCGTCGCTGATCAGGATGATGGCTTCCGCCGGGGTCTGGAATGCAACGTCAAAGGCGTCGACCAGGGAAGATGCGCCTCCGAACCGGTTCGACAGCAGGCTCAGAAAGTCCTTGGCTTCGGCACGCGTGCGGTCCGTCATGTCCGCGAGGCCTCCACCAGCCGGCCAGCGGTAGTATTTCGGCCCCGCGTCGCGCTGCTGGAACCCGATGATCCCGAATTCGTAGCCTGTCTGCAGGGACTCCATGGCCCGGATCACGGTCCTTCGGACCAGCGATTCGTAATCGGCCAGGTAGTTGTTCATGTCAACGAGAAACAGGATGCGTTTCCTGTCGGTTTTCAGTCCCAGGAAGCGGAAAGTGACCTGGTTGCTGCCTTTCTCGTCCGGGGTGACCACCGGGCTGGGCGGCGGTGGCGGCGGCTGGTCGTCGCGAGCCTGCTGCTCGGCATTGAGGGTTTCCAGTTCGCTGGATACCACTTCTTGCTCGGCCTGGAGTTTCTGGTGGCGTGTCTGCGCGGCCAGCAGGGCCTCCATTATGTCTTTACTGCCTTCCTCGGTTTCATCCAGCATCGCCTGGGTCTTGCCCGCCAGTTCCTCCAGGTAATCCAGGTCGCCCAGGGAACGGACTTCTTTCTGGTAATCGGGCATCAGTATGATGGTGATGATGATGAATGCGCCCATGGCTGATGCGAACAGGTCGATCGCCGACAGCGAGTAGACCTCGAAATTCCGTCGCCGGGACCTCACCGGGAAACCCCCACGAAGTCACCGCCGTTCTGCTGCGCCAGCCGTTGCAGGAACAACACGAGGCCGCGGTTCTGCGTGTAATCGCCGATCGCCACGGTATGAATTTCCTTGTTCTCGTATCGGTTCAGGCCGGTGATGTCCTGGATGATGAAACCCGGCGCATTGTCCGGCTCGCCGTCGCTCATCAGGATGACTGCATCGGCGGGGTATTGCATGGCGGACATCACCGCGTAGTGGGTTGGCGTCGATCCCGCGAAGCGCCGCGCCAGCGACTGGATGTAGCTCCGGGCAGCGTCCAGGTTGTCATCCGTTCCCTGGAGCAGCCCGCCCCGGTCCGGAAAAGTCCAGAGCACCGGCGATGGATTGCCCTGGTAGCCGATGATGGCAAAATCGTTGGTCTCATCCAGCGGTTCCAACACTTCCAGGACCGACTTGATCATCAGGTCGGTGTAGGACAGCATGCTGCCGGACATGTCGACCACGATGACGAAAGACTTCGCCTCGGTGGCGAGGCCCAGGATGGAAAATTCCACCCCCGCTGTCAGCGCTTTCGGTTCCGGCTCCTCGATGATCTCTTCCACCGGCTCCGGTTCGGGGACGGGCTCTTCGGCGAGTTGTGTCTTGATGTCCGCCAACTGCTTGCGGACGCGGGAGATCTGGGCTTCGATGCCGCGGTTCGCCTCGTTCATATCCTGAACTTCGCTCTGTGCAACCTGCTGTTCCGCCAGCATGCGGGCAATTTCCCCGGAAGCCAGCCGCCGCAGTTCCTGGATCTCCTGGGTTCGCGAGAATGCATCGTCGTCACCGGCGTTGCGGTAGTAAGGAAAAAGGATCATCACCAACAAAATGAAGGCGCCCAGTGCGGATGCGAACAGGTCGATCGCTGAGGTTGTGAATACTGAAGTTTCTCGGTTGGGCCTTCTCATGGATTCCTGCAAGCTATCAAAAAGGGCTGAAGGGGGCAATTGATGGTTGACCTGGGCCTTCGCGACAGCTATCTATGTGTGATGCTCCGGCCCCTGCTCATTCTGCTGTTTGCCATCATGCTTTCGGTGGTTCGACCACTGTTGGCCGAACAGGTTTCCGGGGAACGCCCGGCGGAGTCCATGATCTACCAGTACGCGGGCGTGTCGCTGGTAGTGAAGATCGACGTGCCGGAGACGGATTTCATTTCCACGATTTACGGATCCGACGATACGCTGGTCTCCTCGGCGGGGATTCCCCTGGAACGGATCGGTCCCGTTTTCCTGTTCATTCCCGCATCCGAAATCCCCCGGCAGTTGATGATCACGGTGAAGCCGGCGCGCGCCATCGACCGGTCGCGAATTAACCTGGAACTGATCCAGCTTTCGGGCAGGGACCGCCTGAGCGAGGTCAGCGCGCAGGCTTACCAGTTGTTCTCGCAAGGGAACAGCCTGGCCCACTCCAACGACACGACGACCTGGGCGATGAAGGCGTACACCCTGAGGAATGCCGCCGAGGCATTTGCGAAACTCGGATGGGAAGAAATGCGTTTATGGGGGGATTTTTACGCGGCTCACCTGGCCCTGGTCAAGCTCAACGACCTGGTCACTGCCATGGATTTTGCGCGCGAAATCCAGGTGCAGGCGAAACGGGCCGGGTTTCTGGAGATCGAACTGGCAGCGGCGATCCTCGAAGCGGACGCCCTGCAGAAAGCCGGCTCGAACCCATCGGGCCGGATTGCGGCCGCGCGCCTCGAACAGGCGCATCGCGCACTGGACCGCGTGGCCACGCTGGCCGGGCGCCTGGGCATGCGTTCCGAGCAGGCCCGGGCCCTGTTCAACAACGGACTGGTTTATCAGAAACAGGAGAACCTGGACGCCGCGGTCCGGCAGTTCCAGGCAGCCCTGGATGTTTCACTGGTTTCGGATGACCAGGACCTGGTCAATGAGATCCGCAGCACCGCTGCCGCCGTGTACGAAACGCAGGGCGCCATGTCGGGTGCGATCGAAATGCTCGATGACATCGGCAGTGACCTGGAAAGCGATGCCGGGCAGCAATTGACGGACACCCTATTCGAGAAAGGCCGGATTCTCAACTCCACATACCGCTACCCCGAGGCGGCGGAGGAACTGCACCAGGCCCTGGAATTGCAGAAGGCCGATCCGGTTGTTGCGCAGTGGGGGCCGACCGGCCTTGCGCTGGCCTGGGCACTCTACTCGATGGGAGACATGGAGGGCGCTTCGAGCCTGGTGGAGGAATCGATCCCGCGAACGCCGCTGAGACGGAATTCCGATGCCCTGCTGCGTGCTTACGAAAGCCTCGCGAACCTCAATCGAGGGCAACAGCAGTATGAACTGATGGACCTGTACCGCGGGAAACAGGGTGAGCTGAGCCGATCGGACAGGAAAAGGACCCGTTTCCTTTTCGAATCGGGCCTTGACGCCTGGAGTCGGGACGGCAGTGGTTCCCGGGAGGCGCGCGACCAGCTGGCGGCGAGCCGGCGCATGGCCCTGGCGTCCGGAGACAAGCTGCTGGCGTACCGTGCTGCGATGAACCTCTGCCTGCTTCGGGCCGAGGACGAAGGCCGGGGCGCCTGCGCGCTCGCGGATGTCCGGTCCGCGTATGACGCCCTGCGAAACAGCGGAATCCCGAGGCTGGCCATGGACGCCGGACTGCTCGGGGTGAAGATCCTGTACCGGGAAGGCAGCTATCGTGAGGCGCATGCCAAAGTGCAGAACCTGATCCGGGAAGTGCTTTTTTACCGGCAGGCGCTCAACGGTGTGCTGGGGGCCTGGTACTGGAACAATCGCGTCTCCATCCTGCAAGCCTACATGGACATCACGCTCGCACGGTCAGGTGGCTTCGGCGGAGTCGAGTCCGATGGGCGGCAGGTCCTGCTGGCGCTGGATCACATCCGCCTGATCAATGCCGGGGATGCCTGGGGGGTGGCGACAGCGGTAGTTGGTGAAGAAGAGGACGAAGCCCTGCGGTCATTGCTCGCCCGGCGTGAGGCGGCGGAACCTGTGGATGAACCAGTCCTGACCCGGGAAGCCGATACTGCATTGGGCGAACTGCAGCAAACCTTCCGTCCGTCCATCAGCCCGTTGGACGGCTCGACTCTCGATGCACTCCTGGCCGGGCTGGGGCCGGACGAATCGATACTCACTTACTATTTCGGCGAGGCGGCCGATTGGGTCCTGGTCGCCAGCAATGAGGGCGTGACGATGCTGCGTCTGCCCCGCAGCGGCGGTCTCGCCGGCAGCCGCCTGGCCGGTCTGAACGAGCGGATCGGTAGGGGAGGTGCGTCATTCCTGCCTGAGCTGGATGCCCTGGGCCGTAAGTTGGCCGGGCCCGTGTCGGGGATGCTCACGAATACGATATACCTGCTCCCTTCGGGCCCGCTCAACGGTTTCCCGTTCGACCTGCTGCGAATCAACGGTGATTTCCTCGCCCAACGGCACGAAGTCGTGAATCTCGCCACCCTGGCGTCGGTCGCGAACCGGCCACTGAGGCTGGCGCCGGATTTCAGCCAACACGTATTCCTGGCGGGCAATCCGCAGCAGGATCAGGAGCTGTTCAGTTACGACCTGCCGCTCTCCGTGGAAATCACTTCATTGACTGACCGCTTCGTCGGGCCGGGACTGCACATCGTCCAGGGCGTCGCGTTGCGCGAGGATGAGTTCCAGGACCCGCGGTTCTTCCAGGCAAGACTGGTCCATTTGTCCACGCCCGGATCGATCGACCTGGCGTATCCGGCAAGGTCCGTTCTGAAGATGTCCCGCGGAGGCGACAGCGGGCCGTCGGATGACTTGACGCCTGCCGAAATCAGCACACTGTCGATCGGCGCGGAACTGGTGGTGTTGAGCAGAACGGCAGCCAGCGGCATAAGCCGTTCGGGTACGGACAGTAGACTCGGCCTGGTTTCGGATTTCCTCGACGCAGGCGCGGGCAGCGTTCTGGCCAGCATGTGGCCGGGGGGCGATGCCGGCACCGCGGCTTTCATGGATGAGTTCTATGGCAACCTGGGCCCGGACCTGGACGTCTCGAAAGCGCTTTCCCGCGCCCGCAGGGAGCGAATGGAGTCGGCGAATGAGGGCAATTTCCGATCATGGGCGGGATTCCAGCTCCATATCAGGTAGAATGGCCTACACCCGGTGACGGGTTTGGTTATAATCAGAGAATTGCCGGAGGGATTTTAAGTGGAAAAAAGAAAGTTCCTGATCATTGTTGATCCATCCCATGAAAAGCATCTCGCACTGGAACGTATGCTGGAGATCAATCGTCAGCAGCAAAAATGGGAAATCGAGTTTCATGTGCTCATCGGGTTCGAAAGCCCGGACAAGACGGAACCCGATGCACCGTGGGAAGTGATTAGCGGTTTCGAGAGGCTTGGTGAATTACTCCGCCCCGTGGATGAACAGGGCGCGAACTATACCGTGGAGCTGTTCTGGACGCGCGACTGGCGGCAGTCAATCACCGACGCAGCCGACCGCTATGGATGCGACACGATCATGCTTTGCGAAACTTCGGCAGAACACAAAACCGGAATTACCGACTCCAAGTGGGATCTGGTCAGGAATGCAAGGTCAGACGTCGTAATTTGCGACGAAGGCACGACTGCGCCCATCAAGTGCGTGCTGGCGGCCGTGAACACCCAGGCGACCGATCCGGTTCACAACGAACTCAATGGAAAGATTCTGGAACGCGGCAAGTTCCTCTCGGATTACTTCGAGGCAGACTACCATGTCGTCAATGCCTACAAGGACAGCGAAGATTTTCCGGACCGCGGACTGATTTCCAGAATGAGCGGTCTGCCCAGAGAGAAAATTCACCGGGATATGGGCAAGCCCGAAGACGTGATCGCGGGAATCGCCGAGAAAGTGGGCGCAGACATGGTGATTATCGGCATCAGTTCACGCAAGGGACTGGCGGCGACCTTCAGCAGCCACACTACCGAGAAAGTCATGGAGAGGATCACTGTTGACGTGGTTGCTCTCAACTGACACCTCATTACAAGGTAAAAAAAAGCCCCGGTTTCCCGGGGCTTTTTTCATGGGTTCCAATCCGGATTCAACCCTGGTCTTCGATCACGTCGAGCATTTCGTCGCGCTCGCGTGGCTGGTATTCGGGCGCTTCCTGGTTCAGCAGTTCGCGGCGCTTGATCTCGCTGTCGACGTAAGCGATCCAACTGCGGGCGGCGCGCGCCGAGCGGTCATCCGCTGCAGCACGCTGAAATGCGCGCCGGGCCTGCTCCAGCCGCTTCTGGTTGAACAGGGCCATGCCCAGCATGATATTCGCCGTATCGGTTCGCTTGAGACCGCCGAGATTGAGGCCTTTCTGCACGGCGGCTGACGCCTCGGACCAGTTTTCCAGGTTGATGTGAGCCTGGGCCAGGCGAACGTACAGATCGCCTTCATTGGCCATGGCGGCGGCGCGTTCGAGGGGCGGAATGGCCTTCTGGTCTTCGCGTGCCTGGTACCAGGCCTGTGACAGGAGCCGCAGGTTCCGCTCGTTCTGATCCACGATTTCCTCGCCCATTTCCTTTTCCAGCAGCGTGGCCGCCTTGTAGGGCAGGCCGTGGAGCAGGTAGAGGTTTGCCAGGTTCGTGATATGCGCGGCGGAGGTCAGGTAGCCTTTTTCGTACAAGACTTCGGTCAGCGCCAATTGTTTCTTGGTTTCGCCCAGTTCGCTGAAGATACCCGCCAGCGTCAGTACGTAGGTATCTTTGGGGTAGTACACGATCAGTTCCCTGACAACGTCGATCATGCTTTCGTAATCTTTCTTCTCGAAATAGATCACACGCAACAGCAGCAGCCAGTTCTCCTTGGGGTTCTGGCCCTGGTCGCGGTACATGTTGATGGCGGCCTTGATGGGAGCCAGCGCATCGTCGTAGCGGCCGAGTTGGAAAAGGGCCTGGCCTTCCAGCATCAGCACGTCCGGGCTGGGCTCCGCCACCTTGGTCATCAGTTCACGAACCGTCACCAGCGCGCCCTCGTATTCTTCGAGGGTGAACTGGAGCTGGGCCTTGGTTTTCAAGGTACTGAGCACCAGCGCTTCGGGCAGTTCAGGTTGCGCCATGACCATGTCGTAAGCCCTGATGGCATCGCTGAAACGCTCCTGGAGGTAGTACGAATACCCGGTGATGTTCCAAATCTGGGCTTTCTCGTAGGGGGACAGGCTCTTCTTGTTTTTCAGTTCGTCGATCAATCGTTGGGCGGAGGCATAATCCTTGCCCTCAATCAGTTCCTGGACCTCGGTAAGGTCCTCGTAAACCTGCTGGCTCATGGCCACGGTTTCCTTGGTCTTTTTTTTCGACTCTTTCTGGGCCATCGCTGTGCCGGCCGTGCTCAACAGCATGGCGCCGGTTATCGTGGCGGCGATCAGTCTTGACGTGAATCTATGCATAAGTTCGCTACCTATTCCTCAATTTCGTAGGTGAACTTGTTCTGTACACCTGGCACTTCGACGGCCTGGCCGTCGATCACGCGCGGCTTGTATTTGAACTTCATGGCAGCCTGTACCGAAGCCCGGTGGAACAGTGAACTGGTGCACTGGTCTTCGATGACGAAGGGATCGCGTATGGTCCCGTTCCGGGTCACCACGTATTGCACCACGCAGAATCCTTCCACGCCGCGGGACAGCGCGCGCTGCGGATAGATCGGCGCCACCTTCACGATCGGCAAATAGTCGCCCTCTCCAACGCCAAGGCTGAATCCGCCGCTCATTTCGATGTCGGTTTCCACCGGCGCCGCAGATATGGCGATCTTCTCGGCATTCGGGTTCAGGTTGTCCAACTGAGGCGTCGGCGGCTGCGGCGGTGGCGCATCGGGCGGTGGCGGCTTCTTCGGTTTGAGCTGCCGACGCTGGATGGACTCGTCGCGCTTCAGGCGTACGAAATCGATCAGGTGGCCGGAGGCGCCCTCGTTGAGCTCCCGGTCAGCGGTTACGATCAGGTACTGCATGAACCAGAACAACCCCGCGGTCACGGCCAGGCCGAGCGTGAGACCCAAGCCCAGACGGACCAGGTGACCCGCTTTGTTTACAGTTAATGATTCAATAATTGTGGCCGACATGGCTCACCTCATCAGGGTTCCTGGGCCGCAATCGACACGTTGAATACACCGGCGGAGCGGGCTGCGTCCATTACCTGGATCAGCGTGTCCGTCTTCGATTCCTTGTCCGCCTGGATCACGACGGAACCCTGGGGATTCTCGGCGTGAAGCCGTTCGATATTCGGGCGGACCGAGCGGATGTCAACCTGGCGGCGATCGATCCAGATATCGTTATTGGGACCGATGGCTACCAGTATGTTGGCTTTTTCCTGCTTCACGGCCGTTGCCGCATCAGGCCGGTTCACCTCGATACCGGCTTCTTTCACGAAAGTTGCAGTCACGATGAAGAAGATCAGCATGATGAACACCACGTCCAGCATGGGCGTGATGTTAATCTCTGATTCTTCTTCGTCGTACTGTTGGGCTAAATGTTGCCGCATTGTATTACTCCTGGATCAGCAGGCTGACAGCGTGTCCTGTCAGCCGTGCTCGATAATTAATTCGTCTGCTATGAACTCACGTTCCCTGCGTGCCTTGTTTTCGAGGTAGGCGGACATTGCGACGCCCGAGAGCGCCGCAACCATCCCGGCCATCGTCGGCACGGTGGCTTTCGACACACCGGACGCCATGGATCGGGGGTTACCCGATCCGGAAATGGCCATGACTTCGAAAACCTCGATCATTCCCGTCACCGTGCCGAGCAAGCCCAAAAGTGGGCACAGCGCGACGCAGGTCTTGATCAGGGCCATGTTTCTCTCCGCGTTGGCGGAAACATGGGAAATGATGCGGTCCCTGATCTGGTGAGCCTGCCAGGACGAGTAGTCGGTTCGCTCGTCCCAGTAGTTATGGGCGTTCCTGACCAGCTTCCGGTGGCCGGTGCGCAGGTAGAACAGCCGCTCGATGATCAGCATCCACATGAACAGGGTGATGATCGCGATGACGTTGAGTACCGGGCCACCGAGTTCGAAAAAGTCCCTGATCGTTTCAAGGAATGGCAGATAGTAGTAAATGACGTCCATAGGGTTTAAGCCATTCTTTCAGCACGCTCGGAAAGCATGCCAGCAGCCTCTTCCTGAAGAATCTGCGTCAGGCGCTTCGCGCGGCTCTGAACCAGTGTATGCAGGAAAACCGTGGGAATGGCCACGCACAGACCCAGTACCGTGGTCACCAGTGCGGTAGAAATACCGCCGGCCATCAGTTTCGGGTCACCCGCTCCGTACAGCGTGATGGCCTGGAAGGTGATGATCATACCGGTCACCGTACCCAGCAGGCCGAGCAGCGGGGCGACGACGGATATGATCTTCAGGAACGGCAGCATCATGTTGAACTTCGGCGTTTCCTTCAGGATGGCCTCGCCGAGTTTCAGCTCGAGAGACTCCACGTCGGATTCCGGGTTGTCGTGCGCGATCTTGAGCACGCGGCCCAGCGGATTGTTGCCCGCCTGGTCGAGGTTCTTTGTCTGGCGGTTCACCGCCGCTCCGGTCGCGGAAAGCGCCAACAGGCGCCAGATGGCGATGGCCAGGCCGACGATACCGAGGGCGATGATCACGTAGCCGACTTCCTTACCCTGGGCGATACGCTCCATCAGGCTGGGAGATTGCACCAGCAGGGCCAGCAACTGGCCGCGGGTCGGGTCGATGGCGAAACCATTGGGGAAGCTGCTTGAGCCCTGCATGTCCTCCGCGCGGCTGGTGTAGCGCGAGGCGGGCTGGCGCTGCAGTTCGACCAGGCGTCCGGTTTCCGGCACGTACTCGAGGTACTTGCCGTCGGAGACGACATTGAACAGGCCGACGCGAACCACCTCGCGCTCCTCTTCTTCACCGTTGGCGTTGATGACCGTGGTATTCATGCGGGCTACGCGAGCCGACTCGGTCATTTCCTGCTGCAGTTCGAACCAAATGCGCTCGATTTCTTCCAGCGTCGGCATGCGGGTGGTGGAACCCATCTTCTGGGCAAACTCCGTCAGCCACTCGCCGCGGTTGGGAAACTGAATCTGCGTGACGGACGTATCGAAGTTGCCACGCGCGTCGCCGGCTGCCTGCTGCAGCACGCCAAACAGTTCTTTCAGTTCGCCCAGGCGATCCTGGAGGGCGCGTTCGAGGTCGATGATCTGTGCGTCATTGGCTTCGAAGGTGTCTTCCAACTGCTGGGAAAGCTGTTCCTGGCGTGTGCGTTCGGCTTCCATATCGCGCAGCAGTTGCTGTTGACGGCCACGGTCCGCCTGGAATTCAGCGATACGTTTCCTGTTTTCCTCTGCATCCGAGACCCGGCCGGTTTTGACCTGCTGAAGCAATTCGTCCAGAGATACGGCCTGGGCTGCGTATGCGACATTGCCAAGGCAAAGTACGAATCCGGCAATCAGTGCTGCTTTGAATATTCTGCTTTTCATAATCATTTCTCCGAGGGAGCAGCAACGGGAACGACCAGCAGGTCAGGCGCTACCTGCTTGCGGGCCACCCTGAGGCCGTCGGCAATCTGGTTCTTGAATTCGGCTGGATCGAGCGCTACCCACTGGCCCGTGTCCTTGTCCCAGGCACCGGTGTTGCCGCCGCCGACCGACTGGTAGGCCAGTGCCACGCGACCGATGCGGAGAAAATCGACCTCCTGTTCGTTACCGTCGATCGGCACCGTACCCTTGTAGGCTTCGATCGTGCGGCCGTAGTCGTTTTCGATCTGGTAAGCCTCGATGACCCGGCGGAACTTTTCAGCGGATGATACGTCGGAGCGTTCCATCATGCCGCGAAGTCTTTCCAGGCGCTCGTTCCGCTCCTTCAGGAGAAACGGGGTATCGAGCTGGATGAACTGCTCCAGGGCATCCAGCATGCGCGTCATCATCGGGACGATTTGCCGTTCAATCAGCGCGACGTTATTGATGGACTCGGCCAGGGCAACCTTTTCTATTTCCTGGTTGGTCACCTGGCGCTGGAGAAGCGTGTTGTACGTTACCAGACCGTCAACAACCTTTGACAGGGTGTTGTACTCGTTGAGCAGGTCGTCGGTCTGATTGGCGATTTGTTCGACACGTTGCTGTTCGGCAGCGCCAGCGTCAGCACGTTTCTCGCCTTCCTGGGTTACCTGATCCACGTTTGCCTGAGCAAACACGGGCGCGGAGAAGCTCAGAGACAGGACCGCAATCAGAATTGGGTTCAGCAAGAGCCTTTTATTCATTCGATTGATTAGCATGCTAGATCTCAGTAGTGAAAAAAGTAGTAAAACGAGTGGTAACAATTAAAAATTGCTCATTCCGGACCAAGAAGGGTATAACCTGCGTAACGCATCAGTCAATTAATTATATTGATGTTTACTTATCGTTTCGACTCAACTAACAAAAATTTTACATAATCGGCGTCAGAACAACGAAAATAATCTGCGTGATGATGAAATCAACATTTACAACGGCGAGTCTGTTGGCTCTTTTCCTGGCGGCGGGCGCGCATGCGGCGACGCGTGATTTGCTGATCCTGGGCTGGATCGAAAACGCCCACCTGGTCGATCCGGGAATGGATCTCAAGGCCAAGCTCGACACCGGCGCCGAGACCTCTTCGCTGGATGCACGCATCATCAAGAAGTTCCGGAAGTCAGGTAAGCGCTGGGTGCGGTTCGCGGTGAGCGACCGCGAGAGCGGCGAAGAATTCGTGTTCGTACGCGAACGGATCAGGACGATCGGAATCGTGCAGCACGACGGTTCGAGGCAGACGAGGCCGGTGGTCAGGATGTCGCTTTGCATCGCCGGCCGGACGCTCAGTACCGAGGTCAGCCTGATCGACAGGAGCGAGTTCATTTACCCCTTGTTGCTGGGCCGCAGCGCGCTTGCGTCGTTCGCACTGGTCGATCCCGCAAGCACATTCCTGAGCGATCCGGACTGCGAACCGCCCGGGGATGGAACCGGTCCGCCATGACCCGTAGCAGGCAATGGCTGGTGCTCTCCCTGCTGCTGATGGCGGTGGGCGGATTGACGATCGCCTACAAGGTCGTGAGGCTGGGTTATCCGATCCTGGCCGATGAGACCAGCGAACAGTGGATGGTGCAGGCGCGGTTCGAGATCCAGCCGGAGCAAGGGCCGGTCCGCGCGAGCTTGTTGCTGCCTGCTCGGCCGGTGGGATTCAGGATCAGCGACGAGAACTTCATTTCCCGGGGCTTCGGACTGACCCTTGAGGAAGACGCCTTCCGCCGCCGGGCCGATTGGGCGATCCGCAGCCTCGCTGCGGACAAGACCCTTTATTACCGCGCGACCGTGATCCCCGCTACCCGGGACCGCCGTCTCGCGAACAGGCCCGATCTTCCGCACGCGCCCCTGCTGGAAGAGCCCCACGCCACCGCGTTATCGGACTTCGTGATCGAAGTCGAAGCAGAGTCGGCAGACGTGGAGTCCTTCGCGGCCGAGGTGCTGGACCGCCTGGACGACAGGGCCAAAGACGATCCGATCGGGTTGTTTCTGGGGGATGCGGATTCGGCGCTGGAACGGGCCCGGTTGGCGAAAATGGTGCTCGCCGCTGCCCGGATACCCTCCATGCTGGTGCGGGGCATCATGCTGAACCAGGATGCACAGCGGGCGCCCATTCACACGATGCTGGCCGTCTGGGAAGGCGACCGCTGGCTGCTGTTCGACCCGCGGACCAGGCACCGGGGCAGGCCGGAACTGTTCTTTACCTGGTGGCGCGGTGAAGAGGAATTGATGGGCGTCCGGGGTGCGACCGTCGGCGACCTGCAGATTTCGGTCAAGAGACAGCTAGCCAATTCGCTGGAACTGGCCGGCAAGAGAACCGAGATGAAGGATTCGATGATCGGCCGGATCTCGCTGCTGTACCTGCCGGTCCAGACCCAGACGGTGTACGAAGTCCTGCTGCTCGTCCCCTTTGGCATCCTGGTCATCGTAATCCTGCGGAACTTCGTGGGCCTGAGTTCCTTCGGCACCTTCGCGCCGGTTCTGATCGCACTCGCGTTCCGCGAGACCGAATTGCTCAAGGGCATCGTGCTGTTCACCCTGATTGTGTTCCTGGGACTGGGATTCCGTTTTTACCTGGAGCGCCTGCGCCTGCTGCTGGTGCCGAGGCTGGCCGCGGTCGTGACCATCGTGGTCATGCTGATGACAGCGATCAGCATCCTGAGCGAACAGATGGGCATGGAGACCGGACTTTCCGTCTCCCTGTTTCCGATGGTGATCATTTCCATGGTCATCGAGCGCATGTCGATCGTCTGGGAGGAGCGGGGTGCAGCGACATCGATCCGAGAAGGGGCCGGCAGCCTGCTTATGGCGGCGCTGGCCTACCTGGTCATTTCCCTGGACGTACTCGTTTACTGGGTCACCGTTTTCCCTGAAATCAACCTGCTGGTGCTGGGAGTGATCGTGGCGCTCGGCCGCTACACCGGCTTCCGCCTGACGGAATTCATCCGTTTCCGTCAACTGGCCATGCAGGAGAAAGACTGATCATGCGCGGCGTGATGCAACGGATGCGCTCGGCCGGCGTGCTCGGCCTGAACCGGCGCAATGGCAACTACATCATGCGCATGAACCGCCGGCGCTTTTTCCCGCTGGTGGACGACAAGGTGCTGTGCAAGAAAAAGCTCCAGGAAAACGGGCTGGCCGTTCCGGAACTCATTGCAGTGGCCTCGTACATGCAGCAGGCATCGCACATCAGCGAACTGCTGGCCGGGCACACGGAATTCGTGATCAAACCGGCTCACGGGAGCGGCGGCGACGGCATCCTGGTGATCCGGGATCAGAAGGCCGACTACTTCGTGGATTCCGACGGCGCATTGGTAAAGAATGCCGACCTGCAGCATCACCTCACCAACGTGATCGGCGGCTTGTATTCGCTGGGCGGGCAGCCTGACGTGGCGATGATCGAATCACTGGTACATTTCGATCCGGCATTTTCCAACCTGACCTACCACGGCGTGCCCGACATTCGGGTCATCGTCTACCGCGGCTACCCGGTGATGGCCATGGCGCGCCTGCCGACCCGGGAATCACACGGCAAGGCCAACCTGCACCAGGGAGCCATCGGCGTGGGCGTGGACCTGGCCAGCGGCACGACCGTCGGCGGTGTATCAGGGAACCATGCGGTTTCCGTGCACCCCGATACCGGCGCCAGGGTCGCGGGCTTCCAGATTCCGCACTGGAGCCGGATCGTGTCCATGGCGGGCAGTTGTTACGAGGCCGTGGAATTGGGCTATCTCGGAGTGGATATCGTGCTGGACCGGGATCTGGGGCCGCTGATCCTCGAACTGAACGCCAGGCCGGGACTCAATATCCAGATCGCCAACCGCCGCGGCCTGTGCGCGCGGCTCGACGCCGTGGACGAATCCGGCGCCCATCACGAAAGCCCGGAACAGCGCGTGGAATGGTCCTGCCGAATGTTCGGCGAACCCGAAGCCGATTTGCTCAGTCAGGCTCCCTGGTGAGTTTTCAGCACCTCGTCGTGGGCGTCCAGCAGTTCGGCGAATTGCCGGTGGCCCTCGGCGAACTGGTTTTTCGCGCGATCGAGGTATTGCCTCACCTCGTCGACGTAGCCGTCGGTTGAAGCGGACCAGACGCGGTTGATGTACCGCTCGCCGGCAGCGAAGTTGCTCATGACGTCGGCGTAATTCTGAATTCCGAACACGTGGATCATGCTCTCCCTGGCTTCCGCGAAGTTGTTCAGGTCTTCGCGGAACAGGCGGTCGATCTCGAAGCGCGCATCATAGACGGGCAGATCGTCCCCCCGCCTGCAGAGTTCTTCCAGGTTGACCACGATATTGGCCAGGCTTTTTTTCAGCGTGCCGATGTTGCCGGCCAGCCGCTCACCGGCCCGGTGCTCGTCGCGTTGCGCCTTGCGGTAGCCAAACAAACCGGCCGCCCCGACGAGCAGAACAGGGGCCATGAAGTTCCATTGGACCAGGCGCGGATCCAGCACGGAGAGGAAGGCGCCGGCGATGAAGGAAGCAAATACCAGGATCAATGCAAAAATTTTCATGTCTCCACCGCCTTCACGATCATGGATATGGCGTAACCGACCCCGACCAGCGCTTCGCCGACGATGAAACCCGCCGCCACCGGAATGCCGGCGTTCTCCGCGTGGGAGTGGCCGAGCCGGTAATCGCTGACGATCCTCAATACGGTTCCGATGCTGTAGGTCAGCACGATGTTGAAGGGCAGGTAGAAACCCAGCCCAACCGTGATCCCCAGGCCCGGCTGGAAGATGCTCAGCAGGGCGCCCAATCCCGCGCCCGCGAGGTATTTCTGGGCCGGGACGTCGCCGCCCATGATGCCGTTGACCATGCTGGCCAGGACCTGGCCCTGCGGCGCGGGCAGCTTGTCGCTGCCGAGCTGGTAAGCCTCGTGCAGAACGAAGATCAGCGACATCACCACGATCGGCCCCAGCCAGGCTCCGATGAATTGCCCGAGCTGCTGCTTGCGCGGCGAGGCCCCGACCAGGTAGCCGGTCTTGAGATCCAGCATCAGGTCCGTGGCCTGCGACATGGCCACGCAGGCGGCCGCACCGACCATCACCGCCGAGACGATGGCGGCCTTGGTGTCGCCCAGTCCGCTCGAGATGAATATCAGGATGGTCACGGCGATCAGGGTCATGCCCGAGAGTGGCGACCAGTTGGTGCGGCCAATGGCTTCCGACAGGATCACGCCCGCCATCCAGACCCAGAGGGTGCCGACCACGGCCATCACCAGGCCGCGGCCCAGGCCCATTTTATCGGTGGACAACACGGCCATCACCGCCAGCAGGATGGCTGCACCCACGATGGCCGTGTAAAGCAGCTTGATCGGCATCTCGTCGCGCGAGATGGCCGCCTCGGACCGGGCTGCGCTCTGCATGCTGCGGATCGCGCTGACGATCATGGGGAAGGCCATCGCGACGCCGGCGACCGCGCCGCCGATCAGCATCCCGATGCCCACCGGGCGAAACAGCAGCAGGCGCAGCGCATCGGG
>CAJIBJ010000048.1_pt1 | contig 71859 bp, 65 predicted proteins | sample 9199331 | NCBI WGS metagenome assembly CAJIBJ01 (sample SAMEA7708300, study PRJEB35096) | sediment metagenome | biome: marine neritic benthic zone biome [ENVO:01000025]; feature: sediment [ENVO:00002007]; material: shallow marine sediment [ENVO:03000034] sea grass bed [ENVO_01000059] ... | reverse complement strand
TCCGCCGCTGATAGCCAAGATCCTCGGCCATGTGCAACGGCGCGAAACCCTGACCGGCACGGCGGCGCGCCCAGAGTGCATTTCGGCCGGTGATGGAGATTGGGCGAGCGACCGGTTCATTCCCGCTACCTACCAGACCGGTGCTGTCGCATTTCGTGCAAAATGTGTGCTGATCAACCCGCTTTCGGCTCTGTCGGTACGTGCCGGAACAGGGGAAAACCCAGGTTATAATTCCTATCCACGATCAGGATTCACTGGTTGAAAATGGTGGGCCCTGAAGGACTTGAACCTTCGACCAATCGATTATGAGTCGACTGCTCTAACCAGCTGAGCTAAGGGCCCTTTGACTTGATCGTTTCGAGGCGGGAATTGTACCTGAACAGAGAATATTGGTACACGATCCTGCTCAGTAATCGAAAGGATTCAGGTAGCGGACTCCGATGTCGCGGATATCCCCGGTATTTCGGGTGACTAGAATCAGATCGTGCCGAATGGCCGTCGCTGCCAACAGGGAATCCACGTGCGGCAAAGTCCTGCCCTGCTGTATTTCCGCCCAGACCAGGGCGGCACGCAGATCCAATTCCAGCAAGCGGCTTCCAAAGAGGCCGCACAGCCCCCTCAACCAGTTGCCGAGAAAGTTAGCTTGTTTCGGGTCCCTGGATTTCAGTTTCAATATACCGCGGTACAGTTCACCGATGGTAAAAACACTCAGATAGACACTCGAGGACTCTGTGGAATTCCACCAATTGAGGACGGACGCATTCGCTCTGTCGTTCTTCCTGATTTCCGAGATGACGTTGGTGTCGACCAGGTATTTCACAAATCGACATCTCGGATTCCGGTATCCGTTGAACGCTCGAGATCGATATCACCAGGAGGCATCAATTCCAGATACTTTTTGAGATCGAGCAAAACCTCTCCATTGAGGAAGTTATCGAGTACCGCTCGCAAGTGATCGGCCTGAAATTCGTCGCGGCGCAGGATGGCGGCGATTTCCCGCATTGTTTCCCGGTCTTTTTCCGGCAGGGTCACTTCCAGCCTGACCATGCCCCTGTTTTGCTGATTCTTTCGATATCGCTGAACGGCTTTGTGTTGTGCAGGCGTCATATTACTGACTATGTCCGGTTAGTATATCCGGTAATATAACATTCAAATGTTGTCTTTCCCAGTGATTGTGGACTTGTATCCTGAAGCGCGATAGGGGCGATGTCCTGCCGTGCCGTGGGAAAATGGCGGGAGGAATTGAACGGGGGCTGTTTGTCCGGATTTCCGGAATTGAGGCTCTGAAACCAGAAAAGGCGCCCATGGGGCGCCTTTCTGATCGCCGGCGGGGCCGGCTTCCACTATGGGCTCCCACAAATTCTATTTACACACCTATCAGTCCAGGTCGAGGAAGGAGCGCAGTTGCTCGGAGCGCGTCGGGTGACGCAGTTTTCTCAGCGCCTTGGCCTCTATCTGCCGGATGCGCTCGCGTGTGACATCGAACTGCTTGCCCACCTCTTCCAGCGTGTGGTCGGTGTTCATGTCGATACCGAAACGCATGCGCAGCACCTTGGCTTCGCGCGGTGTCAGACCGGCGAGCACGCCCTGAACGGTGCCGGTCAGGCCGGAACCGGTGGCGGAGTCGACCGGTGAGGAAATGTTCGCATCCTCGATGAAATCGCCCAGGTGTGAATCCTCGTCATCGCCGATCGGGGTCTCCATCGAGATGGGTTCCTTGGCGATCTTCAACACCTTGCGCACCTTGTCCTCGGGCATTTCCATGCGCTCGGCCAGTTCCTCGGGTATGGGCTCACGGCCCATTTCCTGCAGCATCTGGCGCGAGATGCGGTTGAGCTTGTTGATCGTTTCTATCATGTGCACCGGTATGCGGATGGTGCGGGCCTGGTCGGCGATGGAACGCGTGATGGCCTGCCGGATCCACCAGGTGGCATAGGTCGAGAATTTGTATCCGCGGCGGTATTCGAACTTGTCCACGGCCTTCATCAGGCCGATGTTGCCCTCCTGGATCAGGTCCAGGAACTGCAGGCCGCGGTTGGTGTATTTCTTGGCGATTGAGATCACCAGGCGCAGGTTGGCCTCGACCATTTCCTTCTTGGCGCGCCGGGCCTTGGCCTCGCCGATGGACATGGTGCGGTTGATGTCTTTCAGGTCCGCGATGGTAAGCCGCGCTTCTTTCTCCAGGCGGGCCAGTTTCTCCTGCACCGCCCGGATTTCCGGGGCGTATTCCTTCAGCGCCGGAACCCATTTCTGTTGGCCCTTGAGGATCGGCGTCAACCAGGCCGGATTCGCCTCGTTCTCGGTGAAGGACTTCAGGAAAATCGATTTGGGCATCTTGGCCTGTACCACGGCCATCTGCAGGATCATGCGCTCCAGGTCGCGTGTGTGGGACACGACGTAACGGAGCCGGTCCACCAGGTGATCGACCATCTTCGCAGGGTACTTGATGCGCAGGAAGATATAGGCCATCTGTTCTCGCAGCTTGATCGCCTGTGCGTCGCCCGGGCCTTTCCTGTCCAGGATGGCGAGGAATTTCTTGTAGAGCGCCGCCATTTTCTCGAACTTGGCGTCGACCTCTTCAGGATCGGGTCCAGTCGGGCCCTGGTCCTCCTCTTCCTCTTCCTCGTCTTTTGCGTTCTTGTCGCCCGCTTCGCCAGCCGTTTTGGCCTTGTTTGGCTTCGGTGGCTTGGGGATTTCCTGCTTGGCCAATTCTTCCGGGTCGATGAAGTCGATCATCAGCTCGGTCAAACGCTGGCGGCCGTCCTTGTAGTTGGCGTACTGGACCAGCAAGGTGGAGTAGGTGCCGGGGAAACGCGAAAGCGCGTGGTGCACCTGCAACAGACCGTCCTCGATGCGCTTGGCGATGGCGATTTCGCCTTCGCGGGTCAGCAGTTCGACCGTACCCATCTCCCGCATGTACATGCGCACCGGGTCGGTGGTGCGGCCGATCTCGGTCTCCACTGCGGCCAGCGCCGCCGCGGCTTCTTCTGCTGCCGTGTCGTCTTCGGTGGCCGTCGTCGCCGTATCGTTGAGGATCAGGGTATCGGCGTCCGGCGCCACCTCATGAACCGAAATGCCCATGTCGTTGATCATGTTAATGATGTCTTCGATCTGTTCCGGATCGACGATGTCATCGGGGAGATGATCGTTCACCTGGGCATAGGTGAGGAAGCCCTGCTCCTTACCCTTGGTAATGAGATCTTTTAATTGTGATTGTTGATTTTCGTTCATAAGATTCTGAAGCGTTAACTAACTATAGTTCAAGACCACCATATCGGCGACATCGTTACAAGAATGAATTGACCGCCGTCCCCTCATTCGTCATTTCTGCCCTGCAGGTCTTCAATCAGTTCCTGTCGCCGTCTTTGCAGACCGAGCAGCTTTTCTTTCTCGTCGGGCGCCAGATCGACGATTTTCGGAAATCGTGAAATCCGCGTATCCGTCCACTGCAATTCCAGTCCGGTGACGGCATCCCTGAACTCCTGAACCAACCGCGGCTCTTCTCCCGGCAGTTGCCAAGTCGCCAGCGTGTTCAAATGTGATTGGGCAGGATGATCGTGCCAAAGTTCCAGTAGCTGAGCGGTTGTCATATTGGGGCTTTTGGCGCAGAAGTCAACAAGTTCGCGCCAGATTTCGAATCCCGCCAGGTCGCAGCCTTCGAAAGCGTCCGTGTGTCGAACGCCGGTGGCCAGCGAAGGGTTTTGTACCAGGTGCGCCAGGGCCATTCTCATCGGTGTGCGTTTTTGAGTTGGTTTTCCTGCCGCCGGCGCAGGCTTTGGCATCGGTCCGCCCGCAGTGCGTCCGCCGATACGGTGCTGGGCCAGCGACTCGAGGCGGTCAAGCATCATGTCCTGGAATACGCCCGGTGGAATGGTGTCCAGCAGCGGCTTCGTCTGTTGCACCAGGCGGGCCCGGCCGTCGATGGAACCCATGTCCACGGCCCCGGTGAAGTGGTCGAAAAAAAAGCCGGACAGGGGCTGTGCCTGGTCCAGCAGGGCGGAAAAGGCATCTGCGCCGTCTTTTCGCACCATGCTGTCCGGATCTTCGCCTTCGGGCAGGAACAGGAACCGGGCCTGCCGGCCGTCGCGCAGGCGGGGCAGCGTCGCCTCCATGGCGCGCCAGGCCGCTTTGCGCCCGGCCCTATCGCCGTCGAAGCAGTACACGACTTCATCTGCCGCGCGAAACAGCAACTCGGCCTGTTCGCTGGTGGTCGCCGTGCCCAGCGTGGCCACACAGTTGCTGAATCCGAACTGCGCCAGGGCGACAACGTCCATGTAACCCTCGACCACAAGGACACGGTCCATCTTCGCCTGGTTCTTGCGGGCCAGGTACAGCCCGTAAAGCTCGCGGCCCTTGTGGAACAGCTCGGTTTCGGGTGAATTCAGGTACTTGGGGCCATCGTCGTCGAGCGCCCGGCCGCCGAACCCGATCACGCGCCCCCGGCGGTCGTGGATCGGGAACATGATCCGGTGCCGGAACTTGTCGAAAACGCCGCTCTTGCCCTGGCTGAGCATACCGGTGCGCTTGAGCTGGTCGAGTCGTTTGTCGTCCCTGCCCAGCTTCTTGATCAGGTGGTCCCAGCCTTCGGGCGCGAAGCCGATGCCGAACTGCCTCGCGATTTCGCCGGACAGTCCGCGCTGCTTCAGGTACTCGATGGCTTCGGGGCTTTTTTTCAGTTGTTTTTCATACCAGGCCGCGGCCGAGGTCAGAATCTCGTAAAGGCCGGCCGAAGGCAGCGCGGCGCGCTGCGCTTCGCGCGGCACCTCGAGGCCCGCTGAATGCGCCAGGTCCTCGACCGCGTCGACGAACTCCAGCCCTTCGAAATTCATCAGGAAACCGATGGCGGAACCATGGGCCCCACAACCGAAGCAATGGTAGAACTGCTTTTGCGGACTGACGGTGAAGGAAGGGGTCTTCTCGTCGTGGAATGGGCAGCGGGCCTGAAATTCGCGTCCGGCGCGCTTGAGGGGCACCCGGCGCTCGATGACTTCGACGATATCAACGCGGCCGAGGAGTTCCTCGATGAACGAGTCCGGGATCCGGCCTCCCATTCAGGAACTGAGGCGTGCCTTGACGGCCTGGCTGACGGCTTTCATGTCAGCACGCCCCTGGACATGGCCACGCAGTGCACCCATTACGGAACCCATGTCGCGCATGGAATTTGCGCCCGTGTCATCGATTGCAGACTGGATCAGCGCGGCCAGTTCGTCTTCGCCCAGTGGTTCGGGGAGGTAAGACTGGATCAGGCCCAGTTCAAAACGCTCCTTGACCGCCAGGTCTTCGCGATCCGCCTTTTCGTACTGTTCGACGGACTCACGGCGCTGTTTCGCCATCTTGTCCAGCACAGCCAGTACCTGCTCGTCATTGAGATCGATGCGTTCATCGACCTCTTTCTGCTTGATCGCCGCCGTTACCAGGCGCAAAGCCGCCAATTGCTCGCGCTCGCGCGCTCGCATGGCAGTTTTGACGTCATCCTGGATACGGGACTTCAGGGACATTCAGTAGAGGCGGGTGCGACGAACGGCTTCCCGCGACAGGCGACGCATGTTGCGCTTCACGGCCGCAGCCGCCTTGCGCTTGCGTTCCTGGGTAGGCTTTTCGTAGTACTCGCGGCGGCGGGTTTCGGCCAGCACTCCGGCTTTTTCACAGGAGCGCTTGAAACGGCGCAGCGCGTACTCAAAAGGCTCATTTTCGCGAACTTTTACACTCGGCATTAATCTTCACTCTTCCTATGCGCCAAATTTGGCGTTGGTTCAACGTAGCCGCTTATTTTACCAAGTGTTTGAGCATGGACGCAAAGGTTTGTTTCAACGCGTGATCAGGCGTAGGCGACAACGCCGCCCCTGCGGGGATCCCCAGCGCCGTCGAAAATCCCGCCGTGCCTGACGGAAACGGTGTGCACGCCGCCGAAAAACAGGTTCTTCTCCGGCCATAGATGCGTCCGCGTCCCGGCCGTCTGGAGCACCGCCAGGGCCTCGGGCGGCAGTCCGGGCTCAATGCTCAACATGTCGCCTTCCAGGTGGATTCTCGGCGCTGCAACCGCTTCTTGCAGCGTCATCCCGAAATCCAGCAGGTTGACCAGCACCTGGGTGATGGCGCTGCGGATGCGGTTGGAGCCGCCCGAGCCCAGCGCGAAGCGGGTGCCGTCGGGCAGTTCGGCCACGGCGGGCGACATCATGGAAGCCAGGCGGCGGTCTTTCTTCCAGCGGTTGAAACCGTCCGGATTCAGGTCTTCCTCGCCCAGCATGTTGTTCATCATGATGCCGGTGCCGGGCAACACGTAGGAGCAGCCTTCGCCATTCGAGGCCGTCAGGCTGGCGATATTGCCCTCGGCGTCCGCCACGCTGATGTGCGTCGTGCCACGGCTGAACAGCGAATGCAGCTTGAGGCCGTCCTGCCAGGCCCGGACCGTTTCCGGGTCGAGCAGGGTTTCCATGTTCGCCAGCGTCAGGCCGGCTTCCATCTTGTATTCGTGACGGGCCACGCTGGCCGCCCGCATGCCGCGCAGCAGGTTGAGGATGTGATCGGTGCAACCCCAGTCCTCCCCCTCGGACTGCCAGTCCGCCATCACGCCGAGTGCGAAAGCCACCAGCCCCCCACCCGGCGAGGGCGGCGGGTTGATCGCGCAGCGCACACCCCGGTGGCGAAAGACCACGGGTTCGCGGTGCTCCACCCGATAGTCTTCCAGGTCCGTCCGCGTGATGTGCCCGCCCTTTTGGCGGCAGTCATCAGCGAGCCGGGCCGCCCATTCACCACGGTAGAAGAGACCGGGGCCTTCGGCAACCAGCGCTTCCATGGACGTGGCTGCGTCCGGGTTGCGCAGCAGTTCACCCTCGCGAATGAGCTTCCCGGGATCGTCCGGCGACTCGTACAGGGAGAAAGATTCTGCCGTGGCCTCCATGATCGGCCGCAGGATCCGGATGATGTAGTGGTGAAAGGCATCGACTTCTACACCGGAGCGGGCCAGCTCAACGGCCGGCTGGATGATTTCGCCGATGGGCATCCGGCCCAGTTCCCGGTGGGCATCGAAAATTCCGGCCACCACGCCGGGCACGGCCATGGACCCCATGCCGATGTGGAATTCCTGCTCGGCCGTTCCGAAATCGGCAATGATCGGGTAGAAATCGAGTTCCCGGTCCGGCCGCCGCTGTTTCGGCGTCTGGCAGAAGAAATCATAAACCCGCGGCTTCTCGCCTTCGGGCAGGGCCAGCAGGAAGCCGCCGCCGCCCAGGCTGACCAGCAGAGGCTCCGCGATGGATGCGGTGCACAACGCGCCCAGCACGGCATCGAACGCGTTGCCGCCGGCTTTCAGGATTTCCACTGCTGTCTGCGAGACTTCCGCGCTGCCGGAAGCCGCGACGCCCAGGCCCTTGACCAAGATTCCGCCTCTTCAAATTTGAGCGGCAAACGATAACACAGGCACATCGCGGCGCAACCCCGCCTTGGGAAAAACCGCAAAGCCATTGCAGTCCGGCCCCGGTACACCTATAAAGGGGCTATGCGCGTACTGGGTATCGAAACGTCCTGTGATGAAACGGGGATCGCCATTTACGATGGCGACCTCGGGCTGATGGCACACGCCCTCTATTCGCAGGCTCACATACACGCCGAATACGGCGGCGTCGTGCCCGAAATCGCGTCACGCGACCATGTCCGCAAGCTGATTCCGCTGCTGGACGAATGCCTGGAGCAGGCCGGCAGCAGCAGGGAAGACATCGACGGCGTCGCCTACACAGCCGGTCCGGGGCTGATCGGGGCACTGCTCGTGGGCGCCGCGGCGAGCCGGGCGATCGCCCTGGCGCTGGACGTGCCCGCCGTGGCCGTCCACCACATGGAGGGGCACCTGCTCGCGCCGTTGCTGGAGCCTGATCCACCGGAATTCCCCTTCGTGGCGCTCCTGGTCTCGGGCGGACACTCCATGCTGGTCGAGGTGCGCGAAATCGGTGTGTACCGGGTCCTGGGCGAGACCCTGGACGACGCGGCCGGTGAAGCCTTCGACAAGACGGCCAAGCTGCTGGGCCTGGGCTACCCGGGCGGACCTGCCGTGGCGAAAGCCGCGCAGGAGGGCGATCCGGACAAGTACCGCTTTCCGCGCCCGATGACCGACCGGCCCGGGCTCGAATTCAGTTTCAGCGGCTTGAAGACCCATACACGCAACCTCTGGACCAGTCACTCGGGCGAGGACAACGCGCGCGCGGACATCGCGGCCGGTTTCCAGCAGGCCGTGGTGGACACCATGGTCATCAAGTGCCGGCGGGCCATGACGCAGACCCGTTGCAGCCAGTTGATCATCGCCGGCGGAGTGGGCGCCAACCTGCAGCTTCGGGAAGCACTGCAAGGCGCGGGGAAAAAGTACGGTTGGAAAGTCGCCTATCCGCGCATCGAATTCTGCACGGACAACGGTGCGATGATCGCCTTTGCGGGGTATTTCCGCCTGGAGGCGGGCGAGTGCGAGGGCGCCGGCATCCAGGCGCGGCCGCGCTGGCCGCTCGACGAACTCATGACGGCCGCCGAAGGCTGAGACGGGGACAATCATGGACCGTGTATTCATCGAAAACCTGACCGTGGAAACGGTCATTGGAATCTTCGACTGGGAACGGGAGATCCGGCAGGCCGTCAGCCTGGACCTGGAGATGGATTACGACATCCGGCCCGCAGCCGCGTCTGATTCAATCGAAGACACGCTGGACTACAAGGCGGTCGCAAAGCGCCTGATCCGATTCATCGAAAAGAGCGAATTCCAGCTGGTCGAAACGCTGGCGGAGCAATGCGCCGCGATCGTGCTCGCGGAATTCCCGGTCAACCATCTCAAGCTGAAACTGAGCAAGCCCGGCGCCGTGCGCGGGTCCAGCGCGGTCGGGGTCATCATCGAAAGGTCCAGCGAGCCAGGCCCGGCCTGAGGGTATGAGCACCGCTTATCTCAGCCTTGGCAGCAATATCGACGCGGAAAAAAACATCCGATCCGGAATAAGCGCCCTGCACGAGGCTTTTGAAACGCTCGAACTGTCTCCGCTCTACCGCAGCGAAGCTTTCGGTTTCGAAGGCGGCGATTTCATCAACCTGGCCGCCCGCATCGAGACGGACCTGGAACCGCTGGCGCTCAAGCAGTTCCTGACGGATCTCGAGGACCGTCACGATCGCAATCGAAACGTACCGAAGTTTTCAGACCGCACCCTGGATATCGACATCCTGCTGTACGACGATCTCTGGCTGCTGAGCCCCGCGCTGGAATTCCCCCGCGACGAGATCCTCGAAGCCCCCCACGTCCTCAAACCCCTGGCCGACCTCGCTCCCGACCTCGTCCACCCCGCACTCGGCAAAACACTCTCCATCCTCTGGAAAGATTCCCCCTTCCAAAACGCCTCTCTGGTTGAAATCAAGCTGTAGGAGCGGATAAATCCGCTCCTACATGTTGAGGGAGCGGCCGCCGTCAATGGCCAGGATCTGGCCGGTGACGTAGGGGGCGTCCAGCGCAAGATACGACACCGCGGAGGCGATGTCTCCGGGTGCGCCGATACGGCCAAGGGCCGTTTTGCCGAGGATGGATTGCTTCTCCGCCGATTCGGGTTCGTTTTCCGGCCACAGGATCGCGCCGGGCGAAACGCCGTTGACGCGGATCGTCGGCCCCAGTTCCTGGGCCAGCGCCTTGGTCATCATTTCCAGGCCGGCCTTCGAGATGCAGTAAACCGCGTGCCCCGCCATCGGCCGCCGGGCGTGGATGTCGATGATGTTGACGACGGATCCCCCGGCCGTTCGCAGTTCCTCCAGCAGGGCCTGCACCAGGAAATAGGGTCCGCGCAGGTTGCTGTCGACCAGGTCGTCCCACTGCCAGGCGTGGGTGGCGCCCGCCCGGGTCGGGTAGAAGCGCGAGGCGTTGTTGACCAGGATATCCAGCTTCCCGAAACGGTTCCGGGCCTCCCGCGCCAGGCTATCGACGCCCTCCGGAGAGGACAGGTCCGCGCGGGCCGTGAAGACGCTGTCGGGGCGGTCCCGGTTGAGGCGGCCGGCCAGGCGGGCGGCCGCTTCTTCGCTCGAATTGTAGTGCAGCAGCACGTCGCAACCCCTGCCGTGAAGGTCCTCGCAAATGGCTGCGCCGATACGGGCTGCGGCGCCGGTAACCAGGGCTGTTTTTCTACTGGACATGAGGATTTCGCTCCAACACACTTGCTGTCTATGTCCCGCAACATCCTGCCCGAACCTCCCGAGGAGCTCAAGCGATTGAGCCATGAGCTGTGCGGGCGTATCCGCGAGCGGCTCGGCGCCGACGGCAAGATGCCCTTTTCCCGGTTCATGGAAATGGCGTTATACGAACCCGGCCTCGGCTATTATTCGGCCGGACTCCACAAGCTGGGAGCGGAAGGAGACTTCGTCACCGCGCCGGAAACCGGCCCCCTGTTCGCCGGCTGTCTGGCCAGGCAGGTCAAAGAACTCGCGGGTGTCCTCGGTGAATACGTCATTGTCGAAGCCGGTCCCGGCACGGGGCGGCTGGCCGCCGACCTGTTGCGGCAGTTACCTGAACAGTTCCTGCCGGAGCGCTACCTGATGCTGGAGCGGAGCGCCGACCTGCGGCGGGTGCAGCGGCAGAACATCGCGCAAGCGGTTCCCTCCCTGACCGATCGCGTGGATTGGCTGGACGAACCGCCCCGGGAGGGCTGGGCGGGCGTGCTGATCGCCAACGAGGTCCTGGACGCGTTGGCGGTGGAACGTTTCCGGGTTTCCGAAGACGGTCTCCAGCAAGTCTGCGTGGCCACCCGCGGTGAAGGCTTCGATTGGGCTTTTCGGGCGGCCCCGCCCCAACTCGAAAACGCCGTGGAACACGTGATTGCGGATCTTGGCTCCCGCCTGCCGCCCTCCTACCGCTCGGAAATCAACCCGCACATGGCGGCCTGGCTCGAAGCGTTGACTGGCGAAATGCAGCGCGGCCTGGCCGTGTTTATCGACTATGGCTTCCCTCGGGGCGAATACTACCGCCCCGACCGCAGCGACGGCACGCTGATGTGCCATTACCGGCACCGCGCGCATGACGACGTTTTTTTCTGGCCCGGGCTGCAGGACCTGACGGCCTGGGTCGATTTCACGGCGCTGGCGGAAGCGGCCGATGCCTGCGATCTCGACGTGCTGGGCTACGCCAGCCAGGCGATGTTCCTGGTGGCCTGCGGACTTGACAAGGTGTTTGCGCGTCACGGTGCCGGCAGCGATGACGGCGGTCTCGTTCTCGGCGCCCAGGCGAGGCAATTGACGCATCCCGGCCTGATGGGGCAGAAGTTCCAGGTGATGGGCCTGGGCCGAGGCCTGGATACGCCCCTTTCGGGTTTCAGCCTGGAAGATCTGCGATACCGGCTATAGCGCGGATCCTGGCCTCCCTGAGCTTCCTGCCGACTTCGGCGCCGTCCAGGCCCGCGGTCGCCAGGTCCCGGGCGCGAACGGACAGGGCGGCATCAAGCGCTGCCCGCATCCGCTCCGCCTGCGGATAGGGCCGATGCTCCAGTCCTTTCCTTCCCAGGTAGTCGGCCTTGCAGGCACAGGCGAAATCCTCGAATTCTTCGGGACGGCGGATCAGGTCGGCAGCTTCCATCAGCTTCATAACGGTTTCGGGCCGGGCCTCCAACAGGCGGTGGCAGCGCAAATGCAGTTCACATACCTTGAGCGCCAGCCGGCGATAGGCATTTGGCGCCCGCAGGCGGTCACACACCGCGTCCACCAGGGGCACACCGCTCTTCTCGTGACCCAGGTGGGACGGCAAATCGGCAGCGGGCGTCAGGCCCTTGCCGAGATCGTGCAGCAACAGGGAAAAAACCACGCGGCCGCCACCCCCCAGCCGCGCCGCCGTATCCATGGCCATCCGTACGTGGACCCCGGTGTCGATCTCCGGGTGGTATTTCTGCGGCTGCGGGACGCCGAACAGCCGATCGACTTCCGGCAGCAGCGCGGACAGCGCGCCACAGGCACGCAGGACTTCCACGAACACACCCGGGCTGCCCGCGGCCATGGCGCCCTCGATTTCCGCCCAGACCCTTTCGGGCACCAGGTGTTCCAGTTCCCCCGACGCGGACATTTCGCTCATCAGGTCCATTGTGGAATCGTGCACGCGGAAGCCAAGATGGGCGTAACGTGCAGCGAAGCGGGCCACCCGCAACACCCGCAACGGGTCCTCGGAAAACGCAGCCGAAACATGCCGCAGCAAGCGCCCCTCGATGTCCTGCTGCCCGCCGAAGGGGTCGATCAGTCGGCCTTTATCATCGCGGGCCATTGCGTTGATCGTCAGGTCGCGGCGCTCCAGGTCCTCTTCCAGCGTCACGCCCGGATCAAAATCCACACTGAAGCCGTGGTATCCATGGCCCTCCTTACGCTCGGTACGGGCCAGCGCGTATTCTTCGGCCGTTTCAGGATGCAGGAAAACCGGGAAAGAAGCGCCTACCTTCCTGTAACCGCGTTCCAGCAGGTCTTCGGGCGTGGCGCCGACCACGACCCAGTCCCGCTCCCTGGCCTCGAGGCCCAGCAGTTCATCGCGGACCGCCCCGCCGACCAGGAACACCGCCGCCGCCATTTCAGCGGCCCGCCCATTTGCGGAATTTGTCGAGCTGGTGCTGGTGGTGGGAACCGGCCAGGTAAGCCGGCACGATGCTTTCCAGCGAATGGGGCGTGATGCCGAGCCGCCAGAGGCTGTTTTCGACGCTGGTGTTGTCGGTCTGCAACGATCGGTAGTTGTCGGAGGAAAAAGGCTTGCCGGGCACGAAATCCATGACGCGGCCCTGCAACCGCGAGAGGCCGTTCGACAGGCCAATGATCCTGCGCTTCAGCCCGGCCGCGCGGGCCGTGAATTCGACCAGTTCGCGCAAGCTGTATTCTTCGGGCCCAACCATAACCAGGGTATGGCCGAAAGTCTCCGGGTCGACCAGCGCCCGGCTGATGCCCTCTGCCACGTCCTCGACCCAGATGGGCTGCATGCGTGCATCGGGGCAGGCCAGAGGCAGGAACGGGCTTATTTTCAGGAGCCCGGCGAAGCGGTTGAAGAAGGCGTCGCCGTCCCCGAAGATGACGGAGGGCTGCACGATGGTGGAGTCGATGTCCGCCGCTTCGCGGATCAATTCCTCGCCGCGTCCCTTGCTGACCAGGTAGTGGCTGCTGCCCTTGCCGGCGCTCAGCGCGCTGACGTGCAGCAGGCGGCCAACGTCCTGCTCGCGGCAGGCCGCGATGATTTTTTCGACCAGTTCGACGTGGGCCCGCTGAAATCCCGCCCCCTTGCGCCCGGATTCGTTCAGGATGCCTACCATGTTGATGACCGCGTCTGCGCCTTCGAAGTGTTGACGCAGGACGGTCTCATCGTGAACGTCTGCCCGCCGGATTTCCACCCCCGGGATGACGGTCAGCTCACGGCAGCCTGGCGGGTATCGGGTGAGCGCCAGGCAGAGATGGCCATCCGCCGCGAGGCGCGGTAACAAATGATGGCCAACGAAGCCGGTCGCGCCCAGCAACACGATTCGCATATTCAACTCCTTGCCTGTTCCGCCCCTATCCAGGGGTACGGCAAACGACTTCGGCTGTTTCCCTGTCCTGAATGGTACCTCTCACGGCGCGGGAATCAAATTCGGGCATGCGGGTGCTGATGCGGGAAACCGGCATCCCGAGCCGCCAGTCGTAGATGGTCGAGAACGCCAGCACGCGCGGAATGTAATCCCGGGTCTCGTAGTACGGCAGCGTTTCGACCCAGATGGCGGGATCTCTGGAGCGGGGCTCGCCCAGCCAGCGTTCGACCACGTGAGGGCCGGCGTTGTAGGCGCCGGAAACCAGTGCCTCGTTGCCGCCGAAGCGACCCATCAGATCGCCAATGTAGGTGGTGCCGAAGCGGATGTTGTCTTCCGCCTGCATCAGTTGCTGGTGTCCCGTGTAGCTGAAGGAGTGCTGTTTCGCCAGGGTTTTGGCGGTACCCGGCATGACCTGCATCAGCCCCCTGGCCCCGGCCGGGGAGATGGCGTCCTCCGCCATCGCGCTTTCCGAGCGCATCAGGCCGAAGATCCAGGCAGGATCCAGGTTCAGTCCCCGGGCCTGCTCCTCCACCAGCGACTCATGTTCGACCGGGAAGCGCCATTCGTACCACCGCAGGTCCCCGCTATTGCCCAGGGCGAAGATCGCCATGTCGGGCCAGTCCTCCTGGCGGGCGAGCGCCGCGGCGGTGCGCAGTCCGTCCCGGTCCAGGCCCTTTTCGGCGATTTTCCATTCACTGCGCGACCAGTTCGGCACGCCGGCGGCCCGCAGTTCCAGCGCGCGCTGGAAACCCGGCCTGCGCCTGAGCGCCTCGATCTCGGCCGGCCTGACAGACGGTTCCTCAGGACAAATGGTGTAGGGAAGCTCCAGCGCGTCAGCGGCGAGGAAGCCGTAGTAATTCGCTTCCCCCGCCAGGTCCGTCAACCGCGCCTCGGCTTCCTCGCGCTCGCCCGTTTCCAGGCGCGCGCGGGCCCGCCAGTAACGCCAGCGGGTATCGTCGCGCTGCCCGGAAGGCATTTCATCGACCGCGGCCACCACGCCTGACCAGTTGCCTGCGGAGAGTTCGTAGCGAACGCGCCACTCCAGCAGCTTGCCGTCCCGATGGCCCTCCGGAACCCGCTCCATCCGTTCCGGCGTGCCGCTTGCGCCATCCACTGCAGACCACATGGCGAGGTCCCGCAGGATCTCGCCACGCACCTCCCCGGGCCAGTTGAAGCGGTTCTCGATCGCCTGGAACGTTTGCCAGGCCCGGTCGGGATCGCTGCGCGCCAGACGCCTTACGCCGTAGCCGGTGATGTCCCGGCTCTTTTCCCCGTCGGCCCACTTCCTGGCCTGTTTGAGCTGCCGGTAGCCGCTTCGATCCTGCTGGTACCAGCGGTCCGCCCAGATACGGTCGTCTTCATTCAGGAAGCGGGCCAGGTACCGCGTCAACCGCGGCTGGCGGGCGTCCATGGCCTTGCGGATGCGCAGCCAGGCCAGCCCGGGCGTGATGCCACCCTGCTTTTTCAGCCAGGCAAAGGCCGGGTCGCAGGCGTCAGGCTGTGACTTGCCAACGGCCCACAATTTCTGCACCTCGGGCAGCAATCCATCGGTTTCACCCCGGATGATCCGGGCGCGGGCCAGATGGCATCGGACCTCCGTATCCCCGGAGCCCGGCGCAAAAGCCAGCAGGGAGTCCCAGCGGCCCTTTTCTCCCAGCGTTCTCAACCAGGCTTTCCGCAGCCCGTCCGTGAAAGCCCAGTCGGGATGCGCCGCCAGAAAACCGGCCATTTCCCGGTCGTCGACGCGCCCACGACGGAACCGCAGGTCTTCGTATTGCAGGTAGGAAAAAAGCAGGTAGCCCTCCAGGCCGGGCATCAATTGATAGTATTCGTCCCGCTTCCCGTGGGCCGCCGCCCACCAGGCGTGGCTGAACTGCTCGCGTTGGGATTCATCGGCCGCCCGAACGGGGCCGGTGCTGAAGACGGCGACTGCGGCCGCCAGCAAAGCCAGGGCTGTCTGTCTCAGCAGGCGGAAGGTAAACTCGGAGTTGAATCTGGCGGCGGGGAAACGGCGTGACGCGGATGTGAGGAAAAATGGATGCACGTGCCAAAGAATATGAGAATGACTCGCAGCCGGCAAGCGGATGTTGATTGAATTCGCCCTGATCGGAGTGATTGCCGGCTACCTGGCCGGTTTTCTTGGCATCGGGGGCGGATTCGTCGTCGTTCCGGCGCTTACTTACCTGCTCCTACAGGATACTGCGACCGCGCCCTGGGCGATCCACATGGCGGTGGCGACTTCGCTGGGAACGATGCTGGTCACATCGCTCAGCTCAATCATCGCGCACCAGAGAAAAGGCGCCATACGCTGGGCGCTGGTGCGCTCGCTGGCGGCCGGGCTGGCGGCAGGCGCGATTCTGGGCGCGGTCATCGCCGACTGGCTGCAGGGAGAAGCCCTGGTCCGCGTATTCGGAGGATTCGCCGTCGCGGCGGGCCTGCAGTTGATCCTGGCGAAAAAACCGACGGGAGAGCGGCCGTTGCCCGGCCAGCCAGGAGCCAGCATGGCCGGCGTCGTTATCGGCGCCATTTCGAGCCTGATAGGTATTGGCGGAGGCGCCCTGACCGGCCCGTGGCAGTTGTGGCACGGCATCAGGGCTCAGAATGCGGTAGCCACCTCCGCGGCCTGCGGCTATCCGATCGCGCTTGCCGGCAGCTTCGCTTTCGTCTTTCTGGGCCAGGGGAGCGAACTGCCCGAAGGCGCGCTGGGTTACGTGCACCTGCCGGCATTATTTGGCATCGCGCTGACGAGCGTACTCGCCGCCCCGCTCGGGGCAGCCACTGTCCATCGCCTGCCGCCAGCCGTGGTCAAGCAGGTATTCGGGGTGTTTCTGATGCTGGTGGGCCTGCGGATGCTGGCCGGTTTCTAGCCCGCATATTGCGCCGGGATACCGGGCTCTACAACGCGCTTCCGGACTGTACGCTGATGACGGGCCGCGTGGCCTCCTGTAGCCGGACTTCGGGCGGCAGGTCGATTTCAATCGAGACAGGGCAGTGGTCGGAATAAGTAACGTCGATCACTTTCGTTGCCCCGGTGCTGAGGGTTTCGCTGACCAGGACATGGTCAATGGCGCGTTGGGGCTGCCAGGAGGGATAGGTCGCGAGGCCGAGGGTCGGCGCCTGCAGCGCCAGAGTCTCACGGAATTCCAGCACGTGAGGCGAGTCGATCTCTGTGTTGAAATCGCCGAGCACCACCAGGTGCCGGCTGCTGTCGAGTTCGCGCGCCAGGAACTTCAGCTGCTGGGCGCGCGCCCGTTTACCCAGCGCGAGGTGAACGACCGCAACATCGAGGCCGTCGAATCCGTCGCCGAATCGTACCAGCAGGGTGCCGCGTCCGGGGATCACGCCCGGCAGACGGTGTTCTTCCACGGCGTCGGGCTCGTAGCGGCTCAGGAAGCCGTTGCCGGCATAGGCGACGGTTCCGACCTTGCGATTGGACTGGTGGCACCAGAACGGCATGCCGGCGTGATGGGCAAGGTAACGCGATTGATTGATGTAGCCCGACCGCAGGCTGCCCGAGTCGACTTCCTGCAGCGCCACCATGTCGAAGGGCTCGACCAGGCCGGCGATGGCGTCCAGGTTTTCGACACGCTTGGCGTGCGGCAGGACCTGTCGCCAGCTATGTGTGACGTAGTGGTGATAGCGGGCCGTGGATGTACCCGCTTGGATGTTGAAACTCAGAAGGCGAAGTGTCTGGCCTTGTCTCCGTGCTGACTCAGTCGGCTGCGACACTGGCTTGTTGCCGGGTCTGCGATTCCAGCTCAATCAGGTAGTCCACTACGTCGAACATGACGTCGAAGCTGGCGACCGCCGCATTGCCCGAGACCCGGTATTTGCCGTTCAGGACCAGCGAAGGGGTTCCCTGGATGCCGTAAGCCCTGACCAGCGACTGGTCCTTGCGCAATTTTCCGTCGACGGCGAAAGAGCGGGAAGTCGAAAGGAACTTTTCCTTGTCCAGCCCGAATTGGCTGTAGAAGTCGGCCAACTGGTCCATGTTACGGATGATGTTTTTCTCCTTCCAGATGCGGTCCATCAATGCACTGTGCGCTTCTTCCGGGGCGCTCATCAGCTCGGCCGTGACGTAACCCCGTGCATAGAGCTCCCACGATCCACGGCCGAATACGACCGGGATCCTGCGGAATTCGACATGTTCCGGTTTCCGTTGTGTCCAGTTATGTACGTAGGGTTCGAAGGTATTGCAGTGCGTGCACAGGTAGCTGAAGGCTTCCTCGAGCATCATCTGACCTTCGCTCACGGCGGGTGCGTTCTCAATCAGGAAATAGTGCAGGCCTTCCTGGTAGGGAACGGGCTTGCCGTCCTGGGCCTGGGCCGTGTTGGCGAAAGACAGCAGCAGCATGCTGCAGGCCATCAAAAGTGGAAACAAGGATTTTTTCATTAGCTACTCCCGCGAAGACCGGTCTCGTATCGTCGAATCCATTGACCGCCAGACGCGCTATCGGTTCACTCGGTGTCCAGGAAGAGCCCCTGGATGTAACTGGCCACGGCCTGGATTTCCTCGTCGCTCAGTTCAGCGGCCGAGCCATTCATGACCTGGCTGAGGGCATCGTCCTCGCCCCAATTCTCACCGGCACGGAACTTGGTCAGCATCGATGCGGTGTACACCGCGTGCTGGCCGGCGAGCGCCGGGTAACCGGCCACCGGGTTGCCTTCACCGGCCGGTCCGTGACAGGCCATGCAGGCCGGAACGCCTGACTCCGCGTTGCCCGCGCGGTAAATCTGCTCTCCCGCCCTGACTTTCGAATCGTCGGCCACGCCGCCCACGGCTTGCTGTGACGCGAACCAGGCGGACAGATCCTGGACGTCCTGATCGCTGAGTCCCATGACGATGCCTGTCATTTCCGGAACCGGGCGCGCTCCGGACGTGATCAAGGCCATCTGCCGGGACAGGTACTGCGGATGCTGGCCAGCCAGCTTGGGCCAGTTGGGAACGGCGCTGTTACCGTCCACGCCATGGCAGGCCGCGCAAATGGCGGACTTGGCCTGTCCCGCTGATGCATCGCCCTGCGCAAAGGCTTGTGTGCTGATGAGGACCAGCGATATGGCCGCGGCCCGGAGCAAAAAACTCATTTTGCGATCTCCCAGAGTCTGTAAGAACCGTATTCAGGCTAGAATGGCTGGGTATTATCGCGGTTTCAGCGGCCGCGTTCCAGCATAACCAGACAAAGAAATGACATCCGAAAGCCCAAAACACAATCCTTACCGTTCCGCGAGCTATGTCATCAGCGCCCACCGCCTGAACCAGCTTCCGCCGGACGTTGGTTTCGAAGTGGCCTTCGCTGGCCGCTCCAATGCCGGAAAATCGAGCGCCATCAACCTGCTCACTGACCAGAAGTCGCTGGCCCGGACCAGCAAGACGCCCGGGCGCACCCAGCAGATCGTCATATTCGAAATCGACGACGATCGCCGCATCGCGGATCTGCCCGGTTATGGCTACGCCAAAGTGCCGGAGAAACTCAAGGCACACTGGAGGCATGTCATGCAACAGTATTTCAACCGCCGCCAGTCCCTGCGCGGCGTGGTGCTGGTCATGGATATCCGCCACCCGATGCGCCCCTTCGACGAACAGATGCTCGCCTGGTGTTCCGCTTCCGGGGTGCCCTGCCATGTCCTGATGACCAAGGCGGACAAGCTCAAGCGCGGACCCGCGCAGGCCGCGCTGCTCCAGGTCCGTAAAGCGCTGGCCCCGGGAGCGAGCGCACAGGTGTTTTCCTCGAAGAGCCGCGCGGGCTTGACCGAGCTCATTGAAAGCCTGAATCAGTGGTACGAGTTCGCTCCAGGCGTATAAAATTGGCCCCGACCCAACAAGGAATGATGCCATGACGTTTCCAGCAACCCGCATGCGCCGCATGCGAGCCCATGACTTTTCGCGCCGGATGATGCGCGAATCCCGCCTCCATAACGACGACCTGATCTGGCCGGTGTTCGTCCTCGAAGGGGACGACGCCGTGCAGGAAGTGGATTCGATGCCCGGCGTGGAACGCATGACCATCGACCGGCTGCTGCCCCAGGCTGGGCGCTGCCTCGAACTGGGCATCCCGGCCATCGCCCTGTTTCCGGTTGTCGGCGCCGACTGCAAATCGGACGACGCGCGCGAAGCCTGGAATCCCGAGGGGCTGGCGCAGCGGGCCGTCACGGCGCTGAAAGAACGCTTTCCCGAACTGGGCGTCATCACCGATGTCGCACTCGATCCCTTCACATCCCACGGCCAGGACGGACTGATCGACGAAACCGGCTACGTCGTCAACGACGAAACGGTGGACGTCCTGGTCAAGCAGGCGCTATCCCACGTGGAAGCAGGCGCCGACGTGGTCGCGCCTTCCGACATGATGGACGGACGGATCGGGGCGATCCGGCAGGCACTGGAAACCGAGGGCTTCCCGAACAAGCAGATCCTCGCCTACTCGGCCAAGTATGCCTCCAGCTTCTACGGCCCGTTCCGGGACGCAGTGGGTTCGGCGGGCAGCCTGGGCGGAGGCAACAAGTATTCGTACCAGATGGATCCGGCCAACACCAATGAAGCGCTCAGTGAAGTCGAGCTCGACCTGGAGGAAGGCGCCGACATGGTGATGGTCAAGCCGGCGATGCCGTATCTGGACATCATCAGGCGGGTGAAGGAGGAATTCGAAGTGCCGACTTTCGCCTATCACGTTTCCGGCGAATACGCGATGCTGAAAGCCGCTGCCCTGAACGGCTGGCTGGACGAGGAAGCGGTGGTGCTAGAAGCTCTGACCGCCATGAAACGAGCCGGAGCCGACGGCATCCTGACCTATTTCGCGATCCAGGCGGCAGAGTGGCTGAGGGACCTCTGATCCGGCTGGCCGTTTTCGGCAATCCCGTCGCCCGGTCGCTTTCACCGCGAATCCATGCACGGTTCGCGCAGAGCTGCGGGCTGGAGATCGACTACCACGCCATCGAGGCGACGTCCGAAACTTTTCCCGCGCAACTCGCCGAACTGGCCGCCGCGGGCGGGCGGGGCTGCAATGTCACGGCCCCGCTGAAGTACGACGCCTGGAGACTCGCCCACCGCAGCAGTGATACCGCGATGCGCGCGCAGGCCGCCAACACGCTTGTGTTCAACAGCGGAGACGACTGGTTCGCCGACAGCACAGACGGACCGGGCCTGGTCGCCGACCTGGCCTCCATACCGGGCTGCCGGCTCAGGGGCGCACGCATTTGCCTGCTCGGCGCCGGGGGAGCCGCGGCCAGCGTGCTGGGCGCTCTGCTTCGTGCCGGACCGGGGGAAACCGTCATCGCCAACCGCACGCAGGAGCGGGCCGAAGACCTGGCGCGGCGGCATTCGGACCTGGGTAATCTATCGGTCTGCGCCCCCGACGACCTGGATGCCGCACAGCCATTCGACCTGCTCATCAACGCAACGTCCCTGGGTCATGACGGAAGCGCACCGCACCTCTCCGCGTCCTGGCTGAAATCCGGCGGGCTTTGCTATGACATGAACTACGGGGATGCGGCCACGCCGCTTAGAGACAATTGCCGGGCACTGGACATCGCCTATTCGGACGGCCTGGGCATGCTGGTCGGACAGGCCGCCCTCTCGTTCAAACTGTGGACGAACCTGAGCCCGGATACCTCGGAAGTGCTCCTGGCCTTACGCGACGCCACGGGGTAGGTCGCCGATCACCTCGCCGTCCTCGTCCAGTTCCGGGTAATCCAGTCCCCGTTCCCGGCAATAGCGGGTGAGTGCCGGGTGCATCCACTCGAAACGCTGGCGCTCCACCGTTTCCCGTTCCAGCCGCTGTAAGCCGTACAGGCCGGCCGCCTCACGCTGCCTCATCGCTTCGTACAGCACGATGGCGCAAGCCACCGACACGTTCAGCGACTGCGTCATGCCCTTCATCGGGATCATGACCTGCAGATCGGATCGTTCGAGCGCCGCTTCGCTGACACCGAACAGCTCGGTGCCAACCACCAGGGCCGTCGGGCGGCAGTAGTCCACGTCGCGATAGTCAAGGGCGGTTTCCGACAGGTGTGCAGCCACCAGCTGGAAACCCTTTTCCTTCAGGTGGTCGCACGCCGCGGCGAGGCTCTCGTGCGGGTGTACCTGCATCCACTTCTCGGCACCCTGTGACGTGTTCCAGTGAATGGCCAGCCCTTCTTCGCCCGGAACGGCGTGCAATTCGTTGATGCCAACCGCGTCGCAAGTCCGCACGATCGCGGAGAAATTCCGGGGTTTGTGCAAATGTTCTGCAAGAACGGTCAGGTCGGGCTGCCGGTCAGACAGCACGGTGTCGATCCTATGCCGGCGCCTGTCGGTCATGATTTTCCGTTCCGCCGGAAGGCCTTCGTATCTGCGAAGTGCATGCACGCAAAGTACTCAAGGACTGGAGCAGCAACAGCGCGGGCAGGATGAGCAGCAGGCTTTTCAACGCGAAGACCAGGGGCAGTCCGCCCGCTTCGCGCGACCCTTCCATCGTCGACCAGGACGCCGCTACGTAATCCCATGCGACACCGAGCAGGAACACGCTGAAGGGCACGAGGAACAGCAGGGTGCCCAGGAGATTCACCCAGGCTTTGTAGCGGGGAGAACGGCCGCGGTAGATGATGTCCACGCGCACGTGATCATCCGTCTGGAAGGCCCACGCGGCGGCAACCATGAAGACCATCGCATGCAGATAGGTCACGCTTTCCTGCAGCCAGATCCACCCCTGGTTGAATCCATAGCGCAGCACGACGATGAAAAAGGTGAGCAGCACCATGGCCAGCGTCAGCCAGGAGACGCCGCGCCCGATCATGCTGACGGCGCGGGCTGCCAGGTCACTCCCCACGGCCGGGTTTTGCGGCGTCTTCAATTCCACTCCTTGATCTTCCAGTGAACGGGCTGGACGGGGTTCATGGCGCTCTGGTCCACGTCGAGTTCCAGTTTCCCGTCACCGTCGGTATCGACGTAATAGTAGGGAACACCGCCCTCGGGCGTGACTTTGACCATGTATACCTGGCCGTTAAGGCGATACTCCTCGATCATCCGGTCTTCTTCCTGGCGAATGGTCACGGTGGGCTCGATCTGTTCGTCCTGGACCTTCGGCGGAATGGGCACGTCCGTGGAACCTTCCGGCGGGATCGGAGGCGGTCTTTCCAGGTCTTCCTGAGCCCACGAGGACACGCTGAACAGGACCGTCACGGCCATCCCGGCGAGGACGCCCGCAAACCGGCGGGGCCTGATCATCAGGTTCTTCATCGACTCCGCCTCCCTCTGGGTTAGACTCTCATAATATCAGACCCGCAAAACCGGAAAACAATTCCAGGTGAGCCAATGAGTGAACACGCCACCCTCTATCTCGTCGACGGATCCTCCTATCTCTACCGGGCGTTCCACGCGCTGCCCAACCTTACGAACAGCCACGGTGAGCCAACCGGCGCGCTCCTGGGGGTAGCGAACATGCTCAGGCGCTTGCTCTCCGAAGCCGACCCCGAGTACATCGCCGTGGTGTTCGATGCGAAAGGCCCGACCTTCCGGCATGAACTCTACCCGGACTACAAGGCAAACCGCCCGCCCATGCCGTCCGATCTGAGCCGGCAGGTCGAGCCCATACTGGACTTTACCCGGATGCTCGGGCTGCCCCTGCTGCAGGTCGAGGGAGTAGAGGCCGATGATGTGATCGGCACGCTGGCCCGCGCCGCCGAGGAGGCCGGCATGGAGTGCGTCATCTCAACCGGCGACAAGGACATGGCGCAACTCGTGACCGAACGGACGACCCTGACCAACACCATGACCGACACGGACATGGACCGGACGGGCGTCAGGCAAAAGTTCGACGTCGAACCGGAACAGATCGTGGATTTCCTGGCGCTGACCGGCGACAAGTCGGACAACATACCCGGGGTCGAGAAGTGCGGCCCGAAAACCGCGGCCAAGTGGCTGGGCAACTGGGGCAGCCTGGAAGAGGTCATGGCACACGCCGGCGAAGTGGGCGGCAAGATCGGCGAGTACCTTCGCGCGGCGCTGGAACAACTGCCACTGTCGAGGGAACTCGCTACCATCCGGCGCGACCTGGAACTCGAATCGTCCCCGGAACATCTGCGCCGCGGCGACGTTGAGCTGGGGGCCCTGGTAGAAGCACTGAAGCGATACGAATTCAACAGCTGGTTACAGGAACTGGACGGCGGCGACGAAGAGCCTCCAGCGGAGACGGACTATCGCACGATCACGACGGCCGCGGCCCTCGACGACCTCGTTGTCGAACTGGAGGGCGCCGGCCTGATCGCATTCGACACCGAAACGACCAGCCTGGACCCGATGCGGGCCGAACTGGTCGGCCTGAGTTTCAGCACCCGGGCGGGCCGTGCGGTTTATATTCCGGTCGGGCACGACTATCCGGCCGCACCCGACCAGCTCGACCGCGACGATGTGCTGTCCGTGCTCGGACCGGTGCTGGAGAACCCGGACCGGCCGAAAGTCGGCCAGCACATCAAGTACGACATGAACGTATTGTCACTCTACGGGGTCGGAGTACAGGGCGTGGCATTCGACACCATGCTGGAATCCTATGTCTTCAACAGCACCGGCAGCCGCCACGATATGGATTCGCTGGCGTTGAAATACCTGGGCCGCCAGACAACGCACTACGAGGACATCGCCGGCAAGGGCGCAAAACAGATCCTGTTCAGCCAGGTCAGCATCGAGGATGCCAGCGGGTACGCGGCCGAAGACGCCGATGTCACGCTGCAATTGCACGAGCACCTCTGGCCGAGGCTGCGCGAGGTGCCCTCACTGGCGTCTGTTCTGCAGGACATCGAGGTCCCGCTGATCCCCGTACTGGCGCGCATGGAACAGCGAGGCGTGCTGATCGACGGCGGCCTGCTCACGGAACAGAGCCGGGACCTGGCGAAACAGATGGCAAAACTGGAGAGTGAGGTTCATGAAGCGGCCGGCCAGCCGTTCAACCTGGGCTCCCCCAAACAACTTCAGCAGATCCTGTTTGAGAAGATGGGCTTGCCGGTGATACGGAAAACGCCCAAGGGCCAGCCGTCGACCGCCGAGGACGTCCTGCAGGAACTGGCCGTGGACTATGAACTGCCCAGCCTGATTCTCGAGTACCGGTCCCTCTCGAAACTGAAATCAACTTACACCGACAAGCTTCCGCTGCAGATCAATCCGCGCACCGGCCGTGTGCACACTTCCTATCACCAGGCAGTCGCCGCCACCGGCCGGCTGTCGTCGTCGGACCCCAACCTGCAGAATATCCCGGTGCGCACGCCGCTGGGCCGACGCATCCGGGAGGCTTTCGTGGCGCCTGAGGGCTGCCTGATCATGGCCTGCGACTATTCGCAGATCGAATTGCGCATCATGGCCCACCTTTCCGGTGATGCCGGTCTGCTGAAAGCGTTCCACGACAACGTCGACGTCCACCAGGCGACGGCGAGTGAAGTGTTCGAGACCCCCTACGATGCCATTGACAGTGATCAACGGCGGGCCGCCAAGGCGATCAACTTCGGCCTGATGTACGGCATGTCCGCTTTCGGACTCGCGCGGCAACTCAACATCGGGAGGGCCGAGGCGCAGGCCTACATGGACACCTACTTCATGCGCTATCCCGGCGTCAGGGCGTTCATGGAAGACACGCGCGAGCGGGCCCGCGAGCAGGGCTATGTCGAAACGCTTTTCGGCCGCCGCCTCTATCTCCCCGACATCAACGCCAGCAATATGCAGAGGCGCCAGGGCTCGGAACGAGCCGCCATCAATGCGCCGATGCAGGGCACGGCCGCGGATATCATCAAGCGCGCGATGATCACCGTCGATGACTGGCTGCAAGAAAACGATACAGAGGCTCACCTGGTCATGCAGGTGCACGACGAACTGGTGTTCGAAGTCGCCGAGAGCGACCTGGATGAACTCAGGGAAGCCGTGGTCGGATTGATGTCCGGCGCCGCCAGCCTGGACGTCCCACTGGTCGTGGATACGGGCGCGGGTCCGGACTGGGAGACAGCGCACTGAGCGCGCTGCCCGGCCGGATCGCTTTCTGGCTGCTGCTCCCCCTGTCCGCCGTGCAGGGCCTGTGGCTGCGGAGAAAGGCGGCCCGCCTACCCGGTGCGCCAGGGCCACGCCAGGGTGTGGTCGGAAACGGCCCGGACCTGCACCTGCTGGCCATCGGCGACTCGATCATCGAAGGCGTGGGAACGGGTCACATCACGCGTTCCCTTCCCGTGCAGTTCGCCACTGCCTTGGCCGAACGTGAAAGGCGGCGGGTTCTCTGGCGCGTGGAAGGGCTCAGCGGTCACGACATCGATGACGTGCTCGAAACGCTGGATACACTGGAGTCGGCGGTTCCACCCGACCGGGTGCTCGTCTCGGTGGGTGTCAACGACGTCACCGGCCTGAGCAGCACGGGCCATTGGCGAGCCCGCGTGACGGAATTGATGGACAGTTTCCAGGTGCGCTGGCCCCGGGCGCGTGTGATTTTCGCCGGGCTTCCCCCCATGTCCCGGTTCCCGCTGCCACCCCAGCCCCTGAGTTTCAGCCTGGGCCTGCGAGCGGCCCGGCTGGACCGGATTGCCGCCGATGTCGTCAGCGGCTACCCGCGTGCGATCCACGTGCCGACGCGGATCGATCCGGCGGAACACCATTTCTGCGAGGATGGCTTCCATCCGTCCGCCGAATCCTGCACTCTATGGGCATCGGAACTGGCTGAAATCGACGCAAGGAGAACATCGGCATGACTGACAAAACGGCAAAAACGGGCGAGACGATACCCCGGCCCGAAGACGTCGCTTCACCGGACGCGATCATCAAGGCCATGTACGAGTCCATTTCCGGGCCGGCCGGACCCCGCAACTGGTACCGGGATCGCAGCCTGTACATGGAAGGCGCGCAACTGATCCCGATCGGCAAGCGGGTCCACAAGGAAGCAGATTTCAAGGTGATGAACGTGGAGGAATGGATCGAGGATGCCGAAGAATACCTGAACGAAAACGATTTCTACGAGAGCGAGATCATGCGGAAGTCGATGCGCTTCGGCGACATCATGCAGGTATTCAGCACTTACGAAGCACGCAATGATCCCGACGGCCCACCCTTCGCGCGCGGCGTCAACGCCATCCTGTTGCTGCACAGGGAAGACCGCTGGTGGATCGTGAACATGATGTGGGACAATGAGAGCAAGGAGAATCCAATCCCGGAGGAATTCCTCCCTTACCTCTGGTGACAATGTAGTCTCGCTTCTCTGCACCCTCTGGCTGCGCCAACCAAGGCGATGCCGGTCTATTCGGACAACCAGTCCCTCGGTTCCAGGCATTCGTAGAGGAAGGCCTCCTCCGAGCCGGGCTCCGGCCGCCAGTTGTATCTCCAGGAAACCAGTGGCGGCAGTGACATCAGGATGGACTCGGTGCGCCCCTGGGACTGCAGCCCAAACAGCGTGCCGCGGTCGTAGACCAGGTTGAACTCGACATAACGTCCCCGGCGGTAAAGCTGGAACTGCCGCTGCGCCCCGGTCCAGGACCGGTTTTTCCTGCGGCGCACGATCGGCAGGTAGGCTTCGAGATAACTGTCACCGACAGCCTTCAGGAAATCGAAGCTGCGCAGGAATCCCCATTCGTTCAGGTCATCGAAAAACAGGCCGCCGACGCCCCGGGCCTCGCCGCGGTGTTTCAGGTAGAAATACCGGTCGCACCACTCCTTGCAGCGCGGATAGACTTCATCCCCAAACGGCTGGCATGCCGTCCTGGCGGTCCGGTGCCAGGCCTGGATGTCTTCGATCACCGGATAATAGGGCGTGAGGTCGTATCCACCCCCAAACCACCAGACGGGGGATTTACCCTCTTTCTCCGCGATGAAGAATCGGACATTGGCGTGACTGGTGGGTATGTGCGGGTTTTCCGGGTGGATCACGAGCGAAACACCCAGAGCTTCGAACTTCCTGCCGGATAATTCGGGCCGCGCCGCGGTCGCCGATGGCGGCAGGCTCGCACCGGTCACGTGTGAAAAATTGACGCCGGCCTGTTCAAAAACGCCCCCCGCGTTCAACACACGCGTCCGGCCTCCACCGCCCAATTCGGATCCTTCGTGACGGTCTTCCCCGCCTTCGCGAGACCAGGCGTCCTCGAGGAAGGAGGCCTGGCCGTCTTCGGCTTCGAGTTCCCGGCAAATTCGGTCCTGAAGGTCGAGCAGGTAGTTCTTGACGCGTTCGGTGGATACCCGGTCCTGATCGTTCATGTTCAGCCCTGCCTCATGATGCGGCCGCTCCGCAGGTCGCGGATTTCGCTGGGTCGCCGTCCTTCGCCCAGCTCACCCCCGACAATGCCGGCCAGCGCCGCTCCGAAATAGCCTTCCACTTCGGCCGCGATGCGGGCGGGCTCGTCCTGGCTGGGGTTCGCGCTGGTGGAGACGATGGCTCCGCCCCAGGCCGAGCAAAGGGCCCGGCAGACCGGGTGCGCCGTGACCCGGATGGCCACCGTGGGATGCGTACCGGCCAGCCAGTCAGGCACGTCGGCAGCTCGCGGAAAGAGCCACGTGACGGGTCCGGGCCAGGTAACAAGCGCGCGTTCCATCTGCTCGGCACTGACCGCCTGGACGAAAGGCAAGAATCGTTCGAACTTGTCGGCGATCAGGATCAGTCCCAGCTCGGGCGGGCGTTTCTTGAGCTTCAACAGGCGGCGAACGGCCATCTCGTTGCAAGGATCGCAACCAAGACCGAAAACGGCTTCGGTGGGATAAGCGATGATTTCCCCATCTCGCAGGCACTGTGCAGCCTGTTGAACGGTCAGGAGTTCAGAGCCGGCCATGGGCTCCTACCCATCGACGCCCGATTTTACGGCAGCGCGCTTTTTCGACGCTTTCTTTTTCGCCGTCTTTTTCCTGGAGGTTTTCTTCCTGGCGGCCTTCTTTTTCGCAGCTTTTTTCTTGCTGGCTTTCTTCCGGCTGCGTTTGTCCGGCGCCGCGTCTATCAGGGCCTGGCATTCCTCGAGGGTCATCGAGTCGGGCTCCCGGTCCTTGGGCATGCGGGCGTTTTTCCTGCCATCCGTGATGAAAGGCCCCCAGCGTCCTTTGAGGATCTGGATGTCACTGGAATCGAATGTCCTGAGAATGCGGTCGATGTCCGCCTGTTTCTTTGCGGCGACCAGTTCCAGCGCGTGCGATAACTCGACGGTGTGCGGGTCGCCGTCCTTCAGCGAGACGAACTTGTCGCCGTAGCGGATGTAGGGTCCGAACCGGCCGATGCCGGCAGCCACTTCCTCGCCCTCCGGGGTGAAACCGAGCGCTCGGGGCAGCTTGAACAGGTCCAGTGCTTCTTCCAATGTGATGGTTTCCAGGCGGAGGCCCGGCTGCAGGCCCGCGAAGCGCGGCTTTTCGTCGTCGTCGACCTTGCCGATCTGGGCGTGCGGCCCGAACCGGCCGAGGCGGACCGATACTTCCTTGCCGGTGGCCGGGTCCGTACCCAGTACCCGCGTTAGCTTCGCCTCCTGCCGACTGACCGTCTCTTCCTTGTCCCGGATGCGCTGGTTGAACGGTTTCCAGAACTGCATCAGTGGAGGGATCCAGTGAATTTCGCCGCGGGAGATTTCATCCAGCGTATCTTCCATCCTGGCGGTGAACTCGTAGTCCACGTAGGGCTCGAAATGATTCTGCAGGAACTTCGAGACCACCCGTCCGGTGTCCGTCGGAATGAAGCGCCTGCGGTCCAACTCCACGTATTTGCGCCGCACGAGGGTCTGGATGATGCTGGCGTACGTCGATGGCCGACCGATGCCGTAGTCTTCGAGCGCCTTGACCAGGCTGGCCTCCGAGTAGCGCGGCGGCGGCTCGGTGAAGTGCTGTTCGGCCCGGACGTCCAGCAGACTGACCACGTCTCCTTCCTTCATGTCGGGCAGTTTCGTCTCCTGCTGTTCCTTGCCGCGAGGCTGCGTGACTTCGTAAACGCGCAGAAACCCCGGAAACGCGATGACCGAGCCGTTGGCCCGGAACGTCGCGTCGGAATCGCAATCAAATTCAACTGCCACCGTATCGACCAGGGCGGGCACCATCTGGCTAGCCATCGTGCGCCGCCAGATCAGTTCGTACAGGCGTTGCTGGTCTTCGTTCAGGCTGGACTTGAGATCCTGCGGTGTCCGTGCGGCCGAGGTCGGGCGAATCGCCTCGTGCGCCTCCTGGGCGTTCTTGGAATTGGTCTTGTAGAAATTCGGCTTCCCGGGCAGGAATTCCTTGCCGAAGCGGCTTCCGATCAACCCGCGGATGTCGGACAGCGCATCACCGGACAGGTGGACCGAATCGGTTCGCATGTAGGTGATGTGGCCCGCTTCGTACAATACCTGCGCGGTGCGCATGATCCGCTGTGCAGAGAAACGCAGTTTACGGGCCGCGTCCTGTTGCAGTGTCGAAGTGATGAACGGCGGCGCCGGCCGGCGTTTGCGCTGCTTGCGCACCACCCGAGCGACAGGCAGTTTCCCGTTGGCGGCTGCGACCATTCGGTCGCGAACGCGGTTGGCGTGCTTCGCGTCGGCGATGTCGAACTGCTTGAGCCGGTCGTTCTCCAACCGCACCAGCCGGGATTGAAACGCCTGGTCCTGGTGGCTCATGTCGGCTTCGATGGTCCAGTATTCACGGGGCTCGAAAGCTTCGATCTCCCGCTCCCGTTCGACGATCATGCGAAGTGCGGGGCTTTGCACCCGCCCGGCCGACAGGCCGGTCTTGATCTTCTTCCACAATAACGGCGACAGGTTGAAACCCACCAGGTGGTCGAGCGCCCTGCGCGCCTGTTGGGCGTTGACGAGGTCCATCGAGAGTTCCCGCGGATTGTCAACGGCCTCCTGGATGGCTCTGCGCGTGATCTCCGAAAACTCGACCCGGTAGAACGGGATTTTTCCGGTCAGTCCTTTCTCACGGAGGATTTCGTAGATGTGCCAGGAGATGGCCTCACCCTCACGGTCAAGGTCCGTCGCCAGGTAAACGGCTTCGGCTTTCTTCGCAGCCTTGACGATGGCCCGGACGTGTTTCTCGCTGTCTTCGTTCAACTCGTAAGTCATCGCGAAATCGTTGTCGGGGTCGACCGCGCCGTCCCTGGACGGCAGGTCCCTGACATGACCATAGGAGGCCAGCACCTTGAAATCCGATCCAAGGTAACGATTGATGGTGGTCGCCTTGGCCGGCGATTCGACAATGAGAAGTTTTATCGGTCCGTCCTCACGATGAAAAACTAAAAAAACCCTTTGCGATATCCATCGCGGTTCTGATCAGGGGATGAACAGCGAGACAGAGCGTCAGGTTTTCCGCCTTTATTATTAATGGCGGTAGTCTTGCTCCGTGTCAAACATCAGGTCTTCCATCCAGGCGTAGTTCGCTTCCTGGCCGGGTTGATTGAACAGCACCATGAGGACCACCCACTTGACGTCTTCGAGCGAGATTTCGTCGCTTTCCAGCGCCATCAAGCGGTCCAGCACCAATTCCCGCCGCTGGGCGTCGAGGATCCCGGTGTTGGACAGGTACAGAAGGAAATCCCGGCAGGCCGTATCGAGGCGGTTGACTTCCGAATCGACGAACACGCGAATGGGCTGATCGGTCTGCATCTTGAAGTCCGGCTCGTAGCGCTGGTTGGCCAGGCCGTCCAGCCATTCGAACGCCTTGTCGATTTCGCCGTTGCTGAACCCGGCTTCGTGGAGATTCTCTTCCATGCAAGCGCGGTCATGCTTTTCTTCGGGCTCATCGTAGAAATAGTTTTCGAACAGGTACATCAGGACGTCGAGTACGTTCTCTTTCATTATCGACCTCTTGTTTTTTTACGGCTGTAAGCGCTGCCTGGATGCGCTTCAACCATTCCTCTCAGCTCCAACATGAGCAGCATGGCGGAGACGGCCCTTGCCGTCAATCCAGTTTGCTCGATAATCGAGTCTACGGGTTTCGGATCGAACCCCAGGCACGACCACAGCGTGCGGTAGTCCGGATCCTCGTCCAATTGGGGTTCATCCGCCTCCTTCTCAAGTCGCGGGGCATTCGCCTCATCTCGTTTGAGGCCCATTTCCTTCTTTAGTTCGACGGCCAGTTGCCCGGCCATCGGCGCCAGTTCCTGCAGAATTTCCTCGACCGTTTCAACCAGTTTCGCCCCGTCCCGGATCAGGCGGTGGCAGCCCTTGGCCATGGGGTTGTGGATAGAGCCCGGCAACGCAAATACGTCCCGGCCCTGGTTACCGGCCATCCGGGCCGTGATCAGGGTACCGCTCCTGAGCCCGGCCTCGATGACCAGCACGCCCAGGGACAATCCCGAGATGATCCGGTTGCGCGAAGGGAAATGGGAGCGTTTCGCCCCGGTCCCGGGTGGCAGTTCGGAAACCAGCACGCCCCGGTCCCGGACCTGCGAAGCCAGTTCCCTGCTGCTGGCCGGATAGACTCGATCCAGCCCGGTCCCCATGACGGCCACGGTCAGTCCACCGGCCTCCAGCGCCGCGGCATGGGCCGTGGAATCGATGCCGGCGGCCAGCCCGCTGGTAATCGTCATGCCCCGCCGGCTCAGTTCAGCGGCGAATTCCCGGGCATTGTCGCGGCCGCCGGCAGTGGGATTGCGGCTTCCAATCACGGCGACCTGTGGCTGCCAGAGGATATCCGGATCGCCTTCGGCAAAAAGGGCTGCGGGGGGAGAGGGATCGTCGCGAAGCAGCGGGGGGAAAGCATCGCTGCCCCAGGTCAACAGGTGGCGGGAGGCGCCGGAAAGCCACTCGAGGTCCCGCTCCAGCAACGCCTCGTCCGGTCGCTTCAGGGCCTGGATCGTTTCGTTTTTCAGCCCGCCGCGGCGTAAGTCGGCCGCAGGGGCGGATACCAGTGCATCCGCGCCGCCGAAATGTTCCAGAAGGCGTATAAAGCGAACGCCCCCCAGTTGGGGGGCGCGTAGTGCAATCAACCAGTTCCTGTGCTTTATGACAGCTCACCCCTTGCCTGCAACTGCAAGCAACAATTCATGGGCACAGGCCGCCTGTCAAATCACAATCGCTCGTCAGGATGCCTCAACGTGTCGAATTCCACGACGACCCTGGAGCCGCCCATGACCATGCCGTAACTGATGTCGCCGAACGTCCGGAACACCATCACCATGCCGTCGAAAACCGCCGGCAGTCGCACGTCCGCTTCCGTGGAGAAGCTGCCGTACCGGTGACCGGTGCGGTCGGCCACCACGTCTCCGTTACGGAACGCGGCGAACACGTTTCCGGGCTGGATGCCCTGGTTGCTGCCGCCGTTGATCGACACGATCTGGTACAGGCCGACACCGCTGCGTTGGCCGGACGTAGCGAGCACCCGGAGATCCGGCGGGACGTTGTCCATCGCGCTCGGGTAAAACACGCTTTCGTAACCCATGTCACTCAGGGGAAGTATAAAGTCCCCGGCCTTCACCTCTGTACGATCCCGGATGATATCGAGGACGGAAATATCCCCGGCCTGGACGACGCGCACCCGGCTGACCTCGAACATTTCGTAACCGATCGGGTTCTTGGGCCTGCGGTTCCATGGAGACACGGTGTTGAAGGAATGCTCGCGCCGGTCCCAGACATTGGGCACCTGCTTCCAGTGCTCCTTGGGCAGGACGCGCCTGATCTCCGGCGGATCTCCGATGCTGTCGTAGATGTTGGTCAGGCGCGCCACAACGAACTCTTCGCCATCGCGGGCCTCCAGCCCTCGGGCATAGGCCCGGTCGCTGAACGTCGCGTTCAACCGCTGTTCCTGGTTAGACACGATATACGGCAGGCCTTCGAACTCGCTGGGCGACAACACGCGCAGGTCGCGTATGAAGGGTTCGATGGACTCGAACGGCACGGCCTTGATCGCGCTATCCCGGTCCGTGACCCGGATGGACGGCGACAGTTTCACCGTGTCCGCGCCGCCGCGTCTCAGCCTGAGCTGCGGCACGCCGTCAATGTACACCAGCGATATGACGTCGCCGGGATAAATCAGGTGGGGGTTTTCAATTTGCGGGTTAGCGTGCCAAATCGCAGGCCACTGCCATGGTTTATCCAGAAATCTTCCGGAGATATCCCACAGCGTGTCGCCTTTGACCACGACGTATTCGTCGGGGTGATCGGAGCGCACGGCCACGTCCTGCGCCAAGGCCACTCCAGTCAGCATAATCGCCGCAAAGGTGAGGTGCATGAGTGTTCTGATCACGTTCCTTCCTCTCTAGTAGGCATCCAGCCATCTGTCAGATGCGGTCAGTTTTTACTCTGGCGAACGGGGTCCGCCATTGGCTATCATAATAAATACCGAGGCAAAGTTCATCTAAATTATTTTTTGCGCGTGTAAATGTATGGCTAAACTAGAAATTCTTGAAATTCCCGACTCTCGCCTCAGGACCGTCGCGAAGCCCGTCGAATCGTTTGACGGCGCGCTCGGACGCCTGATCGACGATATGACGGAAACCATGTACTCCGCGCAGGGCATCGGGCTGGCGGCCACGCAAGTCGACGTCCACCGTCGATTGCTGGTGCTCGACGTCAGCGAGGCGCAGGATCAGCCGCGGGTCTACATCAATCCGGAAATCCTCGAGGCCGAGGGCAGTGAAACCTGCGAGGAAGGCTGTCTTTCGGTGCCCGGCATATACGCCGAGGTCAGCCGGGCGGAGAGAGTCCGCGTTTCGGCCCAGGACCGGGACGGCAAAACATTCGAGGAGAATCTCGACGGCATGCACGCAGTTTGCCTCCAGCACGAGATAGACCACCTGGATGGGAAGGTCTTCATTGATTACCTCTCGCCGTTGAAGAGGCGCATGCTAATCAAGAAACTGGAAAAACAGCGCAAGCAATCCACGCAAAATCCCTCGCGGGCCCTGCTCTGAATCCCATGAGCGGCGCAGCCCGCCCACGGATTCTGTTCGCGGGCACACCCGACTTCGCCGTTCCTCCGCTGCAGCGTCTGATCGACGAAGGGTTCAAACCTGTTGCCGCTCTGACGCAACCGGACCGGCCCGCGGGCCGCGGCCGGCAGTTGCAGGCGAGCCCGGTCAAGCAGGTGGCCGAAAAGGCCGGAATTCCCTTGCACCAACCGGCCACGCTGCGCGATGAACCCGCCAGGGAGTTGTTGGCAGCCCTGGAACCCGACCTGATGATCGTCGTGGCCTACGGCCTGATCCTGCCGTCCGAAATCCTTCATCTGCCCACACACGGCTGCTGGAACATTCACGCTTCCCTGCTCCCGAGGTGGCGGGGAGCAGCTCCTATTCAGCGCGCAATAGAAGCCGGGGACACCGAATCGGGCGTGTGCATCATGCAGATGGATGAGGGTCTGGACACCGGACCGGTGATCAAGCGGGCATCCATTCGCCTGGCGGAGCACGAAACCGGGGGGAGCCTGCATGACCGGCTTGCCGATCTTGGGGCCGCCGCCATGGCCGAATGCCTGCACCGCTTGAAACGCGGCGATTCGATTGATCCCACGCCGCAGGCAACCACCGGAATCACCTACGCCCGGAAACTGGAGAAAGCCGAAGCAAGGATTGACTGGTCCGATGAGGCGGCAGTGCTGGAACGCCGGATCAGGGCATTTGATCCCTGGCCGGTGGCCTGGTGCATGATCGATGGGGAAAGAACCCGGATATGGAAAGCCACGGTCGTCGACCGGGACCACGGGACAGAGCCAGGGACGGTGCTCACGACATCAAAGGGCGGTATCGATGTCGCCACCGGCAAACAGGCGCTTCGCCTGCTGGAACTGCAACGGCCCGGCAAACGCCGCACGCATGCGGCCGACTATCTGAACGCGGTCTCCCTTCCCGACCGCCTGGGCGACGGGGCATGAGCGGGGTTTCATCCCGTAATCCACGCCTGGCCGCACTCAACCTGCTGGCTTTCGTACTGGATTCCGGTGGCAACCTGTCCGATGCGGATACCGAAAACCGGTTGGATGACCCGCGCGACCGTGCTTTCGCCCGCCACCTGGCTTACGGCGCCTTGCGCTGGCTGTCCGCGCTCGACTGGCTGTCATCGCAGATGCTTCGCAAGCCGTTGAAACGCAAGGACCGGGACGTGCATCGCCTGGTCCTGATCGGCCTCTGGCAACTGTGGAAAGGCGACACGGCGGCCCATGCGGCCATCCACGAAACGGCCGAGGCTGCCCGAACGATGGGCAAACCCTGGGCGGTTTCCCTGGTCAACGCGGTGCTGCGCCGATTTCAGCGCGAACGGGATGATTGGCTCACGGAACTGCAGAAAACGGAAGAGCGCTTCGCACACCCGGCCTGGCTGCTGGCCGTATTGAAGTCGGATTGGCCGGATGACTGGGAGGCGATCGCCCACGCGAATAACCGGGCCGGTCCGCTCTGGCTTCGGATGAATGCCCGGTTCGAAATCGGTGAAACCATCGAAGGCCTGCAAAATGCGGGTTTCGAAGTGGATCGCCACGCGACGGCGAGCGAAGCCGCCAGGGTGAATCCGTCGGCGCCCGTCCATGCGCTCCCCGGTTTCGCGTCGGGACGTATTTCGGTGCAGGATCCCGCCGCGCAACTGGCTGTCAGCCTGCTCGGCGCGGAGGATCAGCACCGGGTGCTGGATGCCTGTGCCGCACCCGGGGGCAAGACCGGCCACCTGCTCGAGCGCGTGCCTGGCATCCGGCTGACGGCGATCGACCAGAGCGCGTCGCGGATCGACATGATTCGCGAGAACCTGCAACGCCTGGGCCTGGCGCGGGAAGATTCCGTGAAACTGCTCGCTGCCGATGCCGCCGAACCGGACGACTGGTGGGACCGCCAACCGTACGACCGCATACTGCTCGATGCGCCCTGCACAGCCACCGGCGTGATCCGCCGTCACCCCGAAATCAAGTGGCTGAGGACGCCCGCGCAGGTCGAATCGGCGGTCAGGCTGCAGGCGCGCCTCCTGGAACGGCTCTGGCCACTGCTGAGGCCGGGCGGTATCCTCTTGTACGCGACATGCTCGGTGCTGCGGGATGAAAATGAGCGGCAAATCCGCCGCTTTCTCGAAGCCCATCCGGAAGCGGATCCAGCAGAGATCGAACTGGCCTGCGGCCACGGCCGGCAAGGCAGGTGCCAGATCCTGCCCGGCGAGGAAGAAATGGACGGATTTTTTTATGCCCGAATGCTCAAGGAATCCTGAAAGCTCCAGATACCGCTTGCTGCTATTGGGGCTGATGCTGGCCGGATGTTCCGCGCCGGCGGACAGTGACCGCTTCGAGCTTGGGCGGGCGGATGCGACGTGGTCGAACGGGAAACTCGACGTTCGCCTCGAGCAGCGGCTTGCGCTGAGCAACGAAGCCCGCGACGCGCTGATCCACGGCGTGCCGCTGACGATCGAGCTGGAACTGCGCCTCAGGAATGCGGGAAGCACGACGCGGGTGAGCACGGAGACCCGCAGCTTCGAGATCAGCTACCTGCCCCTCAGCAACCACTACCAGCTCGCCGACGCCGCAACCGTGAGGACGTTCCCACGCCTGCGGCACGTGCTGGCCCAATTATCCAGGCTGGAAGTTTCGCTGGAAACCGGGGTGCTGCCAGCCGGTGAATACGAACTGCTGGCGCGGACCCGCCTGGACCAGGAGAGAATGCCGCCGCCCATGAGGCTGCCCGTCCTCCTGTCGGGCGAATGGAAGCACGATTCGTCCTGGTCGTCATGGCCGGTGCAGATCGAACCAGGGGCCTGAGGACGGCATGACCCCCGCAAGGAAAAAGAAAAAACGGGTTCGGCGATTCCTGTTCCGGACCTTGCCGATTTTCGCCCTGCTGGCGGCGCTGCTCATCGCCCTTTTGCTGGTCAGCGGCGCCCAGCGGGAGACGGCCGGCGCGGAAGGCGCCGCGCTGGACAACAGTTTCATCTGGGTTCTCATCGTCACGCTGGCCGCACTGGCAATCCTGGTCTGGAGCATCGCCTACCGTATCCTCCTCCTGGTCCGGAATGTCCGGAGCGGCGTGCCGGGCGCCCGGCTGGCGGCCCGCTGGGTCAGGAATTTCATCGTGCTTTCAATCCCTCCGGCGCTGATCGTTTTCTTCTTTTCCGCCTGGTTCCTGTCCAGCACCATCGACAGCTGGTTCGATGTCCGGGTCGAAACCGCCCTGGCGGATTCGCTGCAGCTCGGCCAGGAATTCCTGGATACGAGGACGCTGGAGGTCAGGAACCAGCTCAGAGACACCGCTCGGGACCTCTCGCTGCTGCAGGAGGATGGTGAATTACTCAGGCAGGCCTTGCTTTCACGTGTCCGTGCCGCAGGCCCGACCGAACTCTCGGTCATGGAAACGGGCGGCACGCTGATCGCCACCGCGAACATCAGCGCGCTGACGGGCCTGCCGGAACGGCCCGGCGATTTCGCCATCCTTCAGGCCAGCCAGCAGGGGGAATACGCGGCCGCGGAACCCACGGCGGACGGCAGCCTCCAGATCCGGGTGATTCAGCTCCTGCCGGCTTCCTACCCCGGCAGCTCGCCGCGATTCCTGCAGGCGATCTACCCGCTACCGCCGGACATCACGACTCTGGCCGGTTCCATTGAGCAGGAGTATCACCGCTACCAGAACGTGAGTTACCTGCGGCAATCCCTGAAGCAGAGCTTTCTGCTGGTTCTGTCGCTGGTGTTGTTGCTGACCATACTGCTGGCGATGCTCGCCGCGCTGAACGCTGCGCGCCGCATGGTCTCGCCGCTCTCGTCCCTGTCTTCCGCTACCCGCGAGGTGGCTGCCGGAGATTTCGGCAAGGAGGTCACCGCCGGGCCGCGCGACGAGATCGGATTCCTGGTGGAGTCTTTCAACGAGATGACCCAGGCGCTGAAAACCGCCAGCCATGAAGCCGAGGAGAGCCGCGCCCGGCTCCAGGCCCAGGGTGAGTACCTCGAAACCGTGCTGGGCAACCTGTCGTCAGGGGTCCTCACCCTGGACCACGAGGGACGGATGATCACAACCAACGCCGCCTGCGAGCAGATCCTGGGCCTGAGCGAAAACTTCAGCGCGAGCCTGCCGGATTCAGCGCCGGGCGGACAGCCGCTGGAACGGCTGACCGCGTATGCGCCGTTCCTGGCGCCATTCATCGAAGCGGTGAGCAAACAGATCGGACGGAGCCGGAACGAGTGGCAGCAGGAGATCAAGATCGACAGGCCCGGGACGCCGCTGGTGCTGCTGATGCGCGGCTCGAAACTACCGCTCATCGCCCTTCCTGGCGAACCGCCGCGCGATGGGCACGTCGTCGTTTTCGACGACGTGACGATCCTGAACCAGGCGCAGAGGGAAGCCGCCTGGGCGGAAGTAGCCCGCCGCCTGGCGCACGAAGTGAAAAATCCGCTGACGCCCATACGCCTGGCCGCGGAGCGTCTGCGCATGAAGCTCGCCGACAAGCTCGAAGCCGCTGACACGGCCATGCTGGAAAAGGCCTCCGACACCATCGTCTCGCAGGTCGAGGCGCTGCGGAAACTGGTGGACGCGTTCGGAGATTACGCCCAGGAACCGCAGCTCAGCCTCGAACCCATCCGGCTGGACGAACTCATCCGGGACGTGGTGGCGCTGTATCGCCAAGGTGATTCCAGGCTCGGCTTCGAACTGGATCTTTGCGAAGGACCCGCCGGATTGGCGGCGGACAGCGGTCGGCTCCGTCAGATGCTGCACAACCTGATTCAGAACAGCCAGGAGGCCCGAAACGGCGGCGGTACGGTGATCACCGTCACCAGCCGCGAGGAACACAGGGACGGGAATCGCTGGCTAAACCTGATTCTGCGGGATGACGGCCCCGGCTTCCCGGAACTCGTGCTGCAACAGCCTTTCGAGCCCTATGTCAGCGACAAATCCAGGGGCAGCGGTCTCGGCCTGGCGATCTGCCGGAAAATCGTGTCCGAGCACAACGGCGCCATCTCGATCGACAACCCGGAGATCGGCGGAGCCCGTATCCGGATCGAATTGCCGCTGACTTTGGCCTGAAATTAGAAACAAGGGGCAGAAAGAAGCCCGGGATTGGAGTAAGCTGTTGCGCGAACGCAACACCCAATGCGGTACGAAATGAGCCAGGCACACATACTCGTTGTCGATGACGAACCCGATATCCGCGAGCTCGTGAGCGAAATTCTCGAGGATGAGGGTTACGAAATCGCCGTAGCCGAGAACGGCGAAGCCGCACGCGCTCAATTCGCCCGGCGCACTCCCGACCTCGTTCTGCTCGACATCTGGATGCCCGACGTCGATGGCATCACGCTGCTGCGGGAATGGTCTTCCGGGAACGGCCTGGAATGCCCCATCGTGGTGATGTCCGGCCACGGCTCGGTGGAAACGGCCATCGAGGCCACGCGACTCGGCGCGCATGATTTCGTCCAGAAACCGATTTCACTGGCTCGTCTCCTGTCCGTGGTAAGCCAGGCGCTGGAAGCCGGCCGGAAGACCGAAAAACCGGCGGCCCCTGCCACGGCGGTCGTCAGCGAGCCGATCGGCTCGAGCGCGGTGATGACGCTGCTGCGGAACAAGGCGGAACAGGCAGCCCAGCACGATCTTCCCGTGATGATCACCGGGGAAGAGGGCAGTGGCCGCGAGAACCTTGCGCGCTTCATTCACGGGCAAAGCGGTCGGCAGGGTGATTTCGTCACGATGGACCACCGCGAACTGAATCCCGCGAACTGCAGCGCCTACCTGCTGGGCGAGGATGGGCTGATCGCCCGGGCGGCTGGCGGGACACTGTTCATCCCGGAACTGCAGGGCCTGCCGCCCAAAGCCATGAAAATAATCAGCCAGGCGCTCAAGGCCGGCGGCGGCCCGGAGGGCCTCGGCTGCCGACTGATCGCCAGCGCCGATGAGAATATCCTTGACCACGCGCAAAACGACGATGCAATGCAGCGCCTTTACTACCAGCTCAATGTGCTGCCACTGCAGCTTCCACCGCTCAGAGAACGCTGTGACGACGTTCCTGAACTGGTGAGGTTTTACGCGGAGAACTTTCCAAGCCAGGAGAACCTGCCATACAGGCAGTTCTCGGTGGCCGCGCAGAACCGCCTTCGTAACCACATCTGGCCCGGCAACGTCCGCGAACTACGCAACCTGGTTCAGCGGCTGTTGGTCCTGGGCGGCGAGGGCGAAGTCACCGCCGCCGAGGTCGAGGAAGCCCTGCAGCAAAATCCAGCCGAGCCGGCCAGCGCGGCATCGGCTCATCCGCCGCTGTTCGACCTTCCCTTGCGCGAGGCACGCGAGCAATTCGAACGCGAGTACCTGGTTTACAAGCTGAAGGAAGCGGGCGGCAGCGTCGGCAAGCTGGCCGAAGCCGTAGGCATGGAAAGGACGCATCTGTATCGCAAACTCCGCGCGCTGGGCATCGATCCCAAGACCGCATCGACCACTGGCGGGGCCCGGAAATGAAAATCGTCATACTCGGGGCCGGCCAGGTGGGTTCGACGGTCGCTTACAGCCTGTCGAACGAAGAGAACGACATAACGGTGGTGGACATCAACGCCACCCAGCTCAAGGAACTGCAGAACCGGCTCGACATCCGCGGCGTGATCGGATTCGCTTCGCACCCGAAAGTTCTGGTGAGGGCGGGCATCGAGGACGCGGACCTGATCATCGCGCTGACCAGCAGCGACGAAGTGAACATGACCGCCTGCCAGGTGGCCTACACGCTCTACAACACGCCGACCCGGATCGCGCGCATTCGCTCTTCCGACTACATCGAAAACACCGAATTGTTCGAACGCGAACACTGCCCGGTGGACGTGCTGATCAGCCCGGAGACCCTGGTCACGGAATACATCGCCCGCCTGATTGAGTACCCGGGCACACTTCAGGTGCTGGATTTCGCGGACGGCCGCGCCCGGCTCGTCGCCACGCAGGCCTACGCGGGTGGCCCGCTGGTCGGCCACCGGCTGCACACTCTGCGCGAGCACATGCCAGCGGGCGCCGACGCTCGCGTGGCCGCCATTTACCGGCAGGACAAGACCATCATTCCCGATGGCAGCACGGTCATCGAGGAGAACGACACGGTCTTCTTCCTCGCCGCCCAGCGAAACATCCGCACGATGATGAAAGAACTGCGGCCTCTGGATAACCCGGTGCGGCGCATCATCCTCGCCGGCGGGGGCAACATCGGCAGCAACCTGGCGCGCCAACTGGAGCGTAACCACCACCTGAAGATCATCGAACTGGATCCGCTGCGCGCCGAGGCCATCGCGGAAAACCTGGAAAAAGCAATCGTGCTGGTCGGCGACTGCGCCGACGAGGAACTGCTGCGCGAAGAATCGATCGACACCACCGATGTGTACTGCGTGGTGACCAACGACGACGAGGCGAATATCCTCTCGTCGATGCTGGCCAAGCGGATGGGGGTCGAGAAAGTGATCGCCATCATCAACCGCCCCGCCTACGTAGACCTGGTCGAATCCAGTTCGATCGACATCGCCGTTTCTCCCCAGCAGGTGACGATCGGCGCCCTGCTCACGCATATCAGGCGCGGCAATATGGTCCGCATCCATTCCCTGAGGCGCGGTGCGGCCGAGGCCATCGAAGCCGTTGCGCTGGGTGACAAAAGGAGCTCACGCGTCGTGGGCCGGGCGATCGAGGACATCGACCTGCCGGCGGGCACGACCATCCCCGCCGTGGTCCGGGGAGAGGAAGTGATCATTGCGCATCACGACACAGTGATCCTGGAACACGACCACGTCATCCTTTTCGTGCCTGACAAACGCCAGATCGCCGCCGTGGAGCGTCTCTTCCAGGTCGGCGCAGTCTTCATCTGAGCAGCTCATGGGATTTTCCGGCGTTCAACGGGTCATCGGCTTTCTGATCGCGGTGTCCAGCCTGATGATGCTGCCGCCGGCCCTGGTGTCATTGTGGTACGCCGACGGCACGGTCACCGTTTTCCTCGTCAGCGCTGCCATCCTGCTCACCGTCGGCATTCTCATCCATTTTCCGGTCCGCAAGGCGACCCGGGACCTGCGCCTGCGCGACGGCTTCCTGATCGTGGTCAGTTCCTGGCTGGCGCTGGTGCTGGTCGGAGCCCTGCCCTTCGTCCTGTCCCAGCAGATGAGCTACATCGACGCCGTCTTCGAATCGATGTCGGGCCTGACCACGACCGGGGCGACCATCGTCACCGACATCGACAAGCTGCCCCGGGCGGTGCTGTACTACCGCCAGCAGCTTCAGTGGCTGGGGGGAATGGGTATCATCGTGCTCGCCGTCGCCATCCTGCCGATGCTGAGGATCGGCGGCATGCAACTCTACCGCGCCGAGACACCCGGCCCCATCAAGGACGCCAAGCTGACCCCCCGGATCACCGAGACAGCCAAGGCCCTGTGGTTGATTTACGTGGGAATCACGCTGACCTGCATCTTCGCCTATTGGCTGGCCGGCATGAAGCTGTTCGACGCCGTCGGCCACGCATTCAGCACCGTGGCCATCGGCGGATTCTCCACGCACAACGACAGCCTGGCGTTCTGGAACAACCCGACGGTGGAGGTCGTGGCCTGTGTGTTCATGGCGATCGCCGGAATCAATTTCGCACTGCACTTCACGGCCTGGCGCCGCGCCAGCGCACAGCCCTATTTCATGGATCCGGAAATGAAAGTGTACGCATCGCTGCTGCTCGCTTTCGCCATCGTGGTCAGTTTCGCTCTCTACTTCACCGGCGCCTACGAAACCCTGGCGACTTCTTTTCGCTACGGTTCCTTCCAGGTCATCTCGGCCATGACGACCACCGGTTTCACCACGGCGCCTTTCTATACCTGGTCCGGTTTCGTGCCGGTGCTGTTGATCCTGATCGCCTTCATCGGCGGCTGCGCCGGCAGCACCGCGGGCGGAATGAAAGTCATCCGGATCATTCTGCTCTACCGCCAGTCGATCCGAGAGATCCAGCGCCTGATTCACCCCCATTCCATCATTCCCGTGAAAATCGGCGGCCAGAAGACCTCGGATACCGTGATCAGTGCCGTATGGGGGTTCTTCTTTCTTTACATCGCCAACTTCGCCGTAATGACCATCCTGCTGACGGCCACAGGGCTGGACGCGGAAACCTCCTATTCGGCGGTCGGCGCCTGCATCACCAATCTCGGCCCCGCGCTGGGTGACGCCGGGCCGAATTACGCCGGCCTCAACAACATGGCCAAGATCATCCTATGCATCGCGATGCTGCTGGGGAGGCTGGAAATCTATACCCTGTTGGTGCTGCTGACGCCGGCGTTCTGGCGGGATTAGCCCGGATCGAGGAAAAGTCGGTCAGCGGAAGTCGTAAAAAGCCTCCGCGCCTTCCGGCTGCGTCTTGAACCGCCGGTAGCTCCACAGGTACTGGGCCGGATCGATCGCGATACAGCGTTCGATGGCCCGGTTCATCGCCGTCAACGCGGTGAGCGCGTCCTCGGAATGGATGTCATCATCCACCCTGATCAGGTGCACCCGGTACCGCCCCCCCTCGATGCGCTCGCTCGCCACTGCCAGGACCGCGCAACCCGTCCGCTGAACCAGCCAGGGCACCAGTTCGCCGGTCAGTGCCTGGTTGCCGAAAAACGGTGCGAAACGGGCGCGGCCTTCCGATGGCTGCTGGTCCGGCAGGATGCCGGCGCCTTCGCCGGACAGAATGTGTTCGTAGAGGTCCCGGAGCCCATGCGCCGTCGCCGGAATGAACAGGCCGCCGCCGCGGGCCCGTTTCCGCAGCAGGGCCCTGGCCAGTTCCGGATTCGACGGGGGCTTGTACAGGATCGCCGCATTGGTGACGTTCTGCAGGTACATGCCGAGGTATTCCCACGCCCCGAAATGAGGCGCCAGCGCGATGAGGCCCTTTCCCGCGTCGTGGCATTCGAAGTACAGCTCTTCGTTTACGATCTCCACGCAAAGCGACTTCAGTTTTTCGGGTGACCAGTACCAGTTGTGGCCGGATTCCAGGATGGAACAGAGATAGTGATGGAAACTGGCTTCCACCAGTCGTTCCCGTTCCGACGGCGCCATGTCCGGAAAACAGCGCTCCAGGTTTCGTTCCGCGGTGTGGCGTTTCACCGGCGACGCCCGCATCCAGAGCCGCGCGCCTTTTCCGGATAAGCGGTACGGCATCGAGGCGGGCATCAGGCTCAACAGCCACAACAGGAATTTCACGAGATGAACCATGGCTTCCTTTAGAATGTGCCGCATGATCGCGTTGATACAGAGAGTATCCGAAGCCAGCGTCGTTGTTAACGGAAAAGTGACCGGCGCCATTTCCGCAGGCATCCTGGCCCTGGTCGGGGTGGAGCGTGGCGACAGCGAGAAACAGGCAGACCGACTGCTGGAGCGCCTGCTGGCCTACCGGATTTTTCCCGACGAGGCCGGCCGCATGAACCTGGGCCTTCGACAGGCCGGGGGCGGCCTGCTGCTGGTGCCGCAGTTCACGCTCGCCGCCGACACCAACCGCGGCAACCGCCCGAGTTTCACCCCGGCTGCGCCGCCGGATGAAGGGGAGCGCATGTTCACTTACTTTGCAGAGCGGGCCCGCGAGGCCGCCACGGACGTTCAGACGGGAAATTTCGGGGCCGACATGAAAGTCAGCCTCCTGAACGACGGACCGGTGACATTCTGGCTCCAGGTGCCGCCAACCCAATAAGTCCGGTCAAATGACAGGCCTTTCCACCTGCACCGCCTGACTTAGCCGACCTTTGCCGGTGGATCGCAATCGTTGTCGAATTTCTGGATCTTCCGGGTCAGCGTATTGCGGCCCAGTCCGAGCAGTTCAGCCGCCTTCTGCCGTTGTCCGTCCGTCTGATCCAGCGCGCAATCGATCAACACGCGTTCGAGCTCAACCTGGGCTCGGCCCAACAGGTCGGTGCCACCCGCCTGCAACTCCTGGCCGGCCCAGCGGCGCAGCGCCTCGGTCCATGCCCCCCCCGCTTCGCCGGTTCTGTCCTGGCCGAACAGCTCGGCCGGCAGGTCGTCCGGAAATATCTGATCACCGGGCGCCATCACGCAAAGCTGGCGGCAGAGGTTCAGTAACTGCCGGACGTTGCCCGGCCAGGCATAGTCTTCGAGGATCCGGATCGTTTCCGGTCTCAGCATTTTTTCTTCCAGACCCAGTTCGTCCGCGACCCGGACGAGGAAGCGGCGAGCCAGCATGGCGATGTCCCCGGTCCGGGAGCGCAGCGGCGGCAGCGCGATATTGATCACGTTCAAACGGTGATACAGGTCCTCGCGAAAACTCCCGGCGCGTACTTTTTGTTCCAGGTCCTGGTGGGTCGCCGTGATCACACGGGCATCGGCGCGGAGCAGGTCGCGACCCCCAACCCGGTAGTAGTCGCCTTCGGCAAGCACCCTGAGAAGGCGGGTCTGCAACTCGATGGGCATGTCGCCTATCTCGTCAAGGAACAGGGTTCCACCCGCCGCTTCCTCGAAACGCCCCACGCGGCGCGAGTGGGCGCCAGTGAACGCGCCCTTCTCGTGCCCGAACAATTCGGATTCCAGCAACTCGGCCGGAATGGCCGCAGTGTTGATGGCCACGAACGACCCGTTCGCCCGCGGGCTGTGCTGATGCAGAACCCGCGCCACCACTTCTTTGCCACTGCCCGTCTCCCCGGTGATCAACACGCTGATATCGGAGCGGGACAGCCGGCCAATGGTGCGGAATACTTCCTGCATGGCCTGGGATTCGCCGAGCAGGCGGCTACCGGATTCTTCCTGGGCCTTCTTGGGTTTTTGCTCGCCGGATGCGAGGGCGCGCTCGATAACGGAGACGACCTGCTCGAGGTCGAACGGTTTGGGGAGATACTCGAACACACCCTTCTGGAACGCGCTGACTGCCTGGTCCAGATCGGAGAACGCGGTCATGGCAATAACGGGGATGTCGACGGCAAGGCTATCCAGGGAATCCACAACGCTCAGGCCGTCTGCATCGGGAAGTCGGATATCGGTCAGCACGGCGCGGGGATGGTCACGCTCCAGGGCATCGACGACCGCCCGGACGCTTTCGAAGCACCGGACGTTATAACCCTTACGCTCCAGGGCGCGCTTCAGCACGAAGCGGATGGCCTCGTCGTCATCGACAACCCAGATGTCCGCCCGGACGTTCAATGCCTGTTACCTCCGCCGCCGTTCTCGTGACCAAAAGGCAGGAACAAGCTGAATCGGCTGCCCGGTTCCAGTGCTTCGAAGGTCAACAAACCACCATGTGCCGCCGCGATCTGCTGGGATACGGCCAGCCCCAGGCCCGTACCGTCCCGACGCCCGGTCATGAAAGGCAGGAACAACAGGGACCTCAGGGATTCCGGGACCCCGGGGCCGTTGTCGATGACGTCCAGGCGGATGGCGCGGCCATGCCCGTCGTGCAGGAATGGGCTGCCGTATTCGACGCGGGTCTTGATCACCACCCGGGCCGCGCCCGCCTGGCAGGCGTTGCGCAGCAGGTTGAGAATCAAGCGGCGAATGGCGACACGGTCCCCGCTCACTGAAGGAATGCTTGGGTCGTAGTCGCGTTCGATCTGCACGCTGTCCCGAAATTCGGCGGCGAGCAAATCCAGCGCTTCGTCCAGGAGTGGGTACAAGTCGAGCTCGCGCCGTTCCATTTCGGGCTGGCCGAACCGCTGGATCAGTTCGTCTATACGATCGGACTCCCGCATGATGAGACGTGCGAGTTCGGAAAAATCGCCCGTCTCCAGTTCTTCCGCCAGCATCTGGGCAGCGCCCCGTATGCCGCCCAGCGGATTGCGGACTTCATGCCCAAGGTTTTTACTTAAGAGTTCCAGCATCCCGGTCTGCAGTTCGCGTTGCCGCAACCGCTGTCGCATCCTCTCCCATTCGAGATCGTGAAATTCCAGCAACAGACTTCCATCCTCTATCGCCTGGATCGTGCAATCGTAGAGTCCGCCAGCCATCTTCAGCTCGTGAAGGCGGATGTTTTTTTGTTCATCCGATAATTGCCCGATGGCATCGAACAGTTCCCCGGGGATGTCGGCCAGGTCGTAAATGATCTGGCCGTGTGCCCGGTCCCTGCTCACGAGCATGCAGTGCTCCGCCGCGCTGTTCATAAGCCGAATCCGGCCGCTTCGCTCCATCGTGACGACACCCGTATCCAGCCGATCGAGAACGGGGGTGAGCCGGGCCGGATCGGGCATCGCCGTTCTCCGGGGCGTCAGGGGCCGGCGATGCGGGACCCGGCGGCCGGCCGGTTGAAACCGACCGAATGCTGCTTGACGAAGAACGTCACGGTGCTCGTCGTGACGACGCGCCGTTTCCTCTCGTCGCGCAGTTCCGCATAGACCTGGTGCTCTCCGCGGTCCAGGGTCAGCGTGACCGAACCTTCACCTGACACTTCCCGCCCCTGGCCGTCCACATACAGCGTCACGTTCATTTCGGGCGGGATAGCCTGGGAACTACCCCAGGTCACCACGACCTGGTTTTCCGTCCCCCAGAAAGTCTCTTCATTCTCAGGCTGGATGATCCGGAAATCCGAGAATTGCCGTCTCAATTCCTGGGTTGTCGGCGGCTTGGGCTCGTCAGAGTCCGCGCTCTGCGTTGCAACGGCCGGTGTATCCGGCAGGTCTGTCGAAATCACCGACAAAGGCGGCAGTTCAACCGGTTGAGCATCAGCCGAGGGGCGTTGATCCGTGAAGGTGACGTTGCCGTCTTTATCTACGACCTTGTAGATGTCGCCCTCCGCCATGACGGTCAGGGGCAAAAGCAACAACACCAGCGGGATGAGCGCACTGATCAATCCTTTGTTCATCATCATGCTCCTTTCATTGCAATGAACCCGCCAGCCCCGCCTCCGTGCGGGGCTTCGCGGTCTGCCGGGGTACGATCACCGGATCGGGATCTGTGTCCACCGGGCCTGCTACAGAGAATAATACATATCGAACTCGACCGGGTGAGTGCTCATCCGGAAGTTCGTCACCTCTTCCATCTTCAGCGCGATGTAGCCGTCGATGAGGTCATCATCAAAGACACCGCCCGCTTTCAGGAATTCCCGGTCCGCGTCGAGCGCCGCCAGGGCCTCATCCAGGGTGGCGCACACCGTCGGAATCAGTTTCTCCTCTTCCGGCGGCAGGTCGTAAAGGTCCTTGTCCATCGGCGAGCCGGGGTCGATCTTGTTCTTGATGCCGTCCAGCCCGGCCATCAACATCGCCGCAAACGTCAAGTAACCGTTGCCGGCGGGATCGCCGAAACGCACTTCGATGCGCCGTGCTTTCGGGTTGCCGACGAACGGAATCCGGCAGGACGCCGAGCGGTTGCGCGCCGAGTATGCCAGCATGACCGGCGCCTCGAATCCGGGCACGAGCCGCTTGTAGCTGTTGGTTGTCGCATTGGCGAAAGCGTTAATGGCCTTCGCATGCTTGAAGATGCCGCCAATGTAGTGAAATGCGGTCTCGGAAAGGCCGCCGTAGCCTTCGCCGGTGAACAGGTTATCCCCGTCCCTGGCGATGGACTGGTGGACGTGCATGCCCGATCCGTTGTCGCCCACCAGCGGCTTGGGCATGAAGGTGGCAGTCTTGCCCACCGCATGCGCCACGTTGTGGACGACGTATTTCAGGGTCAGCAGTTCGTCGGCCTTGGCGACCAGCGTGTTGAAGCGCGTGCCGATTTCACACTGGCCGGCGGTCCCCACTTCGTGGTGGTGCACCTCGACCACAATCCCCATCCGCTCCATGGTCCGGCACATTTCAGAACGGATGTCGTGCAGCGAATCGACCGGGGGCACCGGAAAGTAGCCGCCCTTGACGCCCGGACGGTGGCCGATGTTTCCGCCCTCGTACTCGGCGCCCGTATTCCACGCCCCTTCCTCGGAATCGACCCGGTAGGAACAGCCGTGCATGTCGACGTCGTAGCGGACGTCGTCGAACACGAAGAATTCCGGCTCCGGGCCGAAGAAGGCCGTATCGGCGATCCCGCTCGATATCAGGTAGGCCTCCGCGCGCTTGGCGAGTGATCGGGGACAGCGGTTGTAGCCTTCCATTGTGTTGGGTTCCAGGACGTCGCAACGCAGGATCATCGTCTTGTGCTCGGCGAAAGGGTCCTTGACCGCTGTGTTCACGTCCGGCATCAGGACCATGTCCGACTCGTTGATGCCTTTCCAGCCGGAAATGGAGGAACCGTCGAACATCTTTCCTTCTTCGAACAGGTCCTCGTCGACGGCACTCACGGGCAGGCTGACGTGCTGCTCCTTACCCATGGTGTCGCAGAATCTCAGATCGACAAACTTGTATTTCTTTTCCTCGAGGGTTTTCAAGATATTTTCAGCGCTCATTGCATTGCTTCCTGTAGTGATGTTCCAAATTGGGTCAGGATATATATGCAGAACTCATGCCAACGCCGGGACCGGTGTGGATTGAATTCTGATTGGACAATCATGACATTTTGAGCGCAATAAAAGCATGTTTTCGACGATTTTCGCGATACTTCCTGATCTGGGGCATTTCGCCGCACCCATCGATAATAACACAGTTGCACCATTTAGGTGCATAACAGGAATCATCGTGCTCTGACTTGGTGCAATCAGGCGAAAACCCACAGAAGGGCCAGGCCAAGCAGCAGGCGATAAATCACGAACGGCATCAGTCCCACCCGTTTCAACAGGGCCAGGAAGGCCGCGATACAGACCCAGCCGGCCGCGGCCGCCAGCGCCATGGCCAGCAGGAACTGGAACCAGTCGATCCCGGCATCCCCCGCAGCGACACGCAGCGCACCGAAGCCACCCGCGGCCGCGACCACCGGGATGGCAAGCAGGAAGGAAAACCGGGCCGCCGCATCCGGTGAAAAGCCCAGAAAGCGGGCGGCGGTAATCGTCACGCCGGAACGGGAAGCGCCGGGAATCAGGGCAAACGCCTGCGCCAGGCCGATGAGCAGGGCGCCGGGCAACCTGACCTCGGAAAGGTCCCTGTTTTTCGGGCCCACGGCGTCGGCGAACCAGAGCAGCAGACCAAAACCGATCGTGGACCAGGCAATGATCCGGACATCCCGCAAATAGAATTCGACCAGGTCGTGAAGCAGGAATCCGATCGCCAGCGAAGGGACGCTGGCAACGGCCAGGCAGACGAGCATGGAACGGTGCTGCCGGTCGGATTCCGTCCGCACCGGCCCGGCCCAGGCCCGCAACATCCCGTGCAGGTCCTGCCGGAAATACATCAGCACCGCCAACAAGGTGCCCAGGTGGGTCGCGACGTCGAATACCAGGCCCTGATCCGGCCAGCCGAACAGCTTCCCGCCCAGGATGAGGTGGGCCGAGCTGGATACCGGCAGGAATTCGGTGAGCCCCTGGATCAGGGCCAGCACGACAATCTGGATCAGCAACATTCAGTGCGTCCCCGGGCCCGTCCGGTTGGCTGTCATTCCTCGCCGGCCCAGGTGATCCGGTAGATCGCCCCGGCCTGGTCGTCCGAAACCAGCAAGGAGCCGTCCGGCAATTGCAGAACATCGTTCGGGCGCCCCCAGTTCTCCTGGCCCTGTAACCATCCGCTGGCAAACACCTCGCTGCCGGTGATGTTCCCGGCGTCGTCAAAGCGAACCAGCAGGATGTCGTAGCCGGATTTCCTGCTCCGGTTCCAGGAGCCGTGCTGCGCGATGAACAACTGGTTCCGGTACGATTCCGGGAACATTTCGCCGGTGTAGAAAGTCAGGCCCAGCGCCGCGACATGCGCGCCAAGCGTCAGCGCCGGGGCCGTGTAATCGGCGCAGGTTTTGCCTTCTCCGAGTTCCGGGTCCGGCGTGTCGCCCTGGTGGCACCAGGGATAGCCGAAGTCCATCCCCGCGCGGGGCGCGTGGTTCAATTCGTCGCCGGGCAGGTCGTCACCAAGCAGGTCCCGCCCATTGTCGGTGAACCACAATTCCTTCGTTTCCGGGTGAAACGCCATCCCGACCGAGTTTCTCACGCCTGCGGCGAAAACCTCCATGCCGCTGCCGTCAGCGATGATCCGGCGGATCTGCGCGAATCCGGGCTCGTCGCAAATGTTGCACGGCGCGCCCACCGGCACATACAGGAGGCTGTCAGGCCCGAAGCGCAGGTATTTCCAGCCATGATGTGTCTTGTCGGGAAATTCGTCGCTGACCACGTCCGGCTCGGGAGGGCTGTCCAGCCGGCTCTCGATGTCGTCGTAACGCAGAATCCGGTCCACGGCGCCGACGTACAGCGAGCCGTACTTGAACTCGACGCCGGAAGGCATGTCGAGCCCCTTGTCGATCAGGTAGACGTGCTCGGCGAAGTGGTCGCCGTCCTCGTCCGCGACGGCGTGGACGACACCGGCTTTCCTCGAACCGGCGAATACCGTGCCATGGTCGCCGAGGGCCAGTTGCCGGGCGTTCTCCACCTCTTCGGCGTAGAGACGGATTTCAAATCCCGGGGGTACCTGGATTTGCGCCAGCCGTTCGGAAAGTTCGTCTGCAACCGTCATCGCCGATGGAATGCAGGCAAGCAGTGTGAAACAGGTGGTACGGAATATTTTCATGACAGAACGACAAGCGAGAGAATTCCGTCGCAGTATCTCATAGAATAGCCTGCTTGCAGGATAAGGAACCGACATGAGACTCGTTGTTGCCCTGGCCGCTCTGTTTCTGGCCTTCGCCCTGGAAGCGAAAACCGCGCAGGAATACCTGCCCAAGGATGCCGACCCGGATCCCTCCATCCCCACGCCCGAATCGGTGCTGGGCTGGGACGTGGGCGACTGGCATGTCAGCCATGACAAGCTGGTGCTGTACATGCAGGCGCTTGCCGCAGCGTCGCCGCGGGTTTCCCTGAAAGTGATCGGCCATACCTATGAGCAACGGCCGCTGCTGCAACTGGCGATCACCAGTGAGTCAAATCAGCAGAACCTGGAATCCCTGCGCCGCGCGCACCTGGAAGGCTCCGGGCCGTTAGTGGTCTGGCTGGGCTACAGCGTGCACGGCGACGAACCCAGCGGCAGCAATGCCTCCCTGCTTGCCGCCTACTACCTGGCGTCCTCGCGTTCGGACACTGTTCGCAAGCTGCTGGAAGGCACCATCATACTCATCGATCCCAGCATCAACCCCGACGGCCTCAACCGCTTTGCCTCCTGGGTCAACAGCAATGCAGGCCGGGTTCCGGTGGCCGACCCGGTGACCCGGCAACACGTGCAATCCTGGCCGGATGGCCGGACCAATCACTACTGGTTCGACCTGAACCGCGACTGGCTGCCGTTGGTCCACCCGGAGTCGAAGGCAAGAATTGACGAGTACCACCGCTGGCTTCCGCACGTGCTCACCGATCATCACGAGCAGGATCGTTTCCCGGGATTCTTCTTCCAGCCCGGTGCGCCGTCGCGGCAGAACCCCCTGACCCCGAAGGAAAACCTCGAGCTGACACGGGAACTGGCCCAGTTCCACGCCAGGGCCATGGACCAGGCGGGTCAGCCGTTCTTCACCGAAGAGGCATACGACGATTTCTACTTCGGCAAGGGTTCAACCTATCCGGACATCAACGGAAGCGTCGGCATCCTGTTCGAACAGCGCGCCATCCTCGGCCAGGAACTCGACACCAATAACGGCACCGAGACGTTCCGCATGGCTGTTGCAAACCATCTGAGGATGACGCTTTCCACGCTGCAGGGCGCCTGGTCCATGCGCGAGCGGCTGAAGCAATACCAAAAGGGCTTTCACGACTCGATGCTGGATCGGGCGGCCAGAATCGGCTTCGCAGCCTGGATTGTCGGCGACGACGGCGACCCGCAACGCGCCCGCGCCTTCCTGGACATGCTCGGACGCCATCGGATCGAATACCGGGGCCTGGCCGAGACCGTTCGCGCGGGTGCGCATGAATTCTCGCCGGGCCGTGCCTGGGTGATTCCGGCCGGGCAGAAGCAGTTCGGCCTGCTGGAAGCGATAATGGAGCAACGCACGCGCTTCGAGGACAACACGTTTTACGACGTGTCTGCCTGGACCCAGCCACTGGCCTACAACCTGCCGTTCGCAACGGTTGGCCGGATGCCGGAAACGGATGACCCGGGCGGCTCCAGCAGCGGCCTGACGCCGGACCGGGACGTGGCCGCCTGGGCCGTTCCCTGGAACCAGATGGAGGCGCCGGCGCTGCTGCAGGAACTGCTGACCGCCGGGGCGAGGGTACGAAGCGCGACCCGGCCATTTTCCAGCCAGACCAAAAACGGCCTGAGGGCTTTTCAAAGGGGCACGCTGATCATCCAGGCCGGAATCCAGGCCCCGGAAACCCGGACCGTCATCGCAGACATCCTGGCCCGCCACGCGCTCGACGGCATGGAAGTGATCGGTATTCCCGGCACGATGACGGTATCCGGACCGGATTTCGGGTCCCGGTATTTCGCCATCATCGACCCTGTCCGCCCGCTGATCATCGGCGGCGCGGGCGTTACTTCCTACGGCGCGGGAGAACAGTGGCACCTGCTGGACCAGCGGCTGGGGATTCCGGCCACCATCGTCGAGCAGGAAAGACTGAATAAGATCAATATCTGGGACTATACCCACCTGTTGATCGCAGACGGCGAACTCGAGCCCCTGGAAGGTGACAGGTCCATGATCGAACGTTGGGTCAAGGACGGCGGCATACTGGTCGCGGTAAGTCGTTCGGCCACCTGGGCTGAAGGCCTTTGTTTCGAGAAAGCCAGGGAAGAGTGCGAGAGCGGCGAGACCGCCGACGAAATCGAACCTCCGCCGACGCCGCGCGCCTATTCCGATTTTCCGGACGACAAGGCGGAACAGGTGATCGGCGGGGCCATTGTGGCGACGGTCCTGGACCTCAGCCATCCCCTGGCCTTCGGTTACCGCCGGTCGGAACTTCCGATTTTTCGACGTGGCACGACCGTGCTCGAACCCTCCCCCAACGCCTATTCCTCTCCGGTGCGCTACACCGCCGATCCCCTGCTGGCCGGTTTCGTCGGCAGCGACCGGCTCGAAGCGTTCCGCGGCCAGGCCGCCGTCATCGCCGAAAAACGGGGCAAAGGCCTGGTGGTCCGCTTTGCCAATACCCCGTTATTCCGCGGTTTCTGGCGCGGATCGGAGCGGCTGTTCATCAACGCCCTGTACCTGGGGCAGGTGGTAGAATCCACCGAATTGCCCGAGTTCGAGCCGCCGCCAAGGCCGGAGACACCACGCCAGCAATAACATGACACCCCTCGCCGAGCTGAAGCGCCGCCTTCCGTGCCGTTCGGACCCAGGCGGCCGGCCGAATCCCTCCCCGCCCGGACCGCATCGCCAACGGGAGAACCGGAGCATGATCGGCGCGGCGGCCCTGGCGCTGCTGATCCTGTTTTCCGGGTTAACGCAAACCGTTTCCGCCTCCCAGGCGCAGTCGGCCCCATCCCTAGCCGTGATGCCGTTCAACAACCGCGGCGGCGGTGAAAACAGCCGATACTTCGCTAACGGCCTTCAAGAGGATCTCCTGTCAGCCCTGTCATCTGTTCACAGTCTCCGGGTGATTTCGCGCGAATCCGTAATGGCCTACCGCGATCCTGCGATAAGCGCGAGCCAGATCGGAGAGGAATTGCAGGCCGCTTACCTGCTTGAAGGCGTGGTGCAGCAAGGCAGGGACCGGATTCGCATTGACATTCGACTGGTCGAAGCCCGGCCTGGCGACAGGTTGTGGGAAAAGGTATTCGACCGGAAACTCACCACGCAGGAACTGTTCGGAATCCGCCGGGAGATCGTACGTTCCGTCGCGCAATCACTGGCGCTTGGTCTGGATGCTGACCTCGAACAGCGTCTTGGCCAGACGCCGACAGCGAGCCTGGAAGCCTACCGTGCCGTCCTCGCCGCCCGGCAGCTGTCACGCGACGGGGGCCCCGATGCCTTCGAGCGCAGTCGGGTTTTCGCGCGCGAGGCGATCGCGTTAGACCCCTCGTATTCCGATGCCCACCTCGCCCTGGCCCTCGCCCTGGAAAAGGGTAAGAGCGACAGATCGGTTTCCAATGCGATGGCCGATCCGGAAATCCAGGCGTCCATCGACAAGGCGCTGTCACTCGATCCCGCCAACGACGGGGCGTGGTCCGCGCTGGGCCGTCTCCGGGCGGATACCGGCCAACCGGGTGCCGAAGACGCCTTTGAGAAAGCGCTCCGACTGAATCCGTCCGGCGTACCGGCGCTCTATGCGTACGGGCGATTGCTCGTCAAGGGCGGCCGGCTGGGCGAAGCCCTGCCGTTCGCGCTGCGGGCCAATGACCTAGACCCGCGCTCGATCGACGGTATGCTGTTGACCGCGAGCATCCATGACGCCCTGGCCGACTACGGGGAAGCCCGTGCGGTGTATGCCCGCATCCGTGAAATCGACCCTTCAAACCCGCTGGGCTACGCGCGCGCTGCCAGCAGCTTCTTCCCGGAAGGCAGGCTCGACGAGGCCCTGCAGTGGCTGCGCAGGGCGCAGGAAACCGACCCGGCCGATATTGAACTGGGCGGTTGGATGGTGTTCCTGAACGACTGCCTGGAGGATTTCGACGCGTCAGGGTACTGGTCCGACTGGCTGGAGCGACGCATCACCAGACAGCCCCTGCCGATGGCGATGAAGGCGCGGCATCACTACCTGACCGGGAATTTCCAGATGGCGCTCCAGTACGCCAACCTGGCAATCCGCCTCGATCTGGAAGACCGCTGGAATTCGGATTCCATATTCATGCGCATCAAGCGCGACGAAGCCCTGGCCTACGGTGACCCGAACGGCGGCATCACAGTGTTCGCCGAACGGCATCCCGAATTGCTGGAGGCCGAGCCGCAAATCGCGCCGGGCAACATCCTGCAGGCCACGGATCTCGCCCAGTTGCTCAAGCTGGCCGGACGCGGCGCGGAGAGCCGCCGATTGTTGCTTGCGGTAATCGATGTTTACGAACAACCCGGTTTCACGAACGGCTCCATGCGGGCCTGGCTGGCGCCCGTGAAGGCCCAGGCGCTCGCCATCCTGGGCGAGCGAAAGCGTGCGCTGGAAGAACTGCGGCGTATCATAGACGGGGGCTGGCGGGTGTATTGGCGCTGGGAAACCGACCTCAACGCCAATTTCAACTCCATCCGCGAGGACATTGAATACCGGGCCATTGTGTCGGAACTCGAAGCCGATATGGCCGAACAAAGGACCCGGGGACAGGCCGCGATATCGGGAGGCGGGCATGCCGCGCCTGGTGCCGGCGGCGAGACAGGCAGGGGTGACGGGTGAGTTTTTTCAACGAACTGAAACGACGCAATGTATTCCGGGTCGGCCTGGCCTTTTTGGTCATGTCCTGGCTGTTGCTGCAGATCGTGGACGTCGTCGCGCCGATGCTTGCCCTGCCGGACTGGGTTCCGAAACTGATCCTGTTGATCCTGGCGGTTGGCTTCATTCCCGCGCTGGTCTTCTCCTGGGTCTTCGAACTAACGCCGGATGGGCTAAAACGGGAATCCGAAGTCGGGCGTGAAGAATCCACGACGCACCACACCGCAAAAAGACTGGACGTCCTGACCATTGTCCTGCTCGCGGTGGTGCTGGGGCTGTTCGTTTTCGACCGATTCATGCCGGATCGCAGCGGAGGAAGCGAATCACGGGTCTCCGATGGAACTCCAGCGCCGGCCGGGCAAACGGTTGACGACGTTTCCATCGCGGTGCTGCCCTTCGTCAATATGTCCGCCGACCCGGAACAGGAGTTCTTTTCCGATGGGATCTCCGAGGAACTGCTGAACGTCCTGGCCCAGTTCCCCGGTTTGCGCGTGGCGGCCAGGACCTCCGCTTTCCAGTTCAAGGGCCAGAACCGCGACATCGCGGACATCGCCCGGCAGTTGCGCGTAAACCACGTGCTGGAAGGCTCCGTACGCAAGTCCGGCGACCGGCTGCGGATCACGGCCCAGCTGATCCAGGCCGATTCGGGATACCACCTGTGGTCCGAGTCCTGGGACCGTGATCGGGACGATATTTTCACCATCCAGGACGAGATTTCGGTCGCTATCGGCGAAGCGCTGCAAGCCGAATTGAGGCTGACCGAAGACAATGAAATGCGGGGAGGAGCCGGGACGCTGCCCTCCGTTCCGGCCGCCGCCAGCGCACAGGCTTATGAGCTGTACCTGAAAGGTCGGCAGCTCATCAATGGCCGTGGCAGTCAGGACCTCAAAGAAGCGGTCACAGTGCTGGAACAGGCCCTGGAGCTGGACGAGGCTTATTCCCCCGCGCATGCTCAGCTTGCGATTGCGAACGCCCTGTTGCTGGGAGGAGGTGGCGGCACTTATGGCGACCTGACCATGGAACAGGTGCTGGATCGTGCCCGGCCGCATATCGAACGGGCCTTCGAACTGGCGCCGAATCTCGCCGAGGCTTTCGGTGCCAGGGCCCTGCTCGCCCAGCTGAACCTGGATTACCCGACCGCCATCGAGAACGCCGGCAGGGCGCTGGAACTCAACCCCAGTTACGTCGATGCCATGAACTGGCGCTACCTGTCGCTGCTGAATTCCAGCCGCTGGCCGGGAGCGGCAACGGCCATGGACCACATGCTGTCGGTGGATCCCCTGTCGATCGTGGCCCGGATAAATTATTCCTATGCGCTGGGGCGGCTTCAGCGGCTTGAGGAAGCCTACCAGGTAGCCGATGATCTGGCGCGTCAAACCCTTCGGGGAAGCTTCGTCTCCCATGCCTTGATTGCGGGGGACTACGAAGGCGCGATCGCGGATAGCATTCGTTTCTACCTGAAAGCACTGGCGCTCGATCCCCAGGCTTCATTCAGCCGGGCGCGCCTGGCGATCAAACTGTCCACCGTCGGCATGCACGAGGACGCACGGGCCCTCCTGCCCGAAGCGGCATGGTTGGTCAATACCCAGCAGCGGCTCTGGGGCGAAGCCGTGCCTCAGGCGCAAAAACGGCTGGACGAGAATCCCGGGAATATCACAATTCGGATGCAGTTCGCCAACGTGCTCCACCAGTCGGGTGACGTGGCAGGCGCCCAGCCGTATTTCGAGGAAGTACTGGATGCCATGCACGGCGTCGCGATCATGGACGCTTCGCGCTCCTCCCTGATGCCGACCGCGCGACTGGCCTGGGGGCGCCTTGCGGCGGGTGACGCCGAGGGCGCCGAGGCGGCCCTCGATTGGGTCAGGGAAGACTTTCGCGCCCGCCAGTCGGTCGGCATCGACGACTCCTTCATGTGGCGGGCCGCCGCGATGGTGTCAGCCATGGAGGGGGATCGTGAACAGTTGTTGAATGACCTGAACAGGGCGATCGACACCGGGCTCAGGGAAGATTTCATCTTCCACGAACCCGCGCTGGCCGCATTCCGGGATGATCCCGAACTGCTCGCCATCGAGGGCAGGCTGCAAGCCATCCTGGCCGGAGAGCGCAGGAAGACCCTGAAGATGCTCTGCAGCGACCATCCCGCGCCCGAGTTCTGGCCACTCTCGCCCGGAGCTTGCAAGAGCGCGGTGCGTTCGCGATGAGCCTGTTCGGGGAACTCAGGCGCCGGAACGTATTCCGGGTAGGGCTGGCCTATCTCGTCGCAAGCTGGCTGTTCCTGCAGATTATCGACGTCATCAGCCCCGTCCTTCATTTCTCCGACGACGTGGCGCGTTACTTCCTGTTCCTGCTGGTGGTCGGATTCATCCCGGTGCTGGTCCTGGCCTGGGCCTTCGAGCTCACGCCCGAAGGCGTCAAGCTCGAAAGCGAAGTTGACCGCAGGAGTTCCATCACCCGCCGCACCGGGCGCAAGCTGGACCGGGCCATCATGGTCATCCTGGCCCTGGCTTTTGGGTTTCTGCTGTTCGACAAGCTGGCGTTGCGCCCCGAACCGAAAAAGGGGTCAGAGCCCTTTTCTCAAGAGAGACAGAAAAGGGCTCTGACCCCTTTTTCGACCCCTTTTTCGGAGGCTGGCGCAGCCGATTTGAAATCGGTCGCGGTTCTTCCGTTCACCGCCATGAGCGCGGGGCCGGACGACGATTATTTCTCGGACGGCCTGACCGAGGAGATCATCAACGCGCTGGCCCAGTTGCCGGACCTGCTGGTCACGGCCCGGACCTCGGCTTTTCATTTCAAGGGCCAAAAGGTACCCATCGAGGAAATCGCGGGACAACTCGGCGTTGACCACGTCGTCGAAGGCTCCGTGCGCCGGGCCGGTGAACAGTTGAGGATCACCGCGCAGCTCATTCGGGCCGAGGACGGATTCCATCTCTGGTCGGAAACCTACGACCGCCGCACCGAGGACACGTTCGCCGTGCAATCGGACATCGCGGAAAAGGTCGCGACGGCGCTCAATGTCATTCTCGATGACGGCCAGCGGACGCGCATGAGCCAGGTGGGGGTTCGCAACGTCGCGGCCTATACCGCTTACCAGAAAGGGCTCGAATCCCATGCGAAAGCGCACGTGGGTGGCATACAGTTCCCATACCTTCGCGAAGGCAACCGTCACTTCGAGGAAGCCATCGCCCTGGCTCCGGAGTTGTCCGATGCCTACCTGAATCACGCGGACCTGTATGGTCACGTGTTGCTGACGCGGGCGGCGGGCCGGCTGGACGGCAACATCAGTGAAGAGGACCTGGAAAGCGCCCCGGCCGCCATGCGTAATGACCTGCACCAGGCCGTTCTCAACGCGAGGGACCCGAAGCAACGCCTGATGGCGCAATTTGACCGGGCCCTGTTGCTGGGGGAATGGAAAGGCCTGAACTCGCTGAGCGAAATCGTGTTGAGCACGCCTGGCTGTGAACTGGCACTGTGGGCCTACCTGACCGGCGCGGCATACGGCCAGGCTGAACTGTTGCGCGATGCCTATGCCCGAAAAACGGCGTGCGACCCCCTGCTGCCGAGGGCCTGGAGACACTACTTCCACGCGACCCTTTGGTTTGGGCAAGCCGAACGCAGCGTTCAGATCGTGGACAACATGAACAGCCTCATCCGGCAAACAACGCTGGATGTGTACTACGTGAAGGCCTTGTGGCTGAGTGGGGAGCGGCAGCGGGCCAGGCAAGCGGCCAATTCCCGGCTGAACTCGGAGCAGGACCGGCTCAGGGCTCAAATTTTCCTGGCATTGATACAGGGCGACCAGGCGTCGGCAACGAGCTGGCAGGAGAAATTCTTTCAGTCCGTCGGTCCGGATGACCTCTTGTTTCTTGTCGCGTCGGCACAGGGCGGCCGGCGCAATGAAGCCAACCGCCTGGCCGGGCAGGTGGACCGCCGGCCTTTCGGTTATATCACGTTGTTGCAGGCGGTTTACAATTGCACTTGCGGGGCGCCATTCGACCTCGAGGCGACACCGTTGTTCGCCTCGATGATCGAGGAATCGGGGCTGCCCTGGCCGCCATTGAGACCAATCGAATTTCCACTAAAGGACTGGTGAGCATGAATCAAGCCGCGCAGATAAACGTCGCATTCATCGGCCTGGGCGTGATGGGCTACCCCATGGCCGGGTACCTGGCCGAAGCGGGCCATGTTGTGAAGGTATACAACCGGACGACGGACAAGGCAAAACGCTGGTGCGATGAATACAGCGGCGAGATCGCCTACACCCCGGCCCAGGCGGCCGATGGGGCAGAGTTCGTATTCGCCTGCGTGGGCAACGACGACGACCTGCGCTCGATCACCATTGACCACGGCGGCGCCTTCGAAACCATGAAGCCGGGCAGCGTGTTTGTGGATCACACCACGACATCCGCCAGCGTCTCGCGAGAACTTCATGACATCGCGCGGCAACAGGGGGTTTCCTTCGTGGATGCGCCGGTTTCAGGAGGGCAGGCCGGCGCGGAGAACGGGCAGCTCACGGTCATGATCGGCGGGGATGAAATCGCCGCTGGCCGGGCTGCGCCCCTGATCGATTGTTACGCGAAGATGCAGGCGCGGCTGGGCGAGTCCGGTTCGGGCCAACTCACGAAAATGGTGAACCAGATCTGCATCGCAGGCGTGGTCCAGGGACTGGCGGAGGCGCTTCACTTCGCCGGCCGGGCCGGACTGGACGCACGGGCCGTCGTCGACGTCATATCCAAGGGCGCCGCACAGTCCTGGCAAATGGATAATCGTGCATCTACCATGATAGATGGCGAATTCGATTTCGGATTCGCGGTAGACTGGATGCGCAAGGACCTCGCTTACGTACTCGGCGAGGCCCGGGATAACGGCGCGCATCTGCCGGTCACGGCGCTGGTGGATCAGTTTTACTCAGAAGTACAGGCCATGGGCGGCAGCCGCTGGGATACCTCCAGCCTGATCGTCCCTTTGGAAAATCGAGGAAATTAAGCAAATAGGAGTTTGAACTATGGAACTTGCTCTTCTTCAGGGCAACGCGGTTGCCTTTATCTTCAGGTGGATTCACCTGCTCGCCGGCGTGGCCTGGATTGGGCTGCTCTGGTATTTCAATTTTGTTCAGGGTGAGTACTTCAAGGAAGCTGACGGCTCCGCCAAGAACGACGCCCTGTGCAAACTGGTGCCGCGCGCGCTGTGGTGGTTCCGCTGGGGCGCGATGTTCACTTTCCTCAGCGGTGCAGCCATGCTGTACGCCAAGCACCTGACCGGCTACGGAATCATGGTCGGCGCCTTGCTGGGCACCTTCATGTTCCTGAATGTCTGGCTGATCATATGGCCCAATCAGAAAATCGTGATCGCCTCGGCCCAGAAAGTCGCGGGCGGCGGCGAGGCAGACCCGGCGGCAGGCGCCGCCCTGGCCAAAGCAGGCCTGGCCTCGCGGACCAACACGCTGTTCTCCATCCCGATGCTGTTCTTCATGGCTTCCTCGGTACACCTGGCGCAGCTTTCGACGCCGGTCATGAGCGCGGGGCTGCTGTCGCTGATCGTGGTGTTCGGCATCATCGTGCTGCTGGAACTCAACGGGATAGTCGGCAAACAGGGCCCGATGACCACCGTCAAGGGCGTGATCCACATGGGCCTGCTGCTGACCCTGGTGCTCTATCTCGGAATGGAGTTGCTGTAGAAAGAATCTGCCGCTGTATGTAAGAGCGAATAAATTCGCTCTTACACTTGACAAAAAAAGGGCCGCGATCGCGGCCCTTTTATTGCGGCAGTCCCGCCGCCCGGGTACATCCTGTCTGGTCAGACGGCTTCCAGGAATTGCTCGTCCTCTGTCGAGCCTTTCAGCGCGGAGAGTGAAGATTGGCCGCCGCCGATCGTCGTGGTCAGCGCATCGAAATAGCCCGTCCCCACCTCGCGCTGGTGCTTCGTCGCGGTATAACCGATGTCTTCGGCGTCGAATTCCGCCTGCTGCAATTCGACATAGGCCGACATCTGGCGATCACGATAACCGTTGGCGAGCGTGTACATGCTGTAATTCAGCGCGTGGAAGCCGGCCAGCGTGATGAACTGGAACTTGTAACCCATCGCGCCCAGTTCTCTTTGGAACTTCGCGATGGTGTCGTCGTCCAGATTTGCCTTCCAGTTGAATGACGGCGAGCAATTGTAGGACAGCAGCTGGTCCGGATACTCCTTCTTGATTGCCTCGGCGAAGACCTTGGCTTCGTCCAGGTCCGGATGTGCCGTTTCGCACCACAGCAGGTCGGCATAAGGCGCGTAGGCGAGACCGCGGCTGATGGCCTGCTCGATGCCCGGACGGGTCTCGAAGAAGCCTTCCATCGTGCGCTCGCCCGTCATGAACGGTGCGTCGCAGGGATCGACGTCGGAGGTGATCAGGCCGGCTGCGTTCGCATCGGTGCGCGCCAGCAGAACGGTCGGGACATCCATGATGTCGGCCGCCAGGCGGGCCGCGACCAACTTCTGAACCGCCTCCTGGGTCGGCACCAGGACCTTGCCGCCCATGTGACCGCACTTCTTGGCCGACGCGAGCTGGTCCTCGAAGTGGACGCCGGCAGCCCCGGCTTCGATCATTCCTTTCATCAGTTCGTGGGCGTTCAGCACGCCGCCGAAACCAGCTTCGGCGTCGGCGACGATCGGCTGCATCCAGTCCACGGAATCGTCACCCTCGGCGTGATGCAGCTGGTCGGCCCGTAGCAGGGCATTGTTGATGCGGCGAACAACATTCGGCACCGAGTCGGCAGGGTAGAGCGATTGATCGGGATACATCTGGCCGGCCAGGTTGGCGTCCGCCGCCACCTGCCAGCCGGACAGGTAAATGGCTTTCAGGCCGGCATTCACCTGCTGCATGGCCTGGTTGCCGGTCAGGGCGCCCAGGGAATTGACGAAAGGTTCCGTGTGCAGGTACTTCCAGAGCTTCTCGGCGCCCTGGCGGGCCAGGCTGTATTCCACCTTGACCGTGCCGCGCAGCCGGACGACGTCTTCGGGTTCGTACCCGCGTTTCACGCCCTTCCAGCGAGCGTTGGTCGACCAGTCGGCCTGGATACGTTTTATTTCATGTTCTGTCGTCATATGAGTCACCCTGCTGCTGAATTTGAAATGTATAAACCTGCATACCGCACCTCAATGCAGTATCTCAGATGGCGAATACCACCCTCTAAACTCCTTTGGTCGAAGAGAGCATTTCTGACCCTCAGCTTAAAATTTGACCACCATCTTTGACAAGACAAATGTTTCAATATTAAATATAAGATTCGTTAAATAATTATGTGATTGATTTTGAAAAACAAAAATCCACGCTTCTACTATAAGGGTAATCAACTCAAGCAACTTCGCGCATTTTGTGCGGTGGCCAAGAGCGGCAAGATGACCGATGCCGCCGAACAGCTCTTTCTCAGCCAGCCCGCCATCAGCCTGCAGATCCGCGCACTGGAACGCGAGCTGGACACCGTGTTGTTCGAACGTCACGGACCCCGGATCAACCTGACCCGGGAAGGCCAGGAACTGTGGGAAATGGCGCGCCCGCTGGTCGAGAGCCTGGATTCTCTGAACGCCCGCTTCAACCGCCAGATGAAGGGCGATCTCGACAGCGGCGAAGTCGTCATCGCAGCCGGGGAGTCCACGATCATTTACCTGTTGCCCAGACTGGTCAAGGAATTCCGGGACCGCTACCCGAACATCCATGTCCAGTTGCGCAACGTCACGGGCCGCGACGGCCTGGCGATGATCCGCGATGACGAGGTGGACATGGCCATCGGCTCGATGCTCGACGTGCCATCGGACATCAGCTACCACCCGGTCTATTCCTTCGAGCCGGCGCTGATTCTGCCGATCGGCCACGAACTGGCGGAACGCAAGCGGGTTCGCATCGAGGACATCGCGCCGTATGGCCTGATCCTGCCCCCACGCCGGCTCACGACCTGGCGCATGGTCGACCGCGTGTTTCAGCAGCACCAGGTTCCCTTCAACGTCACGCTGGAAGTGGGCGGCTGGGAAGTAATCAAGCGCTACGTGGAACTGGACTTCGGCATATCGATCGTTACCGGGATCTGCCTGCGCGACGGCGACAAGCTGGTGGCCAAAAACATGAGCGACTATTTCCCGAAGCGCAGCTACGGCACGGTCATGCGACGGGGCAAATACCTCTCGGCCCAGGCGCGCGCTTTCCTGGAAGTCGCCGAGGAAGCAAGCATGCCGGATTCGCCGTGGCGGGTCGGCCAGTCCGAGAGATAAAAAAAGGCCCGGGCGAGCCCGGGCCGATCGCATCGCAAGGAGACGGTAATCTGTTCTATGGACGCACCGATGTGAACTCGGGGTAAGCCTCCAGGCCGCACTCGCCGATGTCCAGGCCGATGTATTCCTCTTCTTCGCTGACCCGGATTCCGACAATCACCCTAAGAAGCAGCCAGGTTATGAAACTGGCGCCAAACACCCAGACGAAGATCGTGGCTGCGCCGGCCAGCTGACCCAGGAACGAAGCACCTTCGTTGGTGACGGGAACCAGCAACAGGCCCAGCAGTCCTACCACGCCGTGAACCGATATGGCGCCCACCGGATCGTCGATCTTCAGCTTGTCCAGCGCAAGGATGCTGAATACCACCAGGACGCCGGCGATCAGGCCGAACAGCGAGGCCTGCAGCGCGGTGGGCGTGGAAGGCTCGGCGGTGATCGCCACCAGGCCGGCAAGCGCGCCGTTGAGCGCCATCGTGAGGTCGGCCTTGCCGATCTTGAAGTGGGAGGCAATAAGCGCGCCGATCAGGCCGGTCGCCGCGGCCGCATTGGTGTTCAGGAACACCATGGCGACGCTGTGGGCGTTACTCGCGTCACCGAGTTTCAGGACCGAGCCGCCGTTGAAGCCGAACCAGCCCATCCACAGGATGAAGGTGCCCAGGGTAGCCAGCGGGAGGTTGGCGCCCGGCAGGGCGTTGGTCTGTCCGCCCGGCCCATACTTGCCTTTGCGGGCCCCCAGCAGAAGCACACCGGCCAGGGCCGCGGCCGCTCCGGCCATGTGCACGATGCCCGAACCGGCGAAATCGCTGAAGCCCAAATCACCGAGGCTGTAGAGCCCAAAGACTTCCTGGCCACCCCAGGTCCAGGCGCCTTCCAGGGGATAGATCAGTCCCGTCATGACGATGGCGAAACCGAAAAAGGCCCACAACTTCATCCGCTCGGCCACGGCGCCGGACACGATGGACATGGCCGTTGCGACGAAGACCACCTGGAAAAAGAAGTCGGAGGCGCCGGAATAGACGGCATCACCGGCGAAGCCGTTCTCGGCCGACGCGGCCAGCACACCCTCCAGGTCGAAAGCCTCGATGCCGCTGAGGAACCAGCCGCCGTCGTACATGATGGCGTAGCCGCTGGCCAGGTACATGAAACAGGCAATGGAATAGAGCGCCACGTTCTTCGTCAGGATTTCCGTGGTGTTCTTGGCCCGGACCAGCCCGGCCTCCAGCATCGAGAAGCCTGCAGCCATCCACATGACCAGGGCGCCGCAAATCAGAAAATAGAACGTGTCGATCGCGTACTGTAATTCAAAAATGTGAGATTCCATGTCGATGTCCCTCCTAGATGGCCTGCGAGCCGGTTTCGCCGGTTCGGATGCGGATCACTTCCTCGAGGGAACTGACGAAAATTTTTCCATCGCCGATCTTGCCGGTGGCGGCGGTGCGCTGAATCGCTTCCACTACCAGTTCGGCCATTTCATCGGTGCAGGCCGTTTCCAGTTTCAGCTTGGGCAGGAAATCGACGTTGTATTCCGCGCCGCGGTAGAGTTCGGTGTGGCCTTTCTGCCGGCCGAAGCCCTTGACCTCGGTGACCGTGATGCCGGCGATGCCCGCTTCGTGCAGCGCCTGGCGCACGTCGTCCAGCTTGAATGGCTTGATGATCGCTGTGACCAGTTTCATGGGTACTCCTTATCTCAATGGGGAATCCGGGTTCCCTTTCATGGATGCAGATTTCGTGCCAGCGATGAAAGCTCCGTAAGTCACTGTTTATCAGGAGTTAATCAATCGCTCTCACAAAGCACAACGATCAAATGAAGTGCGTGCACTGAGACGGTGCACTGAGACGGTGCACGCAATTCCCGTATCATGGTGCGCGGGCGGCAATCCGGCCTTCGGGAGGGAATCGAACATGAGCTACGCGATCAATGACCTGATCGGCACGCTGGGCGTGGCGCTGATTATCGGCAGTTATTTCCTTGTCCAGACGAGGAAACTCCCGGCCACCGGCCTGGCCTATACCCTGGCGAATGCCCTGGGTGCGTTCTGCATCCTCATTTCGCTGTACTTCGAATTCAACCTGGCGGCATTCCTGGTCGAACTTTTCTGGCTGCTGATCAGCCTGGTCGGGCTGGGCCGGATTTTCCTCGAAAGGAGAACGGCGTGACCGTCAAAGAACTGCGTGTCGACGACCGGATCACCATCCGCCTCGATGAGATCCGGCTGGATGCCGTGCGCGCGCAAGGCCCGGGCGGTCAAAACGTCAACAAGGTCTCTTCGGCCATCCACCTGCGCTTCGACGTGCCGGCCTCTTCCCTGCCCGACCACATCAAGCAACGCCTGCTGAACAGCCGCGACCAGCGCATCACGTCGGATGGGGTGATCGTCATCAAGGCCCAGAACCACCGCACGCAGGAGAAAAACCGGGAAGAGGCGCTGGCCAGGTTGAGCCAGATAGTCAAGAAGGCCGCCCAAAAAAAGCGCAAGCGAATCCCAACCAAGCCCAGCCGGGCCGCAAAACAAAAGCGGCTGGATTCCAAGAAAAAGCGCGGAGCCCTGAAAATACTCCGCTCGAAGGATTTCTAGTAGGAGCGAATAAATTCGCTCCTACTGGGTGCATCCGGCCCTGTGAACGGCATTCACCGGCAGTCAGTGTCGCGTCCAAGAGGACAGACCCGCCGCATCCCTGGCCTGTGTGGGTGATTTACCGTGCCATTTGCGAAATGCGCGGGTGAATGAACTGACCTCCGAGAATCCGAGCATGTAAGAAATCTGGGTCATCGACAAACTGGAATCCCCAATGAGTTTAATGGAAAGATCCCGGCGGATGTCGTACAGCAGGGACTGGAATGACGTCCCACGTAATTGAAGTTTGCGGCGCATGGTGCGGGGGGCCATGTGCAGGGTGCCCGCAACCAGCGCCTGATCGAAATGCCCGCAGGGCAGTTGATGCACAATCTCAGCGCGCACACGGCCAATAAAGTCCTCCTGGTCCAGGCGCAGGAGATACTGGACCACCATTTCCTCGTGCAGCTGCGCCAGGTTCGGGTTGGCCGAGGACAGGATCGTGTCCGCGTGCTCGACAAGGATTCGAACGACATTGCGTTTCATTCCAAATTCGATATCGCAACGAAAGTAGTCCTCCCAGGGCTCGATGTCAGCCGGACGCGGCCTTTTGAGGGAAACCGATGCCGGGTTGAATTCCTGACCAAAGTTGAAGCGCATCATCCTGATGAGGGTTGCGGTTCCCGAATCATCCCGCGCCGTTTTATTCAGGGAAGGCAGGTCAATGGCGAATTCAAGTTCGAGAAAATCTCCGACTTCGTTCAGTTCCAGGCGCGCCTTGGAGTTCAGCATGCGAATGTACCTCGCCCAGCGCTGCAGGGCTATGCGCAGCGAGCGACTGGCGAGCCAGGAGAATCCCAACGCACCCAAATGCGAGGGGTGCATGCAATCTCCGGCCCGTAATCCGAATGATTCATCACCGCTCAGTTCCGCGGCCCGTGCGCGGACCCTGTCGATCGTTTCGTAAGGAATGCGCGCGTCGGGGTCAATCGGAAAGCTGAGTTCGAACCCCTCTTCCCTGAACAGCGCCGCTGGATCGAGCCCATAGGATTCAATGATGGCCCACAAAAGCCCCGCGGCCGGCGCGAATGTCGAGATGTGTGGCAAAAAAGCAGCTCCGGTAGACGATTACGGAACATTCTTCACAAGATTGACCACATTGGTCAACTTACGGACCTCATGAGACAAGCAGCCGGACACCGGTCGCACTAAGATGGATTCCAGTCGGGAACGGGAAAAAAGGACCCCGCCAGGCTAAGAAAAAACCAACACTTACATCAGTTTATCGCCCCGGCAGTTGTTTCGCCCGGCGCCTGGATGCAAGGACGCTCTATGAGGGAATCGAAATTTGGAAAATTTCGTCCCCCCTCCCTCACCAGGCCAGCCGGAATTGCCGGGGCGACCTATTCAAGGAGTCTCGCTTCCCTTCTCCTGCCTGCGGCGCCATTGACCTTCCCTAGAGATTATTTGGTAGTTCCAGTTGCAGCCCGGTTGTTCAGGGCTGATCAAGCTCCCGCAGGTTGCGGCGAAGGACCTTGCCTACCGGGGACTTGGGTATTTCGGTGACGAACTCCACATGTTTGGGCCGTTTGTAGTTCGTCAGCGTGCCTGTGCAATGGGCGATGACCTGCTCCGCCGTCAACCCCGGGTCGGAGGAAACGACGAAGGCTTTGACCGCCTCGCCGGTTTTATCATCGGGCACACCCACGACACCCACCTCGGAAACACCCGTCATTCCGGCGATCACATCCTCGATCTCGTTGGGATAAACGTTGAAACCGGAAACCAGGACCATGTCTTTCTTGCGATCGACGATCTGCAGGTAGCCAATTGCGTCCATGGTCCCTATGTCCCCGGTGTAAAGCCAGCCGTCTTTCAGGGATTCCGTCGTCTCTTTCGGCCGATTGAGGTATCCCTTCATGATGCTGGGACCCTTTGCGATGACTTCACCGGCAACTCCGGCCGGGACCTCCTGACCCTCGTCATCAACGATCTTGACGACCGTTTGAGGTATCGGAATACCGGCGAATCCGAAGCGGTTCCCACCCAGGGGGTTCAGGGTCAGGCAGCCGGCGCACTCCGTCAGGCCGTAACCCTGGTAAATCTCCAGACCGGTCAATGCCTTCCAGCGATCGGCTACCGAGACCTGTTGGGCAGCGCCACCGGAACTGCAAAGCTTCAGGTGTTGCAGTGTCTCCCGGCTGCACCAGGGCTCCTCCAGAAGAGCGGCGAACAGCGTGTTGATCCCACTGAAATGCGTGATCTTGTGCCTTTCAAACGCAGGCTTGAGATTGAGCGGCGGCCTCGGACTTGGAATCATGATGGCATGACTGCCGTTCACAAGGCTGGGAAGCATGACCAGCACAAAGGCCGTGATGTGATAGAGCGGCAGGGCGACGATGCAGCAATCACCCCTGTCCGGATTCATGGATTCCTCGATCAGGGAAACCGTAGTCGCTGCGTTGGACAGGATATTGGCATGGGTCAATACGGCGCCCTTACTGCGGCCCGTGGTCCCCCCGGTGTACTGATAGAGGGCTGTGTCATCAGGCTTTTGTTCCTGGTAGTACTTTTCGATGTCCAGCTTGCTTTTCATGCGCAGAGACCGGCCCTGCCTGAGGGCCTGGCCCATCGAGACATGGCCGCTGCGCATTTTCGGCACGGCCTTCTTGATGCGCTTCAGGCCAAAATCAAGCAATGCTTTTTTAATCGCCGGGAAGAAATCGACCAGGGAAATCCGGACCACGTGCTTCACGGGTGTGTTCGAGATGACCGCATCCACCTTGTCGCCGAAAAGATCCGCGATCACCAGCACACGGGAATCGCTGTCCCTGAGTTGGTGCTCCATTTCCGGCGCCGTATACAGGGGATTGATATTGGTACACACGCAACCGGCGCTGAATATCCCGAATGCAGCAACCAGAAAGCCAATGCAGTTGGGTGACATCAGTGCAACCGTTTCGCCCGGCTGGATGTCAAGCGCTTCTCGCAGGTACACCGCGAAGTCAGCCGAAAGCCTGTCGACATCCTTGAACTTCAGGGTCGTGCAGGCGCCATTGGGAAGTTGGGTGGAGACGGCCGGCCTGTCCGGGTAGTTCTTCGCCGCAACGCGAATGACCTCGGCCAGGTGTTTGTGCCTGGGCGGTGAATCGCCAATGGCTCTTGCGGTCTCCGGATAAGATCCGTACCAAGCGTATTCCTGATCCAAGCTGATTCTCCCTGATTCCGTCTTCACTTGAAAAGAACGTTCACGCGGCCCACGACGTCCAGCGTTTTTGTGGTCTGTTCCAACCGCCCGGCGATGGCACGGGCATCGTCCAGGTCCCGTGCCAGGTCCAGCGGCAGTACGATCTCCACGTTTATCTTTCCACCCAGGTAGTGAAGGTTGATCCGCTCGACACGATCTGAAAATCCCGCCGGCTCCCACAGACGCCTGAGGCGCTCCATCATCGCATCGCGGCCCGGAAGCAACGCCCCTGGCTGCTCCAGTTCATCGTCTTCCGGATCGACATGAATCAGCGCCTGACGGATTTCTTCATGTTCGGACAGCAGTTTGTCCTCCACCCGGTCAGCGATCATGTGTCCTTCTGAAACCGTCATCTCGCTATCGACGAGAACATGAGCCTCGATCAGTACTTGCTGCCCCATTCGTCGTGTGCGCAATTCGTGGAACGACTCCACGCCCTCCACCGCCGTTATGGTGTCTGCGATGGCCCGCAGCCGATCCGGATCGACACCGGTATCCACCAGTTCCTTTATCGCTGTCCAGGCCAGGCTCCAGCCGATTTTGGCGATAAGCAGTGCGACGCCTATCGCGCCCAGTGCATCCAGCATCGGAAAACCGGCCATGGTTCCGGCGATGCCGGCGAATGCGATTACCGACGACAGGGCATCTGAACGATGGTGCCAGGCATTCGCCCGCATGAGGTCTGAAGTCACTTCCTTGGCAGCGCGCAGACTGTAGCGGTACATCCATTCGTTGACCAGTATCGAGACCAACGCCGCAGAGAGCGCCAGGTAACCGGGTTCCAGCAGCTGCTCCGGGTTGGCGATACGCTCCACGGCGTCGATGACCACGCCAGCGGCTGCCAGTAACAGCAGCACACCCAGAACGATAGTGGCGACCGTCTCGAATCGGGCGTGACCGTAGGGATGATCCTCGTCGGCTTCAGTGCTGGCTATTTTGGCGGCCGCGAGAACGACAAAATCACTGGCCAGGTCGGAAAGGGAATGGATACCGTCCGCGACCAATGCCTGGGAGTGCCCCAGGACACCGGCAATCAGCTTGGTCACGGCCAGCAGAAGGTTCAGCGCGGCGCAAACCAGCGTAACCCGGCGCTTTACTAGGTATTCTTCACGAAGGGCCGATTGCACTGCTCAAGTATAACCGTGTAGTTATCGACACATAGCTTACAGATTATTCCGGACACATGGTTTACACATTTAGGTATTTGGGGAGAACCCAGATGCCCTGGAATGAGTGTAAACCTATGGATGAGAGACTGAAGTTTATTGGCCGCTATCTCAGCGGCGAGAAGATG
>CAJIBJ010000098.1_pt1 | contig 73843 bp, 61 predicted proteins | sample 9199331 | NCBI WGS metagenome assembly CAJIBJ01 (sample SAMEA7708300, study PRJEB35096) | sediment metagenome | biome: marine neritic benthic zone biome [ENVO:01000025]; feature: sediment [ENVO:00002007]; material: shallow marine sediment [ENVO:03000034] sea grass bed [ENVO_01000059] ... | reverse complement strand
GCGAATTTATTCGCGATGGTTTTAGGGTTTTTGTTCTTAATTGATGCCGTAAAAAGAAAACACACAAAACCATCGCGAATAAATTCGCTCTTACATGGCTGGCTCTGCCTGTAGAGCCAGAGAAAGAAATAGAGATGATGCGGTCGAGCGCAGCCGCCTTCCACCGATAGGTGGGAGCAGGGAAGCGAGACTCCTTCTTCAGACCGGTTGGCGCAGCCAGAGGGCTGATCAGATCATGCCGTCGAGCGCAGCCGCCTTCCACCGATAGGTGGGAGCAGGGAAGCGAGACTCCTTAGACCCGCCTGATCCTCGCGCCCAGGGCCCGCAGTTTCTCCTCGATGATCTCGTAGCCACGGTCGATGTGGTAAACCCGGTCGACGGTCGTCACGCCGTCCGCGACCAGGCCGGCCAGGACCAGGCTGGCCGAAGCCCGCAGATCGGTGGCCATGATGGGTGCCCCGTTCAGGCCTGGCGTCCCGCTGATGATGGCCGTGTTGCCCTTGACCCGGATATCGGCGCCCAGGCGCTGGAGTTCCTGCACGTGCATGAAGCGGTTTTCGAAGATGGTTTCCGTGATGACGCCGGTGCCCTCGGCAATCGTGTTCAGGGCCATGAACTGGGCTTGCATGTCGGTCGGGAATCCCGGGTACGGCGCGGTCGTGACGTCCACTGATTTCGGTCTCCGGCCTCTCATGTCCAGTTCGATCCAGTCCTCGCCCACCGAGATGTCGGCACCCGTCTCAGCCAGTTTGACGAGCACCGCATCCAGGTGGGACGGCCGTGCCCGCGTGCAGCGCACACGGCCGCCGGTCATCACGCCGGCGGCCAGGTAGGTGCCGGTTTCGATCCGGTCCGGCAGAACCGAAAACTCGGCGCCCTGCAAGGAATCGACTCCCTCGACCGTGATCGTGTTGCTGCCGGCGCCCTCGATGCGGGCGCCCATCGCCACCAGGAAATCCGCCAGGTCTACGACCTCCGGTTCTTGCGCGGCGTTCTCGATCACCGTGGTGCCGCGGGCCAGCGTGGCCGCCATCAGGATGTTCTCGGTGCCCGTCACCGTCACCGTGTCCAGGATCACGCGGTTGCCCTGAAGGCGGTCCGCGCGAGCCTCGATGTTGCCATTGACCACCTCGACCTGGGCGCCCAGCGCCTGCAGTCCGTGCAGGTGCAGGTCAACCGGCCTGGAGCCGATCGCGCATCCGCCCGGAAGCGAGACGCGGGCCCTGCCGTATCGGGCGACCAGCGGACCCAGGACCAGGATCGAAGCGCGCATGGTCTTGACCAGTTCATAAGGCGCCTCGTAGTGCTCCATGCTGCACGGATCGATCCCGATGTGCATGTGCTCGTCCATGCTGAGTTTCGCGCCCATCCGGCCCAGCAGTTCCATGGTAGTGGTCACGTCCTGCAAGTGCGGGACGTTGCTCACCCGAGATGGGCTGTCTCCAAGCAGGCTGGCGACCAGGATGGGAAGCACCGCGTTCTTGGCGCCGGAAATCCACACCTCGCCCTGAAGCGGAACGCCTCCCCTGATTTCGATCTGGGCCATATCAGCCGCTCTCTTCGGGGGTTTCGGTCCGCAGGCCCAGCGCGTGGATTTCGTTCCCCATGAACGAACCCAGCGTCGCGTACACCATGCGGTGGCGCTGAAGCGTCGATTTACCGGAAAACGAGGGGCTGACGACATGCGCTTCGAAATGAACGCCGTCATCGCCGGTCACACTGACCGCGGCATCGGGCAATCCATCCTGAATCATTTGCTCTATTCGGTTGGTATCCATAGACTATGCTTCCTCGTCTCCTGATATCTTCGGCTGTCCGGTTTCGAACGCCCGACATCATAATGGAACCAGAACCCATACTGAAAGCGATTTGCACCAAATGCTGATTTCCATTGTGCAATTGGCTGGCGGCTTCATTCTTCTCGTTTGGGGCGCAGACCGTCTCGTCGCCGGCGCGTCGGCCCTGGCGCGCAACCTGGGCGTCTCCCCGCTCATCATCGGCCTGACCATTGTGGCCTTCGGAACATCCGCCCCCGAACTGGTCGTATCCGGCGTCGCCGCTTACCGCGGGAACCCGGGACTGGCCGTGGGCAATGCGATCGGTTCCAATATCGCCAATATCGGCCTGATCCTGGGCGTGACGGCCATCGTGTACCCGTTGCGGGTCGAGTCCGAGACCCTGAAACGGGAATATCCGCTGCTGATGCTGATCATGATCGCCAGCCTGATCATGGCCGCCGACCTGTTGTACGACCGCACGGAAGGCTGGCTGCTGCTGACCGGCCTGGTCGCTCTGATCATCTGGATGGTCCGTTTCGGCATGCGCCGCGGAACCGACGATCCGCTGGCCGAGGAATTCGCCGCAGAAATACCCAGCGACATGCCGACGGGCTACGCGATCCTGTGGCTCACGATCGGCCTGATCATCCTTCCGATCAGTTCGAAATTCCTGGTCGAAGGGGCGATCTTTTTTGCACGCAGCCTTGAGGTTTCCGAGGCAGTGATCGGCCTGACCATCCTGGCTTTCGGCACCAGCCTCCCCGAACTCGCGGCTGCTCTGACCAGCGCGCTCCGCGAGGAAGACGACCTGGCCATCGGCAACGTGATCGGCTCCAACATGTTCAACATCCTGGGCGTACTGGGTATCGCCGCGGTGATTCAGCCGGTCGAAGTCGAGTTCCTGATGCTGAAACAGGACTTCCCCGTGATGTTCCTGTTCACCGTCCTGCTGTTCTTCATGGCCTATGGAATCCAGGGCCCGGGCCGGATCAGCCGCAAGTCCGGTTTCCTGCTGCTGTCCATGTTCATCGTCTACCAGATCCTGATCTGGGTGACGGCGACCCGGGTCGTGCCCGAAGCCTCCGGCTGAGTGAGCTTGCTGCTTTGCGGAGCGGTCAGGGTTAAACTATCGGGATGAACGGAGAAGCCATTCAGGCCCTCGCCAGGGCGGTCATCGAAATCCAGGCCAGCACTGTCTCCAGCCTGCTGGACCGGGTCGACAGCCAGTTCCTGACCGCCTGCGATTACCTGCTCAACTGCAAAGGCCGTGTCGTCGTGATCGGCATGGGAAAATCCGGCCACATCGGCAACAAGATCGCGGCGACGCTGGCCAGCACCGGCACGGCGGCTTTTTTTGTTCACCCGGCCGAAGCCAGCCACGGCGATCTGGGCATGATCAAGTCCCGCGACGTGGTGCTGGCGCTGTCCAATTCCGGCGAAACCGGAGAAGTCAACATCATCCTGCCGATGCTCAAGCGGGTCGGCGTGAAGATCGTTGCGATGACGGGCAATCCTGCGTCCACACTGGCCCGGCATGCTGACGTTCACATCAACGTCGGCGTGGAAAAAGAGGCCTGTCCCCTGGGCCTGGCACCGACGTCCAGCACCACCGCAGCCCTGGTCATGGGCGACGCCCTGGCCATATCGTTGCTCGAGACCCGGGGGTTCACCCGCGAGGATTTCGCCCGCTCCCATCCGGCGGGCCGGATCGGCAAACGCTTGCTGCTTCATATCCAGGACGTCATGCACAGCGGCGACGACATTCCCCAGGTTCCGCTCGACGCATCCGTCAGCCAAGCCATAGTCGAGATGACGGCCAAGCGGCTGGGAATGACCGCGGTACTCGACGAAGACGGCTCCGCCGTCGGGGTATACACGGACGGCGACCTCCGCCGGACGCTGGATTCCGGGCTGGACCCGCATACAACAGCCGTCAGGGAAGTCATGACTTCCGGCGGGCAGCATATCGCGCCCGATGCGCTGGCCACCGAAGCCATGCAGATGATGGAAGTCCATTCCATACAGGGCCTTCTCGTGATCGATCGGGAAGACCGCCTGGTCGGAGCCCTGAATTTCCAGGACCTGTTGAAGGCAGGGGTGGTCTGAATGGCGGTCATTGACCTTTCGGGAACAGATCCCCTGCTGCTGGAACGGGCGGCCCGCATCCGCTTGCTGGTACTGGACGTGGACGGCGTGTTGACTGACGGCCGCCTGTACTTCGACGGCAGCGGCAACGAAATGAAGGCTTTCTGCACGCGCGACGGGCTTGGCCTGCGGGTATTACAAGACCAGGGCACGATCCTCGCATTCATCACCGGCCGCCAATCGGAGATCGTGGCCCAGCGAGCCGCGCAACTCGGCGTGGAACACGTTTACCAGGGCCGCAACGATAAATTGAACGCCTTCAACGAATTGCTTTCTGATACGGGTATGGACGAAGCGGAAACCTGTTACGCCGGTGACGACTGGATCGATATCCCGGTGCTCGACCGGGTGGGTCTGGCCGTGACCGTGGCCGATGCGGACCCGGTGGTGAAAAATCGCGTGCACTGGATCACCACGAGGAAAGGCGGGCACGGCGCTGTACGTGAGATCTGCGACCTCATCCTGGCGGCGCGCGGCCTGGACCAGGGCGTGCTCGACGGAATCCTGGGTCAATGATCAAGCGCCGGACCCGCAGAGGCATTCTCGCACTCGCCGTTCTGGCCGTGGCGACCTGGCTTGCGTCCCGCGAACAGGCGGAGATCACCGATCGCCCGCTGGCCAGGCTGGACACGCGGCTGAACTATGCGCTGTATGACTTCGAGGGCCGGCTGCTGAACGAAAGCGGCGCGGTCAACATGGCCATCGAGGCGCCCGTATTGCGCAGTGACGCCACCAGCGGCGTGGGGACGATCGAAAATCCTGAACTCCGCATTCAGGAGGAAGACGAACGCTGGTACATTACCGCAGAGTCTGCCATCATCACCGCCGACCGCGAACACGTGTCCTTGATGGGTGATGTCTACGTGAGCCGGGTCAGCGAATCCAGTGGCGAGTTGCTGGAAATTTCTACGAGGGACGTCATGTTGAGTGTCACGCCCCGGACGGCGAGCAGCGACTCCGCCGTAGTGATCACGCACCAGAACGACCGCCTGGACGCGGTTGGAATGCGGCTCGACATGATTGCCAACCATTTTGAACTGCTGAAGGACGTAAGGGCGCGTTATGAAATTCGATAAACGGATTCTGCTGACGGTCAGCCTGTGGCTGTTGTCGATGCCTGGACCTCTTCTGGCGCTCGAATCCGATCGACAGCAGCCACTGGAAGTAAACGCCGATGCGACCGACGGAACACTCGGCGACGGGATCGCCACCCTGAAAGGCAACGTCCTGATCCGCCAGGGAACCCTGCTGATCAAGTCCGAAACGGCAATCGTCGAGAAAGCCGACGGCAAGGTCCGGAGATTTGAACTGAACGGCGACCCCGTGCACCTTCAGCAGGAAATCGAGGAAGAGGGGCTGGTTTCGGCGGAGGCCCGCAAGGTCGAGTACGTGGTGGCGAGCGGGATCGTCACTCTCAGCGGGGCCGCTGACGTCAATCACCCACAATACAACATCAGCGGTGAGGTTTTGGAATACGACCTGAACACTCAGCACTTCAAAGGCAGCGGAGGGGACGGCAATGGCCGCATCCGCATTCGGATGGATCCCGAAGTGGTGCCGGGAGAATTGCCGGGCGGGGACAGCCCGCCGGACGAGACGGGCGAATCGGGTTGATCGCATGCTGAAAGCCATCAATCTGCACAAATCGTTCGCCAAGCGTGAAGTGGTCCGGGGCGTGACCATGCAGGTGGAACCGGGCGAAGTGGTCGGACTGCTGGGACCGAACGGCGCTGGCAAGACGACGTGCTTCTACATGATCGTGGGCCTGGTGCCGGTTGGGCAGGGCCGTATCCTCGTCGATGAGGTCGACGTGACGCACCAACCGGTCAATGTCCGTTCAGGGATGGGTGTGGGTTACCTCCCGCAGGACGCCTCTATCTTCCGCAAGCTCTCGGTCGCAGACAATGTCATGGCCATCCTGGAAATCCGCAAGGACCTGAACCGCGCGGCACGCAAGGAAACGCAACAGAAACTACTCGAAGATCTGGGCATCTCGCACATTGCAGACCAGAAAGGCATCAGCCTTTCGGGCGGGGAGCGCCGCCGCGCCGAAATTGCGCGGGCGCTGGCGGCCGGACCGCGTTTCATCCTGCTGGATGAACCGTTCGCCGGCGTGGATCCGATCTCGGTCATTGAAATCCAGAAAATCGTGGAGCACCTCACCGACCTGGATATCGGCGTGCTGATCACCGACCACAACGTACGCGAAACGCTGGGCATCTGCGACCACGCCTACATACTGAACGACGGCCAGGTGTTGGCCGAAGGCAGCCCACAGAACATCATTGAAAACGACGAAGTAAGGCAGGTCTACCTGGGCAGAGATTTCAGTCTCTGATCACGCCATGGCGGAACCATCACTTCAAATCAGACTCACCCAGAAACTGGCGCTGTCGCCCCAGTTGCAGCAGGCCATACGCTTACTGCAGCTCAACCGGATCGAGCTCCGCGAGTACATCCAGGACGTCCTGGATTCAAATCCCATCCTGGAACGCAGCGAATCGGAGGAAGCGGCGGACGGTGGCGAACAGGAAATCCCGGAGCGCGAAACGGCCGCTGAGACGCCGGATGCCGAGGAACAGCGGGACTGGGAAATGGAAAGCCTGGGCGCCGATCCCTGGACCGAAAGCAGTTCTTATGAGAATTATTCCGGCGAGGCGCAGATCGCGGACACCAGCAGCGATTCCCTGCGCGAACACCTGCTTTGGCAAATCAACCTCGCCCACTTCAGTGATGAAGACACGGCTATCGCCGAAGCCATCGTCTACGGACTGGATGAAGACGGTTACCTGCACGACAGCCTCGACGACGTCCGGACCAGCCTGGCGCCGGAAATGCTGGTGGAGGAAGACGAGATCCTCGCCGTCCTGCATCGCGTTCAGCGCCTCGAACCCGTCGGGGTGGCGACACGGGACGCGGCCGAGTGCATCCGTGTCCAGCTCTCGGTGCTGCCCACCGACACACCGGCCCGTGATCTCGCCCTGCGGATTTCCAGGGATTACATCGACCTGATCGCGCGGCATGACCTGGACCGACTGAAGAAGTTCACCGGGGCGGGCGACGAGGCCATCGCGGCTGCCCTGGACCTGATACAGTCGCTGGAGCCACGGCCGGGCGCCCGGTATGACAACCGCCGCGACGAGTACCTGGTGCCCGACGTCTACGTGACACGCAAGGAAGATGAATGGCGCGTCACGTTGAATCCCGAAAACGAACCCGGCCTGAAACTGAACAATTACTATATCGACCTGCTGCGCAAGTCCGGCGGCAAGGATGCCGACTACCTCAAGGGCCGGTTGCAGGAAGCGCGTTGGCTGATGTCCAGCCTGGAGTTGCGCAACCAGACGTTGATCCGTGTGTCGCAAAGTATCGTGGAATACCAGCAGGACTTCCTGGAACGCGGCGAAATGGCCATGAAGCCACTGGTCCTGAAAGACATATCGGAGTCGATCGGCGTTCACGAGTCGACGGTCTCGAGAGCGACAACGCGCAAATACATGCTGACGCCCCGAGGGTTGTTCGAACTCAAATACTTCTTCTCCAGCCACGTGCGAACCGATAGCGGGGGCGCTGTCAGCGCCACAGCCGTGAAAGCCCGGTTGCAATTCCTGTTGCAGAACGAGCCGGTCGAAAGTCCACTCAGCGACCAGGAGCTCTCGGACCTGTTGCGCCGGGCAGGGATACTGGTCGCGAGAAGAACCGTCGCCAAGTACCGCGAAACCCTGGGCATCGGGTCATCCAGCGAAAGACGGCGGCTTTACAGGCGAAACGCAGCCCCCGCCTGACGGGCCAAATCTTGACCGGGGTCATCGCACGGACTAGGCAACTTCAGAATTCAGGTATAAGATGATCATATGGATTGCGTAATCCTTCTCGTTCTCAACACATGGATGATAAAGGCGCCAAGGGATGGAAAAGCCAGAATCACCCTCCGCACGAACCCGTCCTGTAACCGGCTGATGATCGTTCGCCAGCCAGATTACAGGCCTCAGATTGGAGACTGACATGCAAATCAACATCACAGGACATCACATTGAAGTCACGCCGGCGCTGAGGGCCTACGTTACCGAAAAGCTCCAACGCATTTCGAGACACTTCGATCACGTGATATCCATCGATGTCATTCTCAAAGTGGAGAGCTCCCAGCAACAGATGGCCGAGGGCAAAGTGCATGCCGCGGGGAAATCCCTGTTCGCCCTGGATACCAACGCTGACATGTATGCAGCCATCGACGGCTTGACCGATAAACTGGACCGGCAAGTCAGGCGGCACAAGGACCGGATTCGCGGCCACCACGCAAGCGCCGCCAAGCGGGCTGCCTCGATGGGCTGAAAAGTCTTTTACGGACATGTTGATAAGCGACCTGCTGAGCCCGGAAAACATTCATTGCGACGTTCACAGCAGCAGCAAGAAACGGCTGCTGGAACTCATCAGTGAGGAACTTGCCCGCAACAGCGACAGCCTGAGCCAGCGTGAGGTCTTTGAAAGCCTCTGTGCCCGCGAAAGACTGGGGAGCACAGGTCTCGGCAAGGGAGTGGCCATTCCACACGGACGGGTTAAGGGAACGCAGAGCGTGGAAGTCTCGTTCCTGAGGCTGAAGAAGCCGCTGCCCTACGATGCCATTGACGGCGAGCCGGTCGACCTGCTGTTCGCGCTGGCGGTTCCGGAGAGCTGCGGCGAAGACCACCTGAAACTGCTCGCCCAGGCAGCCGAGTTGTTCAGCGATGCCGATTTGCTCGAAGAACTCCGCTCGGCTGAAAATTCGGGAAGCCTTCTGAGACTCCTGTCCAGCTCCAGGCATTGATGTGGCTCGCAGCGGTCTGCAATACTGTTGCGTGTGACCCGTTCCCTGTCCGCACGCGTACTCTATGAAGACCTTCAGGAAAGGCTGGAGCTGCATTGGGTTTCTGGCGACCCGGAGCAGGAGGGCTACTCGATCTCACCGGACGACCTGACGTCGCGCCCGGCGACCGCAGGCTTCCTCAACCTGATTCACCCGAATCGCATCCAGGTGCTGGGCCGGGAAGAGATCGGTTTTCTGGACTCGCTGGACGAGGCGGAAAAACAGCCGACGATCATACGCGTTTTCAATGGGCAGCCGCTGGCTGTCATCGTCTGCGACGCCCTGGAGGTGCCGGAGCGCCTGCTGGCGGAGGCCTCGGGGCGGACCACGCTCCTCATCCGATCCGATCTCCAGGCAAATGAACTCGTCAATTTCCTCCAGTATTACATTTCAAGAAAGCTGGCTCGACGCACTACCCTGCACGGCGTATTCATGGAAATCTTCACGATCGGTGTCCTGATCAGCGGGGGAGCCGGCAGCGGCAAGAGCGAACTGGCGCTTGAACTGCTGAACCGGGGTCACCGGCTGATCGCCGACGACGCGCCGGAATTCACGCGGATTTCACCGGAGATCGTCGACGGCACCTGCCCGGAAGCGCTGCAGGACTGCCTGGAAGTCCGCGGCCTCGGCGTTCTCAACGTCCGGCACATGTTCGGTGACGCCGCCATAAAGCTGAACAAGTTCCTGAGGCTGATTATCCACCTGGAGGTTCCGGCGGACCCCTCCAAGCCGGACCTGGAAGACCGCTTGCGCGGAAACACCAGCACCGAGGACGTACTGGATCTGGCCATACCGCGGATCAAGCTGCCCGTTCTGGCGGGACGGAACCTCGCGGTCATCGCCGAGGCGGCGGTGCGTGACTTCATGCTCAGGATGAAAGGCTACGATGCCGCTTCAGAATTCATCGAACGCCACTCGCGCATCCTGCAGAGGGCGAACCGGGATATCGACCGCTGACGATGGTTGCCGCCAAGCAGAAAGTGGTGTTGGTGACCGGGCTGTCCGGCGCCGGCAAATCCACGGCTTTGCGCGCGCTCGAGGACCTGGGTTTCTATTGTGTGGATAACCTGCCTGCCGCGCTTCTGCCCGAGTTCTCCCTGCAGATCAAGAACGATACATCGCGCTACTCCAGCGTCGCACTGGGCGTGGACGCCCGGTCGCCCGGACATGATTTCAAAGTAATCCCGTCTTGGCTCGACGAACTTTCGAACGCAGGGCTCGATTGCCAGTTGATCTTCCTTTCAGCGGACCCGAAAGTGATCATCAAGCGTTTCAGCGAAACCCGGCGACGTCACCCACTCACGATCGACCGGCAGTCCCTGCCCCTGGCCATCGACCAGGAGATCGGCCTGCTGGACAGCTTGCGCGTCAGGGCGGACTGGGTGATAGATACGACGGACTCCAACATCCACCAACTCCGGCGCCAGGTATGGAAATGCGCCGGGGGTGAGAACGATACGATGACCATCGTATTGGAGTCTTTCGCGTTCAAGCGGGGCGTCCCGCAGGACGTGGACTTCATTTTCGACGCCCGCATCCTGCCCAATCCGCACTGGGTGGAGGACCTGCGTGCCCGCAATGGCCTGGACCAGCCCGTCAGGGACTGGCTGGAGCGCGACAAGGCCGTCCGCGGGATGCTGGGCGACATACTCCGATTTCTCAAAACCTGGCTTCCCGAGTTCCAACGCAGCCAGCGCAGTTACGTAACCGTCGGGATCGGCTGCACCGGCGGACGTCACCGCTCCGTCTACCTGGTGGACCGGCTGTCCGGCGAACTTGGCGGTGAGTTCGGGCAAATACTGATTCATCACAGGGAGTTGCAGGCGTGAGCGTGGGCGTCGTCATCGTCACGCATGGCAACACCGGCTCGGCGATGGTCGAGGACGCGGGGTTCGTGCTGGGGCATGCTCCGGAAAAGGTGATCTGCGTGTCGGCCAATCAGTCGCCGGACCTGGATCAGAGCCGCGACCGGATCCGGTCAGCGATCGGGGAGGCGGAGTCCGGCAGCGGCGTCATCGTCCTCACCGACCTGATGGGCGCCAGCCCTTCGAACCTGGTGGCCGGCATGCTTGAGGATTTTCACGCCGTCATGGTGACCGGCATCAACCTGGGCATGCTGATCCGCGTCATCAACTACCGTGACAAGAGCCTCGAACTGGTGGTCAGGAAAGCCGTGGAAGGCGGTCAGCGGTCCGTGAAGATATTCCAGAAATGAAATCCCGCGGCGTCACCATCGTCAACCAGCTTGGCCTGCACGCCCGTGCGGCCACGCGCCTGGTCAATTGCGCCTCCGCCTTCTCCTCGGAGATCACGGTCAGGATAGGCACCCGTACGGTCAACGGCAAGTCCATCATGGGTATCCTGACCCTGGCCGCGGCCACCGGCAGCGAACTCACCATCGAAGCCGACGGCGCCGACGAGGCACAGGCCCTGGATGCCGTGGCCGGCCTGATCGCCGACCGCTTCGGAGAGGACGAATGAGCCAGGTGCTGAAAGGACATGCCGTCGCTCCCGGAGTCGCGATCGGGCGGGCCCACCTGGCCGAGCGCAACGAACTCGACATCGGCGAATACCGCATCGGCGTCGACGACGTGGACAACGAGGTCACGCGCTACCGGAACGCCGTTTACGCCGCGCGCGAGCAGCTCCTGGAACTGTCTGACCGCATCGATTCCGCGGCCGCCGGGCCCGCCTGGGAAATCATCCAGTCCCACGTGCTGATGCTCGGCGACTCGATGATCCGGAAAGCCACCGAGGAACTTATCCGACAGGAACTATGCAATGCCGAGTGGGCGTTGCAGTCTCAGCTCGAGCAGATTCTTTCCGAATTCCGCAGCATGGACGACGAGTACATCCGCACGCGCGCGGAAGACGTCATCCAGGTCGTCCGGCTGATCCAGGACAAACTCAGCCACCAGGCGGCCAGCAAACCGTTCGAAAACATCCCGGACCGGCTGGCGGACACGCTGGTCGTCGCCGAGGAACTGACTCCGGGCGAACTCGCTGTACTGCACGAACGCGGGGTAGCCGGAATCGTAACCGAACATGGAGGTCCTCACAGCCACACGGCCATCCTGGCCGCCAGCCTCGGCATCCCGGCCGTACTGGGCGTACACGGCGCGCGCGGCCTGCTCGAGGAAGGCAGCACGCTGGTCCTGGACGGAGGCCTCGGCGAAATATATGTCGAGCCGAACCAGGAAATCCTGGATCGCTACCAGGCGCTGCGGCTCGAAGCCGAACGGATCAGAAAATCCCTCATCGCGATGCGGGACCAGCCCGCGGTGAGCCTGGACGGCGTGGAAATAATCCTCCAGGCCAATGCGGAACGGGGCCCCGAACTCCGGCAGTCTCTGGAAGTGGGCGCACAGGGAATCGGTCTTTACCGGACCGAATTCCTCTACCTCCGCGGCACTCCGCCCGACGAGGAAACCCAGCTGGCGAGGTATCGTTCGGCGATCGAAATGCTCGGAAGTTCCCCGTTGACGATCCGGACACTCGACCTGGGCGCGGACAAGTCCGGCGAATCGCTGGATTTCTCGCAACTCCGGCAGTCAGCCAACCCGGCCCTCGGGCTCAGGGCCATCAGGCTCTGCCTGCGCGACCGGGCCCTGTTCAAAACCCAGCTCCGCGCCATTCTTCGGGCCAGTGCATCGGGAACCGTACGCTGCCTGATTCCGATGATCACCAGCGTCGAGGAAATCGCCAGAGTCCATGAATTGATCGACGAGGTGAAACGGGAACTCGAAGACCAGAATCAGCCCTTCGACCCGCATATGGCTGTGGGCGGCATGATCGAAGTGCCGGCCGCCGCACTGGCCATTCCGGACCTTGGCCGGCATCTCGATTTCATTTCGGTGGGAACGAATGACCTGCTGCAATACACGCTGGCGGCCGATCGCGGCGACGAGCAGGTGGCCCACCTCTACGACTTTCAGCACCCTGGCGTGGTGCGCCTGCTTCGTTTCATCCTCGACCAGGCCGGCAGCCTCGGACTGCCGGCAGCCGTTTGCGGCGAAGCCGCCGGAGACCAGCGCTACACCCGGCTGCTCCTGTCCCTGGGGCTGACGGAATTCAGCATGCACCCGGCACGCCTGCTGGAGGTGAAAAAAGTCATCCGTGAAACCCACATCGCCGCCGCCCGCGAAGCGTTCGCACGCTGGATGGAAGGCGCACGCGGTCCTGCGGATCGCTCCTTGCTCCAGTTCCTGGATCAGGAACAGGTTTCCGTTCCATAACCTGACCGCGCGGTTTCCCTTATAATGCGGACGGTTCCACGGAACCGGGTCACGCAGAAATCCGGGGAGTCCCTCATGGCGGAAAGCTTTCACGAAGTCCACACGGCGCAACATCTCGACCACCTGTCCGAAGCCCTTGATTCCGGTGTCCGGACTCGGGTCCGGAGCCTGCTGAAAAATCTCTCCCCTGCCGAGATCGGCGATCTGTTGGAATCCCTGCCGATCGCCAAGCGGCTCGCCGTCTGGGAAATGACCGATCCGGAGGACGATGGCGACATCCTGGTGGAGGTTAACGACGAGGTCCGCGCCACGCTGATCGACGAAACGCCGGCCGAAGACCTGGTCGCCGCAGTGGACGATCTGGACCTGGACGACCTCGCCGACATCCTGGGCGACCTGCCCGACGAAGTCACCACCCAGGTCCTGCGCAGCCTGGACCGCCAGGACCGGGAACGCCTGACCCGGGTCCTGGCCTACCCGGAAGACTCGGCCGGCGGCCTGATGGATCCCGACGTGCTGACGATCCGGCCGGACGTGACGCTCGATGTTGTGCTGCGTTACCTGCGCGCGCGCGGCGAAATCCCCGACGTGTTCGACCTGCTCTTCGTGGCCGACCGCAACGGCCGCTACCTCGGCAGCCTCAAGCTCTCCGACCTGCTGACCCGGGACGTGGGCAGCCTGGTCAGCGATTACATGGATGTCTCGGCCATTACCATCCCGGTGGACATGCACGAGAGCCAGGTCGCGCTGGAATTCGAATACCACGACCTCGTTACGGCCCCGGTCATCGACCGGGAGCGGCGGTTGCTCGGCTGGATTTCCGTGGACGACGTTGTCGACGTGATCCGGGACGAGGCGGAACACAGTGTGCTGACCATGGCCGGCCTGGACGAAGAGGAAGACATGTTCGCGCCCGTGATCCAGTCCGCAAGACGCCGCTGGATCTGGCTGGGCGTCAACCTGATCACGGCAATCATGGCGGCCCTGGTCCTGTTTGCATTCGAACCGACACTGGACCAGCTCGTGGCGACAGCGGTGCTGTTTCCGATCGTGATGAGCATGGGCGGTATCGCCGGAACGCAGACGCTGACCCTGATGATCCGTGGCATGGCGACAGGCCAGGTCAGCAGCAGCAATACGCCGGCCCTCCTGCGTAAGGAACTTGCGGTGGGGCTGCTCAATGGCATCGTATTCTCGATCGTGATCGCCGCGATTGCGGTTTTCTGGTACGGCGACGTACCGCTCGGCCTGGTGATGGCGGCGGCGATCCTGCTTAACCTGGTTGCCGGCGCGCTGGCCGGGGCCCTGATCCCGGTGATCCTCAAGCGCATGTCCATCGATCCGGCGCTGGCGGGTGGCGTCGTGCTGACGACCGTCACCGACGTGATCGGCATCCTGGCCTTCATTGGCCTGGCTACCTACATTCTGCTGGGACGCTAGGTCCCGCGACGCTGATATGAACATCCTTCTGATCACGCAGGAACCGCCCCTGCCGGAAGACGAGGTCGTCAGCGGAAACTCGGTCCGGACCTGCCAGATCCGGTCCGCTCTGGAAAAAGCCGGGCACGGCGTGGAGCAGGTCTGGTTGTCGCGGGAGGCCCGCGGAAGAGACGGCACCACTTTCCGCAACCACGATGATCTCCAGGGAATCCTGACGCAGCGCCAGCCCGATGTGGTCGTGGTCGGCTACTGGGAGCTGCTTGGCCTGCTTCCCCACGACTTGGCCATGCCGGTGATTCTCGATTACGTCGCTCCCCGTTCACTGGAGGAACTGTACGAATCACCGGAGACCGTGCGCAGTGGCCTGAGACGCCTCAAACACAACCTCGGCCGCTGCGACCTGGTGCTGGTCGGGAACGAGTTGCAGCGCCATCTGCTGGTCAACGTCCTGATAGACGCCGGTTTCGACCTGAGGGAAACGGACCCATTGTGCGTGGTCCCCCTCGGTGCGGACCTCGCCGAAGCCCCCCGGTCGAAGCCGGGCGAGGACGGCTGGCTGTTCGTCAGCGGCGGCGTGACCTGGCCCTGGCGCCGCCCTGGCCTCTTCCAGACGGAACTGGAATCGTTCGCACAACGGCATGCGGACGGGGTACGGGTGGTCCACTTCGGCGGCAGTTACCGATGGCACGACGGCGGCGGCGAACCCGCACAGGAGCCCGGTGAAGGGCCGGTGGAGTTCCGCGAATTGCTGCCGTACCGCGAATTTAGCGAATTCCTGGCCCGGAACGCCCATGTCGGCGTGGAACTCGCCGAGCCGAACGTCGAGCGCCGCTACAGCCAGTCATTCCGCTCGCTGGAATTCCTGCGGCACGGGCTGCCGCTGTTGTGCAACAGTTACCTGCCGCTGGCCGGGCAGGTGGAACGATACGATGCCGGCTGGGTGGTGCACGACCCCAGGGCTCTGAACGAATTGCTGCCCCGGATCGTGTCGCAGCCCGGGGAATGGGCCCGGAAATCGGAAAACGCCAGGAAACTCGTTGCCGAGACCCTGCAACCAGACCGCTCTGCCCAGCCCCTGCTGCGCTGGCTGGAAGCACCGGTGAAAGCCGCGAGGCTGCCGCCTGACATCATCGGGCGCGAGCAGGCGCCCGTGCTCGGGGTGCCGCCTCTTTGGGAGCGGATACGACGGCAATTCGGGCTCGCCCGCACCGTCCTGATGCGCCGGCTGTTCGGTCAGGAGCGCGGGCCAGGCATCGTCATCGTTACCCGGGGAGACCTGTTTCCGCCGGATCACGGCGCCGCGGTCCGGACCGTGGAGAGCGCCCGCGCGCTGGCCCGGCAGGGAATTCGGGTGGCGATCGTGACAGACGAACGCACACACTGGTTCGAAGTTTCGCCGGATGGCATACGGGAAAGGAAATACCCTTTCCACGTGCGGCTGATGAGCCTTCCCGGACCCCTGGTCAAGCTGCTGCATTTTTCCAAGGACCTTCCCCACAGTAACAGTTTTCTTTACCTGCCCCTCACCGACGGCTCTTTCCTGTGGCGGATCCTGGCGGCGGGACGCGAAGTGAGCGCGGGCGTGCTGCAGGCTGAATTCCCTGCCTACGCCCTGCCTTGCATCCGCGCCCGCGAAACTCTGGACTGCACGGTCGCACTGGTGGAGCACAACGTTGAGTATGACCGCATCCGGGCTCAGGTTCCCGAACTGACGGATGCGCAATACGAAAACCTGCGATCGATAGAAATCGACCTCTGCAACCGCTCCGACGCGGTGGTGTGCGTCTCCGACAACGACCGGCAGAAACTGGCTGCCGATGGCGTTCACAGCGACTTGCTACACACGGTGGCGCATGGGGTGGACCTGGCCGCGTACGAGGCGCCGCCACTGGCGGACATCCGTAAGCGATTCGACATTCCGGACGGCAGTCCGCTGCTGGTTTACCACGGCACTTACTCCTATCCGCCCAATCGCGAAGCGCTGCGGATCTTTGCAGACATCCTCCTGCCCGGTCTCCAGGCGAAGGGGCTGGATTGTCACCTGCTGGCCGTCGGGCGGAATCCGCCGGCATCCAGCCCTCACCCACGCATTCACCTGACAGGCAGCGTCGACCAGGTCGCGCCCTGGCTGAAAGCCGCAGACCTGTCGGTCGTGCCCCTGGTCGAAGGCGGGGGTACCCGCATGAAGATCATCGATTGCTTCGCCGCGAGCCTGCCGGTGATCAGCACCAGCAAGGGTATCGAGGGGATTCCCGTCGTTCCCGGCCGGCACGCGCTGGTGCTGGACGACTGGAACGGCATCATCGGGGCGGTCATCGATCTCTGGGAAAATCCGGAGAAGGCCGGCGCCCTGTCCTCGGCGGGCCGTGAACTCGCCGACAGCCTGAGTTGGGACGCCGCCGCGGAGAAGTACCTGTCGATCTACTCGGCGCTGCGATGAGCGCCGCGGCTCAGGACGGTTTCTCGGCCACCTTGTTGCGGATGTAAACCGGTTGCGCGCCGGCCGGCGGCAGGGGCTCGTTGCGCTGCAGCCAGTCCTCCGCCAGGTGGATCACCGTGGCCGCGCGCGGCCATAGATCCGGCAGCGACTCGGCGGCCGAATCGGCCAGCGCCACCAGCTCGCCGAACCGCTCGAATCCGTTTCCGGCCGCGATAAAAGGGACCGGCCCGCCGAATCCGGTCTGATCCGGCGCACACACGCGCTCCCCGCCCACGCGCCGGACGACGCCTGCGCCGCCCCATTCGAACTCCGCGGCGTACACCTCCTGCATCCGGGCGTCCATCGCCACACAGATTTTCCCCAGCCCGGCCCGTGCGGATCCGGCGGCTTCCTGCGCAACGGCCGCCAGCGAGGAGACGGGCACCACCGGCAGCCCGGCCCCCCAGGCCAGGCCCTGGACCACGCCAATCCCGATCCGGAGGCTGGTGAAACTGCCCGGGCCCCGCCCGAAGGCAATCGCGTCCAGGTGGGACAAGGGACAGCCGGCGTCGTCCAGCAGGGAACGGATGGCCGGCAGCAGCAACTCGGCATGCCGCATCGGAGCGTGTTCGAAGAACTCCCGGGTCGAAACGCCGTCGTGCAAGGCCACGGAACAGCTTTCGGCCGATGTTTCGATGGCGAGCAGCCTGGTCATCTGAAAAACCTCTCAACTTCAGCCCGGTCCTCCGCCGGTTTCATCGGCGGCAGGCTTTCACGGAATACCCTGCCATATGACTTTGTCACGATCCGGGGGTCGCAGACAACCAGCGCGCCGCGATCGCTGACGTCGCGGATCAGGCGTCCCGCGCCCTGTTTCAGTGCAATGACCGCCTGGGGCAGGTAGAGTTGGGTGAACGGGTTGCCACCGGCCCGCCGCAACGCGTCGCTTCGGGCCTCGATGAGCGGATCGTCCGGCGCGGCAAAGGGCAGCTTGTCGATCACCACCAGCGACAGTGCATCGCCGATCACGTCCACCCCTTCCCAGAAACTCGCGGTTCCCAGCAACACGCCACGGCCTGATGCCCGGAACTTCTCGAGCAGGATGCTGCGTGGCTGCTCGCCCTGGACGAACAACGGGAAGTCCACCCGGCCGGCCAGGATGTCCGCGGCCCGCTTCAGCGAACGGTGCGATGTGAACAGCAGGAAGGCCCTTCCCTGGCTCGCTTCGAGCAGGGGTACGACCTCGTCGAGCAACGCGGGCACGAAGCGCTCGTCCCGCGGCTCGGGAAGCGCGTTGGGGAGCCACAATAATGCATTACGGGCGTAGTCGAACGGTGAATCCAGTAGCAGCGTCCCGGCGTCCTCCAGGCCCATCTGCGCCGTGAAGTGCGAAAAATCGCCGCGCACGGCCAGCGTGGCCGAGGTGAATATCCAGGCGGCCTCCGTGCGTTCCCTGAATTCGTTGAACACGGCTGAGACTTCCAGCGGCGTGATGTGAAGGGCGAAGCCACGGCCTCTTTTTTCGAACCAACGAACCTCGTCCGCCGATTGAGGGGCGTCGAACCGGTCCAGTGCGCCCTGCAGATTCGTCAGGCGCTCGATGCAACCGTCCAGTCCCCGTGCGCTCCCGGCCAGCTTTCCGGCCGCTTCAGCCAGCGCGTTAACGGACTGGTCGAGCGACTGGAGCGCCTCGCGCACGGGTCCGTTGCCCACGAGTTCATTCCAGGATCCCCGTTCGGGGAGATGTTCAGATACCGCCAGCTGGATTTCCTTCAATGACTGGAGGCCGTCGGCCACCGGTTCTCGAAGGACGCCCATCGCGCCAGCCACACCGGACGACTCGGCCATGAAATCCCGGCACAGGTCCTTGATTTGCCGTGCGGTGAGGGAAACGCTGAAGAAGCGGCTTGCCGTTTCGGGCGCCTGGTGGGCCTCGTCTATGATGAATGCCGAGGCGCCGGGCAGCACTTCACCGAACCCGCTCTGCTTGATCGCCATGTCCGCGAACAACAGATGGTGATTGACGACCACGACGTCCGCCTCCTGGGCCTCGCTGCGCGCCTTTGCCACGAAACAGTCGTCGAACTGCGGACACTCGGAACCCAGGCAGTTGTCGGTGGTGGATGTCACCAGCCCAAGCAGGCCGCTCTCCTCGGTCAGCACGCCGGCGTTCGACAGGTCGCCGTCCGACGTCCGGGCCGACCAGTCCAGCACCGCTTCGAGTTCCGTCACCGCTTCGCGGCTGGGCAGGCGGCCTTCGGTCCGGGCGATCGCCATGCGGTGCAGGCACAGGTAGTTTCCCCGGCCCTTAAGCAGCGCAGGTTGAATGGAGAGCCCGAGGGTCTCCTTCACCAGGGGAAGGTCACGGAAGAACAACTGGTCCTGCAGCGTCTTGGTGCCTGTCGAGATAATGACCCGCTCCCCGTTCAGCAGTGCAGGCACGAGGTAAGCCAGCGTCTTTCCGATTCCGGTTCCTGCCTCCACGACCAGGGTGCCGCAGGCCTCGAGGACGCGTTCGACGGCCCCGGCCATGCCGATCTGGGCCTCGCGGGGCGCGAAGCCGTTCAGTGTCTCGGTGAAGGGCCCGTCCGCATCCAGCAGGCGGGCGCTGCGGCCGGAAAGGTCAGTCACGGGATTTTCAAAGACCCCTGGGCTTGGTGTTCATGCACCCGGCCGCTCTCTGTTCCGCCTGTACGGAGCCGGCGTGGTCGCCCAGGTACTCCCGGGATACGCTGATCGTGCGCCAGTTGCGGCTGCAGATCTCTCCGACCCTCGGGCCGATGTCGTAGGAACGGGTCGCGAAATTGAGGGCCTGCTCGTAGTCTTCCATCTGTAACTGGACTTCGGCCAGGCTCTGGAGGATTTCAGGGTCGCGCGGCTGGATCCGTAACGCGCGTTCCAGCAGGGCAGCCGCCTGGCTATAGTCCCCGCTGGATTCCGCCGAACTCGCGTCCGCCAGGAGCTCTTTCACGGCCGGATTCTGCAGCGGGAATACCTGCACTCCCTCGCTGTCCTCTCGTGCCGGTTCACGAACCCGTGCATCCACTTCCCGCTCCTGCCGGGGGCCGGAATACGGCCCGGGGCTGGCGCAGGCGCCCAATAGCAGGGCCGCGGCAGCAGCCAGCGGCAGCCACTGATACGATAATCTGATTCTCACTTCAGTCTTTGTCCTTCCCGAACAGTTTCTTCCAAAACGACTCTTCATTTTCTTCCCGGTCCGCCAGGCAGGTACTTGCCTGACGCGGCTCGGATCCGTCGACGAAAGGCACCTCCATGGCGCTCTCGCAGCCCCTGGCGCTGAGGCTGCCGTTCTCCGGCTCCACCCACAGCCAGAAAGCGCCTTCCGGCATACGTAGATCGACCGCCTCCAGGGGCAGATGTCTGAACAGGCCGGCCCAGAGATGCATGGCCGCGTTGCTGCCGGTGACACCAGCCGGCCGGTTGTCGTCCATGCCCACCCAGGTCACTGCGACGAGGTTACGAGTATATCCGACAAACCAGCTGTCGCGGCGGTCATTGGTCGTCCCCGTTTTACCGGCGACCGTGACGCTGCTGCCCAGCAGGCCGGGCAGCTCTTTCGCCGTCCCCTGTCCGACCACTTCGGTCAAGGCGTAGTTCAGCACCGCGATCGCTTCCCGGCGGGGCTGCGGAAGCATCCGCAGGGGATAGCGCACCAGTTCGTCGCCGGCCGCCGTCTGCACGGCAATGACCGAGCGCAACGGGACGCTGAAGCCGCCTGCCGCCAGCGACTGGTAAATCTGTGTCACCTCCAGCGGCGTCAACTCCACCGCGCCCAGGAAAGCCGAAGGAACCGCATCCACTTCCGCGGCCACGCCGAGTTGGGCGATCCGGTTGACGAGGTGATTCACGCCGATATTCAGGCCGAGCCGCACCGTAGCCTGGTTGTAGGACCGCGTGAGGGCCTCCAGCAGGGTCACATCACCATGGGATTTGCCGTCGTAGTTCGCCGGCGCCCAGGCCGAACCATCGGGCTGTTGCAGGGTCAGGGGTTCGTCCTCGATGCGGGTCAGCAGGCTGTAATCCTCGCTGTGCTCCAGCGCCAGCAGGTAAACAAGGGGTTTGACGACCGAGCCGATCTGCCGTCGTGCATGGATGGCCCGGTTGAAGCCGGCTCGGTTAGGGTCCCGGTCACCGACCAGACCGCGCACTTCGCCGGTCGCCACGTCCGCGACCACCAGCGCGGCCTGCAGGTTCGGCGACAGGCCACGCCGTTCCAGTTGATGCAAGCCGTTGCTCACGGCCTCCTGGGCCTTTTCCTGTACCGAAGGCGCGAGGGTCGTGTAGATTCTCAGGCCCTCGGTCTTCAGATCTTCCTCCCGGTACACCTGCGCCAGTTGCCGTCGCACCAGGTCGACGAAAGCGTGATAGCGGGTCCCGCGGGCCCGGGGATGTTCCGTTACCCCCAGCCCTTTTGCGGCAGCTTCACGGGCTTGTGATTCGGACAGTAAGCCAGTCTCCGCGAAAGCGGCCAGCACCTGGTTGCGGCGCGCCCGGGCCCGCTCCGGATGTTTCCTGGGATTGTAATAGGAGGCGCCCTTGACCAGGCCGATGAGCAGGGCGGTCTGCTGCGGTTCCAGGTGTTCCAGGGGCTGGGCGAAATAGAACAGGCTGGCCTGCCCGAAACCGTGCACAGCGTAGGCCCCCTGCTGTCCGAGAAAGACTTCATTGATGTACGCCTCCAGGATTTCAGCCTTGTCGTAGTGCACCTCCAGAAGAAAGGCCATGATGGCTTCGTTCACCTTCCTGGCGATGGTCCGGTCATGGGTCAGGAAATAGTTTTTCACGAGTTGCTGGGTCAGCGTGCTGCCGCCCTGAACGGCTTTCCGGGCCCTCAGGTTGGCCAGGACCGCCCGCGCGACGCCGCGAATATCGACGCCCGGATGGAATTTGAAATTACGGTCCTCGACTGCCTGCAGGCCGGTGACGAGCAAGGGCGGAACATCCGCGATCCGGACCAGGGTCCGATCCTCTTTCTGCAGCGGGTAGATGCTGGCGATTTCAGCCGGATCAAGCCGTGCCAGGTCAATGGATCCGCCCCGGCCCGGGTCGCTGAGCGCGCTGACTTTTCCACCGGAAATCCGGACGCGGATGCGGCGGGCCTCTTCGGCGCCGTCATGGAACCGGAAAGGCCGTCGATGGATATCGACGGTGTTGCCCGAAATTCGGTACTGTCCCGGCAGGGCCGTATCGCCTGCGGGCCGGTAGCCGGACGCCTTCAGCTCCATTTCGAGATCGCTCAACGGGATCGCGGCGCCCGGGTACAGTTCCAGGGCGCGCGCGTAGACGCGGCTTGGCAAGTCCCATTTCCGGCCTTCGAATTCCGTGGTGACCTGGTAGTTCAGGTAGGCGGCCCAGGGCACGAGCAAGCCAAGCAGAACACCGGCCATCAGAAGGCCGAGCCTCCACAGCCTGCCGATCCAGCGGCGCTTCGGCGGCCTTGCCGGCCGCTTCTTTTTTCGTGCTTTCGTCTTTTTGCGTTTCGCCATCCGGGCGGATGCCTCTCAAGCGGGTGACATCACCCGGACCTTTGACCATAATGAGGGGATTTCGTGCCAAAAACACCCCCATGACCACGACTTTACCAGACCCGGAAAACGACCCCAATTCCCTTGGGGCGCGGCTGACCGCAAAACGGCGCGAAAACCCCGGTTCGCCCGTGCTGCTGACCGGCCGGGATCTGCACGCCTCTCCCGACCTGGAATCGGCCGCCATCGCCCTGCTGCAGCGGCTTGCCGCAGACGCTTCCGGACCCGTTGCGCTGACCGTGCTGAGTAATGCCGTCATCGATCTCAATCCCTTCGCTGGCCTGTCCGCGGCGGAAAGCGGCGAAGTGGAGAACGGCCTGGCGGGAAGCCTCGTGTCCCTGCTCGCTCCCGGGGAAGTCGTGGAGTGGCATACCTGGCCGGAACACTTCGTGCTGCTTTCCACCGGCGCGGCGGAGGCATTGGATTCCCGGGATCTCGCACCGTCGAACGCGCTGCAGCGCCTGCGCGAGGCGGGTGGCCGCCTGCTGGTCGCCGACAGCCTGTTTCTGCGTGATCCCGGGAAAGAACTGTTCGGGCGGGAGGAACTCGAGCCGCACGAAAGCCGCCGTCCGCCATCCTGGGGGCTGCTCCGGCTGCGGCTCGACGACTGCTTGCGTCATCTCCCGGCCGACGGCCGGCCCGCCTGGACAAAGGCCCTGTCCGATTTTCAGCGTGGCCGAAAGCCAGTCACGCTGCACATCACGCATAGCTGGGGCGGCGGCGTGGCCCGCTGGGTGGAATCGTTCATCGACGCCGATGACAACGGCCTGAATCTGCAGCTCCGATCCGTCGAGGACCAGTCCGGCAAGGGCTATGGGCAAAAATTCTCGCTGTACCTGGGCAACCAGCTCGACGCCCCGATCGCGAGCTGGTGGCTGCAGCCGCCGATCCAGTCGACCGCCAGCAGGCACGAAAGATACAAGGAGATGCTGCACGCCGTCATCCGGCGCTACGGGGTTGGCCGGCTGTTGCTGTCTTCGCTGGTCGGCCACAGCCTGGACGCCCTGGACACCGGTCTGCCGACACTGCAGGTATTGCATGATTTCTATCCCCTGTGGCCGCTGCTCGGCATTCACCCCGAGCCCTACCTGGAAGAAGGCCCGGAGAACCGCCTCGAAGCGGCGCTAGCGGAACATACATTGCTGCCCGGATTCCGCAGCCGCTCGGCCCCCGGCTGGAAAAGCCTCGGCCGGGACTGGCGCGAACGCGTGCTTGGACGGAATATCCTGATCGCGGCTCCCAGCCGCTCGGTCGCCAGCCTGCTGAGACGGCTGGACCCGGCCTGGTCGGACATCGATATCGAAATCATCCCCCACGGCCTGCCCGCCCTGCCCGGCGCCGCCCTGCCCGAGGCCCGTGATCGCGAAGACGGGCGCCTTCGCCTGGTCGTCCCGGGACGCATCCAGGAGGGCAAGGGCCGGCGCCTGTTGCTGGATGCCCTGCCCGAACTGAGCGAGATAGCCCAGGTTTACCTGCTGGGCGCCGGCAAGGACGGCGAGGAATTTTTCGGGCGGAGCGGCGTGAACGTGATCACCCAGTACGACCGCTCCGACCTGAGGGACCTGTTGGCGGCCATCGGTCCGCATGCCGCCTGCCTGCTGTCCGTCGTGCCGGAAACGTTTTCCTACACCCTTTCCGAAATGCAGCAACTGGGTATTCCCGTCATCGCCACCCGGGTGGGCAGCCTGGAAGAGCGTATCGAGGACGGGGCGACCGGCTGGTTGATCGATGCCGACGCCGAGTCGCTGGTCGAGCGGGTCCGAAACCTCGCCTCCGGCCGCGAAGCGCTGGGCGTGGTACGGGGAAATCTCGCCCATACAGACACCGGGGGGGCGGACCGCATGGTCGGCCGCTACGATGAACTCTGCCGGCCGCGAACGGTGGAATGTTCCGTGGGCCATGCGCAGACACTGGAAGCGGCGCAAGCCGCCGGTCTGGCGTTCGAAGACACCGAGCTCCGGGCCCGGAATCGCGTACTGGTCCGGAAGAACCGTGAACTGCAGTCCGAAGTCGAAGTCCGCAGCGACTGGGCGGAAGAGCGTGAACGGGCGCGCAAACACGAGGTCGAGCGCCGCATCCGGTGGGTGGCGGAACTGGAAGAGTCGCTGGAGCACGAACAGACCGCGCACCGGGACACCCAGTTAAATCTCGAAAACCTGCGCTCCGTGCACGAGTGGGTTCTGGATACGGCGTCCTGGCGCGTCACGCGGCCATTCCGCGTGCTGGGGCGGTTGGCCGGGAACCTGTCGAAAGCCCGCGCCTGGAATCCGCTGCGCTGGCCGCTGCTGCTTTCACAGGCCGTCCGCACCGTCAGCACCCACGGGCTGAAAGGCGCCCTGGCGCGCTCGCAGTCGACCCAAACCGAAACCCGGCGCCCCGAGCGCGGCGAGCTTTTCACCGTGGAGTCCATCGGCAGCCCCGACGCGCCGGCTGCGTTTCCGGAAACGGCGGAGCCGGAAGTCTCCATCGTGATACCGGTGTACAACAAGTGGGCTTACACGGCAGCCTGCCTGCGCTCCCTGGTGGAAACGCCCCGCGAAATTCCGTTCGAGATCATCGTCGTGGACGATTGTTCGAGCGACGAAACGCCGGACCGGCTGAAGGATGTCGGGGGTATCGTTAAGCTGCGCAACGAAAAGAACCAGGGATTTGTCCGAAGCTGCAACCGCGGCGCCGCGGCGGCGAAAGGCCGGTATACGGTTTTCCTGAATAACGATACGCAGGTACTCGAGGGCTGGCTGGAGGCGCTTGCCGACACCTTCCGGCGCCACGGCGACACCGGGCTGGCTGGCGCCATGCTGGTCTACCCGGACGGCAGGCTGCAGGAAGCGGGCGGGATCATTTTCCGCGATGGTTCCGGTTGGAACTATGGCCGCGGCGACGACGCCCAACGCAGCGAATACCAGTATCTGCGGGAGGCCGATTACTGCTCCGGAGCCTGCATCATGCTGGAAAGCGCCCTGTTCCGGGAACTGGGCGGATTCGACGAGCGCTATGCGCCCGCCTATTACGAAGACACCGACCTGGCCTTCAGGGTGCGGGCGAAGGGCCTCAAGGTCCGCGTCCAACCGGCCGCCGTCGTCGTCCATCACGAAGGCATCACTTCGGGAACCGACATCAACGAGGGCGCCAAGCGCTACCAGGCCGTCAACCGGGAGAAGTTCCTGGATCGCTGGGGCGGTGAACTGGCTGCTTACCCGGAACCGATAACAAACCCGGACGACGGCGGTGAAATCCGCGCCGCCCGCGACCACCGCCTGGCAGGGCGTATCCTGCTGATCGACGCCCACACGCCCGAGCCCGACCAGGATTCCGGCAGCGTCAGGCTGAGCTACCTGATGGACTGCCTCATCGAACTGGGCTACGGGGTGACGTTCATGGCCGACAACCGAGCCCACGCAGGGCGTTACACCACGGCCCTGCAGCAGTCAGGCGTCGAGGTGGTTTACCAACCCTGGGCCGAGTCGTCGCGTTCTTTCCTCCGCGAGCGCGGCGCCGATTTCGATTTCGTCCTCGTCAGCCGTCACTACGTCGCGGCCCATTACGTTTCCCTGTTCAGGCGCTATTGCCCACACGCAAAATTCATTTTCGACACCGTGGACCTGCACTATCTCCGGGAAGAACGGCTGGCGGAACTGGAGAACAGCACGGCGCTGCGGACCAGTGCCGCCGTGACCCGCCGGTCCGAACTGGCGGTGATCAACGCGGCGGACGCGACCCTGGTGGTCAGTCCGGTGGAAAAGGCCGTGCTGGAGCAGGCTGCGCCGGAAGCGAGAGTGCATATCATTTCGAACATCCACGAGGTCAGGGGCAGCGCGCGGCCCTACGGGGAACGCAAGGACATCTTTTTCGTCGGCGGCTATCAGCATCCCCCCAACATCGACTCGGCGCTGTGGTTCGTCGGCAGCATCTGGCCGCTGATCCGGAAAGAGTTGCCAGACATCGAGTTCCACCTGATCGGCAGCAAGGCGCCCGAAGAAATTCGGGCGCTGGACGGAAACGGTGTCCGCTTCCACGGCTTCGTCCACTCGCTGGATCCCTGGCTGGACGGCTGCCGGATGTCAGTTGCCCCACTACGCTACGGCGCCGGCATCAAGGGCAAGGTCAACCAGAGCATGAGCCGTGGACAGCCCGTCGTCGCGACGCCGATGGCCGTGGAAGGGATGTTTGCGGAGTCCGGCCGCGACGTGCTGGTAGCCGAGACACCCGAAGAATTCGCGGCGCAAGTGGTCCGCCTCTACAGCGATGAAACGCTCTGGAACCGCGTGTCCGAAGCGGGTATGGAAAACGTCCGCCAGTATTTCTCCGTCGAAACCGCCCGCCGAGGCCTGCGGGAGCTTCTCGATTCGCTAGGCTGAATCCCAGGGTATTCAGGAACCGTGGCGGAGCCGGCGCGCTTCGATGACGTTCGCCACACTCCCCAGTCGGCTCAACAGGTCACTGAGCTGTTCGTAGTCGCTGACCCGGACTTTCAGGCGGATCGTCACTTCGTCCAGCGTTTCATCCAGCCTGCTGCTGATGTCCGTGACCTGGGTTTCAGCGGTCGAGAACACCGTGGAGATGTCCCGGATGAGGTCGCGCCGGTCGAATGCGCGGACCAGGATCTGAACCGGGTATTTCGTTTCGGGTTTCTCACCCCAGTTGACCTTCAACAGCCTCGGACTGTTCTCGGCCCGCCAGTGCACCACCTGCCCGCAGTCTTCGCGGTGGATCGTGACGCCCCGACCCTGCGTGACGTAACCCGCCACCGGATCGCCGGGCACCGGGTGGCAGCACTTCGCCATGGTTGTCATCAGGTTGCCCACGCCCTCGATGATGACGTCGTCAGCGCCCCGTGCAGGCGCCGTCCGTTGCCTGGCTGGCGCGCGGCTCACGAGATCTTCTGCCTGCGGCACGGCCTGTTCCGCCTTCATGCGCGCGACCGCATTGAATACCTGCCCGGAAGTCAGGTCGCCGTTGCCGACCGCGACGAACAGGTCGTCGGCCGACTTCAGGTTGAACCGTTCCAGAATGCCGGCCAGGTCGGATAACTCAATGCCGACGCGTTTCGACTCCGTGTCCAGTGCATCCTTCCCGGCGCGAAGGTTGTCCTCGCGGTTCTCGCGCTTGTACCACTGCCGGACCTTGGACCGGGCGCGGGCGCCGTGGATGTAGCCCAGCCGCGGATTGAGCCAGTCGCGGCTCGGCTTGGGTTGCTTGCCGGTCAGGATCTCCACCCGGTCGCCCGTTCTTACGACGTGGGTGAGCGGCACGATGCGGCCGTTGACCTTCGCGCCGCGGCAGCGATGGCCGACCTCGGTATGCACGTGATAGGCGAAATCCAGCACCGTGGCGCCAGCCGCGAGATCCACGACCTGGCCCTGGGGCGTCAGGACATAGACCCGGTCTTCGGAAGTCGCCGACTGGAAACTGTCCAGCAGGCTCTGGTCGTCAAGGTCCTCGTCGGAAGAATCCAGCAACTGGCGCATGACCGCGATCTTGTTGTCGAACGCCGGGTCCGTCGGCCCGCCTTCCTTGTACCGCCAGTGCGCGGCCACGCCGAGTTCGGCGTGCTCATGCATTTCCCGGGTCCGGATCTGGACTTCGACGGCGCGCCCTTCCGGGTCGGCCACGGCCGTGTGCAGCGACTGGTAGTTGTTGCCCTTGGGCGTGGTGATGTAGTCGTCGAATTCACCCGGAATGGGCTGCCAGAGCGTATGGACCAGCCCGAGCGCGCTATAGCAGTCAGGCAGGTCGTCCACCAGGACGCGCACGGCGCGTACATCGAATAGCTGATGGAAATCGAGCCCCTTGCGCTGCATTTTTTTCCATATGCTGAAAATGTGTTTTGGCCTTCCCTTGACCTCGGCTTCGATCTCGGCCCCGGCCAGGGCGTCCGACAGCTTTTCCAGGAACTTGCCGATGAAGCGCTCGCGCTCGGTGCGGTGCTCCGCCACCAGGTAGGCGATCTTCCGGTACTGTTCCGGGTCCTGGTAGCGGAAAGCCAGGTCTTCCAGCTCCCATTTGAGCTGCCAGATTCCAAGCCGGTTGGCCAGCGGCGCGTGGATCAGGATGGTTTCGCGCGCCAGCGCTTCGCGAAGGCCGGGATCGGTCTTGGCGCGGCGCAACAACACCAGTTGCCAGGACAGGTCGATCAGCACCACGCGGACGTCCATCACCAGCGCCAGCAGCAGCCTGCGCAGGCCTTCGGCGCTGCGCTCGGTCCCGCTCTCCGCCTGGCCGGATTCGTTATGTTTCAGTTTCTTCAGTTCATCGAACTGCGCCCGCACGGCCCGGGGCTGTTTCGCGACGATTCCGGAATCGACCTCCCTGCGTTGTCCGGCGACATGGAGCATGGCGCAACTGATCGTCACCGGGTCGGCCGACAGGCTTTCCAGAATCGAGAGCAGTTCCAGCAGGGCGTCGGCGGTCCTGGATTGAAGCCTTTTCGCCTGCAACAGGTCTTTCAGCAGATCAGAGCAACTGTCGGCGGATGTCCCGACGGACGCCCGGTAGGCTTCCATCCATCGAGCGAGGCCCGCCCGCCCGCTTTTCGATTTCTTCGCCGGCACCGCAATCCGTCCTGGATCTTCCTCAATCCTGTTCATGGCACCGATAGTGTATCAACATCCAGTGCGCTCCCAAGCATCCGCCAGCCTTTTCTCGGATACCCGCTCCGCCGTTCCCAGCCGTTGGGCGAACAGCGATACGCGGTATTCCTCCAATAGCCAGCGAAACGCGTCCATGGCCTCGTCATAGACGGACCCCTCCTCCAGCGCCTCCCGATAGCTCCGCCACCAGGGCTGGACCTGTTGCATCCGCTGCCGGTCGCGGACCGGGTCCTGCTCCAGTTGCAGCAGGCGTTCCTCGACGGCCCGGAGATACCTCGGGTATTGCTCCAGCCGGCCGGATTCCAGGTCGGCCATGAAACCCGGGTAAACAAGGTCCTCGAGTTGCGAGGTAAGGTCGTCGAACACCTCGGGACGACGGCTCTCCATGTCCCCGTAAACCCGTAGCGAAAGGCTGCCGTACAAGGGTAGAATCCCGTTCAGCAGGGACGCCCGCTCCATGCATGCGGTTCCCAGGTCCTGTCTCACGCGCACGCTCAAGGCTTCGAAACTGTCACGGTCCCGCACCCCGCTGACATCACCTGCGCAGTCCACCAGGCTGCGCCCGAGCAGGTCCCGGATCAGCGTTCCCGTGCTGTCCAGCGCACTCCAGGCCAGCATGGAATCACGATTCAGGCCATGGTGGTTGGCCAGGTACCCCAATTTGTCCGCCAGCGCCAGCCGCAGCAGCCGCATCACGCCGTCCGCGTGTGAAAATACCGCTTCGTCCCAGGTGTCAAATACCCTCAGGCCCACCGTGGATTCCTGATCGACCAGGGCCGGCCAGGCGTCGGAACCATCGGCGGCCCGGACGACCGGCGGAAGGGTGCCGAAGGTCCACCCGGTCTGGCCGTCGCGGTTGTATTCCTCTCCCTGCCGGTCCATGAAACGGCGCTGGGCGCGGCGTCCCAGCCGCTCCTGCAGGCCGGCGAGGTCGCGTCCCTGTTCCAGCACGGCGCCGTCCTCTCCGGTCACGCGGACCAGGAAGCGGAAATGACCAGGTATGGCGGCCTCGTCCAGTTTGCCCTTGTCCACCTGCAGGCCCGTCAGACGCTGGAGTTCTTCAGCGCACACATCCAGCATGCCTTCGTCCTCGCGCCCCCGCATCGATTCGAGCAAGGCGTCCGCGAACGCCGGGGCCGGCGTGAGGGAGCGTCTCAGGGGTTTGGGCAACTGGCGGATCAACGCGATCAGCTTGTCGCGCAGCAGCCCGGGGACCAGCCATTCCAGTCGGCCGGACGTCAGGGTGTTCAGCAGTTCCAGGGGTACCGTGATGGCCACCCCGTCTTCCGGGTCGCCGGGATCGAAATGATAGTCCAGGCCGAACGCCCGGCCGCCGGCGTCGAGGCGGTCGGGGAAAAGTTCCTCCGGCGCCTCGCCCGCGTTTTCCCGCATCAACACGTCGTGACCCAGGTACAGCAATTCCCTGTCTTCCCCGGCAAGGCCGGCCAGCCACTTCTCGAAGGATCGGGCGCTGTTCACCTTGTCCGGAATCCGGGCGTCGAAAAACTCGAACTGGGCTGCCTCGTCGGCCAGCACGTCGCGTTTGCGCCGCTTGTGCTCCAGCATTTCCACTTCGGCCCGGATCCGCTCGTTGTGCTCCCGGAACGCCGCCCGGGTATCCAGTTCACCGCGAACCAGGGCCTGCGTGATGAATATGCGCCGCGCCTCCGCCGGATCCACCGGGGCATAAGAGACAGCGCGCTTCTCCACGATCACCAGGCCATGGATTGAAACCTGCTCATGGGCCATCACCGCTCCGCGTTTCCGGGACCAGTGCGGGTCGGAATAGCGCCGCTTCAGGAGATGCGCGCCCTGTTGCTCGATCCATTCCGGCCTGACGGCCGCGTTGATTCGCGCGTAGGGCCGGCTGGTCTCGACGATTTCGGCCGACATCAGCCATTTCGGCGCGCTGCCGAACAGCCCCGATCCCGGGAAAATGTGATAGGAACTGGAACGGGCGCCGGTGTATCCGCTGTCCTCGGGATGTTTTCTGCCGCAATGGCTCAGCAGGCCGGCCAGGAGACATTTGTGTAACTGCTCGAAATCGCCGTGACGGCCGCCCAGGGGGCGACGGTCCTCCCTGGCGATGTCGCGGAGTTGCTGATACAGGTCGAACCACTCCAGCACGCGCTGCCAGTTGAGGAATTCGCGGCGGCACAGTTTCCTGAACTGGTTTCCGGAAACCGTTTTCCGTTGCTTCCTCAGATAGACCCAAAGGCTCTGCAACGTGGTGAAATCCGATTTCTCGTCACTGAAGCGCCGGTGCGCCTCGTCGGCCGCCGCCTGCGCGTCCAGCGGCCGCTCGCGGGGGTCCTGGATGCTGAGCGCCGCTGCGAGCACCATCGTGTCCTCCAGGCATCCCGCCCGGGACCCCTCTTCCACCATCCGGGCCAGGCGCACGTCCAGCGGCCAGCGGGCCAGCGCCCGGCCCTGCTTCGTGATGCTTCTGGAAGGATCGATCGCCGCCAGTTCGAACAGGAGCTGGTAGGCGTCGTTGATCATTTTCGGCGCCGGGCGGTCGACGAATGGAAAGTCCTCTACCCGGCCCAGTCCCATGGCAAGCATCCTGAGGATCACCGAGGCGAGGGAAGTGCGCAGAATCTCCGGTTCGGTAAACTCCGGCCGGGATTCGAAGTCCTCTTCGGCGTACAGCCGCACGCAGGTGCCCGGGCCCAGCCGGCCGCAGCGGCCGGACCGCTGATTCGCGCTGGCCTGTGAGACCGGCTCGATGGGCAGACGCTGAATCCGGCTCCGATGCGAATATCGGCTGATTCGGGCCATACCCGAATCAATGACGAACCGGATCCCAGGGACCGTCAGCGAAGTTTCCGCCACGTTGGTGGAAAGGATGATCCGGCGAGCTCTTCCGGGATGGAAAACCCGCCGCTGCTCCGCGGAAGACAGCCGGGCGTACAACGGCAGCACCTCGGTTCCGCCAGGGCCGGAGCCGAGTTTCTGGCGCGTCAGGAACTCCCCCGCTTCCCGGATTTCCCGTTCGCCCGAAAGAAAGACCAGGATGTGTCCGCGCGGGTCGATTCCGCCAAGCCGCCGGATCGCGTCCGAGATACCCTGGTAAAGGTCCCGGTCCACGCGGCCGGCTTTCTCCGAATCCCCCGGCAATGACTGATATATCACATCGACGGGGTAGCTTCGGCCAGAAACTTCAATGACCGGCGCATCGTCGAAATGACGGGAGAATTTTTCGGTGTCGATCGTCGCCGAGGTGATCAACAGTCTAAGGTCGGGCCGCCGGGGCAGCAGGGTCTTCAGATAACCCAGAAGGAAATCGATATTCAGGCTTCGCTCATGGGCCTCATCGATAATGATGGTGTCGTAGGCGTCAAGGAAGCGGTCATGCATCGATTCCGCCAGCAGGATGCCGTCGGTCATGAATTTGATGTAGCCCGAGGGACTGGTCCGTTCACGGAAACGGACCTGGTAACCAACGGCTCCGCCCAGTTCACCGCCGAGTTCTTCGGCAACCCGTTCCGCCATCGCGCGGGCGGCAATCCGCCGCGGTTGGGTGCAGGCGATCAGCCCCCGGCTGCCCCGTCCGGCGCGCAGGCAGAGTTTCGGCAACTGGGTCGTTTTGCCTGAACCGGTTTCTCCCGCCACGATGACCACCTGCTGCCCGCTGATCGCTTCGAGTATTTCTTCGGCGTGCGCGGTAATGGGCAGTTCGTCGGCGAAGGCAAACGACGGCACGCCGGCCTGGCGTTCGCCAACCTGCTGCCGTGAGCGGACGATTCGCTCGACCACCTGCTCCAGCAGCCGGTTGACGGATTTACCCCGTTGCAAACGACGGCGGGCTTCGGACAGGCGCTTGCGACACCAGGCAGCGTCCGCGGCCATGATGCGATCGAGTTGCGTTGTCGCTTCGCGAATGACGGTATCAGCCTTCATGGCCCGACATTATCGCGCAAGCCGGCACAGCGGAGCGAGACTCGATTGGGGCCGGGACGTATAATCCGGCGAATGGAACTCAACTTCAGAAGCGACAACGAATCGCCCGCGGCGCCTGCAATCCTTTCCGCCCTCGCGCAGGCCAACGAGGGCATGGCCTGGGCATACGCCGAAGATGACTGGTCCGGCCGCCTGGACGCCGCATTTTCCGACTTGTTCGCAACCCCGACGACCGTGATTCCACTGAGCACCGGAACAGCGGCCAACAGCATCGCCCTGGCCAGCGTGACGCCGCCCTGGGGGTCGGTTTACTGCCACCGCAATGCCCATATCCTCAACGACGAGAGCGGCGCGCCGGAGTTTTTCGGCAACGGCCTGCGGCTGGTGCCCGTCGACGGGCCTGACGGCAAGTTCGACGCAGCGGCCATGGACAGCCTGATCCGGGCCAATGAGGGCCACGGCGTCCACAGTTATCTGCCTTCGGCAGTCAGCATCACCCAGAGTACCGAGTCGGGTACCTTGTACCAGCCGGACGAGATCCGGGCGATCTGCGAAACGGCGGCCGGCCGCGATATGGCCACGCACATGGACGGCGCCCGCTTCGGCAACGCCGTCGCGAGCCTCGACTGCCACCCGGGCGACCTGACCTGGCGCGCCGGTGTGCAGATGCTCTCATTTGGCGCGAGCAAGAACGGATGCCTTGCAGCCGAAGCCCTGCTTCTGTTCGGCCGGCCGGAACTGAGAGAAAAGACGGAGCGGTTGCGTAAACGGTCCGGGCACCTGTTGAGCAAGATGCGATTCGTTTCGGCCCAATTGCTGGCCTACATCGCCGGCGGCCTCTGGCTGGACATGGCTCACCACGCCAACGCCCAGGCCGCCCGTTTCGCCCGGGCCGTCGAAGACCACGGCGAGGCCGGACTTCGGTACACGGTGGAAGCCAACGAAGTGTTCGTACAGTGGAACCCGGAGGGCTTCAGGCGGCTGGAGAGCGCCGGGGTGCAGTTCCTGACCTGGCCGGGCCGGGACGACCTGGCGCGCTTCGTGTTCTCGCATTCCACCGGCGAGGACGCCACCGAAACGCTCTGCCATGCGATGAGCGGCTGATCCGGTATTTCGGGAAAACAATTCTCATGACGCTGAACCGTTACCGCCTGGCCTGCCTGATTGCCGCGCTCCTTTCCTGGCCGGCGATCGCCGCGGCGCAGGAACATGTCGGGAGTTCGGCATGCCTTGAATGCCACGCCGGGGCTCTCGAGGCCTGGAAGACGTCCCATCACTATCAGGCCATGCTGCCCGCCATCGAAGAAAACGTGCTGGGCGATTTCTCGGACCGGACCTTCGAATACGCAGGGGTGACCAGCCGTTTCTACCGCCGTGACGGGAAATTCTATGTCGAGACGGACAACAGGGAAGGAAAACTTCAGGAGTTCGAAATCGCCTGGACATTCGGCTTCCATCCCCTGCAGCAGTACCTGGTTCCCTTCGGGGACGGCCGCTACCAGGCACTGAACATCGTCTGGGACAGCCGCCCGGAAAATGAGGGCGGCCAGCGCTGGATCCATCTCTATCCGGACAATCCCGTCACGCATGAGGATCCCGTTCACTGGACGGGCTCGTTCCAGAACTGGAATTCCCGCTGTGCGGCCTGTCACTCGACTCATCTTCGTAAAAACTATGAAGTCTCGAAGGACCGCTACCAGACCCGTTGGTCGGAGCCAAACGTCGCCTGTGAAGCCTGCCACGGCCCGGCCTCGAAACACGTCGAATGGGCCGCCGGGGATCGACAGGCTGCGGACCGTGGTTTCAACTTCTCGCTGAATGACCGCGGTGCTTTCGGCCCGGCCGGAAACGGAACATCCGGAACGTTTTCCAGGATTGACGGAAAACGGCCCACCACGCAGACGGAAACCTGCGCAGCCTGCCATTCGCGACGCAGCGAATTGCAGGACTTCCAGCCAGGAACGCCGTTCGACGAGCAGTACAACCTCGCGTTGATCACGCCCGGCCTGTATTTCCCCGACGGGCAGATCAACGACGAAGTCTACGTGTACGGCTCCTTTCTGCAGAGCAAAATGCACCAGGCCGGCGTGGTCTGCACCGATTGCCACGATCCGCACAGCAATGCCGTGCGGGCCGACGACAATACGCTCTGCACGCAGTGTCATTCCAGCGAACTCTTCGACCGCACGGAGCACCACCATCACCCGGTGCGCAGCAGCGGATCGGCCTGCGTGGACTGCCACATGCCGGCGCGGACGTACATGGTGGTCGACGACCGGCGCGATCACAGCTTCCGAATACCGCGACCGGAACTGACAGGGGAACTGGGCGTTCCGAATGGTTGCAACAACTGCCATGAAGACCAGAGTCCGCAATGGGCGCTCGACGCCACGAAAGACTGGGGTGTGACCGCCGATCCGCGTACCGTGCAGGCCCGCGCGATGGACGCGGCCTGGTCGGGGCAGGTCAACGCCCTTCCCGCCCTGCTGACCATCGCCGGTGAGCCTGGTAACCCGGCGATACTGCGAGCAAGCGCCCTCATCGCGGCCTCCGGCTTCCCTTCGCGCGAATCCTACCTGGCGGCGCAGCAGATGCTGTCGGCGAAGGATCCGCTGCTGCGGGCCGCTGCCGTCCGCTCGCTTGATCCGGTGCCGGTGGCGCAACGATACGCGGTGCTGAGGGACCTGATCACGGACGGGAGCAAGTCGGTGAGGATGGCTGTCGCGCAGCAGCTCACCGAATTCCCGGCAGGGCAACTGCCAGGCGAGTCGGGCGCCGAACTGCGCTCCCTGCTTTCCGAATACCTGTCGACCATGCAACACAACGCGGACATGCCGGAGGAGCAGATCAACCTGGGCGTTTTCCATAGCCGCACCGGCGACCCCATCGCAGCTGAAAAGGCCTACCGGGCCGCGCTCCGGCTCTCCCCCGGCTACGTGCCGGCTCTCCTCAACCTGTCGGACCTGTACCGGGAAAACGGACTGGATGACAAGGCCGAGCCGTTGCTGCGCCAGGCTGTCGAGCGTTCGCCGGGATCGGCGCCGCCAAGTCACGCGATGGGGCTGTTGCTGGTCCGCCAGGGAAAACTGCAGAACGCCGTCCCCTACCTCCGCGACGCGGCCCGAAACGACCCGTCCAATCCTCGTTACAGCTACGTCTACGCTGTCGCCCTCTGGGAGACGGGAAGCAGGGAGGAGGCTGTCACGGAACTGGAATCCGCGCTGGCCCGACTGCCCGGCAACCGGGACCTGACCGGCGCGCTGGCCAGTTACTACCGGGAACTGGGCGAAGAGGAGAAACTCCGGCAGTTGATGCAACCCTGATATGGAGTCTCACTTCCCTGCTCCCGCCTGCGGCGGAAGGCGGCTGCGTTCGACGGCGAATCAAAACGCGCACGACCCTTCTGGTACCGCTCGCTTCGCTCGACTTACCCAACCAGGGTCGGCGGGTCGCCTGCGGCTACTCGGTTTCTACTGCTCCTTAATGAGAGACGGCTGCTGAAACAGGTCGGCCAGATACATCAGCAGTCGCTCGGAGGGCCGGAGCGCTTCGCGCTGCCGAAGTACAGATACACCCAGCGCCGGATCGTCCGTGATGATCGCATCGACCCCCCGGCTCATCATGACGGACATCCCGAGCGGGTCGTTTATCGTCCAGACCATGACTTCCTTGCCCTGCCGGTGCAACTGGCGGATCAGGTTGCGCGATGCGAATCGCGCATTCAGGGCCAGGAAATCCACGTCCAGGCCGGCCAGGTCACCCACCGCTATCGATGACAGCAATCCCAGATACCAGTGCGGACGGAGCCGGAACAGCCGTGGCGACTGCCGCACAATGATCCGCAGAATCCAGTCTACGGAAACCGCCCCCGCGCCTTTCAGCGCTTCAGGACGCGGCGATCAGGGCTGCAAACTCCAGGAACACGATGATCGAGAACCCGGAAAGAAGCACGATGAACAGCGTCAGGCCCAGTGGACTCAGAATGAAGAACAGGAGTTCCTCGTCCGACAATGCCGGCTGACCCGACAGCGTGACGGCTGCGCCCAGGAAAGCGGCGGCGGCCGGAGCGAGCAGCACGATCACCAGGACATTCACCACCGGGTGAATCGCAAGGAACTGCCAGGCATTCGCGGCGAAGCGGCTGAACAGGCTGCGGACGTCAGCCCATAGGCTCATCACGCTTGACCGGTTGAAACGGGAGCGGATGCATCCAGCCAGACCACGCTGGCCATGCGCCCGGTGATGCCGTCCCTCCGGAAAGAGAAAAAATGTTCGGGTTCGCCCAGGGTGCATCGTCCGCCGCCGTAAACCTGACGGACGCCCGCGGAAGTCAGTTTCATTTTGGCGACGGCGTACAGGTCCAGCAGGTAGCGGCCCCCGCTGCAGACGAATCCCTCGTCGAATTCCGCGGGGAAGGCTTCCGCCACTTCCTGCCCCACCTCGTATGCCCGCGGTCCTATGGCGGGACCCATCCAGGCCATCAGGTCCGCGGGATCTCCACCGAGCGCCCCGATCGCCGCCTGCAACACGCCGCCGGCCAGGCCCCGCCACCCGGCGTGCGCGACGGCCACACGGTCGCCGCCACGATTGCAGAAAATCACCGGCAGGCAGTCCGCCGTGAGCACCGCGCAGACGCGGTCCGGATGGAAGGCCACGAGGGCGTCTCCCTCTCGTTCGTCTTCGACCCGGCCCGGGTGCTCCACCACGGTGGCGCCGTGTACCTGCCGCAACCACTGAACCGGCGCCGGCAACGCCGCCTGCAGCCTGGCCCGGTTTTGTTCCACCGAGGCCGGGTCGTCTTCGCATCGCGTACCGAGGTTCATGCTGGACCAGGGACCGCTGCTGACGCCCCCGGTCCGGGTCGTGCAGAAGGCCAGGACCTGACGGGGCGCCGGCCAGCGGGGCCGTATCCAGTCACTCCACATTCATCGCTTCCTTCAGGCGGTCCAGCAGGCGGCTGAAATCTTCGGGCAACGGCGCCTCGTATGCCGCAGGCTTTCCGGAGCCGGGATGGGTCAGCTGAAGCGCACGGGCGTGCAGGGCCTGTCTCGGAAAGGAACGGACCGCATCCACGACTTCCGTGGGCAGATCGCGTCGATAGCCCGGCTTGCGGCCGTAGACGGGGTCGCCCGCCAGGGGGTGGCCAAGATGCTCCAAGTGGACCCGAATCTGGTGTGTGCGCCCTGTTTCCAGCGACACCTCCAGGTAGGTAAAGCCGATTAAGCGCTCCAGCACGCGGTAATGGCTGACGGCATGTTTGCCCGACGCCACCACCGCCATTCGCTTGCGGTCGCGCGGATGGCGCCCAATGGGTTGGTCAACGGTGCCTCCCGCCACGATTTCCCCGCTGGCAATCGCCCGGTAAACCCGGCTCATGTCCCGGGACTGCAGCTGCCGGACCAGGCTGGCATGTGCTCGCAGGCTCCGCGCCACCACCATGACCCCGCTGGTGTCCTTGTCGAGTCGGTGAACGATGCCCGAGCGCGGCAGGGCCGCCAGGCCCCCGTCGAAATACAACAGGCCGTTCTGTAGCGTGCCGTCGGGATTTCCCGCCGCCGGGTGCACCACAAGCCCCGCCGGCTTGTTGACGACGATGAGGTCTTCGTCCGCATGAATGATTTCCAGTGGAATGTCCTGCGGCAGAACCTCGCCCTGGCGTTCGGCCACCGCGTCCAGGCAAAGTGTCTCGTTGCCCGCGATTCGGTAGGTAGGCTTCTCTTCCCGGCCGTCGACCGTCAGCTCCCCGGAGCGGATCCATTTCTGCAGGCGCCCTCTGGAGTAGTCCGGGAACAACAGGGCCGCCGCCTGGTCCAGGCGCAAGCCGGCATGGTCGCCTCGGGCGACCGCCGACTGCTTGATGCGTTCACGGATTTCCGGCATACCGGGCGCCCCATTCCTGCTCTCGCGGGTTGCCCATTCTTGCACATCGCGAGGCCTGCTTCCCTTCTTTTGGCCAGCAGATTCCGTTATCATTCCGCTTCTGATTCGAATCCGGTTTTATCCCATGCACATGAGTACTCCATTTCCTGGCAAAACCCGCTGGAACCGCCTGCTGGTGCTGGCCCTTCTGGCCGTCGTGCTGGCGGTTGCGGGCTGCAGGAAAGACAAGGGCTTTGGAGATGCGCTCAGCGCCGAGCAACTCTACACGGCCGCGAGCGAGTCGATGAACAACAAGAACTGGGGCCGGGCGATCGGCGCCTACAAGGCGCTGCAGACCCGTTATCCTTTTGGCCGTTACACAGAGCAGTCGATGCTGGATCTGTCCTACTGTTACTTCAAAGCCGTCCAGCCGGAGAACGCGCTGTCCAACCTGGACCGTTTCATCAGGACTTACCCCACACATCCGAACGTCGACTACGCCTACTACCTGAAAGGATTGATCAATTTCGAACAGAATCTCGGCTTCCTGGAGAAACTGATGCCAAAACGCGTCGCGGACCGCGACCAGTCGATGGCACAGAACTCCTTCCTGGACTTTGCCGAACTGACGCGGCGCTTCCCGGACAGCCGCTACGTGGCGGACGCCCGCCAGCGCATGATCTTCCTGCGCAATAACCTGGCCGCCTATGAAATCACCGTGGCGCAGTACTACCTCAGGCGCGAAGCCTACATCGCCGCGGCGAACCGCGCCCGTTACGCGCTGGAGACCTATCCCAACACGCCTCAGAACGAAGAGGCGCTGATTGTTCTGCACCAGGCCTACACCGAGCTGGAGCTGACCGAACTGGCCGAAGGGTCCATGGCGATCCTGGCGCTGAACTACCCGGACAACTATTACGTGCTGGGTCAGAAGAAAAAGAAGAGCTGGGCCGAGCGCCTCTGGCCGTTCGACTAGGCCGAACATTTCACCGGTATTCCGGATGATGGCGCAATGTTCGGGCTAGGTCAGTTCCCTGTCTCTCCAGCCCGAGGTGATCGGATAACGCCGGTCCCGGCCAAAAGCGCGATGGGTGATGCGGACCCCCGGGGGCGCCTGGCGGCGCTTGTATTCGTTCAGCAGCACCAGTCCCGCCACCCTGCGAACGACGGCTTCATCGAAACCGTCCTCGACGATGTGCGCAATGGACCAGTCTCTCTCCACGTAGCGCGACAGGATACGGTCCAGTTCCTCATAAGGCGGCAGGGAGTCCTGGTCCGCCTGACCGGGGCGGAGTTCCGCTGATGGTGGCCTCGTGATAACGGCTTCCGGAATCGCCGGCGAGATGCTGTTCCGGTACCGCGCCAGTTCGTAGACCCTCATCTTGAAGCAATCCAGCAGGGGCCCGAAACCGCCACACATGTCACCGTATATGGTGCAGTAGCCGACGGCGAGTTCGCTCTTGTTGCTGGTCGTCAGCGGCAGCCAGCCAAACTTGTTTGACAGGGCCATCACGAGGTTGCCCCGGATGCGCGCCTGCAGGTTTTCCTCGGTTACATCGGGCTCGCGGCCTTCGAAGGAAGGCGACAACAGCCGTTCCATCACTTCGTGGGCCGGTTCAATGGCAATGCAACGATGGTCCACCTTTAATTGCATGGCCTGTTCCTGCGCCAACTGCAGGCTGAGGCCGGACGTGTGCCGTGAAGGCATCATCACCGTGTGCACGTGGTCCGGGCCCAGTGCGTCGACAGCCAGCGCCAGCGTCAGCGCAGAATCGATACCGCCCGACAGGCCGAACACCACGTCGCTGAAGCCGTTTTTATGCACGTAGTCCCTCAAACCGGTCTGCAGGACCGTGTAGATCTCCTCGACCTCGGATTCAGGCGGCCGTGACCAATCCAGCGCTTCCAGCGTACCGCGCCCGGGATCGAAGCGGGCCAGCAACAGCGCCTCCTCGCACAGGGGCGCGGGAAGGGAAAGTCCGCCGCCGGCATCCATCATCATGCTGCGCCCGTCGAATACGAGTTCGTCCTGACCCCCCACCAGGTTGCAGTAAACCATCGGCAGCCGCGTGTCCGAGTGTCGTTTTGAAAACATCGCTTCGCGGTCCGCCAGCTTGTCATCCCGGTACGGCGAGGCATTCGGCACGAGCAGCAATTGCGCCCCGGCGCGACGGGCCGCCAGGGAGGGACCATCTTCCCAGGCGTCCTCGCAAATCAGGATGCCCACCTTGACGTCATTGACGTCAATGACCAGCGGGTCCGATCCGGGCGTGAAGTAGCGTTGCTCGTCGAACACGGCGTAATTGGGCAGGTGCTGCTTGGCATAACGCCCGATGACGCGGCCGTCCCGCATCCAGCTGACGGCATTGTGCCGGAACCCGTCCCGGAGCCAGGGATGACCGAACACGACGTCGATACCGTGAACCTGGCTGGCCATGTCTTCGACCGCCAGGTGGCAGGCTTCGATGAATCCCGGCCTCAGGAGCAGGTCTTCGGGCGGATAACCGGTCAGTGCGAGTTCCGGGAACAGCAGCAGGTCGGCTCCGGCTTCCCTCGCTGCGTCGATGAGGCTGAGCGCCTTGTCCAGGTTGCCGCTTAAGTCACCGACCAGGAAATCATGCTGTGCCAGCGCGAGCGTGATCAATCGCAGAGCTTCTCCAGGATGGCGCTGCCCAGGTCCGCGGGAGAGCGAACCGTGGTGACCCCGGCAGATTCCAGCGCTTCGAACTTGGCGCCGGCCGTTCCCTTTCCGCCCGCGATAATGGCGCCGGCATGACCCATGCGCTTGCCGGGGGGCGCAGTGACTCCCGCAATATAGGCGACCACGGGCTTGGTTACGTGCTCGGCGATGAATGCCGCGGCCTCTTCCTCTGCGGAGCCGCCAATCTCACCCACCATGATGACTCCCTCGGTCTTCCCGTCGTCCTGGAAAAGGCGGAGCACATCGATGAAATTCATGCCCTGTATCGGGTCGCCACCGATCCCGATGCAGGTCGACTGCCCGAGTCCGGCCAGGGTCGTCTGGTAAACCGCTTCGTAAGTCAGGGTGCCGGAGCGCGAAACCACGCCCACACGTCCCTCGCTGTGGATCTGGCCGGGCATGATGCCGATCTTGCATTCCCCGGGGGTGATGATGCCGGGGCAGTTGGGGCCGATGAGCCAGGTATCGGGCATGTCCTCGATGACCGCCTTGACCGTCATCATGTCCTGGACGGGAATGCCCTCGGTCACGGCGACAATGACCCGCACCCCGGCATCCGCGGCTTCCAGGATGGCATCCGCCGCGAACGGCGGCGGCACGTAGATCACGCTGGCGTCCGCGCCGGTTTCGGCCACGGCTTCGGCCACGGTGTCGAAGACCGGCAGGTCGAGGTGGGACTGGCCGCCTTTCCCGGGCGTGACGCCGCCTACGAGACGCGTGCCGTATTCCAGCGCCTGGCGGGAATGGAAGGTACCCTGGTTTCCGGTGAAACCCTGGCAGATGACTCTGGTGCTGCTGTCGATCAGTACGCTCATGTTCCTGCTCCGCTCCCTCAGGCTGCTGCCGCAACCGCCTTCTGGGCGGCGTCGTTCAAATCATCCGCGGCAATGATGTCCAGGCCGCTCTCATTCAGCAATTCCTTGCCCTTGTCCACGTTGGTCCCCTCCAGGCGGACGACCACGGGAACGGCCACTCCGACTTCGCGGACCGCGGCGATGATCCCCTCGGCGATCTCATCGCAGCGCACGATCCCGCCGAAAATGTTGACCAGGATGGCTTCGAGCGAATCGCTGGACAGGATCAGCTTGAAGGCCTCCCGTACCCGTTCGGCGTTCGATCCGCCTCCCACGTCCAGGAAATTGGCCGGCTCGCCGCCGTTCAGCTTGATCACGTCCATCGTGGCCATGGCCAACCCGGCGCCGTTGACCATGCAGCCGATGTTACCGTCCAGGGTCACGTAGTTCAGGTCGTGCTTGCTGGCGGCGACTTCCGTCGGGTCTTCCTGAGCTTCGTCGCGCATGGCAGCGAGTTCCGGATGCCGGAACAGGGCGTTGTCGTCCGCGTTGATTTTCGCGTCCAGCGCCAGCAGGTTGCCTGACTTGTCGATGATCAGCGGGTTGACCTCGATCAGGCTCAGATCTTTCTCGCAGAACAGCCGGTAGAGCCCTGACATGATCTTGCCCAACTGGCGGACCTGCAGTCCGTTCAGGCCCATGCCGAAACCCATTTGCCGCGACTGGAAGGCCTGCAGCCCTGCCGTATTGTCCACCTTGACGGTGATGATCTTCTCCGGTTCATTCGCGGCGACCTCCTCGATATCGACGCCGCCGGCGGCCGACCCCATGAAGGTGACACAGCGGTTGACCCGATCGACCAGCGCGGAGAGATAGAGTTCGCTCTGGATATCCACCGCTTCGGTGACCAGCACGTTTTCCACGGGCAACTCGAGCCCGCCGGTCTGGTAGGTGCTGATCTTCATGTTCAGCATCCGCTCGGCCTCGGCTCTCACTTCCTCCAGGGTTCCGGCCAGCTTGACACCCCCCGCCTTGCCCCGGCCGCCCGCATGCACCTGGGCCTTTACGACCCACATGGAGCCACCCAGTTCCCGGGCCGCCTCGACGGCTGCCAGCGGGGTGGCCGCCACCGCGCCGGCCGGCACGGGAATTCCATAGCTGGCGAACAGTTCTTTTGCCTGGTACTCATGAAAATTCATGCTGTCTCCCCAAAGGTGCATTCTGCTCAGTCGCAGGGGCCGGATGCCCGGATCCGGAACACCGCGAAGTCTAACATTTTTTGTGGCTGCGGCTAAGGCATCAAACCCTCCGGATCGGATGATATACTGCTCCGGAAGGCGGGGGCCCAAGCGGCCCATCGAGGGAAAATGGAAACGTCCCCAAACCGTGAAACCATGAAGAAGTCTGCGGAATACACCAGCTACCCGTTGTCGGCCTCGCTGACCCGGAGAGTCGTCGCCTATTTCAATATCTACCGGATGATCATCAGCCTGCTGCTGGCGATCGCCCATTTCGGCGGCCTGCTGGACGCGGAGGTTCATGGTATTTCCGCAGTCCTGGCGAACGTCGTGCTGATCGCCTACCTGGTGTTCGCGGTAACGCACCTGTTCAGCACGCGGCGCAAAAAGGTCAACCTTTTTATCCTTGCGACCTATTCCCTGTTCCTGGACGTTCTGTTCTTGTCCCTGCTGGTTGTCGCATTCTCCAGTATCGAAGGCGGGCTGGGACTCCTGCTGGTCTTCACCAGCGCTGTTTCGGCCGTCCTGCTCCCACTCCGGATCGCCCTGTTGCTGTCTTCCATCGCCAGCCTGACCATGATTGCAACCTCGATCTGGAGCCATGGCATCCCCTTCAGCGATGCCCCGTTCATGGTTCTGGCCGCGCTGTTCGGCGTCACCGCTATGGTATCTGCGGTCATTGCAAACCAACTGGCCTATTGGGCAAGGGATTACCGCCTGATCGCCGAGCGCCAGAAAGAGACCCTGAGCGAACTCGAACAGGTCAACGAACTGATTATCCGGCGAATGAAATCCGGGGTCATCGTGGTGGACGAAGAGGGGATGATCGGGGTCATGAACGAATCGGCCTGGTTCCTGATGGGCAGCCCCCCGGTCCGTCATCGTTCACTGCATTCACTTTCTCCCCGGCTGGAGCAGTCCCTGAACGAATGGAAAAAGGACACGACTACGGATCCCGGTCCCGTCGTTCTCGAACCCAGCCAGGCGCAGGTGCTGCCCACCTTCGTCGCCTTGCCGGGCCGGGTGGGTTTCGGCGCCATGATTTTCATGACGGACAACAGGGTAGTGGCTCGCCGGGCCGTGGAGCTTTCCGTGAATTCACTGGCCAAGCTGTCCGGCAGCATCGCGCATGAAATCCGGAACCCGCTCGCGGCGCTGAACCACGCATCCCAGTTGCTGGAGGAGTCGCCGCAGATCCGTCTTCCGGAAATGCGGCTGATTAACATCATCCAGAACCACGCCAAGCGGATGAACGGAATCATCGAGAACATCCTGCAGTTGTCCCGGCGCGAACAATCGCGTCCGGAACTCGTTCCGCTGCATACCTACCTGCCGGAATTCGCCAATGAATTCGAAGCCTCCCATACCAACCGTCAGCTGGATTTTGAATCGGCAATCGATCCGGAAGAGACCTACGTGCTGTACGACAAGAGCCAGTTGAGCCAGTGCCTGTGGAAACTCCTCGACAACGCCGTGGACCACGCGAGCAGGGGCCGGTCAGACCCGAAAGTGAGACTGGCGCTCAGCAGGGACCAGGAATCGGGCTTCTGCGTTATCACGGTGGCCGACAACGGGCCGGGCATCAACCAGGCGCAATTAAGCAAGATATTCGAGCCTTTCTACACGACCCGCAAGGAAGGATCGGGCCTTGGGTTGTATATCGCGAAACAACTTTGTGAGGCAAACCAGGCCGAACTTACGGTAGACTCACAACCGGACAAAGGCGCATATTTTCACGTCAGGCTGGCGCTTGCCCGCGCAGCGCCGAAACAGGTACAAAACGACTGAGCCCGCATGAAGGGCCGAAGCACTGAGGAAATGATGAACCAGACCGCTCAACATGTTCTTGTCGTCGACGACGAACCGGACATCCGGGAATTGCTCCACCTGACCCTGAGCCGAATGGGTCTCGAGGTCACCACCGCCGAAGACCTGGCAGAGGCTCGCCGGGCCCTGCAGTCCGGTGGCTTCAGTTTTTGCCTCACGGACATGCGCCTGCCCGACGGCAATGGGCTGGACCTGGTCGAAGAAATTTCCGAGCGCTATCCCAATCTGCCCACGGCTGTCATCACGGCGCATGGAAAGATCGAAGACGCCGTTTACGCCTTGAAAATGGGCGCATTCGATTTCGTTTCGAAACCGGTGGACCTCTCCATACTCCGCAAGCTGGTCAACACTGCCCTGAAACTACGCAAGGATGAACCGGACAGCGCAGCGTCGGCCGGGGGCGGACCGTCCGGGGGCAAGGAATCCGAGCTTGACCGGCTGACAGGCAAATCGCCTGCAATCCGCCAATGCAAGGCCATGATTTCAAAGTTGGCCCGCAGCCAGGCGCCCGTGCTGGTCAGCGGAGAATCCGGTTCGGGCAAGGAGTTGGCAGCCCGCCTGATCCACGATCTCGGGCCGAGAGTGGATGGGCCGTTCATCCCGGTCAACTGTGGCGCGATCCCAACGGAGTTGATGGAAAGTGAGTTTTTTGGCCATAAAAAAGGAAGTTTCACGGGCGCGACCGGCGACAAAGAAGGCCTGTTTCAGGCGGCGGACAGCGGGACGCTGATGCTGGACGAAGTCGCTGACCTGCCGCTCCACATGCAGGTGAAACTGCTGCGCGTCATCCAGGAAAAGGCCGTTATGCCCATCGGCGCCCGCGAAGAAGTGCCGGTCGACGTCCGGATTCTCAGCGCCACGCACCAACCGCTGAAGCCGCTGGTCGAGGAAGGTAAATTTCGAAGCGACCTGTATTTCCGCCTGAATGTGATCGAACTGCCCATGCCCGGACTTGAAGACCGTGTTGAGGACATTCCGCTGCTGGCGGAAAATTTCCTGGTCGAAATTGCCAGCCAGTGGAGCGGGGACGAACCGCCCGAGATTTCGGAGGCCGCCATGGATTCACTGAAGAATCACCACTACACCGGAAATGTACGCGAACTGATCAATATCCTTCAACGCGCGGTCACCATGTGCGAGGGCAATGTGATCCAGCCACCGGACCTGCTGCTCGAGCAGGTCGAAGTCCACGACGCCGCTCCGCTCGAAGCAGGCAAGCAGAAAGACCAGTCCCTCGACAGCTACATGGAGGGCATCGAGAAGAAAATGCTCGAGGAAGCGCTGCGCAACGCGCGCTACAACAAGACCCGGGCCGCCGAATTGCTGGGCATCAGTTTCCGGTCTTTCCGTTACAAGCTGAAAAAGTTCGGTATCGAATGAAGACGGCAGCAGGACCCGGGCTTGCGAATCCCGTGAAATACGGTCACAAGCTGACAATATTTGTCACAAAGTGACTAATATCTGACAGGTCTAAATTGATTTTACCAAAGGTATTCTTCGTATCTTTTTGTATTTAAAAAGATTATAAATGTGGCACGTGGATTGCATTGTGTCTCTCGCGATCCCTTTTTCAGAGGGATTTGAAAAAAGGTCGAAAACGACTTTGTAAAGTTTACTTACCAGGAGGGTTATTTTGTGAATAACATGAAACGCGTTTCCAAGGGTTTTACATTAATCGAACTGATGATCGTTATCGCGATCATCGCCATTCTGCTGGCGCTGGCTATTCCGGCGTACCAGGACTACACCATTCGCGCCAAGGTTGGCGAGGGTCTCTCACTGGGTGCCTCTCCAAAACTGGCCGTGACTGAAACCTGCCAATCGGACCCGACGTCCAATCCGGGGGCTGGAGATACGGGATACATATTCACCGCCGGCGCGGCTGGCGCTGAGAACTACGTGGCGTCTATCGTCGTCAACGGAGCTGACTGCACCGCGGGTGTTCCGCAGATCGTTATCACGACGCAGGATACCGGCGCAACGCAGGCCGGCGGCGCCGATCCCGTGCTGACCCTGACGGCCACCATCGTCACGGGCGGTCAGTGGCAGTGGGACTGCGTGGAAACGGGTGGCGCGCAAGCCAACCACGTTCCGCGTTCCTGCCGCGCCACAGCAGGCTCGTAATATTCAGCGTCATAAGCGCATGAATAAAAAACCCTCGATTTCAGATCGGGGGTTTTTTTTCACTTATAATCGGGTGCATGGAAAAGCATGAACGAGTATGCAATCAATGATGGGCGTCAACGGCACCGTCCGCGACTTACGAGCCTCGCCCGCCCGGACGGCCGGCGTCACGCTGATCGAAATCCTGCTCGCAATCGCGCTGCTTGCCGTCATCACGGCATTGGCCCTTCCCGTCTATTCGAATTACTCGATCCGGACAAAGATCGGCGAGAGCCTCGAGATTGCCAATGACACGAAAATGAAGGTTGTCGAGGCCTGTAGGGCCGATCGGCCGATCGATTCACTCAACGCGGAGCTGGGCAGCCGCTTTTTTGTCCGCCGCGCGGCCCGACAACCTTATGTACGGGAAATCCGGTTCAGCGGCAGTTGTGAATCCCCGGTCATTACGATCACCGCCGGAAATACCGGGCAGACGCCCAACCCCGTTCTCACCTGGAGCGCCATTGTGCAGGATGAGCCGGGGCAAATGACCTGGCTCTGCAAAAGCGAAAACACAAGCGAGCGGCGGCTGCCCAAAGACTGTCGGAATTAGGATGTTGCATTTATCCATATTCCACAATGACTTGCAATCATCTGGTAAGAAATGGGTATAATACAATTGGGAAAAGGAGCGACCCGCTGATGAACACAGAATTCAAGGTCACCAGCCATCTCCAGGGATTGGCACGACGCCTGGTTTCAGAGGATATCCTCGACGAAGCTGCGGCAGAGAAGGCCTGCGCCCAATCGAACAAGAAAAACACCACTCTTCTCTCCTGGCTGATCAACAACAAGGCGGCCAACGTCAGCGACATCGCGGCAATCGCCTCAGAAGAATACGGCATACCCCTGATCGATATCTCCGCCTTCGATCTGAGCCAGGCGCCGATTAGCCTGGTCAGCGAAGCACTGATCGAAAAGCACAAAGCCCTGCCTTTGCATCTGCGCGGCAATCAGCTCTTCATCGGGATGAAAGATCCCACGGATCACGACCTGATCGACGAAATCGCTTTCAGTTCGGGTTTTCACGTCGAGCCCATCCTGGTTTCGGCGGACCAGCTCGAATCGGCCATCGAACGTGCCATGGAGGCGACCAGTCCCGCTTTCGATGATTTCGACGAGGAGGAGGGGCTGGAAGACGTCGGTTTCGACCTGGACCTGGATAAAGCCGATGATTCGACAGCCGACCTGGCGGTGGACGAGACCCCGGTCGTCCGGTTCATCAACAAGGTGCTGCTGGACGCCATTCGCAAGGGCGCATCGGACATTCACTTCGAACCCTACGAGGCGCGCTACCGAATCCGTTACCGGCTGGATGGCGTATTGAAAAACGTGGCGGGCCCTCCGATCCAGATGTCACGCCGCTTGTCATCCCGGCTAAAGGTCATGTCCGGCCTGGACATCGCCGAGAAGCGCGTTCCCCAGGACGGGCGCATCAAGCTTAACCTGTCGCGCAACAAGAGTATCGACTTCAGGGTCAGCACCTGCCCGACGCTGTTTGGCGAGAAAGTGGTGCTGCGTATCCTCGATTCGGCCGCCACCAAGCTGGGCATCGAGCAGCTCGGCTTCGACAAAACGCAACAGAAACTCTTCCACGACGCGGTGAAGAAACCTTACGGCATGATCCTCTCCACCGGGCCGACCGGCAGCGGCAAGACCGTATCGCTGTACACGGCGTTGCAGATGCTCAATGACGAGGGCCGCAATATTTCTACCGTTGAGGACCCGGTGGAAATCCGGGTGCACGGTATCAACCAGGTACAGCAGAACACCAAGCAGGGCCTGACTTTCGCCCTCGCCCTTAGGGCCTTCCTGCGCCAGGACCCGGACACCATCATGGTCGGGGAGATCAGGGACATCGAGACCGCCGAAATCGCCATCAAGGCGGCGCAGACCGGTCACCTGGTCCTGTCCACCCTGCACACCAATGACGCGCCGCAATCCATTACGCGGCTGATGAACATGGGTGTGCCCAGCTACAACATCACCTCGGCAATCAACCTGGTGATGGCCCAGCGCCTGCTGCGAACGCTTCACACCTGCAAGAAGAAGCTGGAATTGCCGCCCGAAGCGCTGCTCCAGGCGGGTTTCGAAAAACAGGATCTGGAAGACCTCAAGCTCTACCAGCCGACCGGCTGCAGCGAGTGCAACGAAGGATACCGCGGACGGACCGGCATATTCGAGGTCATGCCGATCACCGACAGCATTTCCCGCATCATCCTGGAGGAAGGAAACTCCATTCGAATCGCCGAACAGGCCCGGGCGGAGGGAATTCTCGACCTGCGGCAATCGGCACTTAAAAAGGTCGCGGCCGGAATCAGCGACCTCATCGAAATCAATCGTGTGACCAAGGACTAGGTTATGGCAACGACACAGACACAAACAAAACCCACCGTATTTCTCTGGCAGGGACGGGACAAGCGCGGAACCAAGCTGAAGGGGCAGCAGATCGCCACCACCCCCAGCCTCGTGCGTGCGGAGTTGCGCCGGCAAGGCATCAATCCGATCAGCGTAAAGAAAAAACCCAAGGATCTGTTCGGCGGGGCAGGCAGCAGGATCACACCCAAGGACGTCGCGGTCTTCAGTCGGCAACTTGCAACCATGCTGAAATCCGGCGTCCCGCTGGTCACCGCCATGCAGATCATCTCCGGCGGGCTGAAGAACCCGCGGATGCGAACGGTCGTGGACAAAATCCGGGCCGAAGTGGAATCCGGCAGCGCCCTGTACGAGGCGCTCGCGGAATATCCCGTCCAGTTTGACGAACTCTATGTCAACCTGGTCAAGGCCGGCGAAAGCGCCGGTGTGCTGGATACGATCCTGGATGACATCGCCACGCACAAGGAGCGAATCGAGAGCATCAAGGGCAAGGTCAAGAAAGCGCTCTACTACCCGGCAGCCGTCGTCGCGGTCGCCATCATCGTTTCGGCGATCCTGCTGATTTACGTCATCCCGCAGTTCGAAGGAATATTCCAGAGCTTCGGCGCAGACCTGCCCGCCTTCACCAAGATGGTCGTCGGCGCATCGCGTTGGCTGCGATCCAACGGCCTGTACCTGCTGGTCGGCGTCGTAGCGGCCGTCATCGCCGTGATCATGGCCAAGAAGCGTTCGAAGAGATTTGCATATTTCATCGACCGGGTCTCCCTCAAAATACCGATCGTCGGTGGCATCCTCGAGCAGGCGGCGATCGCCCGCTTCTGCCGCACGCTGGCCATCACCTTCGCGGCGGGCGTACCCCTGGTGGACGCGCTGGCCATCGTATCGGGTGCCACAGGCAACCGGATTTACGACAACGCGGCGACCCGGATAAGGGAAGACGTGGCGGTCGGGCACCAGTTGCAGATGGCCATGCAGCAGACCGGGATTTTTCCGAACATGGTCGTTCAGATGGCGGCGATCGGCGAGGAAGCCGGTTCACTGGACGAAATGCTGGTCAAGGTGGCCGAGGCGTACGAGGAAGAAGTCAATAACTCCGTGGATGCCCTGAGCAGCCTGCTGGAGCCGCTGATCATCATATTCGTCGGCGTCGTGGTCGGCACCATGGTGATCGCCATGTACCTGCCCATCTTCAAGATGGCGGCCGTCATCTAGCCAGCGGAAACAATTCCCACAGATGTTGGAAACCATAATCGAGTCCCCACCCCTGCTCTACGCAGGGGTGTTTGCTTTCGGGGCAGTCATCGGCAGCTTTCTCAATGTCGTCATCCTGAGGGTTCCGCCTCTGCTCGAACACGACTGGCGGTGCCAGTGCCGCGAACTGCTGGAAATCGAAGCAGCCGGTGAGGAACGGCCGCCAGGAATTGTCATCAGCCGTTCACGCTGTCCCCATTGCGGGCACGGCATCCGGGCGCGTGAGAACATCCCCATGCTTTCCTACCTGTTCCTGGGCGGCAAGTGTTCCGCATGCAGAGCGAAGATCTCCTTGCGGTACCCTGCCGTGGAACTCGTCACCGCCGTGCTTTTCGCTGTCACAATCTGGCATTTCGGCCTGAATCTGCAGGGGCTCACCGCCCTGTTCCTGACCGCCATGCTGATCGCCATGGCCGGTATCGACATCGATCACCAGTTGCTGCCGGACAACATGACGATCCCGCTGATGTGGGCCGGGATTCTGCTGGCATTTCCTGCGGTTCACACCGACCTCGCGTCCAGCGTCCTGGGCGCCATGTCCGGCTACCTGGTGTTATGGTCCATCTATCACCTGTTCCGCCTGCTCACCGGCAAGGAAGGCATGGGCTACGGCGACTTCAAGCTCCTTGCCGCGCTGGGCGCCTGGATGGGCTGGCAGATGCTGCCGCTCGTCGTGTTGTTGTCTTCGGTCGTGGGGGCCGTGGTCGGTCTTGTGCTGATGGGCACCGGTCAACTCAAGAGGGGCAAACCCATGCCGTTCGGCCCTTTTATCGCCGCTGCGGGTTGGATCGCCCTGATCTGGGGTGAAGGAATCATCGACTTTTACAGCCGCTCCGGAGGCTTTGGCTGAGTCCCGCCCACCAACGCCGTGAACAGGACAGGGCCATGGTGAAACCGGACGTGTTCACAGTCGTGCTGACCGGCGGGATCGCATCCGGCAAGACGGCCGTGTCGGACCTTTTCGCCGATCGGGGCGTTCCGGTGATCGACACGGATCTCATCGCCCGTGAAATGGTCGAGCCCGGACAAACCGGCCTGCAGCGCATCGTCGATGAATTCGGTTCCGGTTTCCTGGACAGTGATGGCCGGCTGGACCGGCGCAGGATGCGGCAGGCGATATTTTCCAGTGAGGAACGTCGGAAACGCCTGGAATCGATTCTGCATCCCCTGATAAGCGCGGAGGTGTTACGCAGCGTCGGGACGCTGCAATCGCCCTATTGTCTTATCGTGATCCCACTCTATGCAGAATCGAGGGCCTATTCCTGGATCGACCGCGTGCTGGTGGTAGACGTCTCCGAGGAAGTCCAGATCGAACGCGTCATGGCGCGCGACCGCATCCGCCGGGAACAAGCCGTCGCCATTCTGCAGGCCCAGGCGCGGCGAGAAGAGCGCCTCGCATTGGCTGACGACATGCTCGACAACAGCGGTTCACGCGACGAACTGGCCGCACAGGTGGATGAACTGCACCGGAAATACCTGGAGATGTCCGCCTGAAACCGAAGCGGCCTTCGGGGACGAAGGCCGCTGATCCTCAATTCAGCTTTCCGTGGCAGTGCTTGTACTTGTTGCCCGACCCGCAGGGACAGGGTTCGTTTCTTCCGATTTTCCGCCCTTCGCGGACAAAGGTCTCGTGTCCGATTTGCGTACCGCGCGGGTCCGATCCGGTCGCGGAACCGGCCTCTTCGTGCCTGAATTCCATCTCGGTTTCCTGGCGCCGTCCCGCATCGACCGCCGCTACATCCTCTTCGGCCTGCACCTGGACCCGCGCCAGGATCCGCACGACCTCGTGCTTGATGTTGTCGAGCAGATCGGTGAACATCTCGTAGGATTCGCGTTTGTATTCCTGCATGGGCTGTTTCTGGGCGTAACCGCGCAGGCCGATCCCCTGCCTCAGGTAATCCATGCTGGCGAGATGGTCCTTCCATTGCTGGTCCAGCACGTTGAGCATCAGCGCCTTTTCAAAATGCCGCATGACCTGAGCGCCGGTCATTTCTTCCTTTTCTATCAGGTGCTCGTCGACGGCGTCCACGATCCGCTGACGCAGGACCTCTTCGTGGATGGCCTCGTCATCGCTGAGCCATTCGGAAATCGGCAGTTCGATGCCGAATTCGCCGTTCAGCGCGTTTTCGAGGGCGGGAATCTCCCACTGTTCATCGATACTGCCGGGCGGAATGAACCGGCTTATGACGTCGTTGAAGACGTCGTGCCTCATCTCCTCGATGGTGTCCCCGATCTCGTCCGCTTCCATCAGTTCGTTTCGCTGTTGGTAGATGACGCGACGTTGATCGTTCGCCACATTATCGTAGTCGAGCAGGTGTTTGCGGACGTCGAAGTTGTGCGCTTCCACCTTGCGCTGGGCGTTCTCGATCGCGCGGTTCAGCATGCCGGCCTCGATGGCTTCGTCTTCCTTCATCCCGAAGCGTTGCATCAGCAGCGACATCCGGTCCGAAGCGAAAATGCGCATCAGGCTGTCTTCCAGCGCGAGGTAGAACCGTGACGAGCCCGGGTCGCCCTGCCTTCCGGACCGACCCCTTAGCTGATTGTCGATCCGGCGGGATTCATGCCGTTCCGTACCGATGATATGCAGGCCGCCGGAGTCCACGACCGCCTCGTGTCGTTTCTGCCATTCTTCCCTGACCTTATCGCGCCCGTCCTCATCCACTCCCTCCCCGAGTTCTTCCAACTCAGCGGCGAGGCTGCCGCCCAGAACGATATCCGTGCCTCGGCCCGCCATGTTGGTCGCGATGGTCACGGCGGCTGGCCGGCCCGCGTTGGCGACGATGGCCGCCTCACGTTCGTGTTGCTTGGCGTTGAGCACTTCGTGGCTGATCTTCTGCTTGCTCAGCAAGCCGGAAAGCAGCTCGGAAGTCTCGATCGACGTGGTGCCCACCAGCACCGGCTGACCCCGTTCCACGCAATCCTGGATATCCTCGATAATGGCCTGGAACTTGGCTTCGGTCTTGAGGAAAACCAGGTCGTCCTTGTCGTCGCGAATCATCGGCTTGGCCGTCGGGATAACCACGACCTCCAGGCTGTAAATGGACTGGAATTCGTAGGCCTCGGTGTCGGCCGTGCCGGTCATGCCGGACAGCTTGTCGTAAAGCCGGAAGTAGTTCTGGAACGTAATCGATGCCAGGGTCTGGTTCTCGCGCTGGATCGGCACCCCTTCCTTGGCCTCGATGGCCTGGTGAAGGCCTTCCGACCAGCGCCGGCCCGCCAGGGTCCGGCCGGTGAACTCGTCGACGATGACCACCTCGCCGTCCTTGATGATGTAATCCACGTCCTTGTTGAACAGGTGATGTGCGCGCAGCCCCGCGTTCAGGTGATGGACCAGGTTCAGGTTGTTGGCGTTGTAGAGGCTGTCGTCTTCCTTCAGCAGCCCCGACCTCACCATCAGCTGCTCGACGTGGGCCATCCCCTCTTCGGTCAGGTACACCTGTTTCTGTTTTTCGTCGATCGTGAAGTCGCCTTCGCCGTATTCGCCATCCTCCTCGTTGAGGATTTCGGCTTTGCTCAGCGAAGGGATCAGCTTGTTGATCCGGATGTAGAGTTGGGGCGTTTCATCCGCGGGCCCGGAAATGATCAGCGGCGTCCTGGCCTCGTCGATCAGTATTGAGTCCACCTCGTCGACGATGGCGAAACTCCGGTCACGCTGGACTTTCTGCTCGGTAGAGAACGACATGTTGTCGCGCAGGTAATCGAAACCCAGTTCGTTGTTGGTGGCGTAGACCACGTCGCAGGCGTAGGCCGCCCGCTTGGCCGCCGGCGTCATGCCGGGAATCGCGATGCCGACCGTCAGCCCGAGCGCCTCGTAAATCGGCCTCATCCACTCGGCGTCCCTGCGGGCCAGGTAATCGTTCACCGTGACGACGTGGGCGCTCGTGCCCGGGAGGGTATTGAGGTAGACGGCCAGCGTGGCCATGAGCGTCTTGCCCTCACCCGTCTTCATCTCGGAGATCTGGCCCCGATGAAGCACCATGCCCCCGATCAACTGCACGTCATAGTGACGGAGCCCAAGGGTCCGCCAGGACGCCTCACGCACCAGTGCGAATGCTTCGGGCATCAAGGCATCGAGACTCTCTCCGTTCTCGTGCCGCTGCCTGAGTTCCGCTGTTTTCGCCTTCAGTTCGTCGTCGGAAAGCGCCCTGACGGACTCTTCGAGCTCATTGGTTTTATGGACAATCTTGCCCATTTTTCGGACCAGCCGATCATTTCGGCTGCCCACAACTTTGGTAATCAGCTTATTGAGCATCTGAACGGGTTTCTATGTGAATTCGCGCCGTTTGCTATGTGGGGCCAAAGGCGCTCGGTTGCAAGCCGTCTGCGGCTGTTTTCCCTAGCGCAGACTGCCGACGAAACGGGACGGGTTGATCCGCGAACCGTCCTTCAATACTTCGAAATGCACGTGTGGAGCCGACGATCGCCCGGTGCTGCCCATCAGAGCGATGACCTGGCCGGCGCTGACGTGGTCACCCACTTCGACCGTCAGCTCGTCGCCGTGGGCGTAGCGGGTCCGGTAACCGTTTCCGTGGTCGATTTCGATCGTTTTGCCGTACCCCGTGCGGGACGCTGCCCAGATGACCACGCCGCTTGCAACGCTGAGCACCTCGGTACCCCGCGTCCCGGCGAAGTCGAGACCGCCATGCAGTTCGCGATCACCGGTGAAGGGATCGTTTCTCTCTCCGTAGCGGGACGATATCCAGCCCTTGCTGACCGGCCAGCCCTTCGGCGTGAAATCTTCTTCGAGTTGACGGTTGACCATCAAAAACTGCAAGGTGTCCAGTTGCGAAGCCTGGCGATGGAGCCTGACACTGAGCGCGTCGATGGCATGCGCGAGTTCGAGTTGTCCGGCGTTACCCGAACTCAACTCGGCTGCCGGGCCGCCGACGGGAGCCGGTTCGCTGAAATCGAATTCGTCCAGTGTCAACTGGCCCATGTGCGCCAACCGTTCTCCAAGCGCATCCAGCCGGGTGGATGCGGCTTGCAGCTCGGCCAGTCGCGCCGCCAGCGCTTTCGTCCCCTGATCATTCTCGCGTCTCAGGCGGTCGACCTTGCCCTGCTGTTGCCGGATTTCCATCTGCAGGGCCTGGACGTCGGCCAGCCAATGCTCGGGTACGGCGACTGTGTTGCGGCCGACCAGGAACATCACACCCCCAACGCAGAGAAACGCCGCGATCAACAGAACGCGCCGCGTCTCACGTAGTCCCGCCAGCAACCTGGCAGGCGCTGGACTGGCAATCAGCGATGTAAGTGGAGTACGCTTCATGTATGGCTCGACTTCCAAAGTCCGGCAAAAAAACGTTTCGCGTGTCCGACGTCATTACGGATCACGGCACGGCCCTGGGCAAGCTGTTGCGGCGAGCGAGCATGCTCATGCAAATCGAGCACCTGCTCACCGGTTTCCTGGAGCCTGAACTCGCGGGCCATTTCCAGGTGGCTTCCCTCCATGGGAATCGCCTGGTCCTGATCACACCGTCCGCGTCCCGGGCGACCCTGTTGCGCATGCAGTCGCCCCAGCTTGCCCGCTCACTGCAGCGGGCCGGCGTTCCGGGCATCGAACACATCGAAGTCCGGGTAGCCCCGCTGGTCGAACAACCCGCGCAAGCGCGCAAACGCAAAGCGCTGTCTCCCGCCGCGCGCCAGGCCCTCGATCACATGGCTCGACTCGAGACAGTGAAAGAGGAGGCGGAAGACCCGGAAGGGCCTGTTGACCATAGGGACGGCGGATAATATCAGAAAAGCGGCCTTTTGTCCTGAGCGAGCGGCGTGAATCCTGCCCCAGGCGTCAGCGTAATTCAGTCAGGCTGGGGATTGCGCCGGGTGGGCGTAGGAAACGGGAATGGCTTCCGATTCGTCGAACGTGACTTCTTCCCAGGCCAGGGGCTGATCGAGCAAGTCCCTGAGAAGGAGGTTGTTCAGTTCATGGCCGGATTTGTACCCGGAAAAAGCGCCGATCAGGCCGTGCCCGAGGAGATAGAGGTCCCCGATGGCGTCCAGCACCTTGTGCTTGACGAACTCGTCCTCGTAACGCAGGCCGTCCTCGTTCAGCACCCGGTAATCGTCCAGGACAACCGCGTTGTCCATGCTACCGCCAAGCACCAGGTTGCGTTCACGCAACATCTCGATGTCGCGCATGAAACCGAACGTTCGGGCTCGGGCGATCTCCTTCAAATAAGAAGTCGTCGAAAAATCGACGGATGCGAATGACTGGTGGGAACGGAAAACAGGGTGGTTAAAATCGATCTTGAATGAAACGCGGAATCCGTCGAAAGGATCGATTCGCGCCCACTTGTCGTCGAGACGCACCTCGACGGGCTTGAGAATGCGGATGAAGCGTTTGGCGGCGGACTGCTCTTCGATTCCGGCCGACTGGATCAGGAACACGAAGGGGCCGGCGCTTCCGTCCATGATCGGCACTTCGGCATTGCTCAGGTCGACGTAGGCATTGTCGATACCGAGGCCTGCAAACGCAGACATCAGGTGCTCGACGGTCGAAACGCGCACGCCGTTCTGCTCCAGCGTGGTATTCATCCTGGTGTCGCCCACGTGTGTCGCGAATGCCGGAACCTCCATCACGGGGTCCAGATCCGTACGCCGGAAAACGATGCCGGTATTGACGGGCGCGGGGCGGAGGGTCATGAAGACTTTTTCACCGGTGTGGATGCCCACGCCGGTGGCTCGGATGACGTTCTTGAGGGTGCGTTGACTTATCATTGTTAGGGCTCCGCAAGGGCCTCAAAACCGACGGCATGTTAGCACAGCAATGGCTCTCTTCATAGCAAGGCCAGTGGCATTTTGCCAACAAAAGTTGCATTTTAACAACAATTTAACGGTCACGTAACATTCTCGTCACAACGCGGTGGACAAGTGTCGGGGGCGGAACTGTTCCGCCCCCTGTCCGGCAACCGGAAAAACCAGCCGGATGCCCGGCCGGAACGGCGAGTCCGGGTTTCCGGTTGCCGGACTTCTTCACCAGAAGCCGGCGTGTCGGGTGGCACACGCCCAAGGGACATGTTCAGTCGGCCTGCGTTCGGAGAAATGAAGGGATATCGAGGTAATCGATATCCTTCTGCCTCTCGAACAGGTCCTTGCTTCCGGTGCTTGAAACAGCATGATCCGGTTGCGGATCGGCGTCTGCTTCCTCATTGAACACTTCCGGCTGGCCGGTGGTGCCGTTGGCAACCAGCCGGACCGGATTTTCACGGGTCAGGCTGCTCCGGATCGGTTCGCCCAGCCCGGTGGCCACGACAGTAACCCGCAGGTCGTCGCTCATATCCGCGTCGATGACCGTGCCCATGACCACGGTGGCGTCTTCCGAGGCCAGGTCGGACACGGTGCTTCCCACCTCCTCGAACTCCTTCATGGTCAGGTTGGTGCCGGCAGTGATGTTGACGAGAATTCCGCAGGCGCCGGACAGGTTGATGTCCTCGAGCAGCGGGCTGCCGATGGCTGCCTGTGCGGCCATGATGGCCCGGTCGTCGCCCGATGCCTGGCCGGAGCCCATCATCGCCATGCCCATTTCCGACATGACGGTCCGGACATCCGCGAAGTCCACGTTGATCAGGCCCGGACGGGTAATCAGCTCGGCGATCCCCTGAACCGCGCCCTGCAGCACATCGTTGGCTGCCTTGAATGCGTTCAGCAACAGGGTTTCGCCGCCGAGCACGTCGCCCAGTTTCGAGTTCGGGATTGTGATGAGCGAATCGACATGTGCCGCCAATTCCTCGATTCCCTTCTCTGCGATCTGCATGCGTCGGCGCGCCTCGAAATGGAATGGCTTGGTCACGACGGCCACGGTCAGGATGCCCTGTTCTTTCGCGGCCTGTGCGATGACCGGAGCCGCCCCGGTACCCGTGCCGCCGCCCATGCCCGCGGTGATGAAAACCATGTCCGCCCCGGCCAGCATTTCCATGATGTGATCCCGGTCTTCCAGCGCGGCCTGCCTGCCCACCTCGGGATTGGCTCCCGCACCGAGCCCCTTGGTCACGCTCGAACCGATCTGCAGGATGGTCTTGCCCTTGAACTGCCTGAGGGCCTGCGCGTCGGTATTTGCCGCAATAAACTCGACGCCGTCGATGCTGGCGTCGATCATCTGGGCCACGGCGTTGCCGCCGCCTCCGCCCACGCCGATAACCTTGATCGTTGCACTGGGTGTGTAGTTCTCCACTAGTTCAAACATTTTTATTGCTCCTCTCACTCGCCGTTGTAGTCATTAAAATTCACCCCGGAACCAACTCCGGACCCGATCAAAAAAGGTGTCTCCACCGCCGCCCGGCAGCAGGCTTCCCCCGCTGTCGGCCTGGTTTCCATAAAGCAAAAGCCCGACGCCGGTGGCGTGAATGGCGTTATTCACCACGTCGGACAGGCCGGTGACGTATTGCGGCGTGGCCAGGCGCACGGGCATATGGAACAGCTCTTCGGCCAGTTCTTCCGCGCCTTCGATGCGCGAGGCGCCGCCCGTCATCACCAGACCGGCTGCAATCATGTTCTCGAATCCGCTGCGCCTGAGCTCTGCCTGAACCAGGGAGAACAGCTCGCGGTAACGCGCCTCCACCACCTGCGCCAGTGTCTGGCGAGCCAGGTGGCGGGACGTGCGGTCCCCGACACTCGGGACCTGAATGCTTTCATCATTGCGGGCCAGTTGCTCCAGCGCGCAGGCATACTTGATCTTGATATCCTCGGCGTGCTGGGTCGGCGTACGCAGGGCCACGGCGATGTCGTTGGTGACCTGGTCGCCCGCAATCGGGATACAGGCCGTATGGCGGATCGCGCCATCGGTAAACACCGCGATGTCGGTCGTGCCGGCGCCGATGTCCACCAGGCAGACACCCAGGTCTTTCTCGTCCTCCGCGAGTACGGCGTAGCTGGCCGCCAGCGGCTGCATGATCAGCTCATCCACCGTCAGACCGCAGCGCGCCACGCACTTGCCGATGTTCTGGGTCGCGCTCAGCGCTGCGGTGACCACGTGCACATGGGCTTCGAGACGCACGCCGGCCATCCCGATGGGCTGGCGTATGCCGTCCTGGTTGTCGATGACGTATTCCTGAGGCAGCACGTGAAGGATTTTCTGGTCGGCTGCAACCGGTACCGCGCGGGCGGCATCCAGCACCCGCTCCACGTCGCCTTCGGAAACTTCCTTGTCCTTGATGGCTACCGTGCCGTCGGAATTGAGGCTGCGCAGATGGCTGCCCGAAATTCCCGCATACACCGAGTGGATTTCACAACCGGCCATCAGTTCCGCTTCTTCCACCGCCCGCTGGATGGCCTGTTCCGTCGAGGCCATGTCGACGACCACGCCCCTGCGCAGCCCCGTGGACGGATGCGACCCCAGGCCGATGACTTCCACCGACCCGTCCGGCTGGCTTTCCCCGACAATGGCGACGATCTTTGACGTTCCGACATCCAGACCCACCACCAGCGATTTTTCTGATTTTCTCGGCTTCATTCAGCTATCGGTCCTTTCCGGTTCCTGAAGATGTTGCGGCCACAGAACCGCGAACCCATTCGTGTATCTCATGTCGACGTCCTGCGGAGGCACTGCCTGTTCGTCCATCAGGGAATCCCAACTGGCCAGCAGCCGGTCGAAGCGCTCGCGGGCGAAATCGCGCCCCAGCTGAACCCACGTCCCGTTACTGAGCTGCATCGACCAGGCCCCGCGCCGGTCCAGGCTGAGACTGCTGATTTCCAGGCCCATGGGATCGAGCAGTTCGCTGAACTCGACCCAGTGGGAAAGCACTTCGTCCAGTCTCTCCTGCGGACCCTGCAGCCAGGGCAGACCCTGGATTTCGTCGGCCTCGGGCACGGAAAAATCTTCGCCTCTCTCAGAGATCAAACGGCCGCGGTTCCAGTGCGCCACCGGGACGTACTCCTCGATCGTCACGGTGACCGTGTCGGGCCATTCCTTCTGCACACGAACGGCGGACACCCATGAAATCCGGCCGGCGCCGGACCGGAGCTCCTGTAGATCGATTGTGAAGAAACTCTCGTTCATCAGTGGCGTCATGCTGGCCCGCAACTGCTCTGCGCTGACCCGCTGAAAAGCGCCATTGAGCTCCAGCCAGCGGATCGGCCAGCGATCGGTCGCGACGATGCCCAGGCTGACCCAGGCGATTCCGCCGGCAGCCAGAAAGAATAGGGCGATCAGCGAGAGCAAGGCCGTCGCATACCCACGATGGCCCGAGTGACGTATTTCCGTGTACGGGTTCACAGGCTGGTCTCCAGGATGCGCCAGACCAGTTCGTCGAAACCGATCCCGATTTCAGCCGCGGCCTGCGGCACCAGGCTGTGATCGGTCATACCTGGCGTGGTGTTGACTTCCAGGAACCACGGCTTGTCATCTGCGTCCAGCAGGAAATCCACTCGGCCCCAACCCGAAACGCCGAGCATTTCGTAGGCCTGCAGGGATTTTTCCTGGAGGTGCGCCTCCACCGCTGAATCCAGTCCGCAAGGGCAGAAATAGCGGGTGTCGTCCGACTCGTACTTGGCTTCGTAATCGTAGAATTCCCTCGGCGTCTCGATACGGATCAGCGGCAACGCGTGGCCCCCGATCACGCCAGTGAAGTACTCGTCACCGCGAATTTCCGCTTCGATGATCACGAAATCGCCGTAACTCCGTGCGAGTTGGACGGCTGCGCCGAGTTCGTCCTCTTCGCTGACTCTCGAGATACCGATGCTGGAACCCAGGCCCGTGGGCTTGACGAACAAAGGCAGCCCGAATTTTCCGATCGCCCGGGCATAGTCCTCGTCACCCGGCGCGAACCAGTCGAACGGCGGGGTCGCGATGCCGTTGCGCTCCAGGATCCACTTGGAGCGCACCTTGTCCATGGTCAGTGCGGAAGACGCCAGGTCGGCCCCGGTCATCGGGACGTTCATCAACTGAAGCGCGCCCTGCAACGAACCATCCTCGCCACCGGGGCCGTGCAAAAGGTTGAACACACGATCGATTTCACCCCTGCCGATGGCTTCGAAAAGCGCTATCGGGCCGTCGAAGACCCGGTGTTCGATCCCACGGCGCCCGAGCGCCGCACTCACTGCCCTGCCGCCGTTCAGCGAAACTTCGCGCTCCGCGCTCTCGCCGCCGATCACCAGGCCTACCCGTCCGAATTGACCCGGATCGTGGACTTTCATGGGGGTAAGCCCGCTCATCCGGCGTCATCCCCGGAGAAGCCCTTCTCCCGGATGTCCTGGGCCACGTGACCGATATTGCCCGCGCCCAGCAGCAGAACGAGATCGCCGTCCTCCAACATGGAAGGCAGTTCCGAGGGCAGGTCGTGCACGTCCGAGACCAGCACGGGATTCACCCGTCCCCTTGCGCGGATGGATTGGCAGAGGGCGCCGCTGTCGATCCCGTCGATCGCCTCTTCCCCGGCCGGATAGATGTCCGTCAGGACCACAGCATCCGAGGCCGCAAGGACCTGCGAGAAATCATCGAACAAGTCCCGGGTGCGCGTGTAGCGGTGTGGCTGGAAGACGGTGACGACCCGGCTTTCCGGCCAGCCTTCGCGGGCTGCCGAGATGGTGGCGTCGAGTTCGGATGGATGATGCCCGTAGTCCTCGATTACCGTGACCTCGCCGTTGGGCACCGTGAAGCAGCCCACCTCGGCAAAGCGGCGGCCAATGCCCTCGAAGGCGCCGAGGCTACGGACGATGGACGGCAGGTCGAGCCCCAGTTCCCAGGCGATCGCGATCGCGCCCAGGGCATTTCGCACGTTGTGCACGCCGGGCAGGTTGAGGCTGACTTCGAGCGGCTCCTCCCGGTTGGGGAGCCGGACCCTGAAATACATCATCCGCCCTTCCTGGATCAGGTCCGTGCCGCGGATGTCCGCGCCTTCCGACAGGCCGTAGGTCACGACCGCCCGGGTCACCTGCGGGATCATTTCCCCGACCTGCTCGTCGTCCAGGCAGAGCACGGCGGCGCCGTAGAACGGCAGGTGGTGCAGGAATTCGAGGAACGCCTTCTTCAGGTTGTCGAAACTGTGCTCATAGGTCTCCAGGTGGTCCTTGTCGATGTTGGTGACCAGGGCGACCACCGGCTGCAGCAGCAGGAAGGAAGCGTCGCTCTCGTCTGCTTCCGCCACCAGGTACTCGCCCTTGCCCAGTCGCGCGTTGCTTCCCCAGGCGTTCAGCAGGCCGCCGATCACGAATGTCGGGTCCATGCCGGCTTCCGCCAGCAGGCTGGCCGTCAGGCTGGTCGTCGTGGTCTTGCCGTGCGTACCCGCAACGGCGATGCCGCGTCGGAACCTCATCAGTTCAGCCAGCATCTCGGCTCGCGGAACGACCGGAACCCGCCGCTCCCGTGCCGCCGCGACCTCAGGATTGTCCTCCGCCACGGCGCTGGAGACGACCAGGACGTCGGAATCGCTCACATGGGCCGCATCATGCCCAATGAATACATGGGCGCCCATATCGACCAGGCGCCGGGTGACCCGGCTCTCGGCCAGATCCGAACCGGACACCTCGAATCCCTGGTTGACCAGCACCTCGGCGATCCCGCTCATCCCCGCGCCGCCGATGCCGACAAAATGCACCCGGCGGATCCGCCTCATCGGCTGCAGATGTGATCCCGATCCCTTCATGCCGTCACGTACTCCATGCACAGTTGCGCCACGCGGCCGGCGGAATCGGGAACTGACACGCCGCGTCCCCTGGCCGCCATTGACGTCAATTTCTCCCGGCTGCTCATCAGCGAGGCGATGGTCTCGGCCAGTGTTGCCTCGTCGAGACCGGACTCGGGCATCAGCACCGCGGCGCCGGCTTCGACCAGGAATTCGGCGTTCTTCGTCTGGTGGTCGTCGACCGCGAAAGGAAAGGGCACCAGCACGGCCGCCAGGCCGGCGGCCGCCAGTTCCGATACCGTCAGCGCACCCGCCCGGCAAACGACCAGGTCGGCCCAGCCATAGGCGCCGGCCATGTCATCGATGAACTCGCTTACCTGGGCATCGACGCCCAATGCCCGGTAGGATGCCGCAGTATCTTCCGCCGATCCCCTGCCGGCCTGGTGCCGGACCTGGATCTCAGCCTGCTTCACCAGGCGGGCCATCGCGCCCGGCAGTGTGCGGTTCAGCGTCCGTGCGCCCTGGCTACCGCCCGTGACGAGCAGCCGCAGCGGGCCCGTCCTGCCCGACATGCGCTGCAAGGGATCCGCCAGGCCGGCGACTTCGTCCCGCACCGGGTTGCCGCAGGTTTCCGGATTCAGCCGGGCGTCCCAGGTCCCGGGAAAGGCTTGCAATACCTTGCGGGCGAATCGGGCGAGCACCCGGTTGGTCATCCCCGGAATCCGGTTCTGCTCGTGAATCATCAGCGGGATACCCCTGAGGCGGGCTGCGAGGCCGCCGGGGCCGGCGGCGTATCCGCCGAAACTGACTGCACAGGCGGGGCGGTGTTCACCGAGCACGCGAAACGCCTGAAAGACTGCACGCAGCAGAGCCCACGGCAACATTAGCCAGCGTTTCAGACCCTTGCCGCGCAGACCGGAGATGTCGACGACGTCGAGCGGAATGTCCGCCAGCGGCACTCTCTGACATTCCATGGCCCCGCGGGCTCCCAGCCAGCGGACAGCGACACCGCCGCGCCGCAACTGCTCCGCAACAGCCAGGCCGGGGAATATGTGGCCGCCTGTCCCGCCGGCCAGAATCAGCACGCTTCGCTTCGTCTTGCTCATGCCGCGGCCCCCGGCTTGGATCTCTTTTTCCGGACGTAGCTCACGTTGTCCCTGTCCAGTTCGTACTTGATGCGCAGTACGATGCCCAGCGCCAGCAAGGTCATCAACATGCTGCTGCCCCCGGAACTGATCAGGGGCAGTGTCAGGCCCTTGGTCGGAAGCACCCCGAGGTTGACGCCGACGCTGACCATCGCCTGCAAACCGATCCACAGCCCAATGCCGTATGCCACGAATCCGGCAAAAGGCCGGCCGTTTCGATGGGCCATGATCCCGATGACCATGATGCGGGTCACCAGCAGCAGGAACAGCAGCAACACCGCGATGACCCCGGCCAGCCCGAATTCCTCGGCCAGCACCGCGAAGATGAAATCGGTGTGCGCCTCCGGCAGGTAAAACAGTTTCTGGATGCTGGCGCCGATTCCCACGCCGAACATCTCGCCCCGGCCGACCGCGATCAGGGCCTGTGTGAGCTGGAAGCCGCTGGCGTAGGGATCGGCCCAGGGGTCCATGAAACTCACAATGCGCCTCAGGCGGTAAGGTTCCATTGCCGCGAATGCGAATGCCGGCAGCGTGAGCATTCCGAGCACCAGGATGTGGCGCCAGGCGGCTCCCGCCAGCCACACCATCCCGGCCACGATGGCTGTGATGACGGCCGCGCTCCCCATGTCCGGCTGCAGCAACAGGATGACACTGAGCAACCCGGCGAAAATCAACGGTTTCAGTGTGTCGAAAAACCGGGATTGTACGAATTCGGACTTTCTCGCGAGATAACCGGCGAGGTAGATGATCACCATCAATTTGACGGCTTCAACCACCTGGAAATTCACGAAACCCAGGCGAATCCAGCGGGTGCTGCCGTTGACGGCATGGCCAACGCCGGGCACCAGCACGATCAGCAGCACGAGGATCGAGAGGCCCAGCATCGGCCGGCTGATGCGCTCGAAAAAGGCCATTGGAATGACCCGCAGCGTGAGCGCCAGCGCTGTGCCCGCGGCGATGAAAATCAGGTGGCGCAGCAGGTAGTGATACGGGCTGACACCCTGTCCCTGGGCGATCGCGATGGAGGCGGAGCCCACCATGACTATCCCGAACGCCAGCAGTAACAGCGCCGGAAGCAAAATCCAGTTGTCCAGGCGGACCGGCACCGGCATGCTGGAGGCATGGAACGCCTGGTTCCGGGCGCCGGGGGCCTTGCTTGCCGCTGTCATTTTTCTCATCTTGCCTGCGTCACCTGATTTTCAGAGTGGCCAGCCCCGCCAGCACGAGAATGACGGAGATGATCCAGAAGCGGACGATTACACGGGGTTCCGGCCAGCCTTTCAGTTCGAAATGGTGATGAATCGGCGCCATGCGGAAAATCCGCTTGCCGGTCAGCTTGAAGGAAGCTACCTGCAGGATGACCGATACGGTTTCCATTACAAAGACGCCGGCCATCACGATGAAGACCAGTTCCTGACGCACGATCACCGCGATCAGGCCCAGAGCCGCACCGACTGCAAGCGCGCCGATATCGCCCATGAAAATCTGCGCCGGGTAGGTGTTGAACCAGAGGAAACCCAGGCCTGCTCCGGCCAACGAGCCGCAGAAAATGGCCAGCTCGCCGGATCCGGGAAGGAAGGGTATGGCCAGGTATTCCGAGAACACCGAGTGGCCAGCTACGTAGGCGAAGATACCCAGCGCCGCGGCGACGAACACTGCGGGCATGATGGCCAGGCCGTCCAGGCCGTCGGTCAGGTTCACCGCGTTCGAAAACCCGACGACCATGAAATAGGTGGTGACGATGTAAAAAACGCCGAGCGGTATCGCGACATCCTTGAAGAACGGCACAATCAGTTCCGTCGCCTGGGGAACGTCCGCTGTCTGATAAAGGAACACGGCGGCAACGAGGCCGCCCACCGACTGGCCGAGGTATTTCCAGCGCGCCGCCAGGCCCTCTGAGTCCTGCAGTACCAGTTTTCGGTAGTCGTCGATCCAGCCGATCAGGCCGAAAGCCAGGGTCACCACGATCACGACCCAGACGTAGCGGTTGGACAGGTCCGCCCACAACAGGGTCGACAGGACAATGGAAAACAGGATCAGGGCCCCGCCCATCGTCGGCGTTCCTGCCTTTGAGAAATGGCTTTCGGGCCCGAGTTTGCGAATGGGCTGACCCACCTGTTGCTTCACCAGCCGGCGGATGAACCAGGGACCGAGCAGAAGCGAGATCAGCAGAGCGGTCAGCGCTCCCAGGATGGTCCGCAGCGTGATGTAGCCGAACACGGAGAAGCCCGAGTCGATTTCGGCCAACTGCTGGAAAATCCAATACAACATCAGCCCACAGCCTTCACTTCGTCCGTCTCCGTTATGGCCTTTACGATGGTCTCCATACCCATGGAACGGGATCCCTTGACCAGGCAGATCACGCCGGGACGCAAGCTGGTGTGCAGTACACGGGCCAGTTCGTCGCGGTTTTCGAAGTGCTCCGCGCCCTCGCCGAAAGCATCGGAAGTCAGGGCCGACATCTCACCCGTCGTGAACAGCCGGCCGACGCCCATGGCGCGAGCGGCTTCGCCGACTTCCCGGTGCATTTTCCCGCTGCCCTCGCCCAGTTCCTTCATGTCGCCCAGGACCAGCCAGGGCGTGCCCTGCATACCGGCAAGCACCTGCAGGGCCGAATAGAGTGAAGCGGGATTGGCGTTGTAGGTATCATCGATGACTGTCCAGCCCGCGTTGCTGCGCAGCAGGTTCAGGCGGCCGGGAACGGGCCTGACCGCCTCGAGCCCTTGCCGAATTTTCGGCAGGCCGACGCCTAGCGCCAGCGCCGCAGCAGTAGCCGCCGCCGCGTTGCAGAGGTTGTGCCGTCCCGGCAATTCCAGGCGCAGCTCAAAACCACCGGAGGGCGTATGGATTTTCACCGTGCCGCCCTCTTCGGCGAACCGCACGTCGCTTTCGGGCCCGCCGCCGAAGCTGAGCGTATTCCCGGCCCCGTTCATGCCCGCCCAGAGATCTGTCCATGGCTCGTCAGCATTGATGATGGCCCAGCCCGAAGACGGCAACGATTCGAACATTTCACCTTTCGCCCGGGCCACGCCTTCTTCGCTGCCGAAACCGCGCAAATGTGCGGGGCCGATATTGCTGATCAGGCCGACGTCGGGTTGGGCGATGCCGCACAAGTAGGCGATATCACCCGCCCTGGCGGCCCCCATTTCGAGCACGGCATAGCGGTGACTGGCCTCCAGTCCGAACAGGCTCAGGGGCACACCCAGTTCATTGTTGTAATTGCCCCGGGTGGCGAGAACAGGGGCCTCCAATCTCAGGATGGCGGCCACCATTTCCTTGACGGTGGTCTTGCCGTTGCTGCCGGTGATGCCTACAACGGCGGGATCGACCCTCTCACGCAGCATCGCCGCAAGTTTGCCCAGGGCGGACAGCACATCGCCGACGACCAGTTGGGGCACATCGAGGTCCAGAGGCCGTTCCAACAGAAGCGCCGAAGCTCCCAGGCTCACGGCCGAAGCGGCGTAGTCGTGGCCGTCGGCGTGGCTTCCCGGCAGGGCCGCGAAAAGGGCTGCATGGTGCACTTTCCTGCTGTCGGTGACGATATCCTCCACGAACACGTCACTTTCAGGCGCCGGGCAGTCCAGGGCCCGGGCCAATTCGCTCAGGTTCAGGCGGATCACGCGGCGTTCTCCAGCGCGGCGTTGACGGCCGCCTCGTCGCTGAAGGGAATTTTCCTGCCTTTCACTTCCTGCCAGGCTTCATGCCCTTTCCCGGCAATGAGTACGATGTCCCCGGGGCCGCATTCCCGAACGGCCCGGCGGATCGCCGCCGCCCGGTTCTCCTCGACCTGGGCGTTCTCCGGCCTGCTGAGCCCGGCCAGCATGTCCTCGATGATGGCGCGTGGTTCCTCGTCCCTTGGATTGTCCGTGGTCATCACGATGCGGTCGGCCAGCGACTCGGCGACCTGCGCCATCATCGGGCGCTTGCCGCTGTCGCGGTCGCCGCCGCAGCCGAAGACGCAGACCAACTGGCCGTGGAGGTGTGAACGCAACGCCGTCAGGGCCTGCCGCAGGGCGTCGGGGGTATGGGCGTAGTCGACGACCACGACCGGCTGCGAGACTTCGCCCCCCATGCAATACATGCGCCCGGGCACGGCCTGCACGATCTCCAGCTGATACATCACCTGGCTCCAGGGGAGGCCCAGGAGGGCCAGGGTTCCGGCGGCGGCCAGCAGGTTGGACACGTTGAACTTGCCGAGCAGGCCGGTGCGGACCTCACCGCCGCCCCACGGCGATTCCAGCCGGAGCGTCATGCCGAGCGAGTCCATCTGCAGCACGGCGCCACGCAGTTCGCTGGATCCGTTGGTACCGTAAGTGAAAACCTGGGTGCCGTTGCCGATTTCGCCGGCCAGCGTTTTACCGAACGCGTCGTCCAGGTTGATGACGGCGAAACGCGGATGGTATTCGTCAAAGAGCCGGCGCTTGGCAGCCGCGTAAGCCTCCATGGTCCCGTGATAGTCGAGATGGTCGCGGCTGAGGTTGGTGAATACAGCCACGTCGAAAGCAACGTCGTCGCAGCGGCCCTGATGCAGCGCATGCGAGGACACTTCCATGGCCAATTTCGCAACGCCCCGGTCGACACAGTCCGACAGCATGGATTGCAGCGAGATCGGATCGGGCGTGGTCATGTTCGCCGGCTGCAGGGAAGCCAAAGGGCCGAAGCCGATCGTACCGATGATGCCGGCGTCGTCACTGGTCCGCTGCCAGGACTGCGCGATGTAATGCGCTGTGGAGGTTTTCCCGTTGGTGCCGGTCACGCCGGCGATGGTCAGGTGATCCGATGGTGAGTGATAGAAACGCGCGCCGATACCGGACAGGAGACCGCCAAGACCCGGAACGACGACGTCCGGGATGCCCAGAGGCGGCGTTTCTGCCAGGCCGTCGTGGATCACGACGGCGGCGCCGCTCGCCTCGGCCTGCGCCGCGTGCGCCAGACCGTGGGTGGTCGCGCCAGCCACCGCGAGGAAGGCCTGGCCCGGTCTGATCCGCCGCGAATCCAGGCCGATTCCGGTGACGACGATGTCGGGGACGGTATCGCACCAGCCTTCCAGCAGAGTCTGTACGCTCATCGGGCAACTCATGGCCGCGCTCCCGGTTCCGGGTCCAGGGCCTGCGCCACCATGCCTTCGAAATTGTCCGGCGGTATATTCAGCAGGCGCAGGGCGCCGGTCATGACATCGGAAAAGAGGGGCGCAGCGACCAGCCCACCGTAGTAGACGTCTCCGGAAGGGTCATTGATGACCACGACGCCGACCAACGCGGGATCGCTCGAAGGCGCGAAGCCTGCAAAACTCGATATGTAGCGTGAAGCGTAACCCGATGCGCTGGCCTTGCGGGAGGTGCCCGTCTTACCCGATACGCGGTAATTTTCGACACGTGCTTTCTTACCGGTGCCCTCCGGTCCGGTCACGGTTTCCAGCATGGCGGAGACCTGTCGCGCCAGGACGGGGTCGAGGACCGATGAGGGCGGGTTGGCAGCGCCCATCACCAGGCTGGGGCGGCGTAGCCGACCTTCGTCGGCAAGCGCGGCGAAGGCTTCCGCCAGTTGCAGCACCGTTACCGAAATCCCGTATCCATAACTCAGCGTGGCCTGTTCCACGCGGCGCCAGCGGCGATGATTGCGCAGCACGCCCGCGGATTCGCCGGGAAACCCGGTGCCGGTCACATCGCCGAATCCAAAGCGGTCGTAGGTGCTCCACATGTGCTCGGGTTCCATGTCCAGCGCGATCATGGTGGCGGCGACGTTGGAAGACTTGGTGATCAGGCGGGTCACGTCGATCGGCCCGTAATTATGGTGGTCGCTGATCGTGTGGCCGGAGATGTTGATTCGGCCGGGCGTGGTGTCAATCGGCGTGGTGGGCGTCCAGCGCCCGCTTTCCAGCGCCGAGGCCACTGCGAAGGGTTTCATCACCGAGCCCGGCTCGAAAACATCCGTGACGGCACGGTTCCGCAACCCCTCGCTGTCGATGTTCGAATGATTGGGGTTGTAGGAAGGCTGGTTGACCATCGCCAGCACTTCGCCGGTCTTGACGTCCAGCAGTACAACGCTACCGGAGCGCGCACCGTGCTTGAGCACGGTACGCTTAAGCTCACGGTAAGCGAGGTATTGCAGGCGGCGATCAATAGTCAGGCTGAGGTCCTGCCCGGGAATGGACTCGCGGACAACCTCAACGTGTTCGATGGTCCGGCCCAGCCGGTCCCTGATGATTCGCTTCAGTCCGGGTTTGCCCTGCAACCAGTCGTTGTAGGCAAGTTCCAGGCCCTCCTGGCCCACGTCGTCGATGTTGGTGAAACCGATCACGTGGGACGTCACTTCCCCGGCCGGATAGAAGCGTCGGTATTCTTTTTGCAGGAACACGCCGTGCAATTTAAACGCATCGATCCGGGCGGCAACGTCCGGGTGGAGCCTGCGTCTGAGCCAGACGAATTCACGTGTGGAGCGCTGTGTCAGGCGACGCTGGATCTCGTCCGGATCGACACCGAGCACTCCAGCCAGCGGCTCGATGTCCTCGGGAGCCTGCAACAGCATTTTCGGGTTGACCCAAACCGAGTCGACCGGCGTGCTGACGGCGAGCGGCTCGCCATTGCGGTCGAGGATGTTGCCGCGCCGGGTCGGAACCACCACTTCTCTCAGGTAACGCGCCTCGCCCTGATCCTGGAGGAATTCGGTGTCCACGATCTGCAGGTTCACCGCGCGGGCGACCAGCGCCACGGAGCAAAGCAGGAAGACCAGCAGGAAGGCATAAAGCCGGCTCACGGGGGCCACGTTCTGTTCAGTCCGGCTCATGGATTATCCACCACCAGGATCACGGCCTCTTCCGGGACTTCCATGCCCAGGTGTTCGCGCGCCTTGCTTTCGACATGGCTCGCGTCGGCCAGCCAGGCCTGTTCGAGTTGCAGGCGGCTCCATTCCGCAATGTACTCGTCGCGCTGATCCTCCAGAAGCCCCAACTCCACAGCCTCCTGACGGCTTTCGTGACGCGTATAGACTACCCCCAGCGCGCTGCCAATTACGGCAAGCAGGGCAATCAATATGGCGATCAGACGAACATTCAAGCGAGCTTCTCCGCAACCCTCATGACAGCGCTTCGTGCACGGGGATTGACGGAGAGTTCGGTTTCCGAGGATTTGATGGCTTTTCCAACTGGCTTCAGCACCGGTATCAGATCCGGATGTTGCGGTATATTCCTTCGGACCTGCCCTGGTCGTGCGGCTTCTCTTATCGTCCGCTTGACCAGGCGGTCCTCGAGGGAATGAAAACTGATTACCACCAGCCTTCCTCCCGGGCGCAACAACCTTATCGCTGCTTGCAAACCTGTTACCAGGTTCGCCAGTTCATCATTTATAAAAATCCGGATTGCCTGAAAACATCGTGTTGCTGGATGTTTGTTCTTTTCCCGGCGGCCGATGGTATTTTCGATCAATCTCGCCAATTGACCTGTTGTTTCAAGCCGCTGCTTCTGCCGGGCCATCACGATGTTCCTGGCAATCCTGCGCGCATGGCGCTCCTCTCCGAACTCCCAAAACACGCGGGTCAATTCCCGTTCCGGCGCTTCAGCCAACCACTCTTTGGCCGACACACCCTGTAATGGGTTCATACGCATATCCAGTGGACCATCTCCCATGAAGGAGAATCCCCGATCCGGATCGTCCAGTTGCGGTGATGAAACCCCGAGATCAAGCAAGATGCCATCCAGGCCTTCTTCAACGCCCCATTCACGGACGTAGCGTTCCACATCTGCAAAATTGCCCCGGACCAAGGAAATCCTGGAATCCTTTTCCTGCAATTCCTTCCCGGCGGCTATCGCCTCCGGGTCCCTGTCCAGGGACAACAAGCAGCCTTTCTGTGACAAGCGGGCCAAAATCGCCCGGCTATGTCCTCCTCGTCCAAAAGTGCCGTCGAGATATTTTCCGTCGGGCCGGATGTTGAGCGCTTCCACCACTTCTTCCAGTAATACCGGCTGGTGCTGGTAACCGCCCATCTACTCCGATCTTCACCTCTGGCCGTCTTGCCCCCGCCTACAACACCAGGCGGGTCATTTCTTCTGATGCAGCTTCGTCAAGACTGCGTTCTTCCTCTACCCGCCTCTGATTCAGAATGGTTTCATTCCAAATCTCAAAGCGGCTGCCCATCCCAAGCAGCACGACCCGTTTTTCCAGTCCCGCCACCTGCCGCAACGTCTGCGGTATCTGAATCCGGCCATTGCCGTCCGGTTCCAGTGCACTGGCACTCCCCACCAGTTTTCGCTGGAGGGCACGATGGCCTGGATTGAACGTGCTCAATCCCGTCACTTCGTTTCGCACCCGTTCCCATTCCTTCTCCGGGTACAGATACAAGGCCCCGGAATCGAATGCACTGTAGGTGAGAACCAGCTTGCCATCGCTCTGCTCCCGGATCGCGTCCCGGTAGCGCATCGGTATGGCCAGACGGCCCTTGGCGTCCAGATTGATTGCGGTTTCACCAAAAAACACTGCATTCCCACTAATTATTCACTATTTACCACAAATTCCCACTAAAGTGCACGATAGTGATTTGGAAAGCGAATGTCAAGCGCTACAAAGACTTAGATGTCAGCATAATTACTATTGAACCGTAGCCCAGTGGCTGGATAAGGGCGAGAATCTGACAATAGGAAGGCTGGCACGGCTGGGGTCAGACCGCATTTCCAGCTTAGGCGATTGGTTAAAGCTCAGCTCAGATGGGAAATGTGCTCTGACCCCTGTCCGGAGGGCGGAGCGGCTTCAGTCTTGTGGCGCGGTTGATCGGAGCGAACGTGAGGGCGGAGCGGATTCAGTCCTGTGGCGCGGTTGATAAGAGCGACCGCTGAAACACTCTCGATCGATCAGTTTTGATCAGGCTTCAGCGCGTAACGACACCGCTTCGCGCTTCGGACAGGGGTCAGAGCTCTTTTTTTTTGAGGTTGGAAATCACTGAGCGGTCGTCCTGAAAAAAGAGGTCTGACCCCGGCCGTGCCGGAAAAAAGAGGTCTGACCCCGGCCGTGCCGGAAAAAAGAGGTCTGACCCCGGCCGTGCCGG
>CAJIBJ010000019.1_pt1 | contig 89081 bp, 76 predicted proteins | sample 9199331 | NCBI WGS metagenome assembly CAJIBJ01 (sample SAMEA7708300, study PRJEB35096) | sediment metagenome | biome: marine neritic benthic zone biome [ENVO:01000025]; feature: sediment [ENVO:00002007]; material: shallow marine sediment [ENVO:03000034] sea grass bed [ENVO_01000059] ... | reverse complement strand
GGCGAATGGATTTGGGCCCGCTTGTCATCAACGGCCAAAGATTTGACATACCCGACAAGTAAGAAAGCCCGGCAAGACTCCATCCGTATCTAACCAGGCATATAACATTTGTCGATGGTGCCGGAGGAGAGACTCGAACTCTCACTCTGTTGCCAGAACCGGATTTTGAATCCGGCGCGTCTACCAGTTCCGCCACTCCGGCACGGGGTGGGGTATTGCGAGGCGCAAAGTATAGCCGTTCAGTCGATCTGGTTGAAGTAGTCCGCAACGGAGGGGCAAAAGCGGTCGTAGTCGACCAGGAAGGAATCGTGGCCCTGGACGGAGGGCAGCAGTTGCGGATCGCAGTCGACGCCGTGGGTGGAGAAGCCCTGGCAGATTTCGCGCTGCTGGTGCGGCGGCCACAGGAAGTCGGTTTCCACGCCGATGATCTTCGACGACTGGATGTTCATCCCTTCGAAAGCCGACGTCAGGTTCGGGTATCCGTCACTCAGGTCGAACCAGTCGATGGCGCGTGACAGGTAGAGGTAGCAGCAGGGATCGAAGTCGCGGATGAATTTCTTGGCCGCGTTCTCCAGGTAGGATTCGATTGCGAAGCGCATGCCGAACAGCCGTTCGTTGAACCGGTCCTGTAATTGCCGCCCGAACCGCTCGCGCCATTCGGGCTCTGAGCGGTAGGAGATCATGCCGAGCTTACGCGCCAGGCGCATGCCGGTTTCCGGCCAGTCCCCGTCGGTGTAGGCTCCGTCCTGCCAGCGCGGATCGCGTACGATCATCTCGCGCTGCAGCGAGCGCACCGCGATGGCAAACGGCTCGGCCCGGGCTGCGGACGAAATGACCAGGAAATGCCGGGTCAGGTCCGGGTGCAGCCGCAACAGCGCGAGGCAGGACATGCCGCCCAGCGAGGGTCCGACCATCGCACGCAACTGCTCGATTCCCAGGCTGTCCAGCACCAGCTTGGCCCCCGCGGCGATGTCCTGGATGACCAGGTCGGGAAAGGAAAGCCGGTATTGCGTGCCTGTGACCGGATTGATGCTGGCCGGGCCGGTCGAACCCTTGCAGCTGCCGAGCGAATTGACGCAGATGACGAAGTTACGGTCGGTGTCGATCGGCTTGCCCGGCCCGATCATCGGCTCCCACCAGCCGTCGCGCGGGTCGTGTTCGCTGCTGGCGGCGTGGGCATCCGGCGACAGCCCGGTCAGGATCAACACGGCGTTCGAGCGGTCTGCATTCAGCTCACCCCAGGTCTCGAAGGCCAGGTCGACGCGCGGTATCTTGCCGCCGCTGGCGAATTGAAACGGCTCTTCGACGTGCAGGAAACGGGTTGCGCCTTTCCTGGAGCTTCTTGTTTTCAGTGACTGTCTCATGAACCCGGGTTCGATTGAATCCAGTCGTAATGATACATGGGCGAAAGCCGGAACGCCCCGGAAGATTGTGACTCGCCAGGCATATGGTTATAAGCTTGCGGCATGAAGACGCAACCCGCTTCCCGGACGGTGGACAGCAGCCAGTCGAGGATCCATCCACGGCTACGGTCGGTGGTGGATACGCACCTGTCCCGGCCCTGGCTTCAGCCCCTGCACGCACCCTCGCTGGAAGCATTCCATGCCCTGGTCCGGACCGGTATCGATCCAGGCAGCGGCCTGGTGCTGGACTCCGGATGCGGCAGTGGCGAAAGTACCCGGCTGCTCGCCGCAATCCGTCCGGACTGCCTGGTCATCGGCGTGGACAAGTCGCTACCGCGCCTTTCGCGCACGGGCGCGGATGCGTTTCCTTACCGCGAGGGCAACGCGGTGTGGTTGCAGGCCGAACTCAGCACGTTCTGGCGCCTGGCTCTGGACGCCGGCTGGCGCCTGCGTGAACATTACCTGCTGTACCCGAATCCCTGGCCCAAGCCCGGACAACTCATGCGCCGCTGGCACGCCCACCCCGTGTTTCCGGACCTGTTGGGGCTGGGGGGCCGGCTGGAGATGCGCTGCAACTGGGACGTCTATGCCCGGGAATTCGCTTTCGCCGTCAACCGGATTCTCGGCGCGCGTGCCCGCGTGACGCCACCGCCAGAATCGCCCGTGCTCAGTCCGTTCGAGCGCAAGTACCGCAAAAGCGGCCACCGGCTTTACTCAGTGGTGGTTTCTTCCGGCTCCAGCGAGGTGAAGTGATCCACCCCGGTCAGGCTGTTGTAGATGAAAGTCACGAGCTGCGCCGGCGTGATCCAGACCTTGCCGAGGATCTCGTCCCACTCGGCGGTGGGTTTGGCCTCGATCGCCTGCTCCAGGCTCATGCCCTGGTCGATCAGCGCCTGGACATTGTCACGGGCCTTCACCAGGAATGCGTGGTATTCCTTCAGCCCTTCGAGGTTGCTCATCGGGCCGTGCCCGGCGATGACCTGGGTCTCCTCGTCGGCCAGGCTGATGCCGGTCTCCACCGCCCCGATCATGCCCTGGATGGTCCCGCCGCCGTCGAGATCAATGAAGGGATATAGACCGTTGAACAGGATGTCCCCCATGTGGATCACGTTGCTCTGCCGGAAATGAACGATACTGTCGCCATCGGTGTGCCCGCGCGGCACGTGGATCACTTCGACCGACTCGCCGTTGAAGTGCAGGGTGACCCGGTCGTTGAATGTCACGACCGGTAGCGAGTCCTTCGGCCAGGCCGGCGTGGTCTCGTTCCAGAAATGATTGAACTGGTCGGAGGTCATCCGCTCGCGCAGCTTGTCGTGGGCGATGATGACGGAGCCGCTCTTGCCCAGGGTCTCGTTGCCGCCGACGTGGTCACCGTGGTAATGGGTGTTGATCACGAAACGGATCGGCCGGTCGCTGACTTTTCGGATCGCGGCCAGCAACTGCTCGGTCAGCGGCTGAATCTGGTCGTCGATGATGAATACGCCGTCCTCTCCGGAAGACACGGCTATGTTGCCGCCCCGTCCCTTGATCATCGTGACCGTGGACGAAAGCGCGGTCGGGATGTACTCGACTTCCTGTTCCTGGGCGAATGCGAGGGATGTGGCGAATGACGTCAGCGCCGCGAGTGCGCCGGCGATCAATGGGGTGGTTCGGACTGCTTGCATTTTCACCTCCGTTTACGAGGAGGTCATTCTACCCGCTGATCGATCACCAACTCCACGGTTTCGGCCGAATCCACGGGAACCGATATGAGGCCGCTCTGCCAGTCGCCCGGGCTCGCCGCCGGTGAACCGCTCAGCGAGATGCGCGCCTGCAACTGGATTTCGGCCTCCGTCGAGATCTGCCGCTCCTTCAGCATGCTGTCCTGGTCGCTGATACGCAGGTCGAGCGGCAGCAACGGGTCGATCACGCGGCGCACGCCGATCGGCGGCCCCATGGCGGGTCCCGGTGAGCGGATCATGAGGTACAGCACGCCGCCGGAGGGGATTTGCGATTGTCCGGTTTCACCGGCCCGGACGGTCACGCCCAGCCCTTGCCAGCTGCCGTCGTCGACAGGCGCGGCTGGCGCCGGCTCTTCCGCCGCAACGCCCGTGAGGCCGAGCGCATCGTTGATCTGGCCCTGGACGGATTCCGCGACTGGGCTGCCGGGCTCGAGTTGTTCCAGCAGGTCCTCCCAGTACGCGATCGCGATTTCGTTCTGGCCTTTCTGGGAGGCGGCGATGCCCATCAGCCACAGCGCTTTCTGCTGCCCGGGCTGGACGTTCAGCACGTGTTCGAGGGTGGCGATCATGTCGTCGCTGATACGTCCGTCCGGCGTCATGAAAATCTCAGCTTCGACCAGATCGACCAGTACGCGCGGGTCTTCCGGCGCGATGCGGCTGGCCGTTTCAAGGGCGCCTATGGCTTCGGGAAAGCGCCCCATGGTCTTCAGCGTGCGCGCCAGCAGCAGCCACCCGTCGAGGTCTTCCGGCGTTTCGGTCAACCGGCGGCGCAGCCCGTCGACCATGGCGTCCATTTCGGCGGACTCGGACGTGTGGGCTTCGTTCGTCGCCGCCTGTTGCGCTTTCGCTTGAGCTTGCGGGTGATAGTCGAGCGCCTCGGGCGTGCCGAACTGCTGATACATCCAGAGCGCCGAGGCCGGCAGCACGAACACCAGCGCCAGGCCCAGCGGCTTCCACAGAGTCCTGGCCCCTAAAAGGGGCGAAAAAGTGATCAGCGCGGCTGCGAACAGCAGCGCCGCGGCAATGGTCCAGAACACTAGCTTGATCCCTCTTGCCGCTGCGCGGCGAGCTTCTTGTTACGGTTTCGAACGGTGAAAAACACGAGGACGGCTCCGCCGCCCAACAGCACCAGGGGCGTCAGCCACAGAGCCAGCGTGTTCCCTTTCATCGCCGGGCGGTACAGCACGAAGTCGCCGTAGCGTTCGACCAGGAAGGTCTTGATCTGATCGTCGCTCTGCCCGGCTGTCATCATGTCGTAGATTTCCTTGCGCAGGTCCTGCGCCAGCGGCGCGTCGGAATCGGCGAGGTTCTGGTTCTGGCAGACCATGCAGCGCAGTTCCAGCGTGAGTTGGTTATAGCGCGCCTCCTGCTCCGGGTTGTCGAAGACCAGCGGTTCCGCGGCATGCGCGGACAGCGCGATCGACAAGAGGACGGCGGCAAGGGGAATAAATTTCATCATGGCGCTTTACTCCATTGCCGGACCCGCGGCACGATTTCCTGTTCCACGATTTCGGGCGTCACCGCGCCGATCTGCTTGAACACGATGTTGCCGTCCGGATCCACCAGGAAAGACTCGGGTGCGGCATAAACGCCGAAATCGATGGCTGTCCGGCCGCTGATGTCGGCGATGTTGATTTCATAAGGGTTGCCGAACCGGGCCAGCCAGGCCTGGGCGTCGGCCGTCTCGTCCCGGTAATTCAAGCCGACCACGCGTATGAGCCCGGACGCCGCCAGTTCCTCGATCACGGGATGTTCCACCCGGCAGGTCACGCACCAGCTTGCCCAGACATTGAGCAGAAACGGCGTGCCGATCAGGTCGTCCTGCGTCACGATGACTTCATCCTGGCCCAGCAATGGCAGCGAGAATTCCGGCACCTTCTTGCCGATCAGGGGCGAGGGGATTTCCGTCTTGTGGTCCGCGATCTTCAGACCGACGGCCAGCAGGACGCCCAGCGCCATGAATATGAGAACTGGCAGAATTCGGCCAATCATGCGGGCGCTCCCGCCAGTCCAGCCCCTTCAGCGCCGGAATCCGTCTTGCGGTCAGCGGCCGCACGGCGGTAGCGCTTGTCGGTAGCGGCCAGGAAGCCGCCCGCCATCATCAGCAGGGCGCCCAGCCAGATGAAGCGGATGAAGGGCTTGTGATAAATCCGGACTGCCCATGCGGTACCGCGGTCGTCCAGCGGTTCGCCCAGCGAGACGTACAGGTCGCGGGTGAGGCCCGGGTCCAGCGCCGCCTCTGTCATCACCTGGCCGTTGGAATAGCGTCGTTTCTGAGGGTACAGGTTGGTGATCCGCTCTCCCTTTCGGTACACGAGGAATTCACCCTCGTCGGCCATGTAATTTGGCCCGCGCACGCCGCGCGTGCCCTCGAACACGAAGTTGTAGCCCGCCAGTTCGAAGGAATCACCGGCCACCATGCGCAGGTGCTTCTCGGAGCTCACCGCGTTGGTCAGTGAGGCGCCGACCAGGAACAATCCGACGCCGAAATGGGCCAGGAGCATGCCGGTTTCGCTGCGCCCAGGCAGCTTGCCGCTCATCTCGATACGCTGGCGGTAGTAATTAAGACAACTCACCATGATCCAGCAGGCGCCCGCCACACCGGCGATGCCCCAGCCGCCCGCGGTGGGCAGCAGGAAGGCGGTGGCCAGTCCGCCGAGCAGCGCGATCACGCCCGGCAGCACCAGTTGGCCGAGCAGGCGCTTGAGGCTGTCTTCCTGCCAGCGGGCGTAGAAACCCAGTGGCAGCAGGAAAGCCATCGGCGCCAGCAGCAGCGCGAACAATGCGCCGAAGTAGGGCGGTCCCACGGAAATTTTTCCGGCGTCCAGTGCGTCCAGCAGCAGCGGGTAGAGCGTTCCGGTCAGCACCATGGCCGCCATGACCACGAGCAGCAGATTGTTCAACAGCAGCAGGGTTTCGCGCGACAGCCCGGCGAAACTGCTGCCCTGCACCATGCCCGGCGCCCGGATCGCGAACAGCAGCAGCGATCCGCCGACCACTGCGAACAGGTAAGCCAGAATGAACACGCCGCGGGTCGGGTCGGAAGCGAACGCGTGGACCGAGGTCAGTACGCCGGAACGGACCAGGAATGTGCCCAGCAGGCACAGTGAGAATGCCGTGATGGCGAGGATCAGCGTCCAGTTGCGGAAGGCGCCGCGCTTCTCCGTCACTGCCTGGGAATGGATCAGCGCCGTGCCGACGATCCAGGGCATGAAGGAAGCGTTCTCCACCGGATCCCAGAACCACCAGCCGCCCCAGCCGAGTTCGTAATAGGCCCACCAGCTCCCCAGGGCGATACCCAGCGTCAGGAACGCCCAGGCCACATGCGTCCAGGGGCGCGACCAGCGCACCCATTCGCGGTTGACCTGCTGCCCCAGCAGCGCGGCGACCGCGAAGGCGAACGACACGGAAAAGCCGACGTAACCCATGTAGAGCATGGGCGGGTGGATGATCAGGCCGGGGTCCTGGAGCAGCGGATTCAGGTCCAGGCCGTCCACCGCCTGCGGAATCAGTCTTCCGAAGGGATTGGAAGTGAAGATCACGAACATCAGGAAGCCGGCGGATACCCAGCCGAGCACCGCCAGGGTCCGTGCGCGGAAATCATCCGGCAGTTTGCGGCTGAACAGCGCCACGGCGAAGGTCCACAGGCAGAGAATCAGTTCCCACAGCAGCAGGGAGCCTTCATGCGAGCCCCAGACGGCCGAGTAGCGGTACTGAAGCGGCAGTTGCAAATTGCTGTTGCGCGCGACGTACTCGACCGAGAAGTCCTGCACAACGAAAGCCCAGGTCAGCATCACGAAGGCCGACAGCACCAGGAAAAACTGCGCGATTGCGCCGGTCTGGCCGACCTTCATCAGGCGTTGGTTGCCGGTGGAAGCCCCGATCATCGGCAGGATGCCCATCAGTACCGAGATCAGCAAGGCGCCCATCAGGGTGGCCTGTCCAATTTCCGGGAACATCAGGAGTCCTTCTCCGACAGGGAGACGTGGCCCGATTCCTCGAGCGCTTCGGCCACTTCGGGCGGCATGTAATTCTCATCGTGCTTGGCCAGCACTTCGGTCGCGGCGAACATCCCCGACTCGTCCAGCGCGCCGCGGGCGATGACGCCCTGGCCCTCGCGGAACAGGTCCGGCAGGATGCCGACGTATTCGACGACCACTTCTTCGGGACCGTCGGTGACGACGAAACGGATGGCCAGGCTCTCACCCTGGCGCTGCAGGCTGCCTGGCTTGACCAGGCCGCCCAGGCGGAACTGCCGGCCGGCCGGAATCGGCTGATTGGCCAGTTCACTCGGGCTCTGGAAATAAAGCATGTTCTGCTGCAGCGAATAGAACGCGATGGCGCTGGCCACGCCGACGCCGGCGAGGATCAGCAGCACGGCTATGAGTCTTCTCTTACGTGTTGGAGTCACGGGAACGCTCCTCAATTTGGATCAGGCGCCGGATGTCGCGCGTGATGGATTTCTTGCGCATCAGCGGAGCCACGGCGCACCAGAGCAGAACGACGAAGCCGACCGAATAGGCGGCGACGATGAAGGGGGTATGGCTCATCAGTTCTTCTCCTTCAGTACTTCACGCACCCAGGCCTTGCGGACGTCCTGCTCGAGCAGTTTCACCCGCGCGCGGGTCAGCAGGTTGGCTGCGAAGTAAAACTTGGTGGCGACGGCCATGATCAGCAGTGGGTAGAGCATGCTGGCGTCGATGCTGCTGCCGCCGGTCACGCTGATGCTACTGCCCTGGTGCAGTGTGTTCCACCATTTTACCGAGTAATGGATGATTGGCAGGTTGACCGCGCCGACCAGCGCCAGCAGGCAGGCGGCGCGGGCGGCCTTGCGAGGTTCGTCGATGGCGTTGTACAGGCCGATGATGCCGAGGTAGATGAACAGCAGCACCAGTTCGCTGGTCAGGCGCGCGTCCCATACCCAGTACGTGCCCCAGGTCGGACGCCCCCACAGGGAACCCGCGGCCAGCGTCACGAGGGTGAATGCGGCCCCGATTGGGGCGCTGCTCATGGCCAGAATCTCGACGATCCGAATCCGCCAGACCAGGGCGATGAAGGCCATCACGGCCATGAATATGTAAATCAGCAGCGACATCCAGGCCGCCGGCACGTGCAGGTAGAGAATGCGGAAGCTCTCGCCCTGCAGGTAGTCCGCGGGCGCCTGGAACAGTCCGAGGTAAAGGCCCCAGACAGTGAGCGCGGCGAAGATCAGCCAGAACCAGGGTATGAACTTCGCGGTGAAATCGTAGAACCAGGGGGGAGATCCCAGCTTGTGAATGAACATCACGAGGGCGTTTTTCCTGGGTTTGGCTTTGGTCGCGGTTTGTGTAGTCATGACAAGCTGATTTTCAATGCTGCGGCGGCTGCGAAAGGTGCGAGCGTCACCGATGTTATCAGGCCGGCCAACAGCAGGCCCAGGAACTGCGTGTAGGGCAGGGCGTCGGACGCTGCCATAACCGCGGCGGTTGCGATGATCAAGATGGGGACGTATAGCGGAAATACCAGCAGCGAAAGCAACTGGCCTCCCCGTTTCAGACTGATGGTCAGCCCCACGCCGATCGAGCCGATCAGGCTCAGGATGGGCGTTCCGATGGCCAGGGTGAGGATCATCACGCCCAGGGATTCCGTGGGCAGGTTCATCCACAAAGCCAGCAATGGCGAGAGCAGCACGATCGGCAGGCCGGCCACCAGCCAGTGCGCGACGATCTTGGCCAGCGCGATCAGGGTCAGCGGGTGCCCGCTGATAACGAACTGCTCCAGCGTCCCGTCCTCGAAATCGGAACGGAACAGCGCATCGAGCGAGATCACGGTGGCCAGCAGTGCGGCGATCCAGATCACGCCGGGCGCGATCCGCGCCAGCAATTGCGGCCCCGGGCCTATTCCGAGTGGAAACAGGCTGACCACGACCAGCAGGAAGATCACCGGGAACAGCAGTTCCGTGCGGCGGCGGAACGCAAGCAGCAGATCGCGTCGCAACAGAGCGAAGAAGGCCTGCGACAGGCTGCCGCCGATGGCCGTGCCGCTCACGCGACTGCTCCTGAAATCAGGAGATAATCAATGGTTCCAGGCCACTCGGGACGGTGTACGCCATGCGTCGCCAGGACGCAGGCGCCGCCGGCTTCCAGGTGGCCGTGGAGGATCTCGTCGACCAGCGCCACGCCTTCCTGGTCGAGGTTGGAATAGGGCTCGTCCAGCAGCCAGAGTTTCGAATCGCTGACCAGCAGCCGCGCCAGCGCGCAGCGCTTGCGCTGCCCGGCCGAGAGGTGGCGGGCTTGCTGATGCGCCACGCGGGTGAGCCCCACCCGCTCGATGACTTCCTTGATGCCCCGGGTCGAGGTGCCGAGGAAATTGCGGATGAAGCGGATGTTTTCCTGCACGCTCAGGTCGTCCTTGATGCCCAGGTAATGGCCAACGTAGGCCATGACGCCGGAGCGGTTGTCGATCTTGCCCGAGGTCGGATGCAGGATGCCGGACAGCACCCGGATCAGCGTGGTTTTTCCGCAACCGTTGGCGCCGGTGATCAGCAGCAATTCGCCGGCGTTCAGCTCGAAAGTGACGGGCTCGAAGACCGGTTCGAAATAGCGCTCAAAAACGATTTCAGAAGCAGAAAGCATGGAGCTCCAGGTCGCGATTTATATTTGTGGCGCCATGCTACGGAAAGCATGGGGGCTAGTCCAAGAGATTCTAGATATCTAAATGATTCAGATCAATACATCTTTTGCGAAATGATTCGCGTCAAATCACGGTCTCCTGGGGTCAAGCAGTAACGGGGTGGAACAGGTATAGTTCGCCCTCCTGCAGGAGGTAGGAAAACGGGATGAAAGAGTTCGATTACGACCTGTTCGTCATCGGCGCGGGTTCGGGCGGCGTGCGCGCTGCGCGGATCGCAGCCGCGTATGGCGCGAGCGTGGGAATCTGCGAAGAAAGCCGGGTTGGCGGTACCTGCGTCATACGCGGCTGCGTGCCGAAGAAGCTGCTGGTCTACGCCTCGCATTACGCCGAGGATTTCGAGGATGCGCGCGGCTACGGCTGGGAGCCGGGACCGGCCCGTTTCAGCTGGACGGAGCTGATCCGGGCGAAGGACCGCGAGATCGACCGCCTGAACCAGGTGTACCTGGGGCTGCTGGACGGTTCCGGTGTCACCCTGTACCCCGAGCGGGGGGCCTTTATCGATCCGCACCGCGTGCAGGTCGGAGACGAGGTCGTCAGCGCGGAGAAAATCCTGATTGCGACCGGGGGGCATCCCTGGGTGCCGGACATTCCGGGAATCGAGTACGCGATCACTTCCAACGAGGCTTTCGACCTGGAAGAGCTTCCACCGCGCGTCGCCGTCGTCGGTGGCGGTTATATCGCCTGCGAATTTGCCGGAATTTTCAATGGCCTGGGCTCGCAGGTAACCCAGCTGTACCGGGGAGACGCAGTGCTCAGGGGATTCGATGACGACGTCCGCCGGGTGGTCGGCTCGGAACTGGTCAAGAAAGGCGTTGATCTGCGGCTCGAGGCCAACGTCGAGGCGATCGGGAAATCGGGTTCAGGACTGGAACTGACGCTGGAGAGCGGCGAGACACTGAAAGTCGACCAGGTCATGTACGCCACCGGACGCGTGCCCAACGTGCGCGACCTGGGCCTTCGCGAGATCGGCGTCGAATTCCGTGCCGACGGCCGCATCGTGGTGGATGAACTGTCCCGCACCAACCTGGAACACATCTACGCGGTCGGCGACGTGACCAGCCGCGTCAACCTGACCCCGGTGGCCATCTACGAGGGCCATTTGTTCGCGGACACGGTTTTCGGGGGCAAGACCCGCCCGGTCAACCACGAATATGTTCCTTCCGCGGTGTTCTCGCAGCCGCCGGTGGGTACCGTCGGCTACAGCGAGGAAGATGCGATCACGCACATCGGCCCGATCGATGTTTACCTCTCCGAGTTCCGCCCGATGAAACACACGCTGTCCGGGCGTGACGAAAAGACCCTGATGAAGCTCATCGTGGGGCGCGAGAACCAGAAAGTGGTCGGAATCCATATTGTTGGACTGGATGCCCCGGAAATTGTGCAGGGCTTCGCTGTCGCGGTAAAATCAGGCCTGACCAAGGATCGTTTCGACTGCACGATCGGCATTCACCCGACCGCGGCCGAGGAACTGGTCACGATGAGAAGTCCGGCCAGGAGCCATGGATGACACGAAATCTGCGAAACGGAAGCCGCGCTGAGCGGACCGCACAGGGCCTGCTGGCCTTGCTGGCGCTGCTCGCGCTGGCCCTGGCGCCTTCTGCGGCCACGGCGCGCAGTGCGCCGGAAGTTTCGCAAGACCTCAAACGCTACATCATCGTTCTGCAGGATCCGTCGCTCGCGTCCTACGACGGCCGGGTACTGTCGGCGGAAACGCGTGACCGGCGCCGGCGCCTGCCGCCGACCACGCCGAGGTTGACCAGGGCCGACCGCCTCGATACCCGGTCGAAGGAGTCCCAGACCTACCTGGATTTCATCCTGACCCGGCACCATGAATTCCTGCAGGAGGCCTCGCTGCTGCTCGGGCGCCAGGTTGAAGCCAGCCGAAGCTACCGGGTGGCCACGAACGGCGTGGCGCTTGACCTGAGCCCGGCCGAGGCGGAGATCCTTAAACAGTCGGCGCTGGTGAAATCGCTGTCTGCCGACATCCGTTATCGCCTCCAGACTTACGCCGGCCCGCCGTGGATCGGCGCAGAATCCATCTGGAACGGTAACGCGGGCTTCCCGGACGCCCGGGGTGAGGGCGTCGTTATCGGCTCGATCGACTCCGGCATCAACTGGGAGCATCCGTCTTTCGACAACCCGGCCATAGACGGCTACCTGCACGTCAACCCGCTGGGCGAGCCGCTGGGCCTGTGCGCCGGGCCGTCGCCCGTCGCCCAGTGCAACGGCAAGATCATCGGCATTTATGATTTTGTCGAAGACGACCCGTTAACGACCGACGTTGTCGAGGAAAACACCAATGGCCGGGATGACGACGGCCACGGCAGCCACACGATCTCGACCGCCGCGGGCAACCGCGTCAACACCTTCCAGCAGGATGGTTTCCCGGTCGACGTCTCCGGGGTGGCGCCGCGGGCCAATATCATTGCTTACCGGGTCTGTTTCCAGGGCTCCTGCCAGGGGTCTGCGATCCTGGATGCCATCGACCAGGCGATCACCGACGGCGTTGACGTGATCAACTATTCGGTTGGCACCAGCGCATTCGACCCGTGGAGTTTCGGTGACGTCCCGCGCGCCTTCCTGAACGTTCGCGAGGCCGGGATTTTCGTAGCCACCTCGGCCGGCAACGACGGCCCCGACGGGGGCAGCATCGGCTCGCCGGCCAATGCACCCTGGATGATGGCGGTCGGCAACGCGACCCACAACGTCATCGCGGGCAATACCGTGACCAACTTCGTGGGCGGAAACACGCCGCCGCCGGCCACAATGGTCGGCGCCAGCAGCATCGGTGAGAGCGGGCAGCGCGTGATCGTGCACGCCAGCGATTTCGGCAACGCCCTGTGCGGCGCCGGTACGGCGGAATTGCAGGGGAGCTGCGGGGAAAACCAGGGGCTGAGCAATCCCTGGGACGGGGAAACCCCTTTTAACGGCGAAATCGTGGTCTGCGACCGCGGCACCTATGGCCGCGTGGAGAAAGGCAAGAACGTGCTGCTCGCCGGCGCCGGCGGCTACATCCTAGCCAATACCGACGCGCAGGGCGAAGGCATCGTTGCCGACGAACATTGCCTGCCGGCCAGCCATATCGGCGATGAAGACGGCGATTTGCTCCGGGAATGGCTGGCCAGCGGGAGCGGCCATGGCGGGCGGATTACCGATATCGCACTGCTGGAACGGAACGAACTGGGCGACGAATTGTATATTTCGAGCTCGCGCGGCCCCGCGTCGCCGCCGGCCGATGACCTGCTGAAACCCAATGTCATCGCGCCGGGCACCCGGATCCTGGCCGCCAGCGCCCAGGGGCAGCAGTTCATCAGCCTGACCGGCACGTCGATGTCTTCGCCGCACGTGGCGGGCGCGGCCGCCCTTCTGAAATCGCTGCATCCCGAATGGAACGTCAGCCAGATATCGTCGGCCATCGAGATGACCGCCACGACGGAATACGCCACCATCGACGGCAGCACGCCGGCCACGACCCGCGACCGCGGGGCCGGGCGGCCGGTGCTTTCAGAAGCTGCGAATGCCGGCCTGTACCTGGATGTGACGCGCGCCGAATTCCTGGCCGCTGACCCGTTCAGCGGCGGCGAGCCGCGCGATCTGAACCTGCCGGGCCTGGCCGACTCCAGCTGCAGCGCGTTGTGCTCGTTCCAGCGCCGTGTCACCGACCAGATGGGCGGCGGAAACTGGAGCGCCGTGCCGGAAGGCTTCCCGGAGGGCGTGCAGGTCACGGTGACGCCCTCGAATTTCTCGCTGGGCAATGGACAGAGCCAAGCGCTTGAAATCGAATTCGACCTGACCCAGTCCGGCATTCTCAACGATTGGGTGTCGGGCGTCATACGGCTCACCGCCAACGGGTCTTCCGACCTGTTCATGACCGCGTCCGTTTACGCAACCAGCGGGGTGCTGCCTTCGGCCTGGTCGATAACGGACGATCGGAACGGCGGCTGGAAGGGTTTCGCCCTGGTCGGCCTGGCGGAACTGACGGATGCGACTTATCGCAGCGGAGGACTGGTCCTGCCGCAGCAGGCCATGGCAACCCTGGTAGAGGATCCCAGTTTCGACAATCCTTACGACGGTGGTGAAGGCGTCTTCACTACATGGCAATCCCTGCCGGACGGGGCGCTGTGGCTGCATGCCCAAACCCTCGAGACAACCGCGGAGGACCTCGACCTTTTCGTGGGCCGGGATGACAATGGCGACGGCTTGGCGGATGCATTCGAGGAACTCTGTTCCAGCACCTCGCCGGACCAGTTCGAAAAATGCGACCTGTACGACCTGGAACCGGGCGACTACTGGATCCTGGTGCAGAACTGGACCGGGACCGAACCCGCCGGCGACGAAGTGACGCTCTCGCACGCGGCTATCGTGGCTTCCGCGGAAGCGAATTTCGCCGTGACCGGTCCCGGAATCGTCGCAAAAGACGCACTGTTCCCCCTGCGCGCGAGCTGGGACAATGTCGACGCCCTGCCCGGCGAGCAGTACCTGGGCGCCGTGGGTATCGGCAGCAACCGGAATGCCCCCAACAACGTCGGCGTGATCCCGGTCAGATTCAACCGCAGCGGCATTGCGGCGCCCGAAACCTTTCCGCTGATGAACGGCGCCATTCACCACCTGGCGCTGGACGGGGGTTCGATGCACGACCGGATTTTCATCGACATCCCGGCCGGCACGAACCGCCTGACCATCGCTGCCGGCGGACGGGACGCCGATCAGAACAATGGCCTGACGCTGGAACTCAAACGCGCGGACTTTTCCGAGGCGTTCAGCGAACCACCCTTCGCGGCGCCGGCAGGTGACGCGCAGAGCATAATAAGCGCCGATGGCGTGGGTGGCGTCGGACCGTCGATCACCGTGATCGGCGTGCAACCGGGCCGCTGGTACGCTGTTCTGACTAACGGCAACGCAACGCCCAGCGCGGTTGCGGTACAGGCCATAGCGGAATTCGAAGGCGGGCCGATCGAACCCCGGGCGGGGCTTTGGGAACCCAATTCGCGTCCGGGCCTGGGCCAGGGTTACGAATACAACAGCGCCGGTCCCAGCCAGGCCCTGGTCTGGTACAGCTATGACGAGGAGGGGCAGCCGGCCTGGTACATTGCCGGCAACCCGGCGGTGAACGGAAATATCTGGACGGCGGACTTGCTGCGATTCACCAATGACGGCGCTCAGCAGCAATCGGTCGTGGTTGGTCAGGCATCGATCACCACCCTGGCCGAAGGGGATCAGATGTTTTCCTACACGCTGTTCGGACAGTCGGGCTCGGAACGGATGCAACCGATCAGCCCGCGTTCCTGTCCCCAGGTGAATGGCTCCAGCGCGAGCTTCACGGGTCTCTGGTTTCGCGGTGTCGACGGTCTTGGCGGGGCCAGCGTCCTGATGATTCAGCCCACGCAGGCGCAGATTCATTATCTTTACGATGATGCCGGCCATCCGCGCTGGCTGGTTGCGCAGAACCCGCAGAATCCGTCGCCAACCCTTGCGGAACTTCCGATGCTGCAGTTCACCGGATACTGTGCGGTTTGCGAGCCATCGGAAGTCTCATTCGACGTCATCGGCACGCTGGAACGAGGCTTCGACAGCGAGACGACGGGCAACTGGTTGCTGGATTACGTGTTCAATCCGCCACTCAGCGGTTCAGCCGAGCGCGCCGATTCGATTGTGAAGATTACCGATACGCTGGATTGTCCTTAGCTCCTCGCCAGTCAGAAACGGACTTCAGAAATCTCCAGCAATCTTCGAAGCGATTGTAGAGCGGCGCCGGCGCGACGCGGATCACGTCCGGCTCCCGCCAGTCCGTGAGCACGCCACGCGATTCCAGGAATTCGAACAGATCCCGGCCCCGGTCCCGGCCCGCTCTCAGGCGCAGCGACAATTGGCTGCCCCGGCGCGCCGGATCGAGCGGGGTGATCACTTCGATCGTTTCGTCCAGATGTTCCTGGATTCCTTCGAGCAGGAAACCCGTCATGGCCAGCGATTTACGGCGGAGATTCACCATTCCGGCATCCCCGAACAATTCCAGGGAAGCCCGCAACGGCGCTATGGCCAGGGTCGGGGGAGTCGAGAGCTGCCAGGCGTCCGCGCCGGCGGCGGCGTCGAATCCGTGGTCCATCATGAAACGGCTCTTTGGGTCGTTGCCCCACCAGCCGTGGAAGCGGGGCAGGTCCGCCCTGTCGTGGTGCCGTTGGTGTATGAAACAGCCGCCCACCGCGCCCGGGCCGGCATTGAGGTATTTATAGTGGCACCAGGCGGCGAAGTCGCCACCACTGTCGTGCAACGCCAGTGGCACATTGCCGGCGGCATGCGCCAGGTCGAAGCCGACCATCGCGCCGGCTTCGCGGCCGGCTGCGGCAATGCGAGCGAGGTCGAAGGCTTGGCCGCTGACGTACTGGACGCCGGGCCAGAGGACCAGGGCGATTTCGTCGCCTTCGCTGCGCAGGAAGGATTCGATCTCAACTTCATCGATCAGGTGGCTGCCGTCCTTTGGCGCCAGTTCCACCAGGCAGTCCTGCGGGTCCAGCCCGTGATAACGCAGCTGCGAGGTCACCGCGTAACGATCGGAGGGAAAGGCGTGTTGTTCGATCAGTATCTTGCGCCGCCGGCCCCGCGGGCGGAAAAAACTGACCATCATCAGGTGCAGGTTGACCGTCAGGGTGTTCATGATCACCACTTCGGCAGCTTGTGCGCCGAGGAGATCCGCCAGCGGCTGCCGCAGCCGATCGTTATACTCCAGCCAGGGCAGGGGCCCCTCGAAATGCCCGCGCACGGCCCGGTCCCGCCAGGCTTCCAGGTCTTCGCCCAGAACGGATTGGACCGACTTCGCCTGAAGGCCCAGCGAATGGCCGCATAAATAGGCCAGTTCGGATCCGTCGTGGTGGCGGGGGATGTGGAATCGCTCGCGGAACGCCGCGAGGCCGTCTTCGCGGTCCAGGGTCTCCGCCATTTCCCTGAGTTGCTTCATCTAACTCGTACCTTGATGGGTGGGTCATTATAATGCGGCGCATCCCATGGCGTGAGACACCATTGAAACGCACCGATTTCCAGTTCGACCTGCCGCAGGAACTGATCGCCCAGCACCCGCCCGCTCGGCGCAGGGACAGCCGGCTCCTGCAGCTCGCCCTCGAGGGCGGGTCGGTCCGGGACCGCGCGTTCCGGGATCTGCCCGGCCTGCTGAACAGCGGTGATCTGCTGGTGTTCAACAACACGCGGGTCATCCCGGCCCGTCTGTTCGGGCGCAAGGAGACCGGCGGGCGCGTCGAGGTCATGCTGGAGCGGATGATCGACGACTGCGAATGCCAGGCCCAGTTGCGGGCCAGCAAAACGCCGAAGGCCGGCTCGGCGATCCTGCTGGAAGACGGCTCACGGCTGCAAGTGACGGGACGGGACGGATCGTTTTTTCGCCTGAGGCTCGAAGGCGGCGGCCTGGGGGAGAAACTGGAAAAGCTGGGCCACATGCCGCTGCCTCCCTACATCGAGCGCCAGGACAGCGCCGAGGACCGCGAGCGGTACCAGACCGTGTACGCCAAACACCCGGGCGCGGTCGCGGCTCCGACCGCGGGGCTGCACTTCGACGAAAAGATGCTGGGCGAACTGGAAGATCGAGGCATCCGGCGCACGGAAGTGACGCTGCACGTGGGGGCCGGCACCTTCCAGCCGGTGCGCTGCGAGCGCATCGAGGACCACGTGATGCACGCAGAGCGACTCGAGGTACCGGCCGGCGCCTGCGATGCCGTCCGGAAGACTCGCGAGCGGGGGGGCCGGGTCATCGCGGTCGGCACTACCGCCGTACGCAGCCTGGAGACGGCCGCCGCGGCGGGTGGTCTCCGGCCCTGGAACGGCGATAGCCGGATGTTCATCTACCCGGGCTACGAATTCCGTGTGATCGACGGATTGCTGACCAATTTTCACCTGCCCGAGTCGACTCTGCTGATGCTGGTCTGCGCGCTGGCCGGCCGCGAGGAAACCCTGGCCGCCTACCGGCACGCGGTGGAAGAACGTTACCGCTTCTTCAGCTACGGCGATGCGATGCTGGTTCTCTGAGCCGGCAATTGAGATAATTCCAGGTTCAGTCACTCCGGAGTTTTTATTCCATGTCCACACTGATGGAACAGGCGCATGCACGGGAATGGTTCTATTCCTATGCGCTGCCCGATGGCACCACCACGCCGAGCTACCACGGCGGCGAAATCCAGGCGATTCACGACACGCGCTGGCAAATGCTGGAGGCCTGCCTGGACGCGAACCTCGGGCCGGACCGGGCCGGGCAGTCGGCGCTGGACCTGGCTTCTCACCAGGGATGGTTCGCGGTCAACATGGCGCGGGCGGGCTTCTCGCCGGTGCTCGGTATTGACGCGCGCGCCTCGCACGTGGACGACAGCAGCCTGATCGCGCAGATCTACGGCATGGAACAACTCTCATTCCGGCGGGGCGATATCCACGAGCAAAACCCGGATCAACTCGGGACATTCGACGTGGTCCTGATGCTGGGCCTGCTTTATCACCTCGAGAATCCGGTCGGGGCTTTGCGTGTCTGCCGCAGCCTGTGCCGCAAGCTGTGCGTGATCGAGACACAGATCGTCCCCGGGATGAGCGGCTGGGTCGATTACGGCAGCTACCAGTACGTGCGCCCCCTGAAGGGCAGCTTCGGCATCGTCGACGAAACCGAAGAGACGCACGGACCCGAGGCCAGCATCACCGGGGTGTGCCTTGTTCCCAGCCTGGAAGCCCTGATGTGGCTGTTGGGCAAAGTCGGCTTTTCCAGCGCGGAGGTCCTGCAGCCGCCGCCTGACGCCTACGAGCAGCTTCGTTACCACAAGCGCGTGATGGTCGCGGCCCGGGTTTGAATTTCGAAGTCCACCAGACCTGTGGTGCGGCCCGGACCGGGCTGTTGCGAATGGAGCGCGGCGAGATCCGGACGCCGGCGTTCATGCCGGTGGGCACCTACGGCACGGTCAAGGCGATGACGCCGGGCGAGGTTCGCGAGACCGGCGCGGACATCATCCTGGGCAATACCTTCCACCTGATGCTGCGGCCCGGCACCCGGGTGATCGAGCAGCACGGCGGCCTGCACGGCTTCATGCAGTGGCAGCGGCCGATCCTGACGGATTCGGGCGGGTTCCAGGTCTGGAGCCTGGCCGAGCGGCGCAAGATCACCGAGAAGGGCGTGACTTTCGCCTCGCCCATCGACGGCTCGCGCGTGTTCATGGGGCCGGAGGAATCCATGGCGGTGCAGAAGTCGCTGGGTTCCGACATCGTGATGATCTTCGACGAGTGCACGCCGTACCCGGCCACGGAACAGCAGGCGAGGGAGTCCATGGAACTGTCCCTGCGCTGGGCGGAGCGTTCGAAATCGGCACACGAGGGTAACCCCTCTGCACTGTTCGGCATCGTACAGGGCGGCATGCACGACGAACTACGGGTGGCGTCCGCTCGGCGGCTGGTCGAAATCGGCTTTGACGGTTACGCCATAGGCGGCCTTTCCGTGGGGGAGCCGCACGATGAACGCGACCGGGTGTTGGACGTCACGGTACCTGAACTGCCGGCGGACCAGCCGCGTTACCTGATGGGTGTCGGACGTCCGGAAGATATCATCGCCGGGGTGCTGCGGGGTATCGACATGTTCGACTGCGTGATGCCGACCCGGAACGCCCGCAACGGCTACCTGTTCACCAGCCGCGGCGTGCTGAAAATCCGCAACGCCCGTTACGAGACAGACACCGCCCCCATCGATGCGGACTGCGATTGCGAGACCTGCCGGAACTACTCGCGCGCCTACGTCAAACACCTGGAGCGCTGCAACGAAATCCTCGGAGCGCGGTTGATGACGATCCACAACCTGCGCTTCTACCAGAACCTGATGCAGAGGCTGCGGGAAGCCATCGCACGGGAGGATCTGGACGCATTCATTGCAGATTTCCTGGAAAAACTGGCGCTGGGTCCGCAGTAAGAGCGAATTTATTCGCGATGGTTTTTAATCCCCGGCATTCGAAAAAACCATCGCGAATAAATTCGCTCTTACTGCGTTGGCGGCGATGCGTTGGCGGGCCTCGAAACGAAATCCCCCGAAGCCATAGGATGTAACTGTCCTTTGGCATATAATAGCCGGCTGCAAAACCGTTTTTAACGAGGATTCTCAATGGAACTCTTGGATTTCTTCATCGCGAGCGCGCATGCACAGGATGCCGGTCAGACCGGCGGACTGATGTCATTCCTGCCGCTGATCATCATCTTTGTCATCTTCTACTTCCTGCTGATCCGCCCGCAGATGAAGCGTGCCAAGGAGCACAAGAAGCTGGTGTCCGAACTGGCCAACGGGGACGAAATCGTCACCAACGGCGGGCTTCTCGGCCGCATCACCAACGTGGGTGAATCCTTCGTCACGGTTGAACTCGCCGACAATGTCCAGGTCAGGGTGCAGAGACACGCAGTTGCCAACATCATGCCCAAAGGCACGATGAAGTCCGCCTGAGACGGGCTCCCCATAATAAGAACTTTCGTTCCGAGGCCGAATAATGAATCAATATCCTGCCTGGAAGTACCTGCTCATCCTGCTCATCCTGCTGGCGGGCGCGCTGTATGCGCTGCCAAACCTGTTCGGCGAGGATCCGGCGCTGCAGGTAACTTCTTCACGCGGCTTTGCCATTCCCCTCGATCTGGACGCGAACATCGAGGACGCCCTGGTCGTGGAGAACCTGACCTTCAAGAACAAGGAAAGGGTCGGCAACCGCATGCTGTACCGCTTCAACTCTGCCGAAGACCAGTTGCGGGCTTCCGACGTCATAAAAGACGCGCTGGGTGACCAGTACGTGGTCGCGCTCAACCTGGCGCACGCCACGCCCACCTGGCTGCGTGCGGTCGGCGGCAAGCCGATGACCCTGGGCCTGGACCTGCAGGGCGGCGTCCACTTCCTGATGCAGGTGGACATGGACACCGCGCGCAGCCAACAGCTCGACCGCTACGTGGACGACCTGCGTTCCTCCCTCAGGGACGAAGGCATCCGTTACGTGTCGGTCCGTCGCGAAGGCACCGGCCTGGTGGCGTTGTTGCGCAGTCCCGAGGACCGCGGCGAGGCGTTGGAGATCCTGCGGACCGACCAAAGCCTGCAGGGCCTGATCGTCGACGAGATGGATACTGCCGAATATTTCGGCATCTCCGCCACGATCCAGGAACAGCAGTTGCTGGAACTGCAGCAGACGGCCCTGAGACAGAACATCACAACGCTGCGCAACCGCGTGAATGAAATCGGCGTGGCCGAGCCGGTCATCCAGCAGCAGGGCGCCGACCGCGTGGTCGTGCAGCTGCCCGGCGTGCAGGACACGGTGGAGGCGAAGAAGATCATCGGCGCCACCGCGACGCTTGAATACCGGGCCGTGGATGAAGCGAACGACGCCTTCACCGCCGCCCAGTCCGGGCGTGTTCCGCCGGAATCACGGTTGTATACCGACAAGGGGGGGCAGCCCGTCCTCCTGAAGAAACGCCTGATCGTCTCGGGTGACCAGCTGATTGGCGCCAACAGCGGCTTCGACCAGCAGACCGGCCAGCCCATGGTCAGCGTGACGCTGGACGGGGTGGGCGCCAAGCGCATGCTGGACTTCACCCGCGACAACGTGGGCAACCGCATGGCCGTGGTGTACATCGAGCAGAAGCCCGGCGGCCGCAAGATCGAAGAAGTGATCAGCGTCGCCGTGGTGCGCGAGCCCTTCGGCAAGCGTTTCCAGACCACCGGCCTGGATTCCATGGCCGAGGCCAGCCAGCTGGCCCTGCTGCTGCGCGCCGGCGCGCTGGCGGCGCCGATGGAGATCGTCGAGGAACGCACGGTCGGCCCCAGCCTGGGCGCCGACAACGTAGAGCAGGGCTTCAAATCGGTCGTGATCGGTTTCGTGCTGGTGCTCATCTTCATGGCGTTCTACTACCGGGTGTTCGGCCTGGTGGCCGACATGGCGCTGTTTGCCAACCTGGTGCTGCTGATCTCCTTGTTGTCGATGCTCGGCGCCACGCTGACGATGCCCGGCATCGCCGGTATCGTGCTGACAGTCGGCATGGCGGTGGACGCCAACGTGCTGATCTTCGAGCGCATCCGCGAGGAGCTGCGCAACGGCAACACGCCGCAAGCCAGTATCCGGGCAGGCTACGACAAGGCTTTCTCGACCATCGCCGACGCCAACATCACGACCCTGATCGCCGCATTTGTCCTGTTCCTGTTCGGCACCGGGCCGATCAAGGGCTTCGCGGTGACGCTTTCCCTGGGTATCGTGACTTCCATGTTCACCGCGATCATGGGCACGCGGGCGGTCGTCAACCTGATTTACGGCGGCCAGAAACGCGTCCGCAAGCTGGCCATCTGAGGTGCCGTCATGAGATTCCTGAACAGAAAAACCAACATTGACTTCATGGGCAAGCGCAAGATTGCGTTTGTCGTTTCAGCCGTGCTGATCGTGTTGAGCATCACGACGCTGGTGACCCGCGGCCTGAATTTCGGCCTGGATTTCACCGGCGGCACGCTGATCGAGGTGAGCTATCCATCGGCGCCCGAAATTTCCGACGTCCGTGCCAACCTGGGCGCCGCCGGACTGGACAGCGCCGTGGTGCAGACTTTCGGCGCGGCCAGCGACATCGTGGTGCGGATTCCGCCTCGCGACGGGGAAGAGGAGAGCAACGCCGAGATATCCACCGTGGTTCTGGGCGCCCTGCAGCAGGGTGTTGAGGGCGAAATCGTCATGCGCCGCGTGGAGTTCGTCGGCCCCCAGGTGGGTGAAGAACTGACCGAGCAGGGCATCCTTGCCATCGTCTATGCGCTGATCGGCATCTTCCTCTACGTGATGATCCGCTTCCAGTGGCGTTTCTCCGTGGGCGCGGTGACGGCGCTGGTGCATGACATCATCATCACCATGGGCGTCATTTCGCTGGTGCAGGTGGAATTCGACCTCACGGTGGTCGCTGCGCTGCTGGCCGTGATCGGTTACTCGCTCAATGACACCATCGTGCTGTTCGACCGCATCCGCGAGAATTTCCCGCGCCTGCGCAAGGCCTCGCCGCTGGAAGTCGTAAACATCTCGGTCAACGAAACGCTGTCGCGTACCCTGATGACGTCCATGACCACGCTGCTTGTGTTGATTGCGCTGTTCATCTTCGGCGGAGAGATCATTCACGCTTTCGCTTTCACGCTGATCATCGGCGTGCTGGTCGGAACGTATTCTTCCATCTACGTGGCGAGTACGACCCTGCTGGAACTGGGCGTGAGCAAGTTCGACCTGTTGGCAGTTGAAAAAGAAGGCGCAACTCTCGACGCCAATCCCTGAATAAACGGAGTGTACCGGGCTGCCCCAGGGCGGCCCGGGGCGCATTTGGGTGCAAACGGCCGGCGGATCAGCGCGGCCGCGTGATCAGGCTTTTTCTTCTTTCCACTTCGAGGCGATCAGTTGCCTGAGCGGCGTCATCACCTTGTACGGCGCGGCGATGATCGTGCCTGCATCCTCTACGGCGTCATTGCCCTCGAAATCCAGCACCACGCCCCCGGCCTCGCGCACGAGCAGTGCGCCGGCTGCGACGTCCCAGGGCTTGAGCCCGATTTCGAAGAATCCATCCATGCGTCCGGCCGCCACCCAGGCGAGGTCGAGACTGGCCGTGCCGGCTCGACGGAAATCCTCGACTTTCGAGAAGACTGCCTGGAACACCCGGGCGTAGGCCTGCAGGTCCGAACGGCGCCGGAAAGGAAAGGCGGTCGCCAGGATCGCGCCTTCGAGGCCTTTTCGCGCAGCGACCCGCATGCGCTTGTTGTTCAGGTAGGCGCCTGAGCCGCGGCTGGCCGTGAAAACTTCTTCCCGGATGGGATCGTAAACCACGGCGTGCTCCGTTCGACCGTTCACCTGCTGGGCGATCGAAACCGCGAAATGGGGAAGTCCGTGCAGGTAATTGCTGGTGCCGTCCAGCGGGTCGATCACCCAGACGCGGTCGCTGTCCCCGGTCTTGCCCCCTTCTTCGCAATGAAATGAGTGATCGGGGTAATAACGCTGGATTTCCCGTACAATTTCCGCTTCGCAGGCGCGGTCCACTTCACTGACGTAGTCATGCCGGGCCTTGCGTTCGACGGGGATGGCGTCCACGTGCTGCATCTGGCGGCGCATGATGTTGCCGGCGGCATGGGCGGCCTCGACAGCGACATTGAGTACAGGATGCGTCATGAAAAATCGTCCGGAAAAGGCGGCACAGGATACCAGAAGCGGCACGGCGATGGCAGGGCCCGGGTCAGAAAGGACGGCTTCCCGGCTGGCGAAAATCCGGGTGGTGCTGATCAACACCACGCACCCGGGAAATATCGGCGCGACGGCCCGCGCGATGAAGGTGATGGGACTGACTTCGCTTCACCTGGTGACGCCTAAAATCTATCCCAGCGCCGAGGCGACCGCGATGGCCTCCGGCGCTGACGACGTGCTGCAGACCGCGGTCGTCCACGACTCCCTTGACTCTGCATTGGCGGGCTGCCCGCTGGTGCTCGGCACCAGCGCCCGGCTGCGCAGCCTGCCCATGCCGATGCTCGATGCAAGAAGGGCGGCGAACCAGGCGCTGGTCGAATCCGCAGAGCACGACGTCGCCGTTCTGTTCGGCCGCGAGCGATACGGCCTAACGAACGAGGAGATGATGCGCTGCCAGTACCTGGTGAACATCCCGTCCAATCCCGACTACTCTTCGCTCAATCTGGCGCAGGCCGTCCAGATCCTGGCCTACGAATTGCGGGTGGCCGCATTGGGATTTTCTGATATATCACTGGAACCGCCAGACTGGGAGCCGGTGGATGACGAGCAAATGGAGATGCTCTTCGATCATCTGGAACAGACGTTGCTCGACATCCGCTTCCTGAATCCGAAGCAGCCCAGGCGGCTGATGATGCGTTTGCGCCGTCTGTTCAATCGAGCACGCCCAGATCAAAATGAAATCAATATCTTGCGTGGTATTTTGAAGGCATCACAGGAAGGTTATTCCAGGAAAGACGGGAAGCCATGAACGAACTCACCCCGGCGCTTCAGTCCTGGATGGCGGGTGGCCATTTTACCCGGCTTGACGGCGTGGATCTGTTCTACCGCACCAGCGGCCAGACCCATTCGGATCGACCCTGGCGGGTCTGCTTCCATGGCTTCCCGACCAGCAGTTGGGACTGGCATCGGCTGCTGCCGTCACTGGAAAAAACACACCGCGTGCTGGTGTTCGATTTTCCCGGCTATGGCCTTTCCGGCAAACCGGCCGACCGGAGTTATTCACTCAAGCGCCAACTGGACGCCGCGCAAGCCCTGCTGGATTTCCTGGGAATCCGCGCGTTCGATCTGCTGGCGCACGACATGGGGAACAGCGTTGCCTGCGAACTGCTCAGACGCCGGGAAGAAGGCGCTTATCCCTTCGAGCTGGCATCGCTTGCCCTGCTAAACGGTGGCATCTACATGGATCTGCACCGGCCGTTGCTGACCCAGAGGTTGTTGCGGACCCCGGTCGTGGGCGCGCTGACGGCCCGGTTCAGCAGCTGGCGGGTGTTTCGTCTTCAGTACCCAAGGGTGTACGCCGACCCGGAGCACTTCGACGAGGCTCACTACCGGTCCCAATGGGCGCTGCTGCAGAACAACGGCGGGCGCCGCACGCTTCACAGGATTGCGGGCTACATGAGGGAGCGGACCCGGATGGGTGAGCAATGGACCGGACCGCTTCACCGCCTGGAATTGCCGTTACGGGTGATCTGGGGCCGCCAGGACCCGATCGCCGTGTACGGGATTGCGGAAAAACTGTGTTCCCACAACCCACAGGCCGTCCTGACGACGCTGGACGGCATCGGGCACTATCCCCAGTTGGAGGCTCCCGGGCGAGTGGCAGCCGCCCTGGCCTGAGCATTCGATCGACCCCTCGTCATCGTCCCGGCCGAGGCTGACTACGTTCCCGGAGGTGCAATACGACGGCCAGCAGAAGGAAGCCCGGAAGGATCAGAAAGGTAACGCTCCTGGAGCGCATGCGATTGTCCTCACCGGATTCCGATTCATTGCGGCAGGTAATCTGGCGGCACGATTCCCCCCATGAGGTCCGGCGCATCCTCCGGCGGGCCGGCCGCGGGACGAAACGGGATCACGCCGGCCCACACCCGCGCGTCCAGGTCGCTGGCCGCGTCGTTCGGAGGGCCGCTGCGGCTCTTGATGCTGAAGGTTTCGAGCGGCAGGCTCAGCAGGGTGGTCGCATTCAGTTCCTTGCGGGTGGATTCGCGCAGATCGGCCAGGCGGCCGGGCGCCAGGTGCTCGACCAGACGATCCAGGCCGCACCGCTTTTCCGCATCGTCCTCAACTTCCGTGGCCGTGCCGAATACCATCAGCGAGCGATAATTCATGGAAGAGTGGAAGGCGGATCGGGCCAATACCAGCCCGTCGAAGTGCGTGACGGTAACGCAGCAGGGCAGGCCACCCGCAAGCTTCTGTATCAAACGGCTGACGGAAGAGCCGTGAAGCAGAATGCGGTCGCCATCCCGGCCCAGCGCCATTGGAACGACATAGGGCTGCTGTTCCAGGGTGAAACCGACGTGGCAGATCCGAGCCTCGTCCAGGATGTCCCGGGCCATCTGCAAATCCTGGCTGCCGCGCTCCGGCAATCGGCGCAAGCGGGTATCGGCCTTGACGGTCATATTCCATCAACCTCGTCTAAGTTAGAATTCGAGACTACAGTGTGCACTGAAATTTGAACGACGTGAATCAGAAAACCACAACAGGCCCGTTTTCGACAAAGAACGACTTCGACAGTTGGGTGAAAACCGTGTGGCAGGTGGTGCAGGGTATTCCGCGCGGTCACGTTCTGACCTACGGTGAAGTCGCCCGGCTAGCGGGTATGAGCCGGGCTGCCCGACGGGTCAGCCTGGCCATGCGCCGTGCGCCGCGGAGCATGAAACTTCCCTGGCACCGCGTGGTCAACGCCCAGGGAAAAATTTCCTTCCCGCAGGACAGCAGCGGATTCCGCCGGCAGAAAGACCTCCTGGAAGAAGAGGGCGTGGTGTTCATCAAGGGCAGGATCGACCTCGAGCGTTACGGCTACCAGGGTGCGCTCGATCACCTGCTGTGGGGCGACCCGCAACATTGACCATGAAAATATCCGTTGCCTGGAACCGCCTGCGCTCCAACTCCTGGCTGGCGCTGGCATTCGATGCCGTTGTGATCCTGGCCGTCTTCTTCGCGATCCATGCCTGGCAGACGCGAAACCTGCCGATCGACGAGCCGACGCCCGAAACGGTGCTGGCCCTGCTGGACGGTTCCGGAATTCGATCGGCGGTCGGGGAAGGTGAAGCGGGCATCGTCTATTTTTTTGCCCCCTGGTGTTTCTACTGCCGCCACAGTATCGGAAACCTGGACAGCCTCGCTGGCGCGGGGAGGATTTCCTGGGCGACCTCCGTTGCGCTCGACTACCAGGACGTCGCCGAGGTGCAGGAATTCATCGACAGCACCGGCATTTCGATGCCGGTGCTGCTGGGGACGCCTCAAACTACCGCCGACTGGTCCATCCGTGCTTTCCCGACCTACTACGTGATCGACGCCGAAGGCCGAATCAGCAGCCGCTCCGTGGGTTATTCCACCTGGCTGGGCATGCTTTTACGGTATTGGTCGGCCCAGTAGGAGCGGATAAATCCGCTCCTACAGCAGGGCCCTGGCATGGTGGCGGAGGTGGTCCTCGATGAAGGTGGAGACGAAGTAATAGCCGTGGTCGTAGCCTTCCTGCATCCGCAGTTCCAGCGGGTAATGGCTGGCGATGCAGGCCTGTTCCAGCGAGCCGGGTTTGAGCTGGTCGGAAAGCCATTCGTCCGCGTCGCCCTGGTCGATCAGCAGCGGAAGCTTTTCGACGGCGTCACCGATCAGGAGGGCGGCGTCGTACGGCACCCAGTCGTTACGGTCTTCGCCCAGGTAGTTGGAAAGTGCTTTCTGGCCCCAGCCGCAGTCGGAAGGATGGCAGATCGGCGCAAAGGCGGATACCGACAGGTACTTGCCCGGATTCTTCAGGTAGCAGGTGAGCGCGCCGTGCCCGCCCATGGAGTGGCCGCTGATGCCGCAACGGCCGTTGACCGGGAAATTAGCGTTGACCAGGGCAGGCAGTTCCTTTGTCACATAATCGTACATGTTGTAATGGCGCGACCAGGGTTCCTGCGTTGCGTTCACGTAGAATCCCGCTCCGGAGCCAAAGTCCCAGTCGTCGTGCTCGCCCGGAAGATCGATGCCCCGCGGGCTCGTGTCGGGGCAGACGATGGCCAGGCCGAGTTCGGCCGCCATCCGCTGGGCGCCGGCCTTGATCATGAAGTTCTCGTCAGTACAGGTCAGGCCGGAGAGCCAGTACAGCGCGGGCACCGGATTTTTTCGGGCTTGCGGGGGCAGGAAAATCCCGAAAGTCATGTCGCAGTCGCAGGATTCCGAGCGGTGCGTCACGCGCCGGATTTCGCCGCCAAAAGTAGCGGTTCTCGAGATGACGTTCATCCGCGCCCCCTTCAGTAGATCACCACGGACCGAATGCTCTTGCCTTCGTGCATCAGGTCGAACGCGGTGTTGATCTCATCCAGGCTCATGGTGTGGGTGACCATGTCGTCGATGTTGATGGTGCCTTCCATGTATTTGTCGACGTATCCCGGGAGTTCCGTGCGGCCCCTGACGCCGCCAAATGCCGTGCCGCGCCAGACTCGGCCGGTAACCAGCTGGAACGGCCGCGTGCTGATTTCCTGGCCGGCTCCGGCGACCCCGATGATGACCGACTCGCCCCAGCCCTTGTGGCAGCATTCCAACGCGGAACGCATCAGGTCCACGTTACCCACGCACTCGAAGGAGTAATCGGCGCCACCGTCGGTCAGGTCCACGACGACGTCCTGGATGGCCTGGTCGTAATTCTTCGGATTGACGAAATCGGTGGCGCCAAGCATTTTCGCCATCTCGAACTTGTCTTCGTTGATGTCCACGCAGACGATCCGCCCGGCCTGCGCCATGACCGCGCCCTGGATCACGCTGAGGCCGATCCCGCCGAGACCGAAGACCACCACGGTGGAGCCTGCTTCGACTTTGGCGGTGTTCAGCACGGCGCCGATGCCGGTGGTGATGCCGCAGCCCAGCAGGCAGACCTTGTCCAGCGGGGCCGCCGTATTGATTTTTGCGATCGCGATTTCCGGCAGCACGCTGTATTCGGAAAAAGTGGAGGTGCCCATGTAATGGAAGATGGTCTGCCCGTTCAGCGAGAAGCGGCTGCTGCCGTCCGGCATCAGGCCCTGTCCCTGCGTGGCGCGAATCGCCTGGCAAAGATTCGTCTTGCCCGACTTGCAGAAACTGCACTCCCTGCATTCGGGCGTGTACAGCGGGATCACGTGATCGCCGGGCTGTACGCTGGTCACGCCGGCGCCCACTTCCTCGACCACCGCGCCGCCCTCGTGCCCGAGAATGGACGGGAATATCCCCTCGGGATCTTCGCCTGAAAGCGTGAACGCATCCGTGTGGCACACGCCGGTGGCGACGTTGCGAACCAACACCTCACCCTCACGGGGGCCTTCGACGTCGATTTCTTCGATCACCAGTGGCTTGCCTGCTTCCCAGGCGACTGCGGCTTTTGATTTCATGGGACTCCTTCTTGTCCAGCGGTTTATGAATGCGACGACGATGCCGATGATGGTTCCGGCCCCGTCGAAGGCGGTCTGTCAGACGGTCCGCGCGATGCGCGCAGACCACACCGAATGATAAATCAACGATTCGCAACAAGTATAGCGGGCACTTGCAAATTCGCTGGCGAGCACTGCCGCTTCAAACCACGGCCTAATTGTGCGAGGCTTTGCGTTTCAGCCTTGCCGCTGCAGGTTCGCCCATGCCAGACCGACGACAATTCATCAAGGCGCTTTCATTGACCGGTTCGATGCTCGCGCTGCCGGTAGCCATTCCCCGTATCCTGCTTGCGCAGGACAAACTGCCGCGGCGGGCCATTCCCGGAACCACGGACTCTCTGCCGATCATCGGTCTCGGGAATTCCAACGCCTTCCGCGAAAACGACCTGCCGGTTTCGAGGGCGCTGATCGAGCTGTTCCACGACGCGGGCGGCGCCTACGTCGATTGCGGAGGCCCCAGCCGTTTCGTCGTCGCGGGCGTGGCGGGGGAACTGGAAATCGGCGGCGACCTGTTCCTCGGGACGTACTTCCAGGAGGAAGATGAGTCCCTCATGCGGAAAAACATCCGGCGCCTGCTGGAGATCACCGGGAAGGAACAACTCGACCTGGTGCAGTCCTACCCGGAATTCGCGGTGCCCAACTGGGATCTGTTCCGAAAGTGGAAAGATGAAGGGCTGACGAAGTACATCGGCGTCGCACGGCACCGCAGCAGTTACTATGATTCGATGATGGAGCTGATGGAAACCGGCACGGTCGATTTCCTGCAGGTGAATTACTCCCCTCTTGAAACGGAGGCAGACCGGCGGATATTGCCCATGGCCCTGGACAAGGGCGTGGCCGTTACCATCAACCGGCCCTTCATCAACGGCGAGTACTTCTCCCGGGTCCGCGGTAACGATTTGCCGGAGTGGGCGGCGGATTTCGACTGCGAAAGCTGGGCGCAATTCTCGCTGAAGTTCATCCTGTCGCATCCCGCGGTCAATTGCGTGCTGACCGAGACGGCGAACCCGAAGCATGCCCTGGATAACATCGGCGCGGGATTCGGAAGGATGCCGGAAGAGCAGCAGCGACAGCGAATCGTCGAATATCTGAGCGGCTTGTGATCATTTCCGATTCTACGTACGTGTTGAAGCCTGCCGATGCATGCGCAGCTGATTGAACTGAGCAACCGGGTTGGCGAGACTGCCAGCGGCCTGCCCGCGAGGTATGCGCCCAAACAGTTGTATGCCTTTCGTGTCTCGGTCCGTCGCATCCGCAGCATCCTGAAACAGATCGACAGCCACCAGTCGCGCCGCTACCGTAAGATCTGGGGCGGCTTTGCAGCCATCACCAACGATGCCCGGGACTGGGACGTTTTCCTGAAAACCGTGAAGAACCTGCTGCCCGCGCCCGAATACCGGGAGTTCAGGGAGCTGAACCGGGTACCCGTCCGCCACAGCCGGGAATCGGTCATCGAAATGTTGCAATCCGCACACTGGGAACGTCACCTGCTGGAGTGGAGCGAACTACTGGGGCGAACGGAAGAACAGGCCCTGATCAGCGGTGAGAGCCTGTTGTCACTGGAACAGTCCCTGGCCCGCGCCAGGCTGGCGCTCGATCGCGCCCTGGAGATCAATGACGATCACTCCTGGCACAAACTCCGGATTCGAGTAAAAGAGATCCGCTACCTGGCGGAGGCTGGCGTGGAAGACGTTGCGCGAGGTATCGACAGGGAGATCATCGTCGAATCCTGCAAACAACTTCAGACGATGCTCGGAGACTGGCACGACACGGTGGTTCAGCTCAATCTGCTCGGCCAGCTTCCTTCTGCACCGGTCCACGAAACGCTCGAAATGCTGATTTCGGAACGAAAGCAGATGCTGCTCGACCAGATCCGCCAGGTCGTACGGGGGCATCCGCTGTTCGCCGAAGAAACCGGGTATACCGCCTGATCATCCCCGACAGGCCTGGTCTATACTGAGTCTGTCATGCCTTCAAAAAGAAAGTACAACGCCGGTCACTTGGCCGTTACGGCTGAAGATGCCCTGCGTGGCATGTGGTTCCGACGTCCCCTGAGGATCGCGATTGTCCGGCCCTTATTGTTCCTGTTTTGCATGCTCAGCGCCGGGCAAACCATAGCGCAGCCAGCCGGGAATGACTGCATAACGAAGCCCCACGCTTCCTGGACAGTCGTGGAGCAGTGGGCCTGGGAGCGGATCTGCGCCGGTGAAATCGCCGACCTGAACTTGCGTGATGGCCGCAATCTCGATCCCGATATCGATACGGGCTGGGACGAAGAGCGTCTGCTGAGCCCCGGTTTCCTGGAGAACGTATTGCTCCGGGCGCCCTGGTCACCGGCTGTTCCCCGCCAGGGCGTGCGGATATCCGGCGCCCTGTTCGACGATTCCATCGATCTCGCAGGAATCCGTATCGAGCATGAGTTGTGGCTGCAGGGATCGCGCTTCACCCAGACGGCCGACTTTCGCGGCCTTGAAACCCGGAGCAGCGTGTCATTGATGCACTCACACTTCTTGAACGTCCTGTCACTGCGGGCGGCGCGCATCCGCGGCAGTCTGTTCATGAGAGGGGGCGTATTCAATGGCGTGAATCTTCGGGGGGCTGGGATCGAAGGTGAAGTCAACCTGATCGGCAGCCGTAATTCGGGCCGGCTGGATCTCAACTCGACAACGATCAACAGCCACTTGATCTTGTCGAGGGCGGTGCTCAGGGATGTCGTTCTGCGCACGGCGAAGATTGAGGGCCAGGTCAACATGATCGATGCCAGGATCGCGGGTTTGCTCGACCTGGATTCAACCGTCATCGGCAGCAACCTGCTGATGAGGGATGGCCACTTTGGCAGCAAACAGCTGATGAAGGACGGCCACTTTGACTGCAAGCCGCTGTGGAGGGAAGGCGTTGAGTTCAAAGAGATTCTCGCGCGGACTGCCAGGGTAGGCGGGCAGATGGACCTGTCCCGGGCTACTGTTGACGGCACGTTTGAACTGGATTCCTCTACCATCGGCAGCCACCTGTTCCTTCAGAATGGCCGGTTCAGGTGCCTGGTGCTTGGCTATTTCTCAGAAGTCGGCGGGAACCTGGACATGAGGGGAGCCGAGTTGGCCGGCCTCGACCTGACTGGCACGCTGGTCAGGGGGGAATTGCGAATCGGCAGCCCTAACTTCGAGCCCCGTTGGCTGAACCGGTCGAAATTGACACTGCGCAACACCGATGTCCGGGCCCTGCAGGACACACCCGGCGCCTGGCCGGATAAACTCGAGCTGGACGGATTCGTCTACGGCGAGTTGGGCGGATACGGGGGCGTGTCCAGCGTCAGCGAGCGTGGGCCGGGATGGTACATCGACTGGCTCGGCCGCGATGATCCCTTCACGCCGCAGCCCTACGAGCAACTTGCCTCTGTCCTGCAACGCCTGGGGCACGGGGAAGAAGCCGGCGGCGTGCTCTATGCGGGCCGGGAACGGGCGCGCTCCCTGGCCCTGTTTAATGGACATTACGCAAGCTGGTTGGGCCAGACAGCGCTCAAGTACACGATCGGTTACGGCCTGGGCATTCGTTATTTCCGATCACTGTACTGGGTCATCGGGCTGGTTCTCCTGGGCATGGCGGTATTGCGCCTGACCGGGCAGCACCGGGTAGGGGGGGAGGATGGCAAATCGTCGATGAAGCTCTCCTTTTCCTACAGCCTGGACATGTTGCTTCCCATCATTCGCCTTCGCGACCGGCACTACGGCATCGACCTGCAGGGGTTTGCGCGCTACTACTTTTATTTTCACCAGTTGATGGGGTACGTACTGGCCTCATTTCTCATCGCCGGCCTGTCGGGGCTGGCCGGCTAGGCTTGGGGGAACGCACCATGAACCTGCTGCAGGAAGTCGCCATACACTGCCCTTATTGCGGTGAGAAGGTCACCCTCCTGGCCGATGTCTCGGGCGGACAGCAGGAATATGTCGAAGACTGCGAAGTTTGCTGCCGGCCCATGACCATCACGGTGAGGGTCGGACCCGGAGACGACTGCAGTATCGAAGCGTGCAGCGAGAGCGATTGTTCCTGAGCAGCACAGCCACGAAACTGACCGCCCATCGAAACCTCCGGGATTTGCACAACCCGCCGGGCTGCTGGCACGATAGCCTGAACAGGCTGAATCCGGGCGGCAGCTCCAAGGATCGCCCAAGCGTCGCCATCGTCGAAGAGCTCGATCCTGAGACCGGAGAGCTCCTTCCCGCAAAGCTGATGCGGATTGACGAAAACCTCGACGCGGTGGAAAACAGTTTTTGGGTCAACCCGTATGCGAACGGAGAGAATTCGGGGGCGCATTACCGATCGACGTTAAAGGAAATCCTGCGCGACCATTCTGCATGTATCGCTGCGCGACCTGATGACCGGCGCCATTGTTTTGAACCACAATATCGTCGATGACCGCAAGGTCATTTTTTCGCCCTTCGGTTTGGGCGTGCTCGATCTGGCCGTTGCCGGTCTCGTGCAGAAAACAGTGGATTAAAATGGCAGGGGAACGACTGTCGCATCATTTCTTCCCCCTGGGCCCGTCACATAAAAGGACTTTGTTCGCATGTCAGTGGTTTGGAGTTGCAACGAGTGGGATCCGCTGGAAGAGGTGATCGTGGGAAATCCGCTGCGCGCCCGCTTTCCCACGCCGGATCCGAGCACCCGCCTGGCGGAATTTTCCGGCCGCCCGCTGGAAGAACTGCCGCGGGGCGCAATTCCGGACTGGATCATCGAAGAAACAGAAGAAGACCTCGACGCCTTCGTCTCCGTTTTGCGCGAAGCGGGCGTTACGGTCAGGCGCCCGGAGACCTGGCCGCACGAGGAAAAATTTTCCACCATCCACTGGGAGTCCCGCGGGTACTACAACTACTGCCCTCGTGACATCATGCTGGTCATTGGCGATCACATTATCGAAACCCCCAACGTGATCCGCAGCCGCTCGCAGGAAACCTTCAGCTATCGCACGATGCTGCTCGAATTCCTGAAGTCAGGCGCGAAGTGGTACAGCGCACCCAGGCCCATGCTGCTGGATTCCCTGTTCGACGTCGATCAGGACAGGCCCACGCCCCGGAACGATGAACCGGCGTTCGATGCGGCCAACGTCCTTCGGCTGGGAAGGGACCTGATCTATCTCGTCAGCAGCACGGGCAATGAATTGGGCGGGCAATGGCTGCAGACCATTCTGGGTGAGAACTTCCGGGTCCACTTTCTGAAGGATGTTTACTACGGCAGCCACATCGATTCGACGTTCGTGGCCCTTCGCCCCGGCCTGATGCTGTGCAATCCCGGCCGCCTCAGTGACGACACCCTGCCCGGAATCCTGAAACAATGGGAGGTGATCTACAGCCCGCCGATGGAAAATACGGGCAGCTACGATGCCGACTACCTGGCCAAAAGTATTGGAAGCAAGTGGATAGACATGAACCTGTTCAGCATCAATCCGGACCTGGTCGTCGTCGATGAAGGCCAGTCAGCCCTGATCAGCTTGCTGGAAAAACAGGGGCTGGAGGTCATTCCACTGAAGCTTCGGCACTCCAAGATGCTCGGTGGCGGATTTCACTGCATCACCCTGGACATTCGCCGAAGGGGAACACTTCAGCGATACTTTGACTGACGTCTTCATCGAAGCTGCATACGGGAATAGCGGACTCCGGGCTGAAGCCGGGAACGGGTGAAGGAGATCGATGACCGCCATTGTTTCAACAACAGTATTCCTGGTCTTTCTCGCATTGGCCTTCGTGGCGTGGCGGCGCTACCTGTGGGTGGGTGAGCAGGCGAGCAGGGAGGCTGCGGACGACTGTCCATACAGCCTGACTGAAGTATTCGGCGACCGCCACCTGATGAACGTGCCCCACCAGAGCGGCGTCCGATGGCTGTCCGGCGTTTTCAGCCGCACAGCCGGGAAATACCCGGACTTCATCGCCCTGCAGATTCCCCATACCGGGGAATCCCTGACGTTCGCCGAACTCGACCGGCATGCCGCAAGGGTGGCCTGGGCACTCGCTCCCCACCTCACTGGCCCCGATCAGGTCGTGGCCGTGGCCATGTCGCAGGACAACTGGCAGATCGTCGCTGCCCACCTCGGCATTCTCAGGGCGGGCGGCACGCTGATGTTCCTCGACACGGGCCTGCCGGAGGCTTTGGTCAACCACATGCTGGACGACGCGCAGCCGGTCGTCGTTCTCACGCGGGGCCAGTCGGGCTTCCGCGATTTGCCGACACTCGACCTGCTCGACCTTCCGGAAGATTTTCCGCCGTGCGAGGCCCCGGCCTGGCTGGACGACCCTTCGCAGCGCCTGGCCACGCTTTTCTACACGAGTGGAACCACCGGGAAGCCAAAAGGGGTGGAGTGCCCGCATGCAGGCTATGTGAACCTGGCCCTGACTTATGCCGATTATTTCGACCTGGTTCCGGGCATGGACGCGACCACGCTCACCTCTTCGCTGGGATATGACGGCAGCATCTCGGAGATGTACAGCGCCTGGGTGTCGGGCTGCGCCGTGGTCATGCTCACAAGGGAGCAGATCCGGTCCGGACCTGAACTCCTGCCCGTTCTCCGGGAAGCCGAAGTCACCGTGCTTTTCTGCCCCCCTGTGCTGCTGACCACGCTCACACCGAGTCCCGAAATGGATCTCCCGTATCCGCTCTGTCGTTTCATCGTGCCGGCCGGGGAAGCCTTCCCGGGCGTGCTCGTTGAACCCTGGACGCGCGGCAATCGCCAGATCATCAATACCTACGGCCCTACCGAGGCCAGCACCGACACCAGCCGCCAGAGCTTGCGCCCGGGGGAGCCCGTCACCATCGGTACGCCGCTGGCCAACGTGAATTACGTCATCCTGGAGGTCGACGGGACCGACCCGCTGCCGCACGGGGAAGCCGGTGAACTCTGTATCGGCGGGGTCCACCTGGCGCGCGGCTACCGCAACCTGCCCGGGCAGACGGCCCGGAAATTCATCGAGCACCCCCGGTTCGGGCGTCTTTATCGTACCGGGGACCGATGCAAAATCGACGTCCGGACCCAGCGGGTGCATTTCATGGGCCGGGTCGATGCGCAGCTCAAGGTGCGCGGTCATCGGGTTGAGGTACAGGCCGTCGAGGACATACTGCAGGACCAGTTCGGGGAAATAGAAGCCGCGGTGCTGGATTACCAGAACCACGAACTCGTGGCGTTCGTCGCCGCGCCGTCGCTCGCCGGGAATGAAACCCGGGAAGCCGTCCCGGCCCCGGCGGAATGGGCTGCGCGGGTCACTTCGGCCCTGGCCGGGCAGCTTCCTGCGCCTTCCGTACCGCACAGGATCTTCCTGGTGCGGGAATTCGCTCTGAAACCGAGATCCGGAAAGATCGACCGGGAGCGTCTGCCGCAGCTGACCCGGCCGACGGCAAACGGCGTTCAGGAAACACCGGGCAGTAGTGTCGGCGCAGTGGAGCGCGGACAGGGTCCGGATGATGCGATCGGCACCGTGGCTGAAAACGTGGGGGATTTCGTGGCGGGCGGCGAGGATGTGCTGGCCATCTGCGGGGACGTGTTCGAGACGCCGCCGGGGTGGGACGACACGTTTGCCGACCATGGCGGACATTCCATCGTCATCGCCCAACTGGCCCAGCGCCTGCACGCAGCGGGGTGGGGTGTGAGCGTCCGGGACCTGCTCAGCGACTGCAACACCCCGCGAAAAGTGGCGAATCACCCCAGGGAGTTCCGCGGCGCCGCCGATGTTTCGCCGGCGCCGCCAACAGGCGGGCCGGGCAACGGCGAGCGGGACGAGGCGGCGGCCAGAATCCTGTCGGCAGGTTTTTTCACCTTGCTCCAGGCGCTGTTTCTGCTGCTGCTCTATGCCCCACCCCTGGCAGGCTTTGTCGTCGCCATCGCCCTGGCGGAGATCGGCGAGTTCTTCATGACCGCAGAAGTTTGGGAATTCGTTGCCATCGGCTTCGTGCTCTCCCTGGCCGCCCGCATAATTCCGTTCGCGAGCCTGCTCTGGGTGCTGCTGATCAAGCTCTTCATGGGCGGGCACGTCTACCGGAACAAAGTGACGCCTGGCGTGTATCCCAAGTGGAGCCGGATGCACCTGAGGACCTGGTGCATCGAACGCCTGGAGCGTTCGGTGCTTCGCCCGCTGGGCTCCCTGTTCCGCAGCGCGCCATTGCAGGCCTACGTGTTGCGCCGCCTCGGTGCGGACGTCGGCAAGAACCTTCAATGCGCGGAAGACGCAAATTTCTCCGGCCCGCTGGACCTGCTCTCCATCGGTGATGATGTCGCTATCCAGACGGGAGCCTATATTCACACGACGAGGTGGCAAGGCCAGGACCTGCATGTCGGCCCGGTCCGCCTGGAGAGCGGCTGCAAGATCGGGATGCGCGCGGCTGTTGCCAACGACGTGACCGTGGGTGGCGGCAGTTGGATCCAGCCGTTCACTGCTATCCTCGGCAACGTGGGTTCCGGCGAGATGTGGGATGGGGCGCCGGCCCGTCTCAGTGGCCGCTGCACGGAGCTGAAGCGGACAGCGAGTGTCTGCAAGCGCGCGCGGCCGTCCGGGTTTGTCGAGGCATTCAATATCTTCATGCAGCTTTTCCTGGATTTCGTGCTGGTGGTGGCCCCGACGGCCGCGGTCACCTGGTTTGCCGCCACGTTCCTGCGCGTCGAGGACACCGGAATCGCCAGTGAATACTTCAGGGTTACGCCGCTTCCGGAGATTGCCTGGCAGATGGGGCTCTATGCCTTCGTGACCAGCTGGGTCACCATCGTGCTGGTCTCGGTGGTGTCATGCCTTTTCCTTCGATTCACCGCCGCGTCGCCCGGATTGTATTCGTCGCATGGATTGAAGGGCGCCATGCTTCTCTACCGTCTCAAGACGATGAACCAGGTCCAGAGACTGTGGACCTGGACCATCACCGGGCAATACCTTCGCGCACTCGCCGGGCTGCGCTTCCCGCGCGCCGGCGGCTCGGAGTGCGACGTGATGTTCAACCTCGTACCGGAACTCGCCAGCGCCGACTCCCAGGTTTTCTGGTCCAACGGATGTTTCACCAACATGCTCGATTATGGAGCCCGCCACATGGTGCTGCGCCGGCTCGACATGCCGCGCAATTTCTTCAGCGGCAACAACTCCGTTGCCGAGTCAGGCCAGTTGCCGACCAACTTCCTGCTGGGTGTCTCCACGTCCGTCAGCGACGTCCGGTTCCGGCGCCAGATGCATTCGCGGCCGGGAGAGCCCATCACGGTGGCCGGCAACCCGCCGGTGATGTTCGCGAGCGCTGATTTCGAGGCGGAAAACGAACGGCACAGGCGGCCCGGTTTCCTGCTATTCCTGGCGCGCATGTTCCTGAACGATGTTTTCAGCATGAGCGTGCTGGGAATGGCCAGCCTGCTGGTCTACGTGATCCTGTACACCACCTTGCTGCAGTCAGGCGTGGATGTGTTAACCGGCGCCCTGATCGCCCTGATGCTCGCGGAGTTCATATTGGTGTTGTCCAGCGCCGTGATAAAGAAGGTCCTGGTCGGGAGCAAATGGGGTTCCGATCACTCGGCACCGTTCTGGTCCTGGCGCCATTTCAGTTATTTTTTCGTCCAGGACTGTTTCTTCGCATGGTGCAGATTTCCGCTGGCGGTAACAGCCGGAACCCTGCTGTCCAATCCGATCCTGCGCTCGATGGGATGCCGGATCGGCCGGCGGACCATCGTCACCTCCCCCATGCAGGCTTCTGACTGGAACGCGGTGAGCTTCGGCGATGATTGCCTGGTCGCCGGTTTCCTGCAGTTTCATACCTTCGAGAACATGACGCTGAAAGTGAAGAAGTGCCAGGTCCGGGACGGCAGCGCCGTCAATTTCGGCGCGACGGTGATGGGCGGGGCGGAAATCGAGCCCGGGACGACGCTCGAGCCCCTGAGCCTGGTCCTGAAAGAAATGCGCCTGCCGGCCGGGACCTATCAGGGCAGCCCGACGGAAGCGGTGAGCGCGACATGAGCAAAGACGCCCTCGGCCGGATCAATGACCATTTCGCCATCGGTTCGCGCGATCTGACGCCACCGGCCGTGAAACATGCGGTGCGCGTGCTGTACATGCCGGGTACACACGACCAGCAGATTGCCGCGCTCTGCGCTATGACCCTTTCGGGCCGGGAGCGGAGCAGGCTGAAGCGATTTGCAAGCCCATTGGAACGGGACCGCTTCGTACAGCGCCGGGCATTCCGGCGCTTCTGCGGCGCCACGGCCTCGGGACAGTTCCGTTCCTTGTCTGACGTGGAATTCAAGAAGACGGAAAACGGACGGCCGTGGCTGGCCGAGATGCCGGGAACCTGGTTCAGCTTCTCTTCGTGTCGTTCCGGCTTTCTCGGGGCCTGGTCGCAGACCCATGCGATGGGTGTCGACATCGAGGATCGGACCGGAAACCTGGAGGTCACTCGATTGGCGAGGGTGTATTTTTCCGCAGCCGAAGCCAGGCTGGTTGAAAACTCAGCCGGTCCGGCACGACTGGCCACGTTTTGCCGGCTCTGGAGCCTCAAGGAGGCGGCGCTGAAGTCCGTTGGCCAGGGATTGCCCTTTGGCCTCCAGCGCTTCGCGTTCCGGCTGAATCCCGCCCCACGCCTTGTCGCTGCGCCCGCCGGATATGGCGGCCCCACCCCATTCGACGCACAGCTGATCGACGGGGCCGGCGCCTGTGCAGCACTGGTCACCCGGCGCCGCTCCTGATGGAAGGGCGAATCACTGTCGACAATTCGGACTGGCTGAAAACCGGCGCAATCCTGATGGTTGCGGTAGGACACACCGGCTATTTCTTTATTGAAGATGCCGCCTGGTGGAGCGTTTTTGGGCGTATGGCCGCCCCGATTTTCTTCTTTCTTCTGGGCTATGCCCGGTCCCGCACCATTCCACTGAAGTGGATCTGGCTCGGCCTCGGACTTACGCTGCTCGACAGCTACAACAACGATTGGGACTGGGTGCCGCCGAATATCCTGTTCAGCCTGGCGTTCATCCGCCTGGTGCGTCCTGGGATCAAGGCATTTCTGGAACGGCACGGCTGGGCCGCATTCACTGTCCTCGTGGTGTCCCTGATCGCGGTATTGCCCGTGGCGGGGGAGATGGTCGACTACGGTGCGGAGGGTTGGCTATGGGCGCTGTTCGGCTTGTGCCACCGCATGTATATCGACGGCGATTCGGAATCACAATCACCGGCGATCACGCGCCGGATGGGCAGGATGCGGCTGCCTGCGTGCCTGATTGCCGCGGGCATCTATGTCTGGCAGGAACAGATCGAATTCGAATTCACGGAAGTCCAGCTCGGTGTGGTCGTGCTCCTGGCCGCAGTCATGTCGCTTGCCCTGTATTTCTTCCACCGCGGCCCCAGTCGAATACAGCCGTCTCAACCCGTGGCGCGGGCCTTGCACTTTCTCGGCTGGCACACGCTGGAGATTTACGTCATTCAGCTGGCCGGCTCCGAACTCATCATCATGATCCTGCCTGAACTTGCCGCCTGAAACGGCCCCGGCAGAATACGTCATGGAAAGTTCGGTGTGTTCTCGTATACTGGGTGGCGAAATCCATGATGAGGATGAGGACGTGATGAGGACAATGATTCGCTTGATTATTATTTCCCTGTTGCTGATGGTTTCCGCTCCCGCCTGGTCGGCGGACGCCGCTATGCAGTACTTCAAGTGCGAACAGCACGAAGAAGCGACAGACGAACAGCTCGAAGAAGTAGCTTCCGCGTGGCTGAAGGCTGCGAAAACAATGAAAGGCGGCGAAAACCTCAAAGCCTATCTGAATTTCCCGGTGGTTGCCCAGATGGGCGAGTACGACTTTTTCTTTGTCGTGGCTGCTCCTTCCCTCGCTGAATGGGGCCAGTTCATGGCGGGCTACTCGGGTTCGGCGGCCGAGGCTGTCGACGATGATTTCGGCGACCTGGCCGATTGTCCTGACAGCGTCCTTTTCGAAGGGGTGAAAGTCGAATAGGAAAGATTGGATCTGAAACAGAAAAGGCCGCCAAACTGGCGGCCTTTTTCATGGCCCCGGGTTTTCTAACCTTTCAACAGGTCTGACAATGGATTCTGATGGTGCAGGTGAACATCGGTCTGCGGGTAGGGGATATTGAGGCCGGCTGCTTCGAGTTCCACCTTGCCGGTTTCGAGCAGGTCGCCCCACACGGTCCAGTAGTCTTCCGTCTTCGCCCAGGGCCGCACCGCGAAATCGACGCTGCTGTCGCCCAGGTTCGCCACAAAGATGCTGGTTTCGGGATCGTCCAGCACCTTGGGATGTTCTGAGCATATGCGGGTCAGCACCTCGCGCGCTTTCTTCAGGTCGTCGTCGTAACCCACGCCAAACACCATGTCCACCCGGCGCTGATCGTTGGCCGTGTAGTTCGTGATGGTGTCGGCCGCGACCTGGCCGTTGGGGATGATGATCTGCTTGTTGTCCGCTGTGGTCAGGATCGTGCTGAAAATGCGCACTTCGTTGACCTTGCCCGTTACACCCGCGACCTCAACCACGTCGCCTTTGCTGAACGGGCGGAACATGACCAGCATGACCCCGGCCGCGAAGTTGCCCAGCGAGTCCTTCAGGGCCAGGCCGATGGCCAGGCCGGCGGCGCCGACCACGGCGACCAGCGAAGTGACCGGCAGGCCAAGCGTATCGAGGGAGGCCAGGATCACGGCTACCAGCAGGATGGCGTAAACGACATTGCTCAGAAAATTGATCAGGGTCGGGTCGGCTTCCCGGCTTGTCATCGCCTTGCAGGCGAAATTCGTGATGCGCTTCGCGATCCATTTACCGATGATGTAGATCAGCAGGGCGATGACGAGCTTGATGGCCCAATCGCCGAGCATGGGCATCAGGTCTTCGCGCGAGAAAAATTGGTTGACGGTTTCCATGCTCCCTCCTTTTTTAAGTCGTGGAATCAGGCGATGTCTTCACCGGGTTCCAGGAACTGTTCCATACGGTCGGCCGTCAGCGCGACGTTGCGGATGGTGTAGTCCAGTTCTTCCTCGCCGACAAAGGCGTACGGCAGGTTCTCACACATCTTGATGTAGGGAACGCCGTCCAGGTCGCCAACGGCCAGGTAGCCCACCCGCTGGGTCAGGTTGATGCGCAGGCATTTCTCGGCGCCGAGGTCTTCCAGCGGAGCGACCGGCGTCTCGACGCGCAGCACCCGGCGCCCGCCGCTGGTTTCCAGTTCGGCCAGGAATATGCTTTGCCTGCGCGGGCCTTTTTGGGTTTCGATGGGATACTCGAAGCCGATGATGAAGGGCTCGTCGATCCGCAACTCGTAGAGGTCCATCATGTGCTGGCGGACTTCGGAAAAAGTTTCCATAGATCTCTCCTGTTATTGTGGCGATCCTATTTCGGCGCCAGCCTGACCGCGCCGTCCAGGCGGATGGTCGTGCCGTTCAGGTAGGGGCTCTCGATAATGTTGCCCGCCAACACCGCGAATTCCTCCGAGCGCCCCAGGCGGGACGGGAAGGGGATGGAGGCCGACAGTGACTCCTGGATGTGTTCGGGCATGCCGTCCACCATCGGAGTCCAGAAGATTCCCGGGGCGATGGTCATCACGCGGATTCCGAAACGCGAAAGCTCCCGCGCCATCGGCAGCGTCATGCCGACCAGGCCGCCCTTGGAGGCGGAATAGGCCGCCTGGCCGATCTGGCCTTCGAAAGCCGCGACCGAGGCCGTGTTGATGATGACGCCTTTCTCGCCGTCTTCCAAGGGATCGTTGTGCTGCATCACGTCGGCGGCGGCCTTGGCCACGTTGAAGCTGCCGATCAGGTTCACTGTGATGGTCGTGGCGAAGAAATCCAGCGCCATCGGGGCTTCACGGCCCAGGACGCGCCCCGCACCGATGATGCCCGCGCAGTTCATGGCGACATTGAGGCCGCCGTTGATCTCGGCCGCCTGTTTGACCGAAGCGATCACGCCTCCTTCGGAAGTGACGTCGGTACGGACGTACTGCGCGCCCGTTTCGGCTACGGCCGCGGCGCCGGCTTCTTCGTTCACGTCCAGCATCACGGCCTTGCCGCCGTTGGCGAGGATGTGGCGGGTGACCGCCAGGCCGAGACCGGAAACGCCGCCCGTGACCAGTGCTTTAACCTGGTTCAATTGCATGGGGATAACTCCTTGCGGATTGTATTGTCGGAATTCAGATCGATTTCAGATGCAGTTTACCTGTCCCTTGGGGTTTTCGCTAAACTTCGATCGCGACCGCGACGGCCTCACCGCCGCCCAGGCACAGCGAAGCGACGCCGCGTTTCAGCCCACGCCGCTTCAGTGCGTGGATCAGCGTGACCAGGATGCGTGCGCCGGAGGCGCCGATCGGGTGGCCCAGCGCGCAGGCGCCGCCGTTCACGTTGACTTTTTCGTGATCGAGCCCGTTGTCGGCCATCGCCGCCATCGTGACCGAGGCGAAAGCCTCGTTGATCTCGAACAGGTCCACCTGTTCCATCGCCCAGCCGGCTTTTTCGACCACCATGGCCACGGCGGTGGACGGAGCGGTGGTGAACCATTCGGGTTCGTGCGCGAACGTCGCGTGCGCGATGATTTTCGCCAGCGGCTCGACGCCGCGCCGCGCCGCTTCATCGGCCGTCATCAGAACCGTGGCCGCCGCACCGTCGGAAATCTTCGACGCGTTGGCCGCCGTCACCGTACCGTCTTTCTTGAATGCCGGACGCAGCATCGGGACCTTCGGGATGTTGCAGCGGTGAGGTTCCTCGTCCTCGTCGCAGACGTGCTCCTGGCGGCGCGACGTGACCGTGACTGGCACGATTTCCTCGGTGAAATCGCCTTCGTGAAGGGCTCGCTGGGCGCGTTCCACCGAGGCGATGGCAAAGGCGTCCTGGTCCGTCCTTGAAAACTCGTATTTCTCTGCGCACATCTCGCCGAATATGCCCATCATCTGCTGGTCGTAGGGGCTTTGAAGGCCGTCCCAGAACATGTGGTCGAGCACCTGGCCGTGCCCCATGCGCATGCCGCCGCGGGCCTTGGGCAACAGGTAAGGGGCATTGGTCATGGACTCCATGCCGCCCGCAACGACGATCGCGGAACTGCCGGCCCTGATCGCGTCGTTGCCCAGCATGATCGCTTTCAGACCCGAACCGCAGACCTTGTTCACCGTGGTGCAGCCCACCGACACCGGGATGCCGGCCTTCAGCGCGGCCTGGCGGGCCGGCGCCTGGCCAAGGCCTGCCGGCAACACGCATCCCATGATGACTTCGCTCAGTTCCTTTCCATCCACGCCGGCCTGGTCGACCGCAGCACGGATTGCCGCCGCTCCCAGGTCCATGGCGCTGGCGTCCTTGAACTGGCCCTGGAAAGAGCCGATCGGCGTGCGCTTGGCGCCGGCGATTACAACTGTACCCTCACTCATTCGACGTTCTCCCAAATCAATGCTTACTGTCGCGTCCCGGGAAGCGGTGCGCTTTACCCATGTACGGCATCTTGAGTTTACCAAGAATCTCGATGCGCTCTTCGGCCATGCGGTCCGCAGCCTGCCAGGTCGGGATTCCGCCGAGCGCCGGGCCAAGGGCCGTGTTGTGGATTCCGATGGTGGCCCTGAGGCCTGTATTCTTGTTGTGGCAGAAGACGATTTGTTCGTGTTCTGAATCGAAGACGGTATCGAATATTTCCATGGATTCTGTCTCCTTCGTTTTCTGCCTATCTTAGTTGAAAAAGCCCGTTCTCACGGGCTTTTCAGGAATTTTGTTGATATGGGTCCTGTCGCTTCGGAACGGCCCGGATCCGACCGTTCTGGCGGGTTGGAATTACGGCGATTCGACTTCGTTTCCGTCCGCGTCCAGCACCTTGATCGACATGCCAAGCTCTTCCAGTTCAGGGCGGATCGTCGGCAAGTCGCCGACCACCACGATGGCCATGTTCTCGCTGTCGATCAGCCGTCCGGCCACGGCGTTCAGCGTCTCGCGATCGGTCTCGCGCAGCAGGGTCTTCTGCTGCTTGCGGTAATCCAGCGGCAGATCGTAGCGCAGAATCTGCGAGAGCAGTCCCAGCTTGGCGGCCGGGGTCTCGTAGGCGCGCGCGTCGCGTTGGCCGATGGCGTTTTGCAGGTAGTCGTATTCCGCCTCGCTCATGCCATCCGCCGAGTAGCTTTCCAGCTCCCTCAAAACCTCGGTGATCGACGCTGCCGTCGCTTCCTTGTTGACTTCGGACGAGACCCGGAAGCTGCCCAGTTCCGGACCTCCGCTGAAGCGGCTGGAGATGCCGTAGGTGTAGCCCTTGTCTTCACGCAGATTCAGGTTGATCCGGCTGTCGAAATTACCACCCAGGTTGAAATTGGCAAGGTTGGCCAGGTAGAAGTCGCCCAGAGCGTCGTAACGGATGGACGGGTAGGCCATCCGCAGCGTGGACTGCGCCGCCTCGTCCTTGTTGACCAGGTAGACGGTGCGGCCCTCGATTCTGGGCAGTTCTTCGACGGCCTCGCGGAACGCTTCTTCGGTTTCCAGTTCCGCAAGCGCAGCCAGGCTGGTCAGCAGTGCTTCCTGCGGCAGGCTGGTGCTGACCAGCACGCCCTGCAGGTGCGTTGGGATATGCGCTGAGTAGAAGGCTTTCACGTCGTCCAGCGAGATGCTGCTGACGGTCGAGGGCAGCCCGGCATCCGGGTAGGAAAGGGGGTGCTCCGGCCCTGCCAGGACCGCACCGATTGCGCGCCTGGCCAGCGAGGGGCCGGATTTGCGAGCCTGCATGAGCGACTCCATGACCCGGGTTTTGACGCGGTCAAAATCCTCTGGTGTGAATGCAGGTTCGAGCATGCGCTCCATCATCAGCGCCACGCCGGCGTCGAGGTGCTTGCTCAGCACGTTGAGTGAAACGGTGGTTTCATACTGGCCCGTGGCGACACTGACCGAGGCGCCGATACGCTCCAGCGCTTCGGTGAACTCGGCGGAAGTGCGCCGCAGCGTCGCTTCCTGCATCAGGGACGCCGTCAGGCTGGCCAGGCCAGCCATACCGGGCGGCTCGTCTCGCTGACCCATGGCGAACACCGCCCGGACCGTGACGGTCGGTGTTTCCAGGTTCGGAACGGCCAGCAGGCGGACGCCGTTGGCCAGACGGGTGTCCCAGATCGGCGGCAGGTCGACCAGCGGGTTGCCACCCGGGACGGGCTGCATGCTGCGGTCGAAATGGTCTTCCCAGGTGCGCAGATCGGGCGGTGATTCCGGCCGCGGCGGCGAAACCGTGGGCTCGACGCTTTCCCCGGCAAGGCCCATCGACTGGAAATCGAAGTCCTGCGGACGCGCCGCGAGGTCGCTGCGGCCGTTCGGAACGATGCTCAGAACCACCGCCGGTTGATCCTCGATGTACTGGGCGAATGCCCGGGCCACTTCTTCCTTCGTCACGCTCGCGTAACGCTCGATGTCGTCGGTGGCCGTTTTTGGATCGCCGGTGAATACTTCGGAAAATGCCAGGTTGCGGACCTTTCCGGCCACGCTCTGCATGCCGAAAATCTGCCCGGACTCAAAGCCGGCAATGAACTTCTGCAGGTCGTCGTCGTTGACGCCCCGCCCGGTGAACTCGCGCAGCGTTTCACGGATGGCTTCCTCCATCTCGGCCAGGGTCTCGCCCGAGGCCGGGTTCTGGATCACAATGATGGCCATCTCGCAGGCCAGTTCGCGGCAGGCGTGGCTGACGTAGGCGCTGACGGCGCGCCCGGTCTGCACGAGTCGCTGGTAGAGCAGCGAGGCCTTGCCAAGGCCGATGACCTTGGCCGCCGCATCCAGAGGCGCTTCGTCCGGGTGTCGGTAGTAGACCGTGGGGAACAGCATTGCGATGGCCGGCAGGTGGATATTGTCTTCCATCGTCACGTAACGGTCTTTTTCCAGGCTGCCCGGCTGCCGCGACAGGTTTTCGACGTCGGGGCCGCTGGGGATGGGCCCGAAATACTTCACGATCCACTCCAGTGTCTGCTGCCGGTCGATGTCGCCGCCGATGGTGAGCGTGGCGTTATTGGGCCCGTACCAGCGCAGGAAAAAGCGTTTCAGGTCGTCCAGCGACGCGGCGTCCAGGTCCTCGATCCATCCGATCACCGGCCAGGAATAAGGGTGTTGCGGCGGGTAGAGGTTCTTCATCATCGTTTCGCTGGCGCGGCCGTAGGGACGGTTGTCCACACGCTGCCCGCGCTCGTTCTTCACCGCCGCGCGCTGGATGTCGAACTGCTCCTGGGTGACCGCCTGCAGCAATAGTCCCATGCGGTCCGCTTCGAGCCACAGGGCCGTTTCCAGCTGGTTGATCGGGATGGTTTCGTAGTAGTTCGTGCGGTCCGAGTTGGTGGTGCCGTTCAGCGTGCCGCCGGCATTGGAAATGGTCTTCGAGAAATCGCCGCGAGCGACGTTCTCGGAACCTTCGAACATCATGTGCTCGAAGAAATGCGCAAAGCCCGACCGCCCGGGTTCTTCGCGCGCCGAGCCCACGTGGAACGTCACGTCCACGTGCGCCATCGGGTCCGAGTGGTCCTCGTGCAAAACCACGGTCATGCCGTTGTCCAGAACGTACTTGCTGAACGGGATCGAGAAACCGACATCGTTGCCTGAGAATTCTTCCACCAGCGTCATGCCGGCTGGCACGGCCGGGCCCCGGTCGGCGGCCCCAACCGTTTCTTCCGGAACGGCTTCGGGTGGCGCCTTTTCGCAGGCGGCCAATACGGCGAGGAGGAGCAAGGGAACGAGCTTTTTGATCATCTGGAATTCCTGGAGTGGCGGGACGCTAAACAGCAGACTATTGTACGACCCGAAACACCATTGTCGAGTTCACTTCCCCAGGCAATGAGTTCGAAGGTCCGGAAAAATGTGCATTGAAATATCGAGAAGCGCGGTCATTCGAGTGGAGAGGTTTTGGCGCAGCCAGAGTAGCGCCGTCTAAAAGACAGAGCGCGGCGCCCAAAAAGTGGAAAAGCAATAGATCGCGGCAGGGGACCGACCCGGCCCCTGCCGCTGTATCCCGACACACTTCGTCGGGTGGCGAGATATTCTGCCATCCCGTGCGTTCGGGAGCATTTCCTTACGCTCCCCCCTTCTTTCCATCTACAATACTCCCTTCCGAATTTTTATGCAAATTTGGCTAAATACTTCTGAAACCCGCATCATTATGCGATTTCGCAAAACTGCACTTTTGGCTAAAAACAAGGTCTCGCAATCAGGACTAATTTATCGGGAGATTCGGAACAGCAATTGACAACCCCTTGATTTCGGGTCCCGGCAGGGATTGCCGTCACAGGGTAAAATATGCCGCTGAACCAATGGATACGACGCCATGAGCCGACCTGCAGACCAGATACCGCACGCCAAGACGGAGCCGACCACGCCGTTGCGATTCGTGACCGCCGCCTCGCTGTTCGACGGCCACGACGCCGCCATCAACATCATGCGCCGCCTGATCCAGGCGCAGGGCGCGGAAGTGATCCACCTGGGCCACAACCGCAGCGTCATGGACATCGTGCGGGCGGCCATTCAGGAAGACGCGGACGCGATCGCCATATCCTCCTACCAGGGCGGACACATCGAATTCTTCAAATACATGGTCGACCTGCTCAGGGAACGCGGCGCGGAGCACATCCGCGTGTTCGGAGGTGGCGGCGGCACCATCACGCCCGATGAGATCAATGAGCTGGAAGCCTACGGAGTGGAACGGATTTACCACCCGGACGACGGCATGCACATGGGCCTGGTCGAAATGATCGAAGACGTGGTCAAACGCACGGCGGGCCACCGGGTGCCGACCGAGTACCCCGGGCAACTGGACCTGAGTAACGCCCGGACCATCGCCAACGTGATCTCGGCGCTGGAGGACGAAGTCTTCAGCGAAGCGGAACTGAAACTGAAGCGCCGCGAGTGGGAGGGCCGCCCGGACCAGGCGCCGGTCATCGGCATCACCGGCACCGGCGGGGCGGGTAAGTCGTCCGTCACCGACGAGTTGCTGAACCGTTTCATCCAGTGTTTCCCGGATATGAAGATCGCCGTACTGGCGGTCGACCCGACCCGCCGCCGCACCGGTGGCGCCCTGCTGGGCGACCGCATCCGGATGAATTCCCTGCGCAGCGAGAACATCTACATGCGCAGCATGGCCACGCGCCGCCAGCACCTGGCGACCTCGGCCATCCTGCAGGACGCGATCTCCTTCCTGAAGTCCGCCGGTCTTGACCTGGTGATCGTCGAAACCGCCGGGATCGGCCAGTCCGACTCCGAGATCGTCGACATGGTGGATTTCCCGGTCTACGTGATGACCAGCGACTTCGGCGCTCAGAGCCAGCTCGAGAAGATCGACATGCTGGACTTCGCCGAACTGGTGGTGCTCAACAAGTTCGACAAGCGCGCCGCCGAAGATGCGCTGCGCGACGTTCGCAAGCAGTGGAAACGCAACCACCTGGCCTTCCATTCCAGTGACGAGGACGTGCCCGTCTATCCCACCATCGCCAGCCAGTTCAACGACCCGGGCGTCACCTGGATGTTCGTCAATCTGTGCCGCCTGGTACGCCAAAAGCTGGGCCTGCCTGCCGAAAACTGGTCGCCGGAGATCGACACCTCAGTGAAAGAACCCAAGGCGACCGTGCTGATCCCCGGCCAGCGAGTGCGTTACCTGGCCGAGATCGCAGAGCAGGGCAGGGGCATCAACGCGGAAATCACCCGCCAGGCCGAAGCCGCCAGCAAGGCGCAGAATTATTTCGAGTCTCTGAAAATCCTTGGAGACGAACACCTCCCCGAGCCATTCGCCCGCTACGTCTCCTTTGCTCTGCGCGACGAAGAGGCCGACCGGGCACTGGTGCTGCTGCGCCAGCGCTACGACGCCGCCATCGGGGAACTCAGCGAAGGCGCCATCCAGGCCTTGAGGGCCTGGCCCGATCGCAAGAGAGGCCTGCGCAGCGAGCAGTACAGCTACGAAGTGCGCGGCCGCGAAATCACCGGCCGGAATTTCCGGGAATCGCTCAGCCGCCTGATGATCCCCAAGATCGGCATGCCGCGCGACGCGGACTGGGGTGAGCTGCTCAGTTTCCTGATGCGTGAAAACCTGCCTGGCTACTACCCTTACACTGCTGGGGTGTTTCCGTACCGCCGTGCGGGCGAAGACCCCATCCGCATGTTCGCGGGCGAGGGCACGCCCGAACGAACCAATCGCAGGTTCCACCTGCTGGCGCACGGCCAGCCGGCCGTTCGACTCAGCACGGCTTTCGATTCCGTGACCCTGTACGGCGAAGACCCGCACACCCGCCCGGATATCTTCGGCAAAGTCGGCAACTCCGGCGTTTCCATCGCCACGCTGGACGACATGAAGAAACTCTATTCCGGCTTCGACCTGTGCGCGCCGAACACCTCCGTGTCGATGACCATCAATGGCCCGGCGCCGATGATCCTGGCCTTCTTCATGAACGCCGCCATCGACCAGCAGGTGGAGTTGTACCTGCACAAGCACGGCAAGTGGGAAGAGGCGAAACGAAAAATCGGGCAGTATTTCGAAGGCCGTCGGCAGCCGGGATACCACGGCCAGTTGCCCGAAGGCAACAGCGGCCTGGGCCTCGCCCTGCTGGGTATCACCGGCGACAAGCTGGTCGACGACGAAACCTACTCGAAAATCAGGGCCGAGACCCTGACCAGAGTCCGCGGCACCGTGCAGGCGGATATTCTCAAGGAAGACCAGGCCCAGAACACCTGCATCTTCTCGACCGAGTTCGCCATGCGCATGATGGGCGACATCCAGCAATTCTTCGTCGATAACGGCGTGCGAAATTTCTACAGCGTGTCGATCTCCGGCTACCACATCGCCGAAGCCGGCGCGAACCCGATCAGCCAGTTGGCCTTCACGCTCAGCAACGGCTTCACCATCGTCGAGTACTACCTGGCGAGAGGGATGGACATCGACCGGTTCGCGCCGAACCTGAGCTTTTTCTTCAGTAACGGCATGGATCCCGAATATACGGTTATCGGCAGGGTGGCGCGAAGGATCTGGGCACGGGCCATGCACGAGCGCTACGGCGCCAACCGCCGGAGCCAGATGCTGAAGTACCACATCCAGACCAGCGGGAGGAGCCTGCACGCCCAGGAAATCCAGTTCAACGACATCCGGACCACGCTGCAGGCGCTGTACGCGCTGTTCGACAACTGCAACAGCCTGCACACCAACGCCTATGACGAGGCCATCACCACGCCCACGGAGGAAAGCGTGAGGAGGGCTGTCGCAATCCAGATGATCATCAACAAGGAACTGGGCCTGAACTTCTGCGAGAACCCCTGGCAGGGAAGCTTCATCGTGGATGAACTGACCGACCTGGTCGAAGAAGCCGTCTACCAGGAATTCGAGCGCATCTCGGAGCGCGGCGGCGTGCTCGGCGCCATGGACACGATGTACCAGCGTAGCAAGATTCAGGAAGAGAGCCTGTATTACGAGAGCCTGAAGCATGATGGGAGTTTGCCTATCGTGGGCGTGAACACCTTCCTGCCGCCGGACGGGCACGGAGAAGTGGGCGAGATCGAATTGATGCGCTCATCGGAAGGCGAGAAGAACCAGCAGGTATCCAACGTCGAGGCTTTCCGCGCGGCACATCACGAGGAGGGAGAGCCTAACTTGTGTCACCTCCAGCAAGTAGCGCGTGAAAGGAAGAACACCTTCGAAGCACTAATGGATGCGGCGAAGTACTGCTCTCTGGGTTCGATGAGCCACTCGCTCTACGACGTGGGCGGTGAATATCGCCGCAACATGTAGACCTGAGGGATCCCACGAAACCTGGACCGGTTTTCCAGGCTGGGTCACCATCACACGAGTCGCAGTGTGCAGTTCATTTTCATTCGCGGAGGTTTATTGCAAACATGAGTCAGTCCACGAAGCAATTCAATCGGGTACAGCGTGCTTTCCTGAGGGTTTTGGACAATCACAATCGCAAACTCGTGGACTACGAAGACGATGTATGGAGTTTCTTTCAGAACTGCTGGCACTTAAGCGACTGGATCAAGAACGATACAAAGGGCGTGGCCAAAGCAACCAGGGGGAAAATCGGAGTTGAGGTGAAATCCCATCCGGCCCTGGTGAGAGTTGGGGAACTGGCCAACAAGAGCAAAAATCTCGTAGTGACCAGTAACGTGATGGAAGAGGGCGGAAAAGAACACGGAGAGATATTGCTGACGGTTATCGATGAAAACGGCGATGAGTTCCCGGTAAAAAAACTGGCAACCGATGCGATGAAAGACTGGATGACGATCGTAAAAAAATACCGGATTTAGAAAGAATTCAAATCTGGAATTCGACCTTCATCGCCGTGACACTGATGCAGGTGGTCCAATGTCATGGCTCATTCCCCTCCATCGGGCCCGAAGAAAATTACCCAGGTGGCGAAGTCGTCGCTAAAATCCTCGAAACGATGATCCACTCCGGCAGGTACGAACATCAGGTCACCCGGTTTGAACGGGTGGCGTTTGCCATCATTCTTGAAATAACCGGTGCCTGATATGACTACGTACACCTCGTCGCACCAATGCGGCTGTTGAGGGTCGTGACCAACCGGTTGATAAATCTCGACTTCAAGCGAGCCATGTTTGAATAGACCCAGCCAGGTGTTCTCAGTCCCGGTGCGCAATTGATCCAGCGCCCATTTCGGATTCATGTGATGTTCTGAGGGAAAAGGCCCCTTCATCATAATTCTCCCTTGTCAGTTGAATCACGCTCGCATGATTGATTGAAAGAGATATGAATCCAATCAAAAAACCTTCGCTTTGTGAGTAAGTGCCGTGAAAGAGCCGATTCTCTCACGACCCGCATTCGAAAACAGCTTTAACAATTGTCACAGGGACGTAAGTCAGTCAGGGCTCATTTTGAGGTCAAGAGGAGCCGTGGAGCCGACCGGGAACAAACAAGCGCAGAAAGGCGTTGAAATGGTCAACAAAAACTCCGGTCGCTGGTATGCTGACAGCCCAGTTCGGTGCATTTGAAATGGATGTCCAGTAGGATGATGCACCAGTGTTCTAGTCAACCACCGGAAACACCAATGAAAAAAAGCACTTTTCTCATCGCTTTCATGCTGCTCTGTGCAAGTTTGACTGTCCAGGCGCAGACTCCCGACCAGTCGAGGGGCATCGATCAGCGCGTGGATTATGCCAGCTTGATGGCATTCGGCCCCTGGGACGATCGCAATTATCTGATCATCCAGGAGGAACTGGCCGAACTGGCCCCCGATGAGGCCGAACTGACTGATCCGATACCGGCATTTTTCCGCATTGAGTTACGCAAGAAATTTCCGCACCTGCGCCGCTCCGGACCAGCCCAATACCCCCGTGCGGCCGTGCCCATGTTCTACAGACAATACGGCGGAATTTTCCGCGATGGCGAATACATCGAGAAACGCAAAAAGTACGATGAGGGTGAAGCCAGCAAGGCTCAGCGGGGTGTTGTAAACGGCGAGATCAAGCTGAACCAGGTGCTGGGCGCCAACGAGGTGACCGTCGAGATCAATCCGGCCAATCCGATGCAGGTCATCGCCGGTTCGAACAACAATGGCGGCCAGGAAATGTACTACTCGACCGATGGCGGCGCGAACTGGACCATCCAGGGCACCCTGCCGAACACCTGCTGCGATCCGACCGTGGACTGGAAGTCGGACGGCACGGTGGCCTACGTTGCGGCACTGAGCGGCCCGATCGGCGTTTCGTTCTGGCGTTCATTCGATGGCGGCGTGACCTGGCAAGACCGGATCGACATCACGCCCAGCGGCAGCGACAAGGAATTCATCCACGTCGATCGCTCCCCCTCGTCCACTTACCAGGACAACGTATACGTCACGTACCACAATGGCAACGTGATGCAGTTCGCCAGATCGACCAATGACGGCACGTCTTTCGACATCACCGCGTTTCCTGGCGCGCCTGTTGGAATCGGCAGCGATATAACCACCACCAACAATGGCGATATTTACTATTTCTACGGTGCGGTCGGAAATCAGACAGTCACCCTGTTGAAATCCACCGATGGCGGTGACAGCTTTGCCACACCCATCACGGTCACCGGCACGAGCGGGGTTTTCGACTGGCCCATTCCGGCGATGGAATCACGTAACGCCTGGATCTATGCGGCGGCCGATGCCGATCGCTCGGGCGGAACTTTCGACGGCAGCGTGTACGTCGCATTCACCGACACGACCGCTCCGGAATCAGGCGTTGCGGCCGATAACCACACCATTATCGAAGTCTGGTATTCACGCGACGGCGGCTCGACCTGGAATGTCTCGAACCCGCACTCAATGGCCGACACCGATACCGTGGACCGCTTCAACCAGTGGATCAAGGTGGACGAACAGGGCAATGTGCATGTCGTGTTCTACGATACCCGCAACTCCGCCAACCGAACCGGGGTCGACCTGTACTACAGCTACTCCACCGACGGGGCAGTCACCTGGGTTGAGCCCATTCGCGTCAGTTCGGAAACCTCACAAAACCTGACCGACGGCCAGGAGTGGGGCGACTACAACGGGCTTTCGATATTCGCCGAGAAGGGCATCTCCACCTGGACCGATAACCGGGACGGACCGCCCAACAGCAAGGACGTTTACGCCTCGCAGCAGGACAATCCGGTTGCATCGCCCACGTTCACCTTCATGGGCGACAATTTGCAGCAGGGCGTTTGCGCACCGGACAGCCTGGCTGACATCAACCTGACGATCGAATCGATCCTGGGCTTCACCGATAGCGTCACGCTGAGCACGGTTGGGGAGCCGGCCGGTTTCAGCACCAGCTTCACGGTTAACCCGGTTTCGCCGCCGGGCGCATCCGTGGCCCAAATTTCCGTCGCCGACACGGTGGCGGCCGGTCCCTATGGCTTCGATCTGATGGCGTCGAGCGGTTCGATCGATCGCACGCTGGGCGTCGATGTTGATGTGTTCGATGAGGCCCCCGGCGTGGCAACCCTGATCTCACCCGCCGATGGCGCAATGGATCTCCCGGCGCAACCCGGTCTGGATTGGACCGACGTGCCGCAGACGGGTCTATATACAGTGGAAATCGATGATGACCCGGGCTTCGGCAGTATCGACTTCACCGCGCAAGTCGAAGACAGTGAAATTCTCGTGGATACGCCGCTGGGAAGTTCTGCGACGTATTACTGGAGGGTGCGCTCGGCCAACAGTTGCGGCACCGGCTCGGAATCGGCTGTGTTCTCATTCACCACGGCGCCTCCGCCGGGCGATTGCGATCCGGAGGAGACCCCCGTCGAGCTTGAGTCCTGGGATTTCGAGGACGGCGCACAGGGCTGGACGCATGCCGCCCTGACGGGTCCTGATACCTGGGTGCTGTCCGCCGCGAACCCCAACAGCGGAGCACAGCACTGGCACGCGGATGACGTCCCGGAAATATCGGATCAGGTCCTGATCTCGCCGCCGGTATCGATTCCATCCGACCTTACCAGGCTGACATACCAGTTCCAGAATTACCAGGAAATCGAGGATCGGGATGTGGATAGCTGCTGGGACGGCGCCATCCTGGAAGTGTCCACGGACGGCGGCGCGAACTTTGTGCAGGTGGAAAACAGCGATTTGCTGACCGACCCGTACGATGGGACCATCGATAGCGGTTTCGGCAACCCGCTGGGAACTCTCCAAGGCTGGTGCGGTGATCCACAACCTTATCTGAATTCCATCGTGGACATTGACGGCCTGGCTGGTGAAGCCAACGTGGTATTCCGGTTCCGTTTGGCAACCGATTCCACAGTCGGCCGACCCGGTTGGGATATCGATGATGTCAAGATTTTGGGTTGTCAGTCGACCAACGAAGACATCCTGTTCGAGCACGGATACGAAGACGGTGATGGTTCGCAATAAAGCCCGGGGCGCCCTTGAGTTGGATGCAATGCCTCAAGCGGGTCTTCGCCTTCGAGACCTGCTGGAGGACCAGGAACCCTGATGTGAAACGGGGCCGTCAACGGCCCCGTCTCTTTCAGCCCAGTACGTCTTCATTCAATAATCAGGACCCTCCGCATACTCGAGCCCAACCGCCCCGGCCTGCTCGGCCACCGCTTCATATATCTTCTGATCCAGCGAGTCCTTGTAGCCGCCGGCCTCCCTGGCTTTCTTCGAGATGTAACCGTCGCGGTCATCGGCAAGTTCGCGCATCTGGCGCTGCAACTCGGAACGCTCCTGTGCGAGCTCTTCGACGTAGTCCTGCTGTTCTTCCGGGGCCATCGGTTTCAACGCAGCGGGTAATTCTTCCTCGTCGAGTTCCTCGAGTTTGATATCGCCGCTGGCGATGGCATCGACCAGGTCGTTCTTGCCCAGCAGGTTCGCCCTGCCGCCGGCTGACACGTTGAAGGCGGCGCGGCGGGCGCGCGACTCTACGGACGCACCCTCGTGCAGCTTGTCGGTGGCGGCGACCTTGCTGGCCATTTTTTCCTTTTCTTCCTCGCTGCCGAAGTACAGGCGCGTGTCGTCCAGCCGGGCCGACAGGGTCGCCAGTTCGGCGTCATAGGGCGTGGTCATGGCTACCGCGCCGCCGGCCTGTTCGACCTGGAAGAACTTGCCCTGGCCGAGATCCGCGATCTGCGCCCAGGGTTCGGCGGTGACCGGCAGATCTCCGCACTGGACGGTGTTGACAACGATGCCCCTGGCCCTCGCCGCTTTCACGATTTCAGGGTAGCTCGCCTCGTTCGGGTAATCCATGTGCGGCGGCGCGTCTCCCACCAGGAACACCACCTGGTAAGCCTGCGAGTCCTGGCTCCAGGAGATGTTGTGCACGGCGTCGTAAAGCGCCTGGTTGACGCTTTCGGGCGTATCACCGCCGCCACCGGCCTGGAAATCCATCAGCGTGGCGTAGACGGAGTCGAGATCGTCCGACAGGTCGACCACGCGGGTGACGTACTGATCACCGCGGTCACGGTAGGCGACCAGGCCGATCCGGATTTCGGGCGTCGGCTGGGCGGAGGCCATGGTGGTGGCGATCGACCAGATCTTCTCCTTGGCGGTCTGGATCAGGCCGCCCATGCTTCCGGTGGTGTCGAGCACGAACACGACGTCCACCTTGGGCGTTCCCTGTGGCGCGACGATGTGCGCGACCGGGACGGGCTTCGGCTCGATCGTCCTGGCCTTCAGTGCGGGGTAGTAAATCACGGCGCCCAGGGTCAGTGCGAACAGGGCGATTACCAATATCTTGCTTCTCATGATGTTGTCCTCTTGCTGATGAGTTGATGGAGTGCCGCATCGGCCTGGCGTTGGGCACGTTCGAAATTCCCGCCGTTGGCGGGGGTGGTTTGTTTCATCGTGCTTTTACGCCGTATCAAGGGCGGAATCGTCACGAACAGCGCCTGCACCAGGAAAAAGCACCAGGTAGCCAGGAACACGCTGCCGGTACGGCTGATTGCCCAGACGGCCGCCGAAACGCTCAGTGCGCTCAGGCCCAGATCCATTAGCGCCGGCAGCACGCCCTGGTAGAAATACAGGGAGCGAACCAGCCAGACGGCGCCGACGTGGATCAGCAGGTACAGCGGTAAGGCTGGCGCGGCCCACCAGGTAACCGCCGTCAACGCCATCCAGATCGTGAGGGTGGTGACACGCCCGGTTCTTTCGGCGCTACGATTGAGCAGGTACAGCAGGTAGGCCAGCGCCAGCAGGGGAATGACCAGGCGCACGACTGCGCCGAGGCCGACGAATGGCGTAAGCGTGGCAACGATTGCGCTGGCGAAAAAGCCCAGCACGGCCGCGACGATGACGCCCTGGAAGAATCCGGGCCGGTTCATGATTGGCTCCTGGCGCTTTTTTCCCGCAGGAAAGCGACCTCGACTTCGTCGTCGCTTACGTTCAGTTCACGCGCCATCCAGTTGATGTCGTCGAACTCGGATTGACCTTGCGGCTCACGCTGTGCGAACAGCTCGGCCTTTTGCCTCAGCCCTTCCAGCGTCGCCCTGTTTTCGTCGAGCGACACACGCTGCTCGGCGAGGTGCTTCACGACGGCTCGGAGTTTTGAAGCCAGGCGCTGCGACAGTCTCTGCGCCTCGAGCTTTTTCCGGGTCAGGTTTTTGGCCAGGTCGTGCTTCTTCGAGGCAAAGCAAAGATCCAATTCTTCGTCGATTTCGGCCAGCTTGCTGTCAATTTCTGCTTTACGGCTCGCCAGGACCTCCTGCTCGTGTGCACAGACCCGGATGCGCTGCTCGGTTTCGGCCAGGTCGTCTTCCATTTCCCGGACAGCCTGTTTCAAAAGCAGCTCCGGCTCTTCGATCTGGTCAAGGACGGCGTGAAAGTCCGCCCTGAACAGCCGGGTCACGCGATTAATCAATGCCATGGTGTTGCCTCCTTCCGCTTTGGGGTGCGATTGATTTCGATGAGAAAAGGGTAGAAGGGGAGGCCCCAACAGATAAGACACGGCCACGTAAAACATGGGACGTGGTTTTTACAAAGAATTTACAAGCGCCCACTGACCCCAATCGCTCAAACTGCTAGCCTAGATGTCGTGAACAAGCGATCGTTCAGCATTCTGGTTGTGGAGGATGAGGAGGCCATCCGGTCCGGCCTCATTGACGTGTTCGTCTTCCACGGTTACGACATCGACAGCGCGGCCACCGGTCCGGAAGGGCTGCAAAAAGCGTTGACGGGCAGGTTCGACCTGATCCTGCTCGACATCATGCTGCCCGGCATGGACGGCTACGAAATCTGCGATCGGATACGGGCCGAGGACCGCGATCAGCCCATCATCATGCTGACCGCCAAGACCTCGGACGAGGAGATCGTCCAGGGCCTCAGACTCGGCGCCGATGACTATGTCTCCAAACCGTTCTCCGTTCAGGAATTGGTCCTCAGGGTCGAAGCGGTTTTGCGCCGGTCGCATCTTGCCATAGAGCAGGCCAGAACCATCACGCTCAACAACGAGGTCCGCATCGATACGGAGAACCTCGACGGCCAACACGGTGCAAAATCGCTGGCATTCACCCGGCGGGAAATCGAGATCCTTTGCTACCTGGCGGCCAACTCGGAACGACCGGTTTCCAGAGAAGAATTACTCACAAAAGTATGGGGATACGCGCGTAATGTTGAAATAGAAACACGTACGATTGACATCCATATCGCCAAGTTGAGGCGCAAGATCGAGGCCGATCCGAAGGAACCGGTCAGCCTCGTCACGATACGTGGCGCGGGCTACCGCCTGCTGACGGCGGATTAGCGGCATGCTCGGCAGGTTCTTTATAAAGGGCTACGATCAAAAGCGCTTGAAACGCTTGCTTGCCTTTTTCTTCCTGGCCCTGGCGATTCCCACGGCGGTCCTGATATGGCAGGCCTACAGCCAACTCAAGTGGGAGGCGTTTCACCAGTACCGCGGCATGGCCGAGGAATTGACCCGCCGCATCGACGCCGGCCTGGCCGGGCAGATTGCTGCGGCCGAGGCGCGCTCCTTCGCTGATTACACCTTCCTTGTGGTGAGTGGCGACCCCAGCGCCAATTTCGTACAGCGTTCGCCGCTTTCTGAACTGCCCGTCACCCAGGACCTGCCCGGGGTGATCGGCTATTTCCAGGTCGGCACCGAGGGAGAATTTTCAACGCCACTGCTACCGCAAAGCGATTCGGATCCGGCTTCGTTCGGCATCGGCGCGGCGGAATACGATCAAAGGCTGCAACTGTCCCGCCAGATCCAGGCGATCCTGAATGATAACCGGCTGGTGCAGACCCCGGCCGCCGGATCGAAAGAGGGATTTTCCGATCTGCCCGCTTCCCCGGTTGCCGATTACGAAGGAGCGGTAGATGACGACGCTTATGAAGAGAGCCGGCAACGGCAGGTGGCTGGCGCTGGCTCGGAACTCAATGCACCCGAGGAACAGGATGGGGAACGGGACGAGATTTACAGCCAGGCGGTTTTCGATCGATTGGGTGCAGCGAAGAAAAGCGAAGTCACCGGGGCTTTGGCGGAAAAGGTGTCTGATTTGAGATTGGATGGGGCGCTACAGCGAAAAAGCGAGGTCGCCGAAAAATTGGGCCAGGAGGGAAAGAGGGACAATCTGGGTGCCGATGCTCCTGGCAGATCCAAGCGAAGGGAGCAGATCGCACTGCCGGAACCCGAGACCGCCGCGTCAATGCCCGCGGCCCAAAAACCCGCCGCCAACCTCACCGAGTCGGCCGGGATTCGCATCAGCACCTTCGAGAGCGAGATCGATCCCCTGGAGTTCAGCCTGCTCGACAGCGGTCATTTCGTCTTGTTCCGCAAAGTCTGGCGGGATGGACAGCGCTATATCCAGGGGCTTTTGATTGACCGGGAAATCTTCATCCGTGCAGCTATTGACGATCGATTCAAGGGCACCGGGCTCGCCGCCATGAGCAGCCTCATCGTGGCGTACCGGGACGAAGTCCTTCATACGCTCAGCGGCGAGAGTTATTCTGCTTACACAAGCCCCTCGCAGGCCTTCGAAGGCGATCTGCTTTACCGTAGCCGCCTGGCGGCACCGTTGAACCGTTTCGAACTGATCTACAGCATCAACGACCTGCCGTCCGGGCCGGGCGCCGCGGTGCTGGGCTGGGTGACGCTCGTGCTGGCGATCGTCTTCCTGAGCGGTTTTTACACCGTCTATCGCCTCGGCCTGAGTCAGATCAACCTCGCGCGTCAGCAACAGGATTTCGTTTCCGCGGTCAGCCACGAGCTGAAAACGCCGCTGACCTCGATTCGCATGTATGGCGAAATGCTCAAGGAAGGCTGGGCGGACCCGGAAAAACAGCAGCAGTACTACAGCTACATTCACGACGAGAGCGAGCGGCTGACCCGGCTGATCTCGAACGTGCTGCAACTGGCGAAAATCACGCGCAACGAACCGCAATTCGACCTGAAATCCGTCGAGGTCGGGGAGTTGATGAACCGGATCGAATCGAAGATTTCCGGCCAGGCGCAAAGCTCAGGGTTCGCGCTCGAATTCGATACGGATTCCCGGGCAGACAAGGCGAGTATCGACATCGACGAGGATTGCTTTTCCCAGATCGTCATCAACCTGGTCGACAATGCCATCAAGTTTTCTGGAAACGCGGAAGAAAAGCGGATCGAGATCAGCAGCGGGCTGAGCAAAGCGAACGAAGTCGTCATCTCAGTCAGGGACCACGGCCCCGGCATACCGAAAGATCAGTTGAAAAAAATCTTCCGGCTCTTCTACCGATCCGAGTCCGAACTCACCAGGGAGACGGTGGGTACGGGCATCGGCCTGGCGATCGTCCATCAGCTTAGCCAGGCGATGGGTGGAAGGGTGGATGTGATGAACAGGGAACCCGGGGTGGAATTCAGGGTTTCGTTTCCTGCGACTCTGTTGATCGGATGAGTGAAAACATCACAGCAGGCCGGGAAGGCATCCTGGGGGACGTCAGCGGTGGGGCGTACCGCCGCGAAACTGGCGCCTTCGGCCTGGAAAGGTGGTGACATCGAGATCAAAACCGTCTGAAAAAAAAGTCGAAATTACACATACTTATGTTGATGTCTTCATTGACATGATCTTCATTTTCGAATATTTTTATTTATCTATTCTTGAATGCACCCAGGTTTCACTTGAACCGGTGGGGAAGAGACCATGAGCCAGATCAGCATCGGCGTGCTGGAGGACGACAAGGACCAGGCCGATATCCTCGAGTTATGGCTGAGTGACGCGGGCTACGACGTGACCTGTTGTGCCGACGGTCCGGAGGTGATTCGCGCCATGCAATCCCGTGGCTTCGACCTCATGATGCTGGACTGGCTGGTCCCCCAGATGAACGGTCTGGAAGTGCTGGAGTGGGTTCGCCTGAACGTACGCGAACATGTCCCGGTGATTTTTCTCACCACGCAGGGTGAAGAGGAGCAGATCGTCACCGCGCTGGAGGCCGGCGCCGATGATTACGTCACCAAGCCGGCGCGGCAGCAGGAACTTCTTGCGCGGGTGGGAGCCCTGGCGCGCCGTAGCGGCCTGATGGATGAACAGCCGGACACTCTTGCCATTGGGGAATTTCAACTCGACCGCAGGCTGGGCCAGGTAATCCAGGATGGTGAAGTGATCGCGCTGACCGGACGGGAATTCGAACTGACGTGGTTCCTGTTCTCCAACCTGTCCAAGATTCTCTCCCGCGAATATCTGCTGCGGCATATCTGGAACATCAGCGCCGAGGTGCACACACGCACGGTGGACACGCACGTCAGCCGGGTGCGAAACAAGCTCGGCCTGAAGCCGGAACATGGCTGGAAACTCAGTTCGGTGTACCATTACGGCTACCGGCTGGAAAAACTGGACTCTTAGTAACGGGAGTTAATCATGGCAGCGAAAAAAGACAACACCGAAAACACAGTCCCCGAGGGAAACGTCGACCAGATTCGTGAAATTCTGTTCGGGGGTCACCTGCGGGCCTTTGACGAGCGTTTCGAATTGGTGGAATCGCGCCTGGCCAAGGAAACCGACGCCCTGCGCAAAGCTACCGAAAAGAAAATCGAAGACCTGGCGCGGCTTGCAGGTGAGATTCGTGAAGAGGCCGGCGATCGCCTGGCGAGCGAGACCAATAACCGGGACCTGGCCCTGAACAAGTTCGAACTGGCGATGGGGGCGTTTCGCGCTGATGCCGAGAACCAGATGGCGGCCATCGATACCCGGCTCTCCGACGAAATGAAGAAAGTGAGGGCGGAGCTCAAAGCCATGCACAGGGAATTGTCCTCGGCACTGGCCAAGGCCGACCGGCAGCAGAACAAGGCTGCGGAAAGCCTCGATGAAGGCAAGGTGGCCCGGCAGGATCTTGCGAAGCTGTTTCGGGGCCTGGCCGAGACCCTTCATCCGGAGAAGACCGGGCGCGGCAAGTAACGGCCTGAATCGGGAATCCGGTCCCGCCCATGTCCGAATCACCCAAAATCGGCCATTCATCCGAGGCGGACGAACTCCGGCGCCTGCGTGAATTGCTGCTCGGCGAGAAGGTCGTCTTTATCGATGCGCTATACCGTCGCGTAGAGGACCCCCAGGAGCGCACTGGGGATGTCGCCGAAGTTCTGCCGGGCGCGATGGACCAGGTGATCGCGGACCCGGTAACCCAGCCAAAAATCGAGAAACCGCTCGTGGAGACGATCCGGGGCGCGATAAAGCGCGATACCGAATCTTTCGCCGAGGCGCTCTTCCCGGTACTGGGCCCGGCCATCCGGCGGGCTGTTGCCGATGCACTGAAGTCGCTGGTCCAGCGCATCAATGCCGCGATTGAGAACAGTTTCACGGTGAAGGGACTGCGCTGGCGCCTGGAGGCAGCGCGTTCGGGTGTGCCTTTTGCCCAGATCGTGCTGCGGGAAACCATGCTCTACGCCGTGCAGGAAGTCTTCCTGATTCAACCTGAATCCGGCCTGGTGCTGTGCAAGGCGCGCCGGGCGGATACGCTGGCGCTGGACGAGGACGCGTTTTCCGCGATGCTGACGGCCATCCAGGCATTCATCCAGGATTCACTGGGAGCGCCCGAGGGAGACAAACTGCGGGGCGCGGAACTGGGTGACCGTACGCTTTGGGTGATCAACGGGCCGCAGGCCGTGCTGGCCTGCCTGGTCATCGGCTCACCGCCGCACGAGGTGCGCGAGCAACTCAAAGACGCCCTGGAAACCATCCATGCCCGGTTTGGGAACGAACTGGATCTACCCCCGGAAAAGCTTTCCGACCGCCCCGGCGTCGAAAACCTGCTGGAAGAAACATTGCTCGGAGAAGTTGCCGCAGACAAAAAGCGCGCGGGGCGTTCCCGCGCCCGCTTGCTGTGGGGCGTTGCCGGCCTCTTGCTGTTGACGCTCCTGGCCTGGGGCGGCTGGAAAAGCTGGCAGTTGCACCAGCAGGAGACCGAAATTGCGGACCTGTTCCGGGCCGAAGCAGGTTACGTGCTGACCGCGCATGATTCCGAAGGCGACGAACTTCATTTCTACGGCCTGCGCGACCCGCTGTCCAGGGCGCCCGAAGCGGTACTGGCGGATGCCGGCCACGATGCAGAACGAATGGCGCTGGAGTTTGCGCCCTTCCAGTCACTGGACCGGGACATCGTGCTGCAAAGGCTGCGCCAGGCACTGGGAGGCGACGGCGTCGATCTGCAGTACGATGGCGCCGTGCTGACGGTGACGGGTTCCCTGACGCCAGCCCGGCGCGCCGTGCTCGAACAATTGCCGGGCCTGCACCCGGCGGTCGCCTCGGTGGACCTGTCCGGAACCCGCCTCGATGCGGAAGCCGCCGCGGCCCTGGCGCGACGGGAACTGAATGCGCCCGTGGGTGTGACGATCACTCCGCTGGAAGACCGTTTGAGCGTATCGGGCACCGACGCCGCCTGGTATACCGCCGTCTCCGCAAACACCGGGCCCATCGGTGGTTGGCCGGTCGATTACTCGCCGATGCGAGATGACATGTCGCGCCGCCTGGATGCGCTGCAAAGAGATGTTGACGGCCGGATACTGAGGTTTGCCGAGGGTTTCGACGTGACCACGAATACCCGTGACGGACTCGATTCCCTTGCTGAATCTCTCTCCGATCTGCTGAGCCTGGCGGGGGCGCTGGGTATCCCGGTCGACATTCGGCTGGTGGGTTTCGCTGACGGGCTGGGCCAACAGGACCGCAACCGCGAGATCGCCCTGGGCCGGGCCAGTGCGATCCGCGGTGAACTGGCCAGGCGCGGCGTCGATCGGTCGCGATTGATGGTCATTGCGGGTTCCTGGCAAAGCGGCCGGCCGGATCCGGCCCTGCGCAAGGTGGAGTTACGGATTTCGAGGAAACCGGCCCCGTGATAACTCGAAAGGTCTGCTTGCTGGGGGCGTTCGCCGTCGGTAAAACCAGCCTGGTCCGGCAGTTCGTGCATGGCGTATTCGACGAACGCTACCTGACCACGCTCGGCGTGAAAATCGACACGAAGACAGTGGAACTCGACGGGGAGACCATCAAGCTCGTGGTCTGGGACGTCGAGGGAACCGATCCCGGCGATGGCGGCGAGGCGGCCAACCGGTCGCGCATGAAAGCCTACGTGCAGGGCGCCGACGGCGTGCTGCTGGTCGCCGATGGAACGCGGGCGTCGACAGTTGATGCAGCCAGGGACATATTCGTGGAGTTCGCCAGCCAACACGCCGACATCCCCGTAGTCCTTATGTTGAACAAGTCCGACCTGGCCGACGAATGGCAGGTGGATTCCAATCGATTGGAGGATTTTCCGGGATTGTCACAATCGTTTACCACCAGCGCATTGTCCGGAGAGAACGTAGAGGATACCTTCGTGTTCATGGCCGAACTTCTTACGAGGAATGATGGATCTTCCGAAGATCACAGCTGACTACCTGTACACGGAGGTGCTCCGGAGCACGCACTGCCTGGTCGTTACCCTGGACGGGGAAGGACGGGTCAGCGGACTCGAATGTCCCTGGGGCGATTGGCGCCTGAATGCGATTGAAGCCGGCCGGCCGCTGCCGGAGCCGTTGGAAGCCGTTTTGGGGGCTACGCCGCCGGAGCAGGGGGCTCAGCACTATCCTTACATTTACCTGGACGACGCCGTGGTCGTGGACGTGCACGTCCTGGGCCATGGTACGGACCGTAAACTGATCCTGCGCGACGTTTCCGAAACGCACCAGGCTGAACTGAAGTTCCAGCAAAAAGCCTACGAGGTCAGCCTCCTGGCCGAGAAGCAAGCCGAGCTGAACCGACAACTCGAGAGGCAGCGCGCTGAACTGGAGCGGGCCAACCAGGCCAAGAGCCGGTTCATTGCCTCCATGTCCCACGAATTCCGCACGCCGATCACTTCGATCATGGGGTATGCGGAACGCCTGTCCCGGCAGCCGGCCGTGAACGGCTCCCCGGCAGCGATTCAGCGTGCTTCCTGGCACTTGCTTACGCTGGTGGAAAACCTGCTCGAGCAAGCCCGCCAGGGCGAAGGATCGGTGCATCTGAACCCGGCGCCGGTCGACCTGGGAACCGTGCTCAAGGACATGAAAGAACTTTTTGTCGACCAGGCCCGGAGCAAGGGCCTTGAGCTGATTGTCGGCGAGCTGCCGCAAGCCATTGTAGTCGAAACTGACGAACTTCGGCTGCGCCAGGCACTGATCAACCTGCTGGGCAACGCCATTCGCTACACGAAGGAGGGCCGGGTGGAACTGGCCGTGACTCTCGGGGACCGCCGGCTGACCTTCGCGGTCAGCGATTCCGGGCCGGGGATCGGCGATGCGGACCGGGACCGCATCTTCAAACCATTCCAGCGCCTGGACCCCGCCGATCAGACCGGCGCCGGCCTGGGCCTGTCCATCACGCAGCACCTGGTCAGCGCCATGGGCGGAGAATTGGTGCTCGACAGCGAACCGGGGCAGGGCAGCAACTTCCACTTCAGCCTGCCGCTGGGCGCGGGGCAGGCCCCGGTGCCCGCGGAAAGCTTCCACGGGCTGCGGGTGCTGCTGGTCGAGGACGACCCCGACGCCAGGGCGATCTACCAACTGTTCCTGGCCGATTTCGGCCTCACGGTGGACAGCGCCTCCAGCCTGGGAGACGGCATTGCGCATATCGCAGAGAGCCGCTACGACCTGGTCATCACGGACCTTCACCTCGATGGCGAAAGCGGAGCCGACCTGCTGGCGGCCGTTAGGGCCGCCCAGCCGGATTGCCGGACCCTGTTGTGCTCCGGCGCTGGAGCTTCGGCCGACTGGCGTGAACGTTTCGGCGCAATGGCGGACGATTTTCTCCAGAAGCCGGTCCTGCCCGAGAATCTGCGGGCTGCCCTCGAACGGGTCATGGCGCATAATCACTGAATGACATCCCTATCCCCAGAAGCGCAGGAACGCCAGGCGCGGCTGACACAGCGTTACCTGAATTCCCTTCCCGGTAAGCAGTCCGAACTCGAATCTTGCTGGGAGGCGGTTTGCGCCAACGACTGGAATGCCAAGGTACTGGCGCGGCTGAAAAGTCCCGTTCACCGGCTGGCCGGATCGGCGGGAAGTTATGGTCTGGATAAATTGTGCGCGGCCGCGCAGGCGCTGGACCGCTTGCTCAAGGTCTCCGATTCATCTCCGGTTCGGCGTGGTGACATCCAGCGGGAATTCGAGCGCCTTCTCGAGGTGCTGGCCGAAGCTCAAAAAAAAACCTGATCCCGCCAAAATGGCGAAGGATCAGGTCAGTGGATCGGGCCGTTCTGGCCCCTTTCATGCACTCCTTGGAGACCGGCTCACCGAACTCCCTGTCCGGCAAGAGTCCTGCTCAGAGGTTCAGGCCCAGTTTTTTGGCGGTTTCGATCGCGATGTAGTTCGAGCCGTAGGGCAGGCCGCTGGACTTGGCGTAACGGTTGGCGCTGCCAAGTGTCTTGCCGCCCAGCACGCCGTCGATCGGGCCCGGATCATAACCCTTGTCCCGCAGCGCGATCTGCAGCGTGCGGATGTTGCATCGGTCATGTTGACCTGGCACAGCACCTCGCGCCATTCCATCCGGTCCGTGCCCACCCGGGTGCGCTTATTGACCTCGGCATACTCGGCCGGGATTTCGATGCGGCGCTCCTGGGCCGGTGTGACGATTTTCTGTACCTCGATGGTGTCGTACTCGGCCGGGATGGTTATCTCACGCGTTTTGGCCGGTTCGGCCATCACGGTCTTCCTGATCGTCCGGTACTCGGCCGGTATCGTGATCTCGCGCGTCGCCGCGGGACGGTCCACTACCTTGCGGGTGACCGTCTTGTACTGGGCCGGCGTTTCGACCAGGCACATGACCTCACCGGTGTCCGTGGTGCGGCTCTGCACGACGCTGTCGCCGAAACTGGAGGCTGCTCCGCGCTTCCACTCGGTGCGCGCGGGGGCGACCATGATCTGCTCGGTCACTGATTTATAGGTCGCGGGCACTTCCTCGATACGGGAGGATTCCGGGCGAATCATCACGCGCTCTTCGACCGTCTCGTAGCGGGCCGGTATGGTTTCCAGTCGTGTCGAGGCTTCCTTGACCAGCACGCGCTCTTTGGCCGTCTCGTAACGGGCCGGGGTGACTTCCACGCGTTCACTGGCTTCGCGGACCAGGACCTTTTCACTGGTCTGGCCCCAGGTTGCCGGGATCAGGACGCGGGCGTAGCAATGGCCAGGCTCCGCGTTTGGCGGAAACAGGTCGCTGGCCCCCGCCGAGGCTGCCGTCGTCTGCTGCGTTGACAGCTGGCTGTCCTTGGCTTGCAGCTCAGCTTCGAGGCTGTCGATGCGGGACTGTTGATCGGCGATCAGTGTGCTCTGATCCGTGTCGACGGCGGTTTCAGCGGTCGTTTTACTGCCGTCCCAGTCCGAGGTCGCGCAACCGGCCAGGGCTGCGGTGATCGCGGTGACCAGGGCCACTTTCATCAGGTTTCGTTTCATGGTTTCTCTCCTTTTGGACATCTATTTCAGTGTGTGACTTTGGGTTGTAGCGACTTGGCTTGGGACACCCATCTGGCGACCGTGTTGGCCGAGGGCACCACGCGCACGAGCCTGCGGTCGGCATTGATTTCCGCCATCTTCGCTGCCAGGTTGCCGGCATTGCGATGACGAAGCTCCTTGACGGTATCCACGCCGGCAGCTTCTAGCAGTTCGGCATACTGGCTGGCTACGCCTCTGATGCGGAACAGGTCCGCCATGTTTACGCAGCGCAGCAATTGCTTTTCGCCGATGCCGGTCTGCGCGGCCAGGGCACGCCGCCCCGGTTTGCTGCCGCCGAATTTCAGCAGTTTTTCAACGGTGCCTACTCCGGCCTGGCGCAGGACGCCGCCGTTTTTGGGCCCGATTCCCTCAATCGTTTCTATGGGTTTGCTCATGGTTCTCACTCCTAGCTTGCATGGGTTGATCACAGTCGGTGACCGCAGTCTAGGAGGAGACACGCCCGCTAAACAACGCCAAAACGCGATGTTTTACAGTCGTTAACAATTCAGGAGTGAGACAGGGGCCTGTCCCGTTCTTTGCTCAGGATATGGTCTCGGTAAACAACCGCAACCAGTTCTGTCCGAGCAGGCGTTCGAGATTGGCGGCGCTCCAGCCCCGGCGCTCCAACACCTTCAGCAGGTTGCGGAAGCGGTCGGTTGAATCCAGTTCGGGTATCCACGGCGGCCACCGCACTTCGTAACTCGGCTTGAACACCTCCAGGCGGGGCAGGTACCAGTCCTCCCGGGTTGCCCAGGGCGAGATGCCCTGCGGCGGAAAATCGGTGGACAGCCCGACGTGTTCGTGACCCGCGACCGTAACCGCGTGCTCGATGTGGTCGGCATAGTGCTCGATGGTGGTTTCGCCACCCGGGTCAGGACCGACAAAATAGCCCAACGCGCAGATACCCGTGACGCCGCCTTTTTCGGCACAGGCTCTCAGCGCCCGGTCGGTCTTGGCCCGGGGGTGTTCACGGATGGCCGCGCACATGGTGTGTGTCATGGCCACGGGTTTGCCGGAGAATTCGATACCATCCAGCGTGGTCTGCCGGCCGCAATGTGAAAGGTCCACCATCACGCCCACTTGGTTCATGCGCTGGACAACTTCCACGCCGAAATCAGAGAGGCCGGCGTTGGTCCGCTCCAGGCAGCCGTCACCGACCAGGTTTCTGAAGTTGTAGGTCAGCTGGAAACTGCGCATACCGAGCGCATGCAGCGCCTCCACGTTATCGGCGTCGGCCTCCAGCATGGTCGAGTCCTGGAAGTTCATCATGACCGCGGTGCGCCCGTCTTCCCTTGCCCGTTCGAAATCCGGCGCGGACAGCGCCAGCAACAACTTGTCGCCATGTTCCTCCACCCGCCGCCGCCACAAGAGCAGCTGGTCTATCGCAGTTTGCAGGGTTTCCCGGTCCAGGCTCTCGATGATCCCGGAGTAGCCGGCCTCGCCGAGTGCGACGAAAACGTCTTCGCCCCAGTCCCTTCCGAAGCAGAGCGCGTCGATCACGAGTGATCGTTCGTACAGGCCTTCGTCGGCGCTTTTCGAAACCGAGGGGAGTGCCACTGCGGCCGCAGCACCCGCCATGAGTTGAAGGGTTTGTCTTCTTGTCGTCATTTTCAGGCTCCGTAAAGCGCGAGGATACCAAATGTGTTGTTCGTGCCATGGGCCAGTGCGGCCGGCCAGATCGACCAGCGGCACGCAAGCGTCACGGCGCCGAAGACGAGGCCGCTGATGGCCGAACCCACGATTCCGGCCGGCCCCTGGTAGGCGTGAACCAGCCCGAATATCAATGCCTGTGCCACAAGCGCGAAAATCACCGCCGAGCGTGTATCGCCAAGAGCGAACGAGATCGCACGCATCAGAACAATGCGGTATGCAAATTCCTCACCGAACGCCGCGAAAGTCCAGTTCAAGAGCAATAAGGCCAACAAATCCGGGACAGAATCCCGCACGTCCGCGAAGCGCTCCAGGTTTCGCGCATTGCCGAGCCATTCTTCCAGCAGTGGGCTCAGGGCCAGGTCGATCAGGCGCAGTACTGCAATGGCGGCTACGGCCAGCATCAGGTGCCGAAAAGCGAGGCGCTGGCCAAAACCAAAGCGGTTCAGGGGCAGTCCTGTGCGAACGAACAGAACCGTGAAAACGACGGTGACAGCTACATAGCCCGGGGTGGCGTAGCCAGCCAGTGGCGTGAACCACGTTGGGTTTGCCGTCGAATACCGCAATGCGCCCATCAGCAGCAGGCCAAGTCCGAGCCCCGATGCCAGCCAGGCTATTTGTGTTCTGGTCTCCGCATGTTTCATGCGTCTGGATGCTGCTCCACGGATGGTTCTGATTTCAGAATATGCCCATGCCCGGGCCGGTAAGGCGATGTCAGTGTAATACACTCGCAAGGGCCCCGCCGAGGCGGAAGATCGGGGTCAGAGTACCATTCAGGCCATTCTGTAATTTTCATCTATACTTCGGGTACCTGTCCGAGAAGTGGACCGCGTGTCCCAGGAGAATCCATGACCATCTGTCCAGTAGCCATCGCCGTCGGTTGCAAAAAATGCCCCGTCTTCAAAGTTTGCCCGGCAAAATCGACACTGGGAGACCATCAACCGGACTCGAAACCCGACGTGCAGAAGGGCGGCGAAGACGCGGTGGGTGAGAGGAAAGACTGACCCGTCCGGTATTCGGGGGGTAAAACAGCCCAATGAACCCCCTGCTGGCCGGCAGGGTGCGCGCGCATTGGTGCGGCAGTTCTTGAATGCGATTGCTGCCCCACTCAAACCAGTGGCAGGATCAAGCAGCTCAAAGAAACGCGAATCGCGAGCCCGGACTCGTCGCGAACGCGTCTGGGTCCCGCCCGGAATTATTTTCTGCCGCTACGAAATGAGAGAATCATTTACTTGGCATCACTACCAACAAGCACTGCTCTAACAAGGACAAATTTATACAATGAATCAAGAATGACCCTGTCATTCGGGAATGGCAAAAATGACCACCGAAAACACCAAAGTAAGGACGGATGAGAAAGGGAGAATTCGTCAGGTAGATCACTCATTACAACCTCAGCCTGCGTCAGGAAAATCCACAGCGGGCAAGCCAGAGGCCATCGCGGCCCGCTACATCAGGAAAGCCCTTGAAGTCGAGAATGTAAACACGGCATTCCCGACCGACGACAACCTCGAGAAATCGAAATCGGACCCCTCGACCGGAAGTGAATTATGGGTTGAGGACCTCAAGCGCATGCGCGATGTCGGCGTAATTGAATTTGGGCAATATTACAACGGAGTCCGGGTCTGGAACAGCGGTGTTACTGTCATGTGCAAGGCCAGGACCGGTGAGGTCGTAGAGGCCAGCAACGGCTACAACTATGACTTGCCGAAACTCCGGTTCAGCAGAAAGAACCTGGACAGCCACACAGCCGGACTGAACGAGGGCAGGCTGGAGTCCATCCTGGAGCTTAAGCGCAATAGGCGTCGAATGAATGCGCTCAAGAAGAGCATCAGGGAGCGTGAACTGCCGATTGACCTGGATCTTCTGGATGCTCAACCCGAATTTGTCATCACCAGGCGGGGCCAGGTGATCTACCGCTACGATCCGAAGAAGCGCAAACACGCAATGGCGCGGGATGACAATCCCGATCGTGACCTGGTGCAAAGAGCGCTGAACCTGTCCTTGCCACCTGTAAGTGACAAAGTAAAACCTGGGGCATACCGCGCGGCAACCGAGGTGCTGTTCACCAGCCACGTCGCTGGCATGCAGATGAATTGGCATGCGGTGATCGACTACCTGACAGATTCGCTGCTGTACATCACGGCACTGTACGAGAATGTCGATGCGACAGGGTATGTCTACGATCATGATCCTGTGACCGCTACCGGAGACACGTCCATATTGCCATCGTCATCAACGGCTGTGCTCAACGGGCCCCGTAATCCGCGGTCGCTGGCGTCAGTCGGCCCACCTGACCTGAACGGCCAGTACGTGGAAGTACAGGACCTGCTCCCGGTGCCGTCAGCGCCGCCCACCAGTCCGGCAGGAAAGTTCGACTACGATGCGGATACCGACGATTTCTCCGCTGTGAATGCCTATCACCATTCAGATGGCGTATTCCGGATGGTCGAGGAAATGGGTTTCGATATGAACGTCTATTTCGACGGCACCCAATTTCCGGTTCCGGTAGACCACCGCGGCAGCTCGGGTTGCGTGAACGCCGCCGCCTGGGGCAATCCGAACAACGATGGTCTCGGCTCGTTCACTTACGGACTGGTCGAGGCCGGGCAGCCAGTGGGAATCGCCACGGACGTACGCGTCGTGCTCCATGAGTTCGGCCATGCCATTTTATGGGACAACGTTCATTCACCGAACTTCGGTTTCGCCCACAGTTGTGGCGACAGCCTGGCGGCCGTGCTTTGTGATCCGCGATCGAAAGCACCGGATCGTTTCCTGACGTTTCCATGGGTCGCAGCCATTCCGAGGCGACACGACCGGGACATCGCCGGTGGCTGGGCCTGGCGTGGAAACATGGACGATGGCGGGTATCAGAGCGAGCAAATCCTGTCCACCAGCCATTTCCGAGCCTACCGGTCGCTCGGCGGCGATCACCTGGATGTCTGCGAGCGGGAATGGGCTTCCCGTTACCTGACGTTCCTGATGATTCACGCCGTGGGTACTCTTACGCCCGCCACCAATCCAGGTGCGCCGGAGGCGTGGAGCGACCGGTTGCAGCTTTGCGATCGAGTAACGGAAGTGTTTGAAGGTCATCCGGGTGCGGCAGTGCACAAAGTCATTCGCTGGGCTTTCGAGCAGCAGGGAGCTTACCCCGCCGCGGGAGCATCCCGCCCGGTCACGACGATCGGAGAGCCGCCAAGATACGACATCTACATCAATGACGGCCGTGAGGGCGAGTATGAATTCACCCTGGACTGGTGTCACACGCAGGACGTCTGGAACCGGAATTGCCCGGATGGTTATCCCGCGCACCAGGCGCCCATTCCGGGTATTGAAAATCACGCATACGTCATCGTGCGGAACCGGGGTACGGAGTATGTAAAAAAGGGCACGGTCCGGGCGTTTCACAAGCGTGACGACGCCTGTTGTGATTGCTGCGATGATTGCGCCGAGCTCAACTGGCCCGAAGACTTCCTCCCGATGATTACCGAGCAACTGGCCTTTGGCGCCGTCGCCCCGGGTGACTATGCGATCGTGGGGCCGTTCACCTGGAAGCCAAAGCACGGCGACTGCATTTTGATGGTGGCTGACATCCCCGGTGACCCAAGCAATATTTCCCTGATCATGAAGGGTCAGACGCTGCTGACCAAACGCCTCGTGCCGTTTGACAACAACATCGCGCTGCGTTGCATTTGCAAGCAATGCAACCCGGATTACTCCAGGCTCGTATTTGAGAAGCCCTGTCCGAAGCGCAGGGAAGACTACTGGAAAGACGAACGGTAAGGACAAGGCATGGAGTGAGCAGGGGCACGGACCTTTCACCGGGTTGTCAGCGAACGCCGCTGGCAGCCCGGTGAAACACTTTGGACCTGCGATGACACATTGGAATCTGCGGTGCGGTCCGTGGCTGCCTGGTTTTTCTTGTAGGATGTATCGGTCAATGATCCCGGTCCGTGAGCATGTGTTTGACCTCAAATAAGAAAAGACTCCCCTCGGCAACCATTCTTTACTTCCTGGTTTTTGCATTCATGGCGCCTGCGTTGTTTGCGGCAGATGGCAACGGCCGGTCTGTGGTCACCTTCACCACCGGGGACGATACGGGACTGTATTTCAAGACCGGCACAAAGCTGGCGAATCTCACCGATCCCGCCAGTAATTCCGTGATGGAGCAACTTGGAGTTCAACGGCTGCACGTGGTCACCTCGAATGGTTCGGAAGAGAACCTGGACAATCTTCTGGGTGGCGGGAGTCAGCTGGCGATCATCCAGAGCGATTTCCTGTTCGGGGAGAAGAAAAAGATCACCGGTTCAAAGGAGACTGGCCGCCAGTTGTTTGCTATTGCCTCACTTTTTCCTGAGTACACGCAAGTCCTGGTGCACAAGTCCAGCGATATAGAAAAGCTGATCCACCTGGTGGACAAGAATATTTACATCGGCAAGAAGCGCAGCGGAACGGCCAGAAATGCACTGAATGTCCTTAAGGCGGCCGGAGTGGAGGAAAGCGATTTCAATCCGGTCAGCGAGGAAGAATATACTTCCGACGACGACGCGCTCAAAGCGGTCTGCAGGGGAGGCCTGGACGCCTCGTTCCGGGTCACCAGCACCATCTATCCCCGACTGAAAATTTACCGCGACTGCCTGAAACTCGTTGGCCTCGACCCGCACACGCGTAAGGCCATCCTGGAAATCAACGACTTTTATGGCCTGACGAATGTTGCCGTGGGTGAAGACGTATACAGCCTGCTGTTCACCCGTGCCGTTCTGACTGCTTCGGAGGACCTCGACGAGTTGTATCGGCCCGAAGCGATCGAGGAATTGACGCGAATCATAGTTGAACAGCTCCCCGCAGAATTCCAGAAAGACCTGAAAAACCAGAACGCAACGCTGTTTCAGGGGGGCAAAGTGATTTCCGGGCTGCCGATCGAATTTCATCCGGCCGCCAAGCGTTATTATCAATCGAAGGGTTATCTGAAGAGCGGCCGGCTCAAATGGACCATCACCATTGTGTTGCTCTGGATTACGATCGCCGCCATCAAGATACAGCTGGGGAGCCGGACACCGGGGGAGGAACTGATCTACGCACAGAAACCGGCCTCATTCTGTTTCCTGTTCGAGGTTACCGCCGGCCTGGTGATGTGGTTGGGCTGGCTGGTGGTGGACGGGATGCGCAGACTGTGGAAAAGCGCGCGCAACCTGTCCCTGTTCCGTTCGCCGGTCACGATCGCGATCTATGCCCTGCTGGTCTTCCTTTGGCTCGCGATGCTCCTGATCCTCCATTTTGAAAACACCCACTCTCTGGTCCGTGACATCCCCAACCAGTTCGAAAATATCGATGTTTCCGATTTCTCGCTCTGGATGCTGCAGATACTTTCCCTCGGCGAGAGCCCCGAAGGGTTGTTTCCCAACAGTTTTGCCGCCAAGGCCATCACAATCGCGGTTCCGCTGATCGGTGTCATCGGAGCCGTGCTGGCGGTTCTCATCGCCACGTTTCACGAGAAAGGTCGCAGGGAAAGGCGGGCCAGGGGGTTGGAAATTCCGGCGCTGAAAGATCACATCGTGGTCTGTGGCTGGAATGAACACGGCATCCGGGTGGTCGATGAAATTACCCAGGTGGTGCCCGGCGATCATCCCCAGCACATCGCCGTGCTGGCGGAAAGCGACAGTGAGAAACCGCTGCAGCAAAGAGGATTGACGTCCGATACCGTGCATTACCTGCGGGGTATCAGCTCGGATCTCGACAACCTTAAAGAAGTCAATGTGGACAGCGCTGCGGGGTTCCTGGTACTGGCCGGCGCGAAGAAAGTCGCGCAGCGAAATTTCCGCAGTGTATTCACCGTCAAGATGATCTCCCGCCAGATTCAGGATATTCAGGAAGACCGTCGCCCGAAAATCGTGGTGGACATGGTGTTCGAGGATAATCTGCCGCTTTTCGTCGATGCCGGGGCCACCCGGGTCCTGAATTCGCGTGAAGTCGGCAAGCTTTTTCTCGCCTATTCATCGTTCAACCTGGGTTTCAGCAACGTCATCACCAGCCTGATGTCGTTGTCGACCCGGCCGGTCATTTCGCGGAAAAACTTCCAGACGGATCCGAAACTCCTGAAAACCCTGGCGGGAAGAAACTTCAGCGAGGCCTGGAAGGACGTGTTCGCGAAGGGCATGAACCTGCTGGCCATCCACCCGGGCAAGGGTGAAGCTTCCCCAGTCATGGGTATTCACCCGGACCTGAGGGATTTCGTCATATTCGGCGAAAACGAACACCGGATTGCTGCCGGCGATGCGATCATCGTGGTGGAAAACCAGTCGTTGCACAAAGCCACGGTTCAATCCACCTCTTATGCCGACGTATTGTCGGACAGCGAAAGCGGTATAAGCGACGAGACGCCAATCGTCGTTATCGACCGGCGCGACGAGGCGGGCGAGAATCTGCTGAGCCTGCTTTCGAAAAAGTGCAAGCATCTCTTCTGCATTTGTACGGATGACAGGGCCTCTGAGAGCGGCGAATGGACTGTCGTGCCGTGGGACGGTGAAGTGGACAGCATCGCCGATGGCTTCGAGCATCATATCCTTCCCGAACTCAAGGGAAAACAGCTGGACGGGAAGATCAAGGTATTGATTCCCTCGCTGAAAGATCCCGCCAAGTCGGCTTCGGTAGATGCCGTGCACCAGGACGACGAAACCATGGCCCTGGTCCTGAAACTGCAGACGCTCGACAGTGACAAATTCCATTTCATCGCGGAAATTCTATGCCTGCAAAACCTGGTGCTGTTCAAGGAAAACGGCATTCAGCAACCCATACCGGTGCACGAGTTCATCAGCCTGGCGTTGACCAAGCTGACTCTGTTCGGCGGCGAAGTCACAGGGTTGCTGATACGGCTGATGGAAAACTTTTTCACGGGTGTGCTGGAGGACAAATCCCTTCAGAAAATCTCGCTGGCCGAAACCGGAATTCCGGAGAAAGTCAGAGGAAAAAACTTTGAGGAAGCGGCCCGCGCCCTGATGCGGGAAGGCATTCAACTCATTGCCGTCATCTCCCAGGCCGAGCAGGCGAAAGAGACGAAGCTGATTGTTCTGCCCCACCGCAGCGATGCCGATTATAAACTCTCGATCCAACCCGGAGACGCGCTGTTCGTGATTGCCTGACAATCTCAGGCGCTGTGAAGCACCAACTTTTGATGGCCGACGGTCGCGGGATCTTCAGTGGAAATATGGCTGATGAATATTCTGCTCATGCCGCTTATGTCTGCCCCTCAGCCGGCTCATACATCTCCTCGAACTTCTCGCGGCTCACGGCATAACTATCCGTGCCTGCCATGTCGTTGGACACCAGGTAATCTCCAGTCCGGTAGTCGGTGGAGCCTTCTTTCGTCGAGACAGTGCCGTCCGCTTCAGCCACTTCGGCCCAAACCGTTCCGGTCTTGGCGTAGCATCCCTGGCTGAGCTGTTCGTAGCTGTCCGCAAATGTCTGCCGGTCAATCGTGTAAACGTCACCGTTGTTGTTGACCAGCCAGTCACCCGGCTTGCAGAACTGGGCGCCGCCCCATTTTTCGTAGCTGAAACCCTCGGTGTCCAGGTCGAGTTGCACGGCCGTTACCGTTTCGGTGGACTTTTTGCGGTACTGTTTTCTCACTGTCGTCAGACTTCTTCTTCCTGGATAGCCGCGTCCGTCAGATCGAAATTCTTTGGGAAATTCGACTCGTCGATGAGTTTGACAGCCGCGGCCTCGCCGATCTCGGACAGGATTGGCATGTTGTCCGGCACGTCCATTTTTGCCAGCTTTTTCAGCGTCTTGTCATCCAGGCGCATGCCCAGTTCCCGGCATAGGCTGTCGCCGCTGAGTTCCATGTTGTAGCGCAGATAACTCATCAGTGGTACCGGCGCGAGCAGATCGTTTGAGAGGTCGCCCATTTCGCGGTCGATGCGCTCGGCGCTGGGTCCAGAGGACATCCACTGCAGCATGGTCTGAACCAGGGCGTTGCAGTCGTCCATCATCGAGACCAGTGATTTGACGGCATTGCTGGCTTCTGTCATCGAGGCGAGCGACTTCACAGGACTGGACAGCTGGAATCCCGTGCTCTTGACGGCCGGGTCGCGCGCTCCGGTGCCCAGGGAGACCATCAGGATTTTGTCCGCGCCGGTTGGCCAGTTGACCCGGTGGCCTTCCAGGGTGGCGTACATGAACGCCTGCAGCGCCGGGTTGTTGAAGGGGCTCACGCCGCCGTCCACGAACTCGCCGATGACCGGCGGCATACCCGGTTCCCGGGCGATCTCGATCTTCTCGCCCTTGAAGAAGGCGGGCGCGGCGGTCGAGGCGCGCACGACGCTCCACAGCGGATAGTCTCCGTTCGGGATGTAGCTTCTCTCTTTATTTCCGGAAAAGTATTTGCCGGCCGGATTGTTCGACAGGGGCCAGGGGCTGCCCGTGTCCCGGCGCTTGGTCATCACGAGCAGGCCGGACTGGATCTCCTCGCTGCGCATCCGGGTGTCGGCGCCGAAGGTGTCCTTGAGCGCATCCACCAGCTTGTTCTTGTCGTACTTGGCCCGGGTCAGGCCTTTGCGGAGCAGGGTTTTCTTGAAGACACCACGGCCCAGGGCGTCATATTTCGCCCGGACTTCGTCCACGGTCATGCCGAGCGCCAGCGACGCCGCGATGACCGAACCGGTCGAAGTCCCGGCCAGCAGGTCGAAATAATGCCCCAGACGAAATCCTTCTCCGTGTCGTGCCTTGAGGATGTCTTCGATCCGCTTGAGCAATTCGAGCGTAAAAATGCCTCGCAGTCCGCCGCCGTCGACGGCCAGGATGCGCTTCGGGCCCGGGCTTTTATAGTGTTCGTCTCTTGTCTTGATCTTATAGGCCATGGTTTTTCTCCACTTTTTCTCATTACTTCCAAAACCAGTATAGCCGTCAAATATCCCTGTGACAGTCCGGCGCGGGAAATCTGACCCGGAGCAGTCTTTCTGCACCCGGAGCAATCAGATATTTGTGTCCGCCGGTGAAATTATGCAGCTAAGTTATACTTTATATAGAGAAAACAGGGGGAAATGATGAACAGGCTGCCCAGTAAGCTTCTGTTTCTGGCGGCGTTGTCCTTCTGCGTCAGCGAAGCCATGGCGCAGGACGAAGACGTGCGCGTGACCCGCAGTGCGAAACTGCATTCGCTATCCGAATCATTGCTCGTTCGTGACGCCAACGACCGTCGGCAGTCCGAGAATTTCGCCCGCAAAGCGGGTATTCCGATGCGACGCGAACTGGCCGGAGGGCGGGTGCTGGAACTGCAGCGCATTGCACCGGGCATCGGGCCGGTGTTTTACGTCACCTACAATGTCGATGCGGCCGATACGGTTTCCACCGACGAGGTCTGGCCGGGCGGCTCCGCCGGGCTCGACCTGGACGGCGGCGGCATGACGATCGGGGAGTGGGACGGCGGCGCGGTTTTCAGCGGGCACCCGGACCTGGCCGGCCGGCTGACCCAGGTGGACGGGGCCACTGTTGTCAGTAACCACTCCACCCACGTCGCCGGCACACTCGTTGGCTCCGGCCAAGGGCTTGTGGCCGCGGCCCGCGGCATGGCCTACGCGGCCCAGCTGAACGCCTGGGACTGGAACTCGGACACGGCGGAAATGGCTGCCGCTGCGGCTGGCGGCCTGCTGTTCTCCAATCACTCCTATGGCATCGCGGCCGGCTGGCTGTATATCGGCGACCTGCCCCCGGACACCTGGTGGTGGATCGGCGGCGCGGCCGATACCGATGTCGAGGACCCGAATTTCGGTTACTACGATACCGAGACACAACTCTGGGACCAGATCGCTTTCGATGCGCCCTTTTACCTGATCGTCAAGGCGGCCAGCAATGACCGCTCGGACATCGGACCGGCGCCTGGGGAACAGTACACGGTGATCGACCAGGACGGGGAATTCCTGTTCTACTCCACGCTGCCCCGCAACCCGGACTGCGCCCCGGCAGGCTACGATTGCCTGCCGACCACCAGCGGCGCCAAGAACGTACTGACGGTGGGCGCGGTTGATGACCTGATCGGCGGATATTCACCATTTTCCGGTCCTGCCTCCGTGCAGATGGCGGACTTCAGCGGATGGGGCCCCACGGACGACGGCCGCCTTAAACCCGACCTGGTGGCGAATGGTATCTTCCTGATGTCTCTTTGGGGAGACAGCCCCTACTACGTTCCGGCGGCCGGCACCTCCATGGCCGCACCGAACGCGACCGGCTCGCTGGCCCTGCTCCAGGAGCATTACCAGGACCTTCATGGCGCGGGTAATTTCATGCGCGCGGCGACCCTCAAGGCGCTCGCCATACACACGGCCGATGAGGCAGGCGACGAGGACGGCCCGGACTACGAGTTCGGCTGGGGTTTGTTGAATACGAAGACCGCCGCCAAGGTGATCAGCGAAGACGGCGGAGACCATCAAATCATCGAGGACAGCCTGGCGGACGGCCAGGAGAACACGGTCGAAATCACCGTCGCGGAAGCGGATTCGATCCTCACCGCCACGCTGGTCTGGTCGGACCCGCCCGCAACGCCCGTTGCACCCGCTTTGGATCCACCGGACCTGATGCTGGTCAATGACCTGGATTTACGCATAGAGAGCGGGCCGGACACGTTCATGCCCTGGGTATTGAACCCGGCTGCGCCGGCCGTGGCGGCCACGCAGGGAGACAATTTCCGCGACAACGTGGAGCAGGTCGTAATCAGCGCAGCAGCGCCAGGCTCCTATTTCATCAAGGTCAGCCACAAGGCCGGGCTGCTAAATGGCCAAAGCCAGGCCTATTCACTGATCATCAGCGTGGACCCGAGCCCGCCCGAGGGTTCCGGCTTCCTCATCGACGAGGACTTTTCCGGGGGCATACCGGCCGGTTGGCTGGTGGATACGGTCATTGGCAAGGACTGGACGGTCAACACGCCGGATCCCGGTCACAATCGCCTGGACAACCGAACGGGCGGTGCGGGCAAGTTCGCGATAATCAATAACGGCTGGCTCACCAACACCTACACGTCGCTGGTAACCCCATCGTTCGACATGACCCATTACGATGCTGTGATTCTGCGCTACAAGAGCTTTTTCATCTTTGACGAGCTCGAATCCATCAACGTGGAAATCAGTACCGACGGCGGCGCCGGCTGGACCAACGTGTGGATTTTCCAGGGATTCAATCCGTTTCCCACCAACTATGTCCTGGACCTGAGCCCCTGGGCGGCCGGGCAGGGTAGCGTGACCGTCCGCTTCCTCTACAACACCTATGGCGTCGCCCAGGGCGACCTGTGGCAGATCGACGACGTGGAACTGGAAGTGTTTGGCGGCGCGCCGCCTCCGGGCGACCCGCCCGGTCCCGCTTCTTCGCCGTCTCCGGCCGATGGCGCCACGGATGTGGGAACCGGCGCCAGCCTGTCCTGGTCGGCCGGTGTGGACACTGACAGCCACTACGTCTATTTCGGAACCGACCCGTCGCCCGATGAAAGCGAGTTCGTCAGCGAACAGGCCGGGACCGCATATGATCCGGGAGTGCTGCTGAATTCGACCACCTACTACTGGCGCATCGACGAGGTGAACGACCAGGGCACAACGGTCGGTCCGGTCTGGAGTTTCACGACCGAGGCAGCGCCCGTTCCTCCGGGGCAGGCCTCCACCCCGACACCGGGCGACGGCGCGACGGACGTTGACATCGATGCGGACATGAGCTGGATCGCCGGAGCGAATGCCGATTCCCACGACGTTTACCTCGATGGCGTATTCCAGGCCAATACGACCGCAACTACCCACGACCCGGGGACTCTCCTGGAAGGCACGAGCTATTCCTGGCGGGTCGATGCGGTGAATGCGGCAGGCACGACAAGCGGTGCCACCTGGTCGTTTACGACTACGCCCGCCCCGGTCCAGCAGGAATTCAGGATTGCCGGTATCACGGTTGACACGGTGCACGTAAGAGGCCCTCGGTATAAGGGGGTGGCCAGCGTCACCGTGACAAACGATGCGGGCGCCCCGGTCAGCGGCGTCGAGTTGAGCGGGACGTTCAGCGGCGACTGGGCCGGGACGCGCAGCGGGATCAGCGATGGCAGCGGTCAAGTGGCAGTGGAAACACCGCCGGTGAAGAATGGCCAGTCTTTCGATTTCTGCGTGGATACGGCGAGCAAGCCCGACTGGGACTTCGACCAGGCGAACAGCGTGGGCCTGTGTGGCGGGCCGCCACCCCCACCACCGACGACGGGCGCGGTCAATGGAACGGTGACGGATTCGGGTACCGGACTGCCGATCGCGGGCGCGGTGGCCAGCGCCGATACCGGCCAGAACGACACCACGGATGCCGCGGGCAGTTACAGCCTCAATGACGTACCCACCGGCAACCGCACCATCACGGTTAACGCCGCCGGCTACCAGTCCGCCAACCAGCAGGCCACGGTAAGCGACGGCTTGACCACCACCCTGGATTTCGCGTTGGCGCCCGATGCCGGCGGCGGCGGGACCGGTACGCTCAAGGGCACGGTCAAGAGCACCACGGGTGCAAAACTCGCCGGGGCGCTGGTCGAAGCGGGGGGCTTGTCCACAACCACGAACAAGGGCGGCAAGTACACGCTCCAGAACGTGCCGGAGGGAAATCAGGATGTCACGGCATCCAGCGCCGGGTATGCAAGCTCCACCACTGCCGTGACCATTTCGGCCGACCAGACGGTTAACGTGAATTTTAACCTCGTCCCGAATTGACGGGGCGCGCAACTCTGGCCGTGCATAGGGCCGGCGGGTTCTGCCCCGCCCATGGCGACTACCTGACTTGTGTCAACAATACGACAAAGGAAGTCGTGGATTCCGGCATCATAAGCTCCGCAGAAAAGAAGGATTTGGATAAAATTGCAAAGGAAGCAAACTGTCCCGTGAACTGATGCGGGAATCCCGGAGTGATGAATGGAAACACCAAAATACGCGACGACCTGCGTCGAGCGGTTTCTTGAGTATGTAAAAATCGACACCCAGTCCAGCGAGGATTCCGAGTCCTTTCCCAGCACGCCGGGCCAGCTCGAACTGCTGGCGCGGCTGAAGGACGAATTGCTGGCGCTCGGTCTCGAAGACGTGGAAATGGACGAGCACGGTTACGTATTCGCAACGGTGCCGGCGACCAGCAGAAAGCAAGACGTGCCTGTGATCGGTTTCCTCGCACACGTGGATACTTCGCCGGAGATGAGCGGGGCGGGGGTCAAGGCCATTATCCACCGCAATTACGATGGGGATAGCCTGGTTTTCCCGGACGATCCTTCGTCGGAAATCTCGCCGGATGACAATCCGCACCTCGCCGCGCAGCGCGGCAACGACGTCATTACCGCTTCCGGGACGACGCTGCTGGGCGCGGACAACAAGGCCGGAGTGGCCGAAATCATGGGTGCGGCAGAGTACCTGCTGGCCCATCCGGAAATCGCCCACGGCCCGCTTCGTATCGGGTTCACACCGGACGAGGAAGTCGGCTGCGGGACCCAGTACTTCGACGTGCAGCGCTTCGGCGCGTACTGCGCCTACACGATGGACGGCGAGACGCTGGGTGAATTGCAGGTGGAAACCTTCTCGGCCGACGCGGTCAAGGTCACTTTCCAGGGTTTTAATACCCACCCGGGATTCGCCAAGGGCCAGATGGTCAACGCCATCAAGGTGGCGGCGGACTTCATCACCCGCTTGCCCCGGGATGGCAAATCACCCGAGACTACAGAGGATTACGAAGGATTTGTGCATCCTTACGTGATGGACGCCGGTGTGGACCGGACATCGGTCAAGCTGCTGGTTCGCGACTTCGTCACTTCCGGGCTTAAGGACCTGGAGAGCCTGGTCGAGACGATTGCCATGGAGACCGTCGATGACTGGCCCGGGTCCTCCGTCAGTGTCGAAATCGAGGAGAGCTACCGCAACATGAAAGAAATCCTGGTCGGCTTTCCCGATGTGGTCGAAAACGCGGAGGAAGCATACCGCCGCGCCGGCCTTCAACCCTCGGTCGTCCCCATCCGCGGCGGCACCGACGGCTCGCGGTTGAGCTTCATGGGCCTGCCGACGCCGAACATATTCGCCGGCGAACATAATTTCCACTCCCGTTTCGAATGGATCTCGGTGGCGGACATGCACAAGGCTGTCGAGGTCATTATCGAACTGTGCAAAGTCTGGGAGGAAAGGGCGCCCGCGAACTGAATCCCTGGACCACGCCGTTCACTTCGGCGTAAACCGCCAATAGACGCCCGTTCCATGCGGAACCGGTTCCAGCCATTCCCGTTCTGCGGGTGGCGACCCGTCGTGCAACAGGCTGATCAGGTCGGAATTGACCGAAACGCTTTCCACGAAGGAGGAATGGCCAGGGAAACTGCTGTCAGGGGCAGTTGATGGTGTGAAAATCCGGTCAGGGCGCGATCGCTGCCTCGTCGCCCCCTTCCTGCACGCCATGTACTGTCGAGATTTCCAGGTACATGTGCGGGTGGAGCAGCATCCGCTCTTCGACCAGTGTTTCGCCGTCACGCACTACGGCCAGGTGGTACATGCCGAGTGCAATTCCCTCCGCCAAATCGAAATATCCTGATTCCTCCACCGCAGTGCTCGAGATTTCGCCGCCGAAGACCGGTGTGATCGTGACCGAGGCGCCCGGGATTCCATTGTCGTGTTCGTCTGACACGCGGCCGTTGAAGATACCCGTGTCCTGGCTGATCTCTTTTCCCGGTTCAATCAGCAGGTGTTCACTCGCCATCCAGCCGACCATAAGTCTTCCGTGGGTCAGCCTGGCGCCGTCACGGTGTACGGTCACCTGGTACCATCCCGCCGGGACCGACTTGAGTTCAAAACGCCCGTAGTTGTTGCTGCGTGTCTCCAGCCGTTCCCCACTGCTGATGTTTTCCATGCTGACGGACGCTTCCCGAATCACGTTCGGGCCGTCGCGCACTACGCCCTCTACGAGGTTTGTTTTCTGGCTGACCGGGTTCCAGCTGCCGGGCTCGATCAACAGGAAAGCATCGCCCGGTTCCAGTGTCAGCACGGCTCTGGTGGTTTTCTCATCGTTCCAGTCGACGAATACGGTGGCCTCACCGGCAGGCAAAGGAGGAAGTTCAAAGTAACCGTTTTCATCGGAAACCGCGGACCGGCTTTGATCGTCCACCTGCGTCTGAACTTCGGCGTCCGGGATGGCTGCTCCCCGCCAGTCAAGCACCAGGCCGGCGATACGGACGTCCGGCGAATTCACAGTGAACACCTCACCACCACGGCTCCGGCAGCTTGCTGCGCCAGAAGTGCGCAAAGGTCCGCCGCAGCCTCAAGCGGGCGATGCGGCTGCTGAGCCAGAAAATCAACATCAGGCCCAGCGCAGTCGCTGCGATTGCCGGATAAATGAAGAACGGGCGGATCAGGTATTCGTAGAGCTGATCGCCGAACGGCAACAGCCCTGCCAGCCAGTCCAGGCCCTTGTCCAGGGCATCGGGAACCCAGGGATCAGTCTTTTCGGCCCGTGTGTGATACCAGGCCGCGAATCCGATCATCGCGGCCGTGACGGCGACGAACACGGCATATACGGCGCGGCGCAGCCGAATCCAGTGCCCGACGTCTTTGAAGGCTGTTTCACCGCCGATGTCGGCGACGACCCTTTCGAGTTTTTCAGGGTCTTCAGGCGCCGCGCCGCTGTCCGGGTCGGTCGTGACGATCCTGAATTCTCCGGGCAGATTACCGGGGGCATAGTCCTGCGTGCCCAGCGCGATACGCTCCAGCGCGCTGACGTGGATGGCGGGTTCAATACCCAGGCGACGGCAGATTTTACCGATGTTCCTGGGGCGGTAGCGGTAATACACCGCCAGGCCGTGACGCGAGTTGTAGAGCTTGTCATGGATATTTTGCAGGTGCCGGTAGCGATCCCGTTCGCTCTCGATGAACTTCAGGCCCATTTCCTGGGCCCGCTGCATCATCCAGTCCAGCGCGACCAGCGAGATGCCCTGCTTGGGATAACCCCCACCGACGTTTGAATGAACCCCGGCGAACCAGACCTGTTCCAGGTGCGTCTGTTGCGGATCGCTGTACTGTCGCTCGTCCCACATCATCGGGTGAAAGGTGCGGCGCTCGTCATCTATCGAAATGGCATGGCAGCCTTTCTGAACCCGGGGGCTGAGCAGGTAATCCGGGAACATGAAGGGGTAGACGAAACGGTTCCAGAGTTTCGTGAATTCACGAAACGGCAGGCCGACCGCGGCAACCGTGTCCCAGACGCCGAGGAAGCGAATCGTGACGTTACCGTCCGGGGCATGGACATCGTGCTCGATGGCGTACTTGCGCCGGAAAGCGTCGGTCTCGGCATCGGCCCTGGCACGGGCAGCTTTCGCTTCCCGCTCGGCATGCTCTGCGGACTGTTCCAGTTCCCCGAGCTTGCGACTCAGTTTGCTTTTCGACACTTCGTCGGCGTCTTCCAGTTCTCGAGTCGCGTCGGCAACTTCCCGCCAGGCTTTGTCGGCCTTGCGTCCCTTTGCCGTGCCCAGTTTGAAATGCTTGCGGAATGAGTCATAGGCTTTTCTCGACAACCTGTCGAGTTGCTCGTCCGTGGTCCAGGTATCGTGCCGCAGGATTCCGCAGGACAAGATGAGCCCGGCAAGCACGCGCGCGGTATAGGCGCCGCGGCTGAATCCGAATATGTAGATATCGTCACCGGCGCGATAGGCTCGGCACAGGGATTTGTACAAGTCCAGGATGTTTCGCTTGAGACCCCAGCCGAAGGCGCCGCCAATGATCTTCATGATCTTGTTGTCCTGGCTGCCCACACCGTCGTCGTAGAAAGCGATCTGCTCCTTCCCGCGACCGTTTGCATCACCATTGCCCTGGTGCCAGCGGTGCGCTGTCAGGTCCACAGCCTCGTAGAGTTTCCAGACATTCGTTCCACGCCCTTTCATCATGGTGTTGCCGGTACCGTCCGAGCACAGGACAATGTTTTTTCCGATTTCCATGATATTTCCGATTATTCTCCTGCTGCGCAATTCCCGCCGGGTGTCTCGATGCCGCAATCTGCCTCTTTGCTACATCAGTGAGGGTCAACGAAAGATTCTCTCTCCTGGTGAGATGAAATGAAGCCATTTCTCACATTTAATGGGACTGACCGTTCACATTTATCACAGGCTAAAGATGAGATTTCTGACCCTGGCGCGTTTGTTCACTACCGCGATACTCACGGTGATCGTGGTGGTGGCCTGCGAGTCCCGTGAACTCTCCGAAGAGGAATCGGAGGTACCCATCACGGTGGAAAATGAGGAACTGGGCGAGGAAGTGGTTGCTCTGGAGCAGGCCTCCGAGGCGGAACCGCGCGGGTGAGACCGAGCCCAGGCCTCTGTCAACGAGTGGATCCAAACCATCGACGCTTCCTACGTCACCTCCGGGCATTCCTAGATCGCGGACAACGGAAGGGTTTTGTCCGATTTGGATGAACTGATTACCCACAGCCGTGAAATCGACGAGACCATCGCCACGAAAATTCCGGTGGGCGATAGCCATTATTGGCCGTTGGGCCGTTCGGAATAGCTTGGCGGGCTGCATGTGGCAGCATCAGTCGTCGAAACGGATCGTTCCGGGAAAATCGACGGGCCCGGTATCCCGGCGCACAAGCACCAGGTCTTCGCACTTCAGGGTGCCGCTGCCCTGTAGCTTGCCCACGCGGAGTTCCCTTAACTTTCCGGCGCGCAGCTCCAGGATCACGCCTTCCAGCGTCAAGGCCAGCTCGATCGCGAAATCGATTCGACCCAGAACCTTCCCGTTTAGACTGACGTCCACGTGCGGGCGATGCGACGACGTGAGCGAATGCTTTTTCAGGCTGATCAATACCGATTCGTCGGGGTCGTATTGATCCGGATCGAGAAATTTCTCGAACAGGTGGTTCTCGTTCCAGGCTCTGACGATGATATCCAGCAGGCTCTCCCCGAGCAGCTGGCTGATGGGCCCCTGAAGTTGCCTCGCGGACATGGCTACAGGCTGTTTACCCGCCGCCTCCTTGAGTTCTTTTCTGATGCGCGTCATGGATTGGCTCGTTTCCAGTTTCCCCAAATCGCCGCCATCGGAATCCATGGCCTGGCTGAACTCGAAAAATGTGTCCAGTGTTGGTGTGTCGGCGTTTGTCATTCTTTACTCTCCTGCTGGATCAGTCCTTCCTGCGGGTCGATGTGTTGGTTTCCGGGGTCCGTGAAGCCGCACAGCCGCAATTCCCATTCGGGTCCGGCGGATGGATCGGCCTCCATGCGAACCTTGCCCGGATCGGGAACGGCCGTCAGTTCCACATCCGCGCCGTAACCGTCTTCCCCGGTTCGGCGCGGCCCGCTCTTTTTTTGCCAGATGAAGAGTGCCGCCGCGGCGCTGACGAGCAGGGCCAGGATCAGGATGAAACGCCATGGCAGGTCCGGCGTCGGGCTGTCCTTGTCCCCGATGGATACAGCAGGTTTCCGTGGGGAATCAGCAGCCGGGGGACGTGTCTGCGGTGGCCGTTCTTCCCTGGGTGGTAGCTCTTCCCTGGGCGGTAGCTCTTCCCTGGGTGGTAGCTCTTCCCTGGGTGGTAGCTCTTCCCGGGGCGGTAGCTCTTCCCGGGGCGGTGGTTCTTCCCGGGGCGGTGGTTCTTCCCGGGGCGGTGGTTCTTCCCGGGGCGGTGGTTCTTCCCGGGGCGGTGGTCCGCTCAGCACAATGACGACGCGGGTTCCTGGTTCGACCCTGGAGCCCGCCGGAGGACTTTGCCGGATGACGGACCCTTCCATGTAGCCCGGAACCG